>Ga0181534_10002219_pt1 | contig 12187 bp, 10 predicted proteins | sample PEATcosm2014_Bin_37_FD_119758 | JGI IMG/M metagenome (GOLD analysis project Ga0181534, IMG submission 119758) | Peatland microbial communities from MTU Mesocosm Facility, Houghton, MI, USA - PEATcosm2014_Bin17_10_metaG | ecosystem: Environmental > Terrestrial > Soil > Wetlands > Peat | place...
GGCGTCGCCGCGCAGGATATGGCCGCCGCCCGGGTCATCTACGATCGCGCGACCCGCGATGGCATTGGCATGAGCGTGCCCTTTTTCGGACATTGAAGCGCATGGATACTGAAGAATTCCGGCGGTTAGGTCACGAGTTGATTGACTGGATCGCGGACTACCGCGAGAAAGCGACTCGGGGTGAGTTCCCCGTGCTGCGGAAGGTCTCTCCAGGCACCGTCAAGCGGGCTCTGCCGGCGGCGCCACCGCTCGAGCCCGAGCGTTTTGACGCAGTGTTGAGTGATCTCAATAACATCATTGTGCCTGCCTGCACGCAGTGGCTGGATCCGCGGTTCTTCGCGTATTTTCCGTCCAACAGCTCGCTTTCTGCTGTGCTCGGCGACTATGTCAGCACAGGGTTGGGGCAGTTGGGGCTCAACTGGCAGGCGAGTCCGGCGTTGACCGAGGTCGAGGAGGTCGTCATCGACTGGCTTCGCCAGATGTTGGGACTGTCCGATGCGTGGAGCGGTGTCATTCAGGATACGGCTTCCACGGGCGCCCTGGTTGCGTTGATTTGCGCTCGGGAGCGGGCGACTTCCCATGGCGCCACGCGCGGTGGCCTGCAGAGTGAAGCAAAGCCGCTGGTGGTTTATGCCTCCAGTCAGAGTCACAGCTCTGTCGATAAAGCGGCGCTGATGGCCGGGTTCGGTCGCACTCATGTGCGCTCAGTGCCGGTGGATGAACGGTTTTCCATGCGTGCCGATGCGTTGGCGCACATGGTGAAGAGTGATGTTGCCAGTGGGTTGTTGCCTTGCGCGGTTGTGGCGACTACGGGGTCGACCGCGACTACAGCCTGCGATCCGCTGGCTGACATCGCCAAAATTACGCGGGAACACAGTGTGTGGCTGCATGTTGATGCCGCGCTGGCCGGCTCCGCGATGATCCTCCCCGAGTGCCGTACGCTGTGGGACGGGATCGAGGGCGCTGATTCTCTCGTGACCAACCCGCACAAGTGGCTCGGTGCCTCGTTTGATCTCTCTACGTATTTTGTGCGCGATCCTGAGCACCTGATCCGCGTCATGTCGACGAACCCGAGTTACCTGCGTTCCGCGGCTGACTCCCAGGTCAAAAACTTTCGCGACTGGGGTATTCCGCTGGGACGCCGGTTCAGAGCGCTGAAGCTCTGGTTCCTGATCCGCGAACAGGGCGTCAGTGGGTTGCAGGCTCGGCTGCGTCGGGACATCGGCTACGCAAAGTGGCTCGCCGCCCAGGTCGATGCAACACCGCCCTGGAAACGAGTCGCACCCGCACCGCTGCAAACGGTCTGCGTAAGGCACGAGCCACCAGGTTTGAGCGGCGAGGCGCTCGACAAACATACGCTGGCCTGGGTCAAGCGTATCAACGAGTCAGGCAAAGCCTTCCTGACTCCTGCAATTCTCGATGGCCGATGGATGGTGCGTGTGGCGTTCGGAGGCGAAGCTACCGAGCAGCGACACGTCGAAGAGCTGTGGGCGTTGCTGCAGGCTGAAGCTTCAGAGTGAGATGCTGTCGAGTGGCTACCCTGTTAGTGCGGCCACCCGACAGCGATGGGCGATGGGCGGTTACAACACCCTGGTGAGGGCTACGTTCGTCTCGACGGGCTGAGCGGTTGCCGAAGAGAGCTCGGCACGCACCTGCAACAGGGAGTGCCCGTGGTGACCATTGTCCCCGTGCTTGTCATCAGTGTGGCCGGAGTCGACTTTGACCGGGATGCTCACTGAGTCGGTAGCACCGACGGCCAATCGTCCGATGGTGACCACTACATCTTCGCCCTGCAGCGTCACTGTGTCGCTGGTCGTGCCGACGAAGGTGACGCCGCGTGGCAAGTGCAGATGTACCTGCGCTCCATTCAGCGCGTAGTCCGAGTCATTACGAACCCAGACTGTGTAGCTGATCTGCTGGCCGCTCCAAATGGTTTCCGGCGCCGACAACTTCGCCGTCACCGCATGTCCCAACTCAGGCTTGGTGATGCTCCATGCGTCCAACAGCGCGGACTTCCCGGTGGCCGGAGGCGTGACAACCTGGCCGGTCGTGGAATCAAGAGTCGTGTCCGGAATCGGATCATGCAGCGGCGCGCCGTTGATATCCGTGCCGTAGGGAGCAGGCTTGGCCGCCGTGGCCGACGAGGTTGCCTGCAGTGGCTCGGTGATCTGGTACAGCGTCAGCTTGTTGCGATCAACCACCACATCACCAAAGGAGAACACCTTGGATTTGAACTTGGTGGTGATCTTGGTGCCGGTACCGGCATTGGGGACGAAATTGATCATCTCCCGGTTCGTCAGGTTGGTGTCCAGCCAGGAAGCAGGTCCCTGCGGCACGGTGAGGCCAGGCGAATCGACGAAGGTGCCCGTGGCCGAGTCGTCCTGATCGAGTGCAACGCCGCTGCCGCGTGGCGGGGCGAGTCCGCTGTCGAAGTCGCGGTTGCCGCCAGCGCCCTCAACGAGGTAGAGCACGCCATCCGGGACTGTGCGCCGGACGCCGTCATACTTTTGATCTACATACACAGCGGGTGAACCAGCGGCTGTGGTCGGCTGCGCGCCCGCGCGGGTTGTCGCACGGATCGGCAGGGTGCGCTGATAGTTGTGCTCGTGGCCGTTGAAAACCATGTTGACACCATGGTCTTCGAGGAGCTTCGCGACTGAGCGCATCTGAGCGTTGAACAACGTCGCGTCGCCGGAGGAGAACGCGGGCTGGTGGAACACGACCACCTTCCAGAGTTGTTTGCTGGAATCCAGGTCGTTGATCACCCACTGTCCGAGAGCGGTCGGGTACGCGACGAACGCGGGCGGTGCCGTGTTGAAGGGAGACCCGCCTGGCAGGTTGTTGTCGAACAGGTGGGGGTTGGCGTCCAGGAACAGGAAGTGCGCGTTGCCGTAGTCGAAGGAATAGTTGCTCTGGTGGTCGATTTGCGTCGTAGGTCCCTTGCCGCCATCCACCTTGGTGGCGTTGCGCAAAGCAGCGATCGCGGCCGGCGAGGTGTAGTTGTTGCCCTGATAGCTGAACAGGAAGTTCTCAGGCGAGCTGGTGGTTACGTTCCAGCGATACTGGATGTCGAATCCCGCGGGCCCGTTCTGCGGGAAGTAGAAATTGTTGAAGTAGGCGAGCGCGCTGCCGCCGCTCTGGTTGCCGCTGAAGGGCGGGGCGGCGTTGTCGGCCAGCAGGTTGGCGGTCGCACCGGTGCTGCCGATGTCGTGATTGCCCGCTACGGGGAAGAACAACGTGCTGCGCAGAATCGGCGCGCCGGCCTCATTTGAGTCCTCTTCGCTGTTGTAGACGGGGAAGAAGAAGTCGCGGTACGAGTCTTCCGATCCAACGTTGTAGATGTTGTCGCCGGTGTTCAGGATCAGATCCGCAGCCGGAAGCCGGGGCACGCCGGGGACTGACAGGTTGGCGGTGTTGTTGATGAGGTGTGCGATGCGCGCCTCGTAGTCGACGATGGCTGGGGGGCTGGAATTGGGGACGGTGGGGAAGAAGCCCTCGTCACCCACGACCACGAAGGAGAAGCTGCCGGAGCGGGTACGGGTGTGGAAGCTTGCCGAGAAGCCGCCCGCAGGCAGTCCGGGGCCGGTCACACGATATTGATACTGGGTGTCGGGCTTCAGACCGCTCAATACCGCGGTGTAGTTGGAGTGAGCGCCATAGGCCTGGGGAAGTGCCGGCAGCGTCGCGTCGGCTGCCAGATAGTTGTCCACAACGCGGGCTTGCGGCGCCACGATCCGTTTGCGGCCACCCTGCTGCCAGACTTCGACCTTGTAGGCGGACGTCTTCGGCGCCTGTTCGCTGGTCTGCCAGGCCACCACCATCTGCTCGGAGTCGCCGAAGGAGCCGTTGTTACCCAATTGGATATAGGGCGAGTAGGTCACCTGCTGCGCAAAGGCGGCTGGCGCCAGGGCTGCGGCCACAGTCGCACCCAGACAGTGCAGCAGTCCGATCTTGCGTGCCTCGATCCTCGTCATACAGATGTCTCCCAACCCTGTTTTAGTGAACCTTCCCTGGAAGGCTAACTCCTGATGCTTCAGCGCAGATGAAGTGGTCCTTACAATTGCGTTAAATCGGCGCTGGAGTGCGGATGACGATCTCTCGAAGGCAATTCTTATTGCGCAGTGGACTGGTGGCCGCGGGAACGGCCGTACGCGATGCCTACGCGGCGCATGAGATGCCTGTGGCCGCTGAGCCTCAGGTTTCATTGCTCGATACCAACTCCCTGGCGCGGTACGTGGACGAGCTGCCCCTCCCACCGATCATGCGCAGCGCTGGGCTGCGCGCCAGCCCCGTGAACCGGGCGGTTCGGATTCCGTATTACCGGATCAACATGCGGCCGTTTCAGGCACCGGTGCACCGGGATGTGCCGCCGACGAGCCTCTGGGGCTATGGCGGCATTTGTCCGGGTCCCACCCTGGAGGTCCGGCGCGATCAACCGGTGCAGGTCGAATGGGTCAACCAGTTACCGGCCCGGCATTTCCTGCCTATCGACCATAGTCTTCACGGCGCCGGGCGAGATGTGCCGGAAGTGCGTACGGTCGTGCATCTGCACGGCGGCAGAACTCCACCGGAGAGCGATGGCTACCCGGAGAACTGGTTCGTGCCCGGGAAGTCGGCCACCTGCTATTACCCTAATGGGCAGGACGCCACGGCTTTGTTCTATCACGACCATGCCATGGGGATTACCCGGCTGAACACTGTTGCGGGTCTGACCGGCATGTACCTGATTCGGGATGAGCTGGAAGATTCGCTGCCGCTGCCGCGGGGGCCATACGAAATTCCACTGGTGCTGTTCGACCGGTCTTTCAACAGCGATGGATCGTTGTACTACTCGACCTCGGGCAACGCCGATTCGCCCTGGGTATCCCAGTACTACGGCAGTGCCATTCTGGTGAACGGCAAAATCTTCCCCAATCTGCGGGTGCAGCCGCGCAAGTATCGCTTCAGGGTGTTGAACAGCTCGAACGGCAGCTTCTACCGATTGTCATTCGGCACAGCGGCTGACGTAGCGGCTGCAGGGGTCGAGTTTCTGCAGATTGGCAGTGAGCAGGGGTTGTTGCAGGCACCGGTGGCTCTGAAGGAGTTGATCGTCGGGCCCGGTGAGCGCGTCGACCTGGTGTTGAATTTCGCGCCGTGGCGCGGCAAGCAGGTGTACTTGCGGACTGATGCTGCTGTGTTCATGCAGTTCCAGGTTGGTTCAGCCAAGACTGAGGACAGCCCTGAGCTGCCGGGGATGTTGCGCCCGGCGTTTCGAATGCAGGAGTCCGCTGCGACCCGCACGCGCCAGCTGACCATTGGAGACTCGCAGGACCGCCTGGGCCAATCGTCGGTGATGCTGCTGAACAACACACCTTGGCACATGCCGGTCACCGAGGACCCGCGACTCAACTCCACCGAGATCTGGACTTTCATCAACCTGACGGACGACTCCCACCCGATCCATCTGCACCTGGTGCGCTTCCAGGTGTTGGATCGAAGGCCCTTCGACCTGGGGGTTTTTCAACTGACTGGCAAGGTGGTGTACACGGGGCCACCGGATGCGCTGTCTCCCGGTGAGCTGGGTTGGAAAGACACGGTTCGCGTCGACCCGCAATCCATCGCCCGCATCATCGTGAAATTCGAAGGCTTCGCAGGCCGGTATGTTTGGCACTGCCACATGCTCGAGCACGAGGATAACGAGATGATGCGACCCTACGACGTCCTGCCCTCGGGCTAATCGCGCGCATTCTTAGGTGTTTTCGGCCATAACGGACAATTGTCGGATTGCCAGATTGCGGCGTATTTTCTGGTCGCTTGATCCGGGTTCGTCAATTGGGAGGCGAAGTGGAACACCTCGAGGACGTCGCTGGTTCGATTCTGATTGTCCGTGGGCGACGAGTCATACTCGATAGCGACCTTGCGGCAATTTACGGTGTGCAAACCAGAGTGCTCAACCAGGCCGTCAGGCGCAACCTGGAGCGCTTTCCTCAGGACTTCATGTTTCAGCTCAGCCGCGAGGAGGCGGAACAATCAAGATCACAAATTGTGATCTTGAAGACTGGTCGCGGCCGGAACGTGAAGTATCTGCCTCATGCGTTCACTGAGCATGGGTCGATTCAGGCAGCCAATGTTCTCAGCTCAAAGCGTGCTGTGGAGATGGGGATTTTCGTTGTACGAGCGTTCATCCGGCTGCGCGAATTCATCGCTTCCAACGAGGATCTGGCCAAGAGGATCGAAGCAATCGAGCGGAAGCAAGAAACACACGATCAGTTCATTGTTGGAATTCTCAACAAGATCCACGAGCTCACCAACCCGGTGCAGACCCGCGCGATTGGTTTTACAGCTGATTTAGGTCGTAAGCCGTAGGCGGTTCGCGTTTGAGGTCGCAATTTGCGATCTCGAGGATCTCAGTCCCAGCGGACTTTGCCGCGGAGGCCTTTGGTTTGCTGCTGGCGGGACTTGCCTTCCAGGCGGCGCTCTTTGGACGCGCGGGTGGGCTTGGTTTTTTTGCGGGGTTTGGGGGGGATCAGGGCGGTGCGGATGAGGTCGCTCAGGCGGTCGTTGGCTTCGCGGCGGTTCGCTTCCTGGGTGCGGTGGTTCCGCGCGATGATGAGGATGGCGCCGTCGTCGGTGAGGCGGCGGCCGGCGAGGGCGCGGAGACGGTATTTGACCGCGTCGGTTAGGGCCGTGGTGCCGGCGAGGTCGAAGCGCAACTGGACGGCTGAGGCGACCTTGTTGACGTTTTGGCCGCCAGGCCCCGAACCACGCACGAATGACAGTGAGTAATCGCCGTCCGGGATCACAACACTGGGGGTGACCTCAATCGTCATCCCGGTCTACCCCAACGGGCGGCCTGGTTCGCGGCGCCGGCGGCTCGAGCATCCGAAGCTCCCGTTGCGCGACGGGAATCTTCACACCGTTGTCCTTGAACAGCCGCCAGATCGCACGATTCACATCCGACCGCACATTGTTGACGCCGTTCATGGGATCCGCGATCCAGAACCGCACCTCGATGCGCATGCCGTAATCCTCGAACGCCATCAACCGGGTCACCGGCGGTGGGTCGTGGAGAATGCGCGGGTGGTTGGCGACCGCATCAAACAGAAGCTTCAGGGCAAACTCGGGATCATCGTCGTAGCTGATCATCACCGGTAGCCGGATGCGTACCCGCTGATCCGAGTAGCTCCAGTTGATCACCGAGTTGGTGATGAGGTTCTGGTTCGGAACCAGGGTTTCCACTCCGTCACGGTCGCGGACGACCACATACCGACCTCTCAGCTCCTGCACCCAACCGAAGTTCTCAGTGCTGGTCCCGGTGTGGCCGGTGAAGCTGATGACATCGCCAGGCTTGATCGACTTGTCGATCAACAGCACGAACCCGCTGACAAAGTTGCTCGCAATGGCCTGCAGGCCAAAGCCGAGTCCCAGACCGATGGCACCCGTCAGCACGTTGAGAGTGGTGACATCCACCCCGGCCTGGTTGATGCCGAGCATCGCGCCGATACTGACGAGGATGAAATAGGCGAACTTGGAAATGCCGATCCGGGTCGACACCGCCAGCTGCTGCGCCCGCATGACCCGCTTTTCCAACGCGCGGGCAATGAGGCTGGTGACGATGACAAAAGCGGATACCACCACCAGGCCCTTGAGCAGCGCCCAGAGGCTGAAGGATTTGCCGGGAATGAGGTTGATGTGGCTGAGGGTGCTCTCCACCACGTCGAGCCAGCCGACGAGCGAAAACGACATCGTCAGCCACAGCGCCAGCGTAATGCGGTTTTCCCACGTCCGGATCCAGGAGTCAGGACCCATCATCACGCGAAGGAGGTAAACGCCGAGTCGAACGAGTACCAGCGCGGTTGTTAGCTGCAGGGCGGTGTCGATTGCAGCGGTATGACCGTGGAGCGATCCGAGGATCGCGCGGACGATCAACAATACGATCAGGGCGACCAGGTAAGGCGCGACGATGACCGTGCCTTCCTGTACATCCGTCTGCCAACCTTCAGGGCGGCCAACACCGGCATTGCGTTTATGCCAGGCCCTGACGAATTGAGCGCCCGCCAACGCAATGAGGCCAGCGCAGGCGATCGCAATGACTTCGGTGAGTATCTGGGGCGACGTGAGGCGATTGAAAACGCTGATCACGCCGCTATCGACGTTATCCACGTGATTTATGATCCACGTGCGTTACGCATTCATATCCGGGATCAACTGGCTTTCCATGCGTGTAATCTGATCCTTGAGCATCAGCTTGCGCTTTTTGAGGCGCTTCAACTGCAGCTCGTTGGTATGGATATCCATGGTGAGCCGCTCGATGACTTCATCGAGATCACGATGCTCGATCCGCAGCGCCCGCAACTTTTCAATGTTACGGAACAGCTCGCGATCGACGTTGTCTTCGATTTCCGCCATGGCTGGTGCAGCCCGCGGGCTCCCGTCAGATTGGGCCGCCGACCCACTTTGGGGCTACGGCAAATACAGGACGGCTCGGCCGTCACGTCCTAGCTTGCTAGCTTAACACGAGCGGGCCCGCGACCGCGCCTGTGCCAAGCGGCGGGTATGATACGCCAAATGCCTGGCGCCAATTATGAATGATGCCGTTGCAAAGCTCGACTGGGCCCAAATAGATACCGTCCTCCTCGATCTCGACGGGACGTTGCTCGACCTGGGTTTCGACAACGACTTCTGGCTCGACTTCATCCCCGCCGAATATGCCGCGTCGCGATCACTCACGCTCGCGGCCGCCAAGGCTGACCTGACACCCCGGTTTCGTGCGTGTGAAGGCACGATGAACTGGTATTGCATCGATTACTGGAGTCGCGAGCTGGGCCTGGATATTGAGGCCCTGAAGCGCACCCAGGCGAGCCGGGTGGCCTGGTTGCCGGGCGCCCAGCGGTTTCTGGAGCGGCTGCGGGAGCTGGGAAAGCGGCTGGTGCTGCTGACCAACTCGCACCCTCAGGTGCTGAAACTCAAGGACGAGCAGACGGGCGTGACGGGGTACCTGGATGTGGCGATCAGCTCGCACATTTTCAGGGCGCCCAAGGAAAGTCAGGAGTTCTGGCGGGCGGTTCGGGAGGTGGAGCCGTTCGACCTGCAGCGAAGCCTGTTCGTCGACGATAGCCCTTCGGTCTTGAGGGCCGCTCAGACGGCCGGGATCCGATGGATTCGCGGCGTACGCCGTATCTCGGCGGCAAGGGGCGGGCAGTGGCGCCCCGCGCAGGACTATGGTGAAACGGTGGCGGTGGAGTCCGTTAGTGACTTGGTCCCAGGGCATGCGGCAGCGGGGGCTGGCTAGCGGCCTACAGGCTTGGGCCTTCACCGCGGCGGTGACTAACTGACTGGCGTCGGGTTGTGCTGGCCGCGCATCTTGGCGCGGTCAGCGATGCGCCTTGCGGATGGGTTCGGCTTGCGCCGACCGTGGCTCTGAGCTCCGTCGGCGATGCGCAAGGCGGGCGCGGCGGGGCGGGGTGAGGTTGTGCCGACCGTGGGTGCTAGACGGTCGGCAAAGGGTGGCTGACTTCAGTTGTGGTGCGGTCAGCGACCGCGGCCACCGGCTCCCTTGGATCGCGGGCGCCGTCCGCCTGAAGGGCGCTGGCCCTGACCGTGGTGGCGGGGGCCTCCTGGCCTGTGAGGACGTGCGCTATAGCCGTGCTCCCCGGGAGGGCTATCGACTACTTCCGTAGCCAACAGCTCCGGTGAGATCGGGGCCGACGGAATCTTGTGCCCCAGATAGGCCTCGATTTCCGGCAGTGAAACCGCGTATTCCTCGCATGCGAAGCTGATTGCGTCACCGTCGGTTCCGGCGCGGGCGGTGCGTCCGATCCGATGCACATAGTCCGGGGCATCTTGAGGCAGATCGAAATTGAACACGTGACTGACATCTGGGATGTGCAACCCACGGGATGCAACATCGGTTGCAATCAAAACCGCCAGATCGCCGTTGTGGAAGTCGCGCAGGAACTTGAGTCGCTTGTTTTGCGGCACATCACCCGAGAGTGCCTGGGCTTGCAGACCGTTTGCCCGTAACGTACTTTCCAGGCGCTCGGCGACCCGCTTTGTGTTAACAAAGATCATCGTGCGGCGCGCTTCGAACTGGCGCAACAATCCGATGAGCAACGGCAGCTTCTCCTCCATGGAGGGGTAGTACATGATCTGCCGGACCTTGTCGGCCGTCATCTTGTCAGGCTCGATGCGCACGAGCTCCGGGTTGTTCATATGCTCGTACGCGAGCTCCAGCACCCGATGCGACAATGTGGCGGAAAACAGCATGGATTGCCGCTTTTCCGGGTGCGGCAGGCGCCGCAGCAGGTAGCGGATATCGGCGATGAAACCGAGATCGAACATGCGATCGGCTTCGTCGAGCACCAGCACCTGGGCATGGCGCATGTCGAAAACATGCTGCTTGTAGTAGTCGATCAGACGTCCCGGTGTGCCGATGAGCACATCGATACCGTCCTCCAGTTGTCGACGTTGCTTCTCGTAGTCAACGCCGCCAAACACGACTGCCTGCTTGAAGCCGGTGTGCCGCCCTAGGATCTCGGCGTCGTGGTGTATCTGCACCGCGAGCTCGCGAGTAGGGGCGACGATGAGCGCACGTATGGAGGCCTTGTTGCGGCTTTCCGAAACGGGGTGCGTCAGCAACGCTTGATACATCGCAACCAGGAACGCAGCCGTCTTGCCTGTGCCGGTCTGCGCCTGGCCGGCAACATCGCGGCCTGCCAGAGCCATCGGCAGAGTCTGCGCCTGGATTGGAGTGCAGGAGGTGAAGCCCGCATCGCGAATCCCCTGCATGAGGGGCGGTGCCAGGGCGAAGGATTCAAATGTAGAGGAGCCAGAGTGTGGATCAGTCATCAAATAGTTCTATACCATGAATGGGTTGGGTAGTCGGGCCTTGCAAATGAGCCACGGAAGCGCTACAAAGCTCTCAAGACAGCGGACCTCCTGGCAACCCCAAAGGGGTCCGAACCTGCCAGCTGATATCCGGCGGCCCGAAAGGGCCAAATCCTGCGAAAGCTCAAGTTTCCGTACTCACCTCGCGAGTTAGTGTAACCGTTTGACGGGCGTTTCTGGCATGGCTTTCGCGAACCGCGGCCGTGCAGATCCCGATAAATAATTCTTCGAGACCTCTCCAAAGCTCTTTTGTTACCCATCACATCCATTTCCCACACTCTGCCCTCGACGGAGGTTGAACCGCGTGAGTAGCCCGCACATTGTGCATACCACCGATGCCACATTTTCCCAGGACGTCCTCAAATCCGAAAAGCCCGTGCTGCTGGATTTCTGGGCCGAATGGTGTGGCCCCTGCAAGATGATCGCGCCCATTCTCGATGAGATCGCCAATGAATATCAGGATCGCATCAAGATCGCGAAACTGAACATTGACGAAAACCCGCAGACACCGCCCAAATTCGGCATTCGCGGCATTCCCACCCTGATTCTGTTCAAGAACGGCACGGTGGAAGCCCAGAAGGTCGGAGCGGTGTCCAAATCCCAACTCTCGGCATTTTTGGACAGTAACCTGTGAGAGGCTATCTTGGTAATCAGGGCCGTAATCGGCCCAACAAAGGCCCGCGCCATGGCGGCGGTGGCAACCGTGATGGAAACCGCGGCAACAGCAACGGTAACGGTGGGGGCCGGCCTGACGAGATGATGCATGAGCCGGAGATGTTCGACGCAGACGATGCGGAGATCATCAGCCCGGCGGAGCTCACCCAGTCGCGGGCTTCGATGAATTTGACGGAGCTGAAGTCACGGCCGATCCACGAGCTGGTGAAGTTGGCCGAGTCGATGGGCCTGGAGAGCGTGGCCCGCTCCCGTAAACAGGACATCATTTTCTCCATCCTCAAGGCACACGCGAGGAACGGGGAGAACATCTACGGCGACGGCGTGCTGGAGATTCTGCAGGATGGCTTCGGCTTCCTGCGTTCGGCCGACGGCTCCTACCTGGCGGGTCCGGACGACATCTATGTCAGCCCCAGCCAGATCCGCCGCTTCAATCTGCGCACCGGCGACACCATCTCCGGACTGATTCGTCCGCCTAAGGATGGCGAGCGTTACTTTGCGCTGCTCAAGGTGGGCGAGATCAATCTCGACTCTCCGGAGAGCTCGCGCAACAAGGTGTTGTTCGAGAACCTGACACCCTTCCATCCCACGAAGCGCTTGAAGCTGGAGCGCGGCAACGGTTCCACCGAGGACCTGACTGCCCGCACCA
>Ga0181534_10002220_pt1 | contig 12185 bp, 13 predicted proteins | sample PEATcosm2014_Bin_37_FD_119758 | JGI IMG/M metagenome (GOLD analysis project Ga0181534, IMG submission 119758) | Peatland microbial communities from MTU Mesocosm Facility, Houghton, MI, USA - PEATcosm2014_Bin17_10_metaG | ecosystem: Environmental > Terrestrial > Soil > Wetlands > Peat | place...
CCGAGAAGCTCCCTCTTACAAGATGATCGAGGACATTGTCCTCAAGCAGGACAAGAGCGAGGGTCTGCAAGAAGCTCTGTCCAATTATCAGGATATGAAGTCCGCCTCTGAACTGAGGAGATTCGATGCTCAGGATCTCTATCAGGTTCTGCGAGACAAGACCGATGAGTATGAGAACTGGAAGCTCAATGCGGTCATCGAAACTACCAAGAAGATCGCCAATGGGGCGATTGAGGAACCCAAGACCAAGAAGAGATTAGCTGGAAACAAAGATGCTCTAGTGTATCTGCTGGGGCAACTTCAGAAGGGTATCCTGACATCTCAGCAGAAGAGTGTGGGCGGAAGTCTCAGGACAATTTCCAGTGAACTTCGTGACGATTACAACCTAGCCAAGCGAGAGAACTTGAAAGGTTCTCTAACCATGAAGACGGGCATCACTGCGATCGACCAGACTATTGGTGGATTCAAGCGTGGCAACTTCTGGGGAGTTCTAGGATACGCTGGTCAGCGTAAATCTTCCTTGTGTCGCACCATTGCCTATAACGTAGCGAATCAGGGATTTCAGGTGATGCACATCCCGCTGGAGCAATCTTGTGAAGAAGAGCGCAACATCTATGCTGTGATTCACAGTCATCACAAGAAGTTCGAACATTTCAACATCAAGATCTCCATCAATGACCTCGAGGATGGCAATCTTACTGCAGCACAAGAGGACTTCCTCTTCAATGAGGTCGTGCCAGATCTCCCAGAGAATATCATCATTCGTCAACCCAGTGAGAGTACTCTGGAAGGGGTTCAGGCCCAGGTTGAGCTTCAGCAACAGATTGCACCGGTGGATCTACTGCTCATCGACTACTTCACTCTCCTCGATACTTCGTACTCCAAGGGCCAAGACCGCCAGGTCATGAACGGTCTCATCAAGAATGCCAAATCGTGGTGCCTCAACTTCGGAAACAAGCGCAAGATCTGTCTGCTGACTCCGGTTCAGGGCAATAGAGATGGATACACTGATGCTCAAAAGCATGAAGGAAAATGGGAGATGGAGGGAGTCTACGAGTATTCCGAATTCGACAAGTCGCTTGATGGTTGTATGTTTACGTTTTCGGATTCAGACTTAGAAGCCCAACAGAAGATCAAGCTGGGCACCTGCAAGAATCGGCGGCGGAGCAATGTTCCTCCATTCATGATTTCGGTTTCTTCGGACTCTGGTCTCGTGGATGCTGGTACTGCAGTCTCCACCGATATGCTGGACAAGACTCTCAATGAAGTGATCGACCCTTATCTGTTATGAGAAGAGTCAAGAACATCATTTGGCCAACCGGCTCCGAACTGACAACCATTTGGCGAATTCTCCAAGTGGCCATCCCTCTTGACGAACCTCTCAGGGGAGAGTGGAGGTTTTCGGCTGCCGGTGCGCCAAATTACAGAATCACAGGTTCCACTCGTGAAGTGACTTGGACAGTCGACGTTTACAACGGATTCTATTTCTGCGTCAAGGTGGGGAGTCTTCCTGCAGATGTATGTGAACAGATCCGACCGATGGTGAATTTGGTTTGTCGTATGCTGAGGGTTCCTCCCAGGAAGAGATCATGAAAAAGAAAGAATTGGTTCCGCCGCCGAAGGTTCTGGTGGTCATCCGGAGTTTGGATGACCTTTCTCGAGTTCTACACACTCAAAAGATGATCGCTGCCAAGGCCAAGAAAGAATTTGCTTCCATTGACAGCAGCAATCTTGATCTCAACAAGCCGAACGAGAACCGTCTCTTTGAATACATCAGACAGGAGAAGGAACTTCTCGAAAAGTGGTCATTGATGCCTACTCTGACCGAGTTCAACCAGGCTGTTTCTCAAGTCAGTGAGGATGGCAAATGGGGTGGAACATTCGGAGTGGCCGTGCTTGTGCAGGATATAGTGCTCGAGCAAGTATACAATCAGCAGAAAAGACTGAAGCCTCTTCTCCGGAAGATCCTCATGGTCATGTTGAATCATCTCGAGAAGGAGGATACCAATCGAGGTGCTTTGGATCAGGTACTCGCCAAGATCAAGTTCACAGTGACGGCTGACAAGCAAGGCAGGAAAGTCAACAGGGCAGAGACCGAGGATATTGTCAGAAAGATGATGGGTCAGATGGTGGACACTTTCCTTGCAGTCGGATGTGCCTTTGGTTTGTTCGAAAACGAAGGTTTCGAATTCAAGACGACTCCCTGTGGTGCTCGTGTGTACTGGCACATGGTAGACATTCAGAAGTTCATTGAAATTCTGTCAGACTCACATCGTGCATTTCAAAAGGAGAGGCCGAAACTGGCTCTTGTGTAACCGATCCGCCTTCCAGAGTGGTAGATACTCTTGGAGGGATACATCATGGGACAGTTTAGTTGGCTTGGAGAAGCAGCGGCGTTCTTACTGGCACCGTTAAAGCTGGCTTTCTACGCGCTGAAGGTTCTTGGCGTGCTGGCAATGGGTGTGGTCCTCTTCACTATTGTTGGGGTGATGTGGTTGACCAATCCGGAGAAGGAACATGCCCAACACGTAAGTTACATGATGGATCACATCGTTGATTCTCGGCATAGTGCCGGAACTCCTCTAGGAAATGTACCTCTCATCTATATAATAGATGGATCTCAGTCTTCAAACGGAGATACCTCCATTGGGACTGTTTTAGTGAATGTGAAGATCTACGGAAAGACTGAGGAGAAGATTGAATGGCCTCATCAGGCTCTTTCTTTCTGTGGACAAGGCGATAAGTTTTTGTCTCACACTATGCAGAACGACTACTGGGATCACTGGTACGAGCGTAAGACTGGCTGGTTGTATCAGCGGTATGTTGAAGGCTCACTAAACATCTATGTATTGAAGTACGTCGTCACTCAGTTGAAATCCGACAAACCTGTCGTTATCGGCAGCGACTTCATTGATAATTGTCCCAATTCTTCACTGGAAAACAATCCTCCTCAGTCTTGGTCTGGTTGGAATCTTGGAGATACCAGGTATGCTGTTCCTGATTCAAATACTTCCGGGGAGAGTATGATTCCTCGCTTTGACGTGATGTGGCATCTTGAAGGGCCATACGATCCTCATCAGGATTGGCCAGTCATCACAGGTTACTGCCTTGCTGGACGATGTGGCAAGAATTCACCTGATTTCCTTCTTACCATCGATCGCTGGAACGATATCCTAGCTCCGGAGCCAAAGTACACTTCCGGACAGCAGGAAGCTATCGATGCTTTCAAGGCGACGAGAACTGAGGAGTTCTGGGAGAAGTATGCTGAGGCCAACGGACTTGACCCTCATTCAGTGGACAAGTACTGGGAGGAGACTCAGAAGGCTATCAAAGCAACGGTTCACTTGAAGAAGGTTTCTTCTGAGGAGTTAGACAAGGATTACTAATCACCCAGTAATAGAGACGAATGAAACAGAGAATTGCCGTCGTCTTAGATTGGGACCATACATGTTCACCAATGTACATGGAGGGTCCCATCTTTACTCATTATGGCATCCCCGAACGAGCCTTCTGGGAAGAAGTACACCGCCGCGCTCATGAAGACACCAAGTACCTGAACACCCGCGTCTTCGTCGAGCACGAGTATCTCAACTATCTTGTGGAATGTGCCTGTAATGGGACGATGAAGGATCTCGACAATCCTCGTTTGACAGAGATTGGCTGTAAGATACCCACCTTCCCTGGCCTTGACACGATCATCAAGAAGCTCGATGAACTTGGCGCCGAAGTCCACATTGTGACCTCTGGCATCCGGGCCATGCTCCTTGAGCACCCGTCCATCAAGCCTATCGTGCAGGACAAGAACATCCAAGGAGCGGAGTTCCTTGACTATACCTGGGAGACAGGTCTCGACGGCAAGCCTCAGCGAGTTCCACAGGGTCATATCGTTTCTGTAGCCAAGACCTTGCTCCCCTCTGACAAGGTCAGAGTGCTCGAAGAGATCGCCAAGGGCTGTGCTGAATTCTTCTACGACGCTTGTGTCCCTTTGCCTCCGGACCAGTATCTCATTCCATACAAGAACATGATCTATGTTGGTGATGGAGTCAGTGACGTCTATGCCTTCGAACAGGTTCGCAAGTATGGCGGGTTCGCGGTCGGAGTGTATGCCAACGCCAAGGGTTTCAAGCAGATGGAGATCATCCGGAAGGATGGGTTCCTGGACATCTTGGGAATGGCTGACTATCGAGAGGAAGCCACTGTTGGAAGCTGGATTATCAACAAAGTGCTGGCAATCAAGGCTCGCATCGCGACTGAAGAAGTTGAGATCGAAGACAAGCGGATCGCAGAGGTCCGTACTCATGCTCCTGAGTATTTGCATCCATGGTCAAAGTAAAGAACAACACCGCCACTGAGTTCCCTCAGGTTCCTCTCCTGATCAGCAAGAAGTCGAGGTCCAAGAACAACATCTTGGTCGGGTTCGACAGAGCGCAGATCCGGTTCGCTGAACAACTCTTGGATTTGGTGTGCCAGGATAGAGAAATTGTCAAGGATGATGACTTGCTGGGAAAGGATGAGAATCTCCTCCTGCGAGTCACATCTTCGAACTGCATTGATCTGAGTCCTGATGTCAAGAAGAAAACTGGCATCTGGTCCATTCAACCCTTAGAGAGTGGATCAGCAGGAATGAATGCTCTCGTGAGGGTGGCATCTGAGATCCTTGGTGAAGAAAAGCCAGTAAAAGAGAAGTTAGAAGCAGTTAGTCGTGAGGTATGCCGTGAATCGGAAATTGTAGACATACGCGGAGCACTGTGGGAGGCTGTGTGGCAGCTAACTGGTGATGTACCTCTGAAGAGTGCTCCCCTATGGCCAGCACCCTGGGAAAGTAATCACTGGATTCCAGCGGAAGTAGAACCATCCTATCGATTGAATGTATTGTATCGTGACTTGGTTGGCTACGTCTTTGCCCATGAGAACGATTTCCCGGCTGCTCGTAAGTTCGGCATCAGTCAAACGAGATTTAATAGATTACGCCAGATATCGCTTGACCTGGGGAGAGTGGACCAATCGATTAGATGTTTATCAAAATGGCGTGTTCGAAAATCCAGTGCTTTCGTGTGTGCCCTTCAAATTTCTAAGATATGGAACTAACAAAATCCACCATTTCCCAGTATTCAGAATCATCAATCTTCAGGGATTACTCTCTGACAGAGAAAGGTGATTCAACCAATGGCAAAACTTCCGATGGAAGGGCCGGAGCAGATCGTCGCTGCCGTGCAAACTGCGCTGGGACTTACCGAGAAGAAGGAAGCTGAGAAGATTACCAAGGCAGTCTTCGACAGCGTCTACCAGATCGTGAGTTCACATATTGACCAGGATGGCTACACCCTTCGCGTTCCGAGTCTCGGAAAGCTGATCGTGAAGCACAACTTGGGCAAGCTCCGCAAGAACCCATTCCGCAACGGTGAACTTACTCAGACCAGCACCAAGCGCAAGGTGAAGTTCACCACGCTGGGTGACCTGCGTAAGCTGGAAGTAGTCAAGTAGTTATCTGCCGGCTAGAGCCTAGTAACAGTATTAAATACCCAGCGTCTACGACGCAATCCAAACTAACACTGGAGATAACAACGTGGCAAAATTCACTGAAATTGACGACGAACTCGACGCTGCTGTAACCGCAAAGAAGACGACTGAACCGGAAGTCAAGAAGGCTGAAGAGCCTGAAACCAAGAAGACCGCAGAGCCTGAGAAGAAGACGACTGCTGCCTCAGGAGCCGACGAGGGCGATGACGACGAGCCTGTAATCAAGGGCAAGAAGTCCGCCGCCGCCGCGACTGATGACAGCATCGCCGATGAACTGGAATGGGGAGATGAAAAGACCATGTCCCGTTCTGGTGGCCTGGATCGCCTCCGTCCTGAGAAGGGCAAGGCTGTCCGCTTCGCCATCATCCCCTGGCTCAAGCCTCTGAGAGCACTCACTCATTTCATCGACAAGAAGGGCACGTTCCGTTGCCTGGCGACTGAAGATGAACCTGGCCTCTGCTGCAAGAAGTTGGCAGAAGACGGTCAGTTGACGATTGCTGCTCTGGTACTTCACTACACCAATGCTCCTTCCAAGGATGGCAAGTATCGCAAGGATGAACACGGCAGAGTTCCTCCCATTGAATGGGCAATTGAATACGTTCAGCTGGGACAGACCAACTACCGCGACATCAGCGAACTGGCTCCCGAAGGTAAGGTTGTGACTGACCTCGATATCGTGATGACCCACAAGGACAGCGGTATCGGATACAAGTTCGTCATGGCCACCGACAACGCTCGCTGGCGCCAGAACGAAGCACTCGTCGCCGAAGTCAAGGAGGCTTGTGCCAAGTTCATGGACCGCAAGAAGTTGAATTCCAAGCTGGGCAAGAAGGTATCACTGGCAGAGATGAAGATCGTTCTTCAGTCTCTGGTGGCCGGTGCCGAAGACCAGTCCCTGGATGACGTGGAAGAGCTCTAACCAAGAGGAGAAAAGGGAGGGGGCAACCCCTCCTATTCTCTTTGATTCACTGAGGCAAGTGATTGATCATTCTCGGATTAGATTTCGAAACCTCAGGAATGGAGCCTGAACTTCACTCCATCACTGAAGTTGGCGCAGTTCTTTGGAGTACTGAACTACATGCTCCTCTCAAATCCATAGGGTATCTGGTCAATCCTATCAACCCTGTCTGGGACGAGGCCTGTCAGAACATCACAGGCATCACGCCACAACTGTGTGAACAGCAGGGATACACATCTGAAAATGGATTGAAGCAACTCCTTCGCTGGTACAATCAAGCGGAGGCAGTCTGTGCTCATAACGGCAACAGATTTGACAAGTTCTTCCTCAACAAGTGGTGCAAGAAGCACGACCTTGAGATCGAAGACAAGGTCTGGATCGATACCATGACCGATCTCAAGATGCCTCGCAAGGCGGCCAAGAAGCTGACCTACATGGCAGCCGAACATGGATTCCTCAATCCGTTTCCACACAGAGCTCTGTTCGATGTCATGACGATGCTCGTGATCCTGGATCGCTATCCACTGGACGAGGTTATGAGAATGGCTCGCTCTCCGATGCTGACGATCGAGGCCATAGTGTCCTACGAAAACAGGGAACTGGCCAAGACCGGCGGATTCTACTGGAAGAGCGAAGGTAAGAAGTGGCTCAAGGACATCAAGGAGTGTGAACTGGAAGAAGAGCAGCAGGAGGCACTCAAGTTGGGATTCACTGCCCAGCCGTTTCCTCTGGTCAAGCCATTCACACCAAACAGGGGGGAGCAGCAATGAAGAAGGTCTATCTAGGAATTGATCCCGGGCAAACTGGAGCCATAGCTTGCATCACGGTGGTGGACAGTGCTGTAACCTCCGTGGAATTCTATGACCCTGCCATGTTCCAGGTGAAGAGCGGAACCAAGAACAAATCCGAGTACAACGAAATCGACATGGCAAGGGCATTGAAAGCCTTTGCAGACTCCGCAGATGAGGCCACCTGCGTATTAGAGAAGGTGTCGGCGATGCCTGGTCAGGGTGTCACTTCCATGTTCAACTTTGGCATGGGATTTGGCCTGTGGAGAGGCATGCTTTCGGCTTATCACATTCCCTATTCTCTCGTGCATCCGGCCACTTGGAAGGCCAAGATCATGAAGGATATGCCCAAGGAGAAAGAAGCTGCTGTACAGAGAGCAGTCCAACTTTATCCGGACAGTGCCAGTGAACTATGTCATGAGTATCGTGGCAGAACTATCGGGCATCTAGGAAGGGCTGATGCGCTTCTGCTTGCACACTATGCTCTGACAAACCAGTAAATCGAGGAGATTATGGCCGCGCCAACCGTCAAGAAATCTGCAGGAAGCAGCATCAACACCCGCGTCTTCACCATTCAGGATCGTCGTGAACAGTTCCTCAAGTATAAGGCCCAGTCCAAGGGAGACTGGCGTGTCCTTGAAGAGAACGTTGACGAGACCTTCGTTCCGTTCGGCTTCCTGACTATGGACCAGGTCTTGGGCTGGAGAGGGGTTTGTCACGGTGGTCGTGTAATTCACATCCATGGCAATGAAGGAGCCGGCAAGTCTACTCTCACTCTGGGGATCATTGCCAACTATCAACGTCAGACCGGCGAGCCTGCTGCAGCGTTCGACTTCGAGCGCACCACCAACAGCAAGTATGCCAGGGTCATGGGCATTGACGAGAGCATGGTCTTCATCAAGAAGCCTGACAGCATCGAGCAGAGTGCCAAGGATGTCATCGACCTGATGAATGCCGGCTGCCGCTTCTTCGTGTTTGACTCCATTCCTCGCATGAAGTCCAAGGTCGACGAAAAGGACATTCAGTCGGGTGCCGCATTCAAGGCAACCGTGGGTAAACACGCCAAGGCCATTCAAGACTTCTACGACGTTCTTCTGCCTCACGCTGCCGAGCATGATTGCATCTTCATCATGATCAACCAGCAGAGAGCACGCATCGAGGACGGAAACGACGCCAAGTGGGCACAGAAGTACCCATCGTTCACCAACCTCCCCTACACTCTCCCCGGCGGAATGGCGAATCGCTACAACACTTCGTACATGCTAGAACTGAAGACCGTGAAGGCATTCCGAGCCGGTGGATTCGCTGACGATCCGTTCATCATCGAGCCAGGTGACAACAAGGGACCCTTTGCTGTCACTCAGATTCGTGCTCGCTCATTGAAGAACAAGGTGACCGGCGGAGGTTTCCGCGAGGGAACTCTCTGGCTCAGAACTGGTCTTGGAGTGGACGAGAACATCTCTGTTCGTCAGTTGGGACGTCGCTACAAGTTCATCGACTACATCGGTCGCACCTACTTCGTCGGCAAGAACCCTGACGAGGCCATCATCAAGTATGCATCCAAGGACGCGGCGATCCAGGATCTGGTCATCAATCAGAATCCGGAGATTCTGGGTGAACTTCGCAAGCTCTTGGTGAATACAGTCGACTCCACTGAGTTCGAGTGTGAGGTTGATTCCGCTTTGGCTACCTATGTCAAGGGTGAGGAAGCAGCCTTCGATGATGACGAGGTCTTCGTCAACAAGAAGTTTGAAGTTGAAGACGTCAAGGATGGGGATGTAGAGACCTTCTGATGAAACTGTCTGCCAAGAACTTCCAACCATGGGAAGAGTTTTCACTGGCCCTAGGAAAACTGACCGTCCTGGTTGGCGACAGTGACACCGGCAAGAGTGCTGCTGTTCGTGCTCTGCAAGGTCTAATTCGGAATGAGATCGAAGCAGATCAGATCCGGGTGGGAGAAGAAGATACCGAAGTGACCCTCGAAATTGGGGGTCACAAAATCACTATCAAACGATCCGTCGGCGACAGCAACAAGTACCTCATCGATGGCAAGCTCCTCAAGCGTGGAGCACTCGAGATCCCCGATGAAGTCAAAGCTCTGAACATGGGGATCATCGAAATCGGTGACACAAAGCTAGATCCCATCTTTTCGAATCAACACGATTCGAAGTTCATGCTTCAGGATGTTGGGCCAACTCAAATGAACGCCATCCTTGGGGCCTTCTCGTCGACTGAGAAGCTCGAGATGGGGAAGCGCGAGACTAACACCAGGATCCAGCAGAAAGGCTCAGAAGCGAAGTCCATTGCTACTGAGATCAATGAGGCGGAGACTCGTAAGCACAAGCTGACCGAGATTCAGACCAATGTCACTCCGATCATGGAAGGTCTGGTTCTGCTAGAGAGCGAAGCCAAGGGATTTGAGACCTTGAACTTCTTGTATCAAGAATCCGCTGTAAGTTTGGATAAGTTCAATTCACTTCGCCAACTAATCTCCAACATAACTGCTCCACCATTGGACGAGGTCGTCAACTTACAGTCCTTGATAACTTGGCTGGAAAAGAGTGCTATCATCAAGAAGCGCGACACGCTGCTTGGTCAGGCAATTACCCGGTTATCGACAGTCAGGGATATGTGGAGCGAGTTACTCGCCTTGTATCGCATGATTGCCCAGTTAGACAGTACAGCAGTCCTACTTAGAAGCAAGAAAGCCTCTGGAGAGCATATCTCCGATGCTGTAGATAGCGTCATTTCCAACACTGATAACGGGTTGGAAGAAATCAAGGACATCAGAGCCTTGGTTGGGTATCTAAGACAAGCCGCTTCACTTATGTCCTCAGTGGGTAGTTGTCAGCAGCGCCTGCAGTCAGCAATCAATGTCCTTGAAGAAAACGAAGAGGAAGAAGCTGAACTCAGGAAAACCATTGAGGAAGAGCGCAGGTTGAAAGATTCAGTCACCTGCCCCAAGTGTGGCGCCAGTTTCTGTATCCACGAGGTCTAGAATGCCCGATACCCAAACTCTCCTGCGCGATGTCCAAAACCGACAGAAGGTCCTACTTGGCAAGAAGGATCAACTGATTCGCGAGGCCGGAATCGAAGAGCAGAAACTCTCCGAAGCTCTGAACAAGTTGCGCGAATACGGCGTGGCCGATCCCGAAGACATGAGTGCCGACGAGATGCAGGCCAAGGCCACTGAGCTCGAACAGTCGCTGGCTGCCAAGCTGGTCGAAATCACCGAGGAAATCTCCAAAGGAGAAGCTCTCCTAAGAGAGTATGAGGGAGTATGAAATTCACTCAAAGATTGTATGTTCCGTTCAACTCGTACAAGGTGAGGCTAGAACTTGATCCAGGACATCGCATAGCCTACTATGCCCGGTCCTTTGACTGGATTGATGCTGAACCTCATGAGATCAGCCCAAATATCCCACAATTTGACGAGCAGTCAGTCGCAGGTATCTTCGATCGCATCGATGAAGTTGCCGAGACGGCTGAATGTGAACGTCGAAAGATGGGTTGTGTTGTGACTGACCGGAACCTGGCAATTCTCAGCTGGGGAGCCAACGTGAAACCGGAGGGTCTGAAGGGTGACTGCCGGAAGATTGGTTGCATCCCAGCGGTCACTTGCCGGCTCACTGTTCATGCTGAAGTGTCTGCGCTTACTCAGATGAATGAATTGCCTTTCAACTCCTCTTTCAGACAGGATGGCCTGGTTTTGTTCAACACTGCGGTCCCTTGCTTGGACTGCATGAAGATCTGCCGGGTCAACAATGTTGCTGTCATCGTGTACAAAGACGAGCGTGATCAGCCTGAATACGATCGGCCAATCATGTCGTCGATTACCCTCAACAGTGGCATCCTGTTTGTAAAAGTGAGTTGACCTCATAGTGTTCACGAGATTACACTGTAGGCCACGTACCAGTGTAGCAGTACACTTTCGTGGCAGGAGACACAAACACTATGGAAACCAGCAACCCTAACCCTCAGCTTGGTCATGCAGTAATCTATCATGACCCGGTCGGCACTCCTCACGATGCTCTTGTGACCGCTGTTTGGAGTCCCACTTACATCAATGTTGTCTTCGTATCGGGAGATGACACCAAGCAGGATCCGTATGGACGTCAGATCGAAAGATCAACTTCGACGCGATTGGTGAAATCAGCGTACAGGAGGCTATGGATGCCATTGAGCGTAGCATCTAGGGTCCTGTTGCTGTTCGCTGGACACGCGCTGTGCGATTACCCATTGCAGGGAGACTTTCTCGCTCGCGGGAAGAATCATTGCAATCCAATCCCCATTTCAACCAGCTCCTCCGAATCTGCTGTGTCAGTTTCGATGCAAGGATTGGGACCATGATAAGGTAGGTTACTCAAGAGATTTCTTTATCTTCCATCGCGTCTCTGCCATCGCGTCTCTGGCGTGGAATGGATGCCTACCGAAGGAATTGTACGGGTTGATGCCGCCAATCTTGAATGGAAATTGACTGGAATAGCACATGTTGTTTTAGACAAGTTGAGCAGTTGAGTGTGATCTTCTTTTGTGCCAATTCAAGTGAGTACTCTCTATGCTACGTTCACAAATTGAACAAACTACATATTCAGTTACTCTAGAAGCGTTGTGCTTTCGCATATTTTCTAAGGCAGCCTGGGGCATACGTCCTTTGAGAGCTTGACTTATTTTTGTGTTGGCATCTTCTGAATTCTTGAGCCCAGTATGAGCTAACCGCTGTTTGTCTCTTGTAACTTGACTGACAGGGGTCTTTCTTCTCACTTCCCAACTTTTCTTTATGTTTGCCTTCCATTCATCCTTGTTCACAAATTTCTTTTTCATACCAGTTCTTACCCTAGACAATTTAGCCAGGGTTTCCGGAGATGCTTTCCTTCCTTTCATTGGAGATGAGGAAATCGGACATAGGTTGAACCCAA
>Ga0181534_10002223_pt1 | contig 12179 bp, 13 predicted proteins | sample PEATcosm2014_Bin_37_FD_119758 | JGI IMG/M metagenome (GOLD analysis project Ga0181534, IMG submission 119758) | Peatland microbial communities from MTU Mesocosm Facility, Houghton, MI, USA - PEATcosm2014_Bin17_10_metaG | ecosystem: Environmental > Terrestrial > Soil > Wetlands > Peat | place...
ATGAAGTTCGCACTACAGCCTGGAGCGACTCGCGACCGATACTTGGCTATGGGTTGGGATTATCCGATGACAGAGCCGGGGACGTATGAGCTTACAGTGAGCCGTCCAAGCGATGCGGAACACCCAGAGAAATCCGTAACAGTGAAATCCAACACGATCACTTTGGTCGTTCCAGAGCCGACTACCCAGGATGAGCATGCCAAATAGAAAAATGAAGATGACATTGAGTTTTGTGGCGGTGCTGCTCGCATTGCAGTCCGCGGCTGTGAGTGCTCAAATATCCGACAAGCCAGAGCAGAAGTATTCGTTGGCTATTTCGCTCATTACGGCGGGACGTTTTAACCCAAACTATCGGCAATTACGTGTAGTCGAAACCAACGTTTCCAATGAAGCATTCCGCGAAGCAGCGTGCTTCGAGAGGCTAGGGGTATTCAAGATCTCGGTTTTGTACAACGGCGAACCTTTGCAGGAGCGAGATCCGGAGATGCGCAAGAAACGAGCTGAGGAAGCCAAACTTACAAGGTGCAAACAGAAGAATCTGGATTTGATGCCGGGAGATTTTCTGCTGAAGTATTTAGATCTTGGCTATGACTTTCCTGTTGAAGCCCCTGGGACGTATGAGGTCACCGTCAGCCGGGAGAGCGATTTAGAACACCCGGAGAAAAGCGTAACGGTAAAATCCAATACTATCAGCTTCGTTGTTCCGGAGCCGACAACCCAGGAAGAGCATGCCAAATAGAAAAATGAAGCTGGCAGTAAGTTTTCTGGCGCTGCTGCTTGCATTGCAGGCAGCAGCCGCAAGTGCGCAGACGTTGGTAGATTCAAAACCCAAGTTTTCGTTGGTTATCACGCTACCTGTTGCGGAGGGTAAGCCGAACTTGCAGAAGTTGCGCGTGATGGAATTTAACAGATCTAAAGAATCCTACCGCGAGGATGGATGTTTGGAAAAGCGCGGGTTTTTCACCATTTCGATCTTGTATAATGGCAAGCCGTTGCAGGAGCGAGATGCAGAGGCGCGCAAGAAGCGGGAGGAGGCGGCCAAAGCCACTCCATGCGATATTCCGACTCAAACAATGCGACCAAACAACGGTTGGCCACGGTACTTCGATCTCACCCAAGACTTCCCAGTCGAAGTGCCGGGGAGTTATGAAGTAACAGTAAGCCGGGAAAGCGACCTAGAGCACCCGGAGAAAAGCATGACAGTGAAATCCAACACGCTCCGTTTTTGGGTGCAGGAGCCGATTGCCGATAAGCCTCAATAGGCCGGGTGCCCCATCCTTTCACAGCCTTATCGTGAAAGGGTGGGAGACCACAAATCTCAACCCAACGCAGGTGGCCCAGCTCCCGCCAAGCGCGAAAATGGGTGCCCAGCGTCCCGCACAAGATAGTTGCCTGGATAATGTTCGAAATCGCCGCCTTAGTCGATCGTGGCTCCGGCGCTGCTTCTACGCGCTTCGTACCATCCCCTCCACACTTGGATAGCGCGGGACCGGTTCCCTTCAAAATCAGCTTGATCGAAATAGGGCGCATATGGCTTTTCGCCGGTGATCTGTTCAAGTGAGTACAGGGCCACGTATCGGAGAGCTGGGTTGCCATTCATGACCCAGGGCAGGAGATCTGGCACGATATCAGGCCCTAGCGAGATGAGCGCTTTGGCCTCTGCCTGAAGTACCGAACGTGCAACAGTTCTGCCCGATGGCAGGTCCACTTCCCAACCTTCCTGAAACATGCCGCTTTCAGCTAGCTCTCCCGCCGTGAGTCGCGAGAATAATTCGTTGACAACGCTGATGATCATGATTGCCGGCCTCAACTGAGCGTAACCGGCACCCCTCCAAATGTTCGCGGATGCTTGCCTTTGATTGTGCCGGAATGAGGGCCTCGCTTGGCTATTTCCTTGTTGTTGTCCGAAGTGTCGATGATCATTTGTTCCGCGGTGAAGGTGTAATCGACAACATCGTCCTTATCGATAGGCGTTGACGTACTGCTTCCAGGGTTATCTTCGGTCTGGAAGTCTACATCGTTGATGGAGTGGCCTGCGGTATCATCTCCCCGTGAATAGTTATCATCGTGCAACGGCTGAACACTGCTGAACCCTTTGTTCGGTCCTGCGGTAATTTTAAAATCATGACCGGCATTCTGACGATACTCGGCCACTGAGGGATCGTGTGTCGCGTCTTTCTTGAACTTGGCCGTAACATCCAATCTTAGTTTGGCAACCGTCGGACCGGATATTGAATTCTGTGTCCAATTGACGGCGAACGAGTCTACGCCCGCTTTCTTTTTCGCAGCGGCGGGCGTCTGAGGGGGTGCTGGCTTGGCAGGTGGCTTGGGCGTTTGCGCGGGGGCCGGATCCTGGCCAACAATCTTCAGCTTCCTCTCTTGATCATGAGAGTTGCCAGGTAGGACGATGTCATCACCGTCGTTTTCCGCGTTGAGGCTCTTCCCCATAAGTTGCAGTGATGCTGGCCGCTGAGGTTCAACGGCATTGGCCCGAATGCTGGGGTATACCGGAATGAGGCTGAGATCGCGACCGAAGCGGGCAAGTGTGGCAGAAGTCGCGCCTTGTTGAACCTTTCCCGTATCGTCTTCTGGCCGTTGCGGTGCTGTTTGATTTCCGATCCTCTGCTGTAAGTCAACTATCGGGATCGCCGCACGGCTTTGCTCATCGGATGCCCGATCCGGCGCTTTGGATTTGGCGGATGCAGTCTGTCGAGTCGCACTTGGTTTCTGCGTGAAAGTATGCATGGATAATCTCCTTTCGGCCGATAACAAATGCAGGACCCTTGCTGAGACTAACCCCAGAGGAGAGGCCCCTGGCCGGTCTCAGAGAAGGACGCGGCCGTGGACCGCGGCGACAGCGCGAGTCTAGCATAAAAAGAAGTCTACGGCTATCGAGTTGGCGGGTGGCCCAGCTCCCGCCAGGCACGAAAATCGATGCCCCATCTCCCTTGCATTTGGGGACATGAGAAAGTAGAGAAAACGCCCCACACCGCTGGTGTGCTTCGATCACCTCCGCCGGAGGGACTGCCGAAAATTACCCGCTCCGGGTGCAAACTAATAAGTTGAGCATCGCTGTCCGCAGTCCACTGCGCACGATTCACTCTCTACCAACCACTGAAATTCACCGAAATTGGCGTTTTCTGAGGCAATTTGAGCCAAGAAACGGGCCGTTTTGATGAAAAAACTCCGCGTAGAAGCCCACTCTTGAAGCGGATACGATGCGCGTAAACGATTCAAATACAATTACTTGTCAAAAATTAGAGGAGTCGAAATCGTGAGCGGAAATTTAATTTCCGGCTGTGAAACTGTGGATCGCCATAACTAGCATAGATTCAGATATTTAATCGTGAAAAACCGCACAGTAACACAGATATTGTGTTACTGTGGAGCGCCGAGCCTCCTCATAATCAAAGCAGATTCAATGAGTTACAGCAACACCGAAAACTGCGCGCAGTTATTGTGAAACTGTGAAACTGTGACGGATTGCCAGGTCTAACCAGGCGCGGAAATGGGTGCCCGAGGTCACTCGCTTTTGGATGCCGGAACCGAGGGTCGAAAGTCTGCAATTATCCGGCGCGTTCTCTTTATAGTTTCTCGCGCAAAAAGCTGATGACCTGGTCGGCCTGGACGAGTCCGACCATACGGCCCTGTGCATCGACGACGGGCAGGGCGTGCAGGTTGTATTTGTCGAATAGCTCGGCCAGATCGTTCTGGCGCAGGTTGACCGGGCAGGAGAGGACGCGCGGTTCCGCAAGGACGGCGAGACGCGTCTCCGGCTGGGCCATCACCAGCCGGGCCAGCGAGACGGCGCCGCGCAGCACGCGCTTTTCATCAATCAGGTAGACCTCTGTCACATTTTCCGGGTCGCCATCGAATTCGCGCAGCGCCTGCACGGCTTGCGCGACGGTGGCATCGGCGCTGGCGAGGGCAATGAAGTCAGTGGTCATGCAGCCGGCGGCGGAGTTCTCGTCGAATTCGAGAAGCTCCTCGACCTCCTGGCGCTCCTCCGGCTCCATCTCTTCAAGGATGGCGTCGGATTGCTCCTCGGGCAGCTCGGCGAGCAGATCAGCAGCCGCGCCGGGATCCATCTCCTCGACGATGTCGGCAATCTTCTCTTCGTCGAGCTTTTCAAGCAGGGCCTTTTGCAGCTTGGGCTCGACCTCTTCGAGGGTTTCGGCGGCGACTTCTTCGTCGAGCGAGGTAAAGACGGCCTCGCGCTCGGCGGGGGCCAGATCTTCGAGAATCTCGGCAAGGTCAGAGGGGTGCATCTCGGAGAGCCGCTCGTACTCGATGCGCAGCTTGACGCGGCGGGCCGGGTCTACCTCGATGACATCGACAAACTCCCAGGGAATGCTGCTGGTTTTGAGCTTGCGCGAGAGCGTCTCCAACGACGCGCGGGGCAGTAGCCCCTTGAAGACACGGCGAACGGCCCCGCGCAGGCCAATTTCGACCGCCGCAACCCGCAGCAAGTGAACCGAACCCTGCCCCAGCCACTCCAGCTCAACGTCATTGACGCGGACCACCTTGCGGCCATGGATGTCGATGATCTGGCGGTCGATGAGGTCCTGCTGGAGATAGAGAAAGTTTCCCTCGTCCTGCAACGGAACCAGCGCGCCGGGGGAACGCAGCTCAAGAGTTCCGGCGGGGGTTTCCATCACTTCGTGCGAGGGAACAATCTTGAGTCCGCCACGGGTTTTCAGCACCAGCCCGGCCACTTTTCCGGCGTCGGGTCCGGTGGCCACGGCGATGTCTTTGAGCCGTCCACGCAGATGCCCTTGCGAATCGGTCACCGGAGTGCCGAGCATCGCGGTGAGGCTCACGCGGGCTGCCGTGCGGGTGGGCATGGAATGAGTTTATTCCCTTGGGGCGGATCTGCGCTTGGCGGGGAATTTGTTTGGATTACGGAGATACGATTTGATCTTTGCGGTACACTTTCGAGTGTTGTATCCAGGAAGCAAAGGGTTTAGATGTAAAGCTTTTGGCTGCGGCTGCCGAAGACGCTTATAGAACCCACGGCGCGCGTGGGCAACTGAGGAGGCATCTCAAGTGGCGCTGGCAATCGAGACCCGTGAAGTGAATGGCGTAACGCTGCTCGACCTGAGCGGACGAATTACTCTGGGCGAGGGCAGCTTTCAATTACGCGACGCCGTTCGCGCGCTGGTCGCCAAGGGCGCGAAGAAGATTCTGCTCAATCTTAGTGAAGTAAACCAGATTGACAGCGCGGGGCTGGGCGAGATGGTGAGCGCCTTTACGCTGACCCGCAGCGAGAACGGGGAATTGAAGCTGCTCAACGTTCCCAAGCGGGTTCATGACCTGCTGGATGCGACCAAATTAGCCTCCGTTTTCGATATTCAGGACGACGAGGCGCGGGCCGTGGCGTCATTCAAATAATCGTTCTGGCTGGCGAGCGATTCCGCTACTCAATGCCCAGGACTTTGACAATCAGCCGCTTGGGGCGTTGGCCGTCGAACTCGGCATAAAAGACGCGCTGCCACGTTCCCAGATCAAGCTTGCCTTTGGTTACCGGCAACGTTGTCTCGTGATGCAGCAGCAGCGACTTCAAGTGGGCGTCACCGTTGTCTTCGCCGGTCTGGTGGTGCTTGTAATCGGGGCGCGCGGGGGCCAGTTCCTCCAGCCATTTGCCAATGTCTTCGATCAGCCCGCTCTCGTGGTCGTTCACATAAACGGCAGCGGTAATATGCATCGGCGAAACAAAGCAGAGTCCGTCGCGTACTCCGCTTCGACGAACGATGGCCTCGACCTGATCGGTGATATGCACCATCTCCCGGCGCTTTTTCGTCTCAAAAACCAGATACTCGGTATGACTTTTCACACTGCCTCCCACGATCATTCTTCACTCAACAATTATCCTAAAGGCAGCGATGAAGATTGAAGACCAGACCAAGACTCCCTCGGGCGAGGTATTGTTGCAGCGGGGCTACGATTTGCTGGCCGCAGGTTCAGCAGCCGAGGCTGCCCAGGCCTTTCGCGCAGCGATTGCCACCGGACCGGAGGATTCCGAGACGTGCCGGGAAGCGCATCATGGGCTGGTGCGCGCCCTGCGCGATGCAGGGCGGCTCGAGCAATCGGTTGCGGCGGCACTGGCGCTAACTGCTCTGACACCTCAAGACCCGCTGGCGCATACCGCGCTGGCAATCTCTCTTCAACATGCGGGACATGTTCCTGAAGCGGAGGCCGCAAGCGCGCGCGCCAGGGTATTGGAGTGGAAGCAGCAGCTTGCATTACCGCCGGACGGGGACGAACTAAGGTGAAGACCGGTAAGGCTCCAGCATTGGTGCGGCAGAAGAATTCGGCACAGCGGCTGCGCCAGATGCACGACCTGCTTGCCGCAGCCTACGGGCCGCAGCACTGGTGGCCGGCGAAGACATCGTTTGAAGTGATTCTTGGCGCATACCTTACGCAAAATACCGCGTGGAAAGCCGTTGAAATCTCGATTGAGAATCTACGTGCCGCGGGAGCCTTGACAGTTGATGGGCTGCGCGCAATTGATCTGGGTGAATTACAAATATTGATTCGTCGATCTGGGTTTTATACGCGCAAGGCTCCGGCGCTGAAGGCATTTATCGCGATGCTGGACGCGGAGTTCGACGGATCGCTTGAAGCTCTGGCCGCTGTTCCCACCGAGCGCCTCCGCCAACGTTTGCTGTCTCTTCCCAGCGTTGGCCCAGAGACCGCTGACGCGATTCTGCTCTACGCGCTTGGCCACGCCGTTCCAGTCGCCGACGAGTACTTGCGCCGTATCGTCGAGCGTCATCAACTGCTCATTGAGCCTCCTGCGCGCCATCGCAAAGGATATGAGGCGCTGGTCAAGATTACTCGCGAGGCCTTTGCTTCAGATCCAGAATCCAATCGCAGCCCACTCTTCAATGAGTTTCACGCACTGAACGTTGCTGTCGGCAAGGCGCATTGCGGCAAGAAAGCCCGCTGCGCTGGGTGTCCCCTGGAGGCCGATTTATTCAGGTATTGCGAACGATTGCCGCGCGAAGCCAAGGTAAAGCTGTAGGCTGAGTCTATGGAAATTCTCCAGGAAAAGCGGCCCGGCTCAGAACCTGTGCGTCCTCTCCGCATCGTCATTCCCGGCGGCAGCGGGCAAATTGGCAGTATGCTGGCGCGCCACTTGCAGGAGCAAGGCCATTCTGTGACGGTGCTGACTCGCAGTCCGTATGCTGCATCATGGCAAACAGTGCATTGGGATGGCGAGACCGTCGGACCGTGGACCGAGCATTTGGAAGGCGCGGATGTTTGTATCAACCTGACCGGACGCAGCATCAACTGCCGTTTTACTGAGGCCAACCGCAAAGCCGTTTATGGCTCGCGCATCAACTCCACGCGTCTGCTGAACCGCGTGATCTCAACACTCAACGATCCGCCGAAGGTCTGGCTCAATGCGGCCACAGCGACGATCTATAGGCATTCGATTGATACGCCGATGGACGAGGCGACTGGCGAACTGGGCGGCAATGAACTGATCTCGAAACGCCGCCGCGCTCCAGATACCTGGAATTTTTCAGTCAAGATTGCGAAAGACTGGGAGGCGGCGCTCTTCGAGACGGAAACTCCGCGCACGCGCAAGATTGCTCTGCGCAGCGCCATTACCTTCAGTCCTGTCGCAGGCAATGCTTTTGAGGTGTTTCTAAACCTTGTGCGCTTCAGCCTCGGCGGTGCGCAAGGGAATGGGCGGCAATATGTCTCGTGGATTCACGAAGTGGATTTCGCGCGGGCGATTGATTCCCTGATTGCGCACGAAGAGATCGCCGGGCCTGTGAATCTCTGCGCGCCCAAGCCTCTGCCCAATCGCGAGTTCATGGACGCCTTGCGCGATGCGTACGGAATGCCGAACGGATTGCCTGCCCCGGCATTGTTTATCGAGATCGGCGCATTCTTTCTGCGCACTGAATCGGAGTTGGTCTTAAAGAGCCGGCGCGCTGTTCCTGGCCGTTTGCTCGATGCGGGATTCCAGTTTCAATTCCCCGATTGGCGCGAAGCCGCGGAAGATCTGGTGCATCGCTGGCGGCATAGGAATGATTGAGGGCTGATTGTATGCGGTCGCCGCGCGAATCAATACGAGATCTTGTTCTCTGAGGCTATCCATGCAGCAAAGCTGGACCAGGCTTCATCGCCGAGCAACTGCACAGTCGGCAATGAACGTGTGCCAGCATCCTTGCGAAACTCGTCGTAGAGGAAGGCATCGTCGAAGCCCGCACGGGCCGCATCGGCAGCGCATGCGCCGTAGTAGATTGCATCCAGGCGCGCCCAGTAGCAGGCCGCAAGGCACATGGGACAGGGCTGGCAACTGGTATAGAGATGGCAATCGGCCAGCGTAAACGTGCCCAAGTTGCGGCATGCGGCGCGGATGGCGTTGACCTCGCCGTGGGCGGTGGGATCGTTGCCGATAGTGACGGTGTTCACGCCCTCGCCAACGATTTTTCCGTTGCGCACAATGACCGCGGCAAACGGGCCGCCCGCGCCGCTGACAACATTTTCAGTAGCCAGCGCAATGGCGCGGCGCAGAAACTCGGGATTGGCTACAATCGGCATCGCTTCCAGTATATGCAGATGCGTCAACGCTTCCCAATTCTAGATTCTCAGACGGGCGCGGGATTCCAGCACTGGCTGGGGCGTTAGACGTTGAATTTGAAGAAGAGAATGTCGCCGTCTTTTACAACATATTCTTTGCCTTCGGAGCGGAGTAAGCCTTTCTCTTTCACCGCCTGTTCACTGCCATATGTGAAGAGATTGTCGCAGTGGTAGCAGTCGGCCTTGATGAAGCCCCGCTCGAAGTCGGAATGGATCACGCCTGCCGCGCCGGGAGCTTTGGTGCCTTCGACGATGGTCCAGGCGCGAACTTCCTGCACTCCGGCGGTGAAGTAGGTAATCAGGCCCAACAGCCGGTACGCCGAGTGGATCAGCCGGTTCAATCCTGGCTCCTTTAGTCCCAACTCAGCGAGGAACTCGGCGCGCTCAGAGGGTTCGAGCAGAGCGATCTCGGCTTCCATTGCTCCGCAGATGCGGACGACCTGGGCGCCTTCTTCCGCAGCTCGTTTTTCAACCGCCGCAACCCAGGCATTGCCATCTTTGAGGCCCGCCTCATCCACATTAGCTGCAAACAAGACCGGCTTGGCAGTGATCAGAAACAGTTCCCGCGCCGCGGACCGTTCTTCGTCGGTCAGATCGACCACGCGCGCCGGTTTGCCCGCGTCCAGTGCCTCTTTGAGCTTGGCAAGGGCTGTGGCCTCGGCTTTCACCTTCGAGTCCGATGAATTTTTCGCAGCTTTCTCGGCCTTGGTCAGCCGCTTGTCTACGGTCTCAAGGTCGGCCAGCAACAGCTCGGTGTTGATGATGTCTATGTCATGCAAGGGGTTGACGCCGCCTGCTACGTGAATCACGTTGGGATCGTCAAAGCAGCGAACCACATGAATCACCGCATCGGTTGCACGGATGTGACCGAGAAACTGATTGCCCAGGCCCTCGCCTTTGCTCGCGCCCTCGACCAGGCCGGCAATGTCGATGAACTCCATTGTCGTGGGCACGGTGCGGTGGGGCTTGACGAACTCGGTAATGCGATCCAGCCGCTCATCGGGAACTGTGACAATGCCGACATTGGGATCGATGGTGCAAAAGGGATAGTTAGCCGCTTGGGCCTTGGCTGCCGTTAGCGCGTTGAAGATGGTGCTTTTGCCCACATTCGGCAGGCCGACAATTCCGCAGTTCAATGGCATTGCTGGTAATTTCTCCGAGAAAGTTCATCCGGGATTGATCCCGTATCCAGTACTAGTTTATGCTGTTTGGGTTCTCCAGTACCCAGCACCAATTTTTCGCTTTCGGCTGGATCATGAAAAAAGACGATTTAGCGTCGAATTAGTGCTCAACATGCAAGAGGCCCAAGTGAATCGAATCCCCAGTCTAGACGGGTGGCGCGGTATAGCAATCCTGCTTGTCCTTTTCGAACATATGCAGATATCGACGATCGGCAGTCTGCTGCGCCCCTGGACCCAAACGGGCCAGCATGGTGTGAATATCTTTTTCGTGCTGAGCGGTTACTTGATTACCGCCAAACTCCTTGAACGGCCAATCGATCTCAAACATTTCTACCTGCGCAGGTTCTTTCGTCTTATGCCTGTGGCCTGGGCCTATCTGCTTGTTATTTGGCTTCTTTTGGTAAGACGTGCAGTTCCGATCGTTTCTGTTCGCGAAGTGGTCTCATGCTTGTTTTTTTTCAGGAACTTTCTAGGGTCAGGGACGGCGGAGCATCCGACCAGCCTTTACACTTTCCATTTTTGGTCTCTTTCGCTTGAAGAACAGTTTTATCTCGTTTGGCCTTGCCTGCTGTTTCTGGCCGGCAGGCGCAATGCTCTCTGGATTGCAATTGGCGGCGCGCTCACTTGCGCCAGTTACCGGTTTCTCCACTGGTCGGCGTACGATCAATTTCCCGCGTTCTTCTTATCGCAAGTGCGCGCTGACGCTCTCCTTGTAGGCTGCATCTTGGCATTGCTTCTGGCTAAACAGCGATTTCTCTCAATCGCCACGCGCTGGTCTCTGTACTTGGCGTGGCCATCATTTGCTGTTCTGCTTATATGCATGGCGTATTTCCAACGGCTGATTCCTCTCTTTGAAAATCTCGCCATCGCCGGACTCATTGCCTTTACGACCCTTCACCCAAAGGCCATCGCATCCAGGTTCTTCTCTTTTGCCCCGTTGGCATGGCTCGGCGTCATCTCGTACAGCGTCTACGTCTGGCAGCAGATTTTCACCTATGCCAAATTGCGTCCCTCAGACGGATCATCTTACTACATACTCATGTGTCTGATGCCGCTCTGTGCGATTGTCAGCTATTACTATGTCGAGCGGCCTTTCATTCGCTTAGGCTACTGGCTTACGCGAGAAATTGCTCCAACGACCCCGGGCACAGTCGAGCCGGCGGAGGTTGCATATTAAACCGGCAATGAAGTGAACTTGTCCATGGTGGCGTGGTTTGCTCTCTGTGCCGGGTCCTGACCACTGCCGCCTACGATTCCGGTGTTCCATCGATGAAATGTTCCATACTTCAAGCTGATAGAATTCGACTAGAAGCGTGTCTTTTCACCGTACGGGGCCGTCCTCGCACTGGGATATAACGCAAGAGGAGGCCTGCCATTTTTCACACTATCGATGACATCCGCATCAAATGGACTAACGTCGTTCTTCCGCCGGTTTTTCTCGAAGAAGAACGGCCGGTGAGCGAGGCAGCTTCGGCGACGATCTTCGAGGCCCGCAACGATATCTCCAACATCCTCAACCACCGCGACGACCGCCTTCTCGTGCTGGTCGGTCCCTGCTCGATCCACGATCCCAAGGCCGCGCGGGAGTACAGTGCGCTGCTCAGGGCTGCGATCGGCGATTTCTCCGCTGACCTGCGGATTGTGATGCGCGTCTACTTTGAGAAGCCGCGCACCACGATTGGCTGGAAGGGGCTGATCAACGATCCGTATCTCGACGAGTCGTACAAGATCAACGACGGGCTGCGGCTGGCGCGTCATCTGCTGTTGGATCTGGCCGAAATGGGCGTGCCTTCGGGCACGGAGTTTCTGGACATGATTTCGCCGCAATATATCGCCGGGCTGGTGAGTTGGGGAGCAATCGGGGCGCGAACGACGGAGAGCCAGGTTCACCGGCAACTGGTGTCAGGGGTCTCCTGCCCGGTGGGCTTCAAGAATGCGACCTCAGGCGACGTGCAGGTGGCCATCGACGCGATTCTCTCGGCAGCACATTCGCACACGTTTCTGGGACACACCAAGCATGGTCAATCCGCGATCTTCGTGACCACGGGCAACCCCGACTGCCACATGATTCTGCGCGGCGGCCGGAAGACGGTGAACTATACAGCCGACTGCGTGGCCGATACCGCGGCCAAGATGCAGAGGGCCGGCATTGCGCCGCGCATCATGATCGACTTCAGCCACGCCAACAGCAACAAGGACTACCGGCGGCAGGCTGTGGTTTGCCGCGATGTGGCCGGCCAGATTGCCGCGGGCGATCCGCGCATCGTCGGCGTGATGATCGAGAGCAACCTGGTGGCCGGCGCGCAGGCGCTGGTTCCGGGGCAGCCGCTGGTCTATGGGCAGAGCATCACGGATGGATGCATCGATTGGGCCGAGACGCAGACGCTGCTTGCGGAGTTG
>Ga0181534_10002225_pt1 | contig 12177 bp, 10 predicted proteins | sample PEATcosm2014_Bin_37_FD_119758 | JGI IMG/M metagenome (GOLD analysis project Ga0181534, IMG submission 119758) | Peatland microbial communities from MTU Mesocosm Facility, Houghton, MI, USA - PEATcosm2014_Bin17_10_metaG | ecosystem: Environmental > Terrestrial > Soil > Wetlands > Peat | place...
CGTTCCCTACGACTATCAGACCAGCTCGTACCTGACACCCGTGACGGTGGGCGCGAGCGCCACCAGTGCGACCATTACCGGCCTGCCTACGGGAACCGACATTGGTCTTGAGGTCTACGCGGATGACATGTACGAAGGCGTGGTAACACCTTCAGTAAGTTATGGTTACGCCGAATGGCTTGGCTGGACTGCTCCTGAAGCTGCTCCCAACATCACGTCAGTGACGTTGCCTTCGGCCGGGACTGAAGTCGTATCGTGGACCGCGCCGGTGCCGTTTAAGGCTGGCGACGCGGGTTCCAGTGTCACGGGCTACGTGGTAACCGCAACCAACACGAGCACGGGCGCCGTCGTGAGTCAGACCTTGTCGCCGAGTACCTTGAGCGCGACCTTCACGGGTCTGCCCACGGGTTCGACCTACACGATCAGCGTGGCGGCCACGAACTCGCTGGGTACTGGACCGGCCAGTCAGGTCACTGGCTCGAAGACTTCGCTCGCGGTTCCTGGTGCGCCAAAGATCACGTCCGTGACGCCTACGTCGAGCTCGCTCGCCATTAGCTGGAGTGCTCCAACGACGACCGGCGGATCGGCGATCACGGGTTACCTCGTTAGTGTCACCTCTGGCAACATCACGGTGACTTGTGGCACCGTGGCAGCAACAGCGACGACCTGCACCATTCCTGGACTCAGCGCCAGCACCGCCTACACGGTGAGTGTGAGCGCGGAGAACGCGAATGGACCGGGCACGTCGGCTACGAGCACGGGCACGACGAGTGCACTAAGCGTTACACCCGCCAACGTCACCGTGACGTTCGCTGGTGGATCAACGGCTCTCACGGCCGCTGCGAAAAACGCGCTGACGGCTCTGGGTCTGAAGCTTGCGGTGGGTGCCCAGTTGACACTGACGGGTTACGCGAAGGGTGACACGTTCCTCGCCAAGTCCCGCGCTACGACGGTGGCCCTGTTCCTTGAAGCTGCGGTGAGCAACGTCAAGTTCGTGCTCCATGAAGTAACCACCAGTTCGGCCAACGCCGTGACGGTAGTGACGGTGACTGCCTAGGCGATATTGTCTAGTCACGAGGGACGCTTTTCAAACTGCGCCGGTCCTTTGGGACCGGCGCAGTTTGTTTTGTTGGAACGTCGAACGTGCGCTGAGCTCCTCCTACGTTTGTTACGGCCAGTAGCGTTACGACAGTGCACGTTCGTTACCGATTTCGCCGATGGCTAGGTGCGCGGGTTCGCTCGTATCGGGCCTACCTAAATGAAGTTGCCACCGTAGGTCCCCGTGACGCTTACGCTTCAAGATTCCTACTCTTTGGCGACGGTGCAGCGTTGATGGCGCCGCAGGGCGTGATCTACAACGAGGAATATCTCTCGATTGGTGCAGGTACGCTCATTGGGCCCAATGTGGCCTTGACGGCGGGCATCAATGGTGGCCAAGTAATGCTCACGAAGCCCGTTGTTAGCATTGGCGAACACTGCATCATTGGACGCGGTTCGCACATTATTGGTCACTGGTCCATAGAACTGGGCGACAGAATCCAAACCGGTCCTTACGTCTATATCACGGATCAGAACCATGGGTACGAAGATCCCGACCAACCTATTGGCTGGCAGGTGCCTTCTGTCGATCCCGTCCACATTGGATCGGGAAGTTGGCTAGGGGCCAACGCGGTGATCCTTCCTGGAACGTGGCTTGGCGAAAATACGGTGATCGCGGCGGGGGCGGTTGTTCGAGGACGATTCGAAGATCACGTGGTGTTGGGTGGAGTGCCTGCGAAAGTGCTCCGTCACTGGACCAAGGAATCCGGCTGGCGAGCGGGGCCACGGGTTTAGTTGACTCGCATGTACGTCAGTCCACCGGAAGGTAACTGACCTCCATAACCTCTACGCTTTAATCGTGCCCTCGACCACCTACCTCGTGACCGTTAGTGGTCCCGATCGCCAAGGCGTTGGGGCGCAGCTCTTCGACGCCCTAAGTGCAGTACCCAACGGGGGTTGCGTTATGAACGACGTGGCCCAAATAACCATTCGCGACACGCTGGTGCTTTGCGTCGAGGTATCGGTGGCTTCATCGATTAGTGCCGATGAGTTAGCGGCGATCGTGCGCCAGCACGGTGTGGCAACGGCGGGCATCGATGTCAGTGTGACGGTGGTGGAGCCCGGCGATTTTCAAAACGGCAAGCGCCTCATGGTGACACTGCTGGCCCCCAATGTGACGAGTGCTGATCTCGAACTCATCTTCTCGGCTATTGCCTCGAGTGACGCGACGTGTGAACGAATTGTTCACCTAGCGAGTTACCCGGTCGATTGCTATGAACTCATTGTTCGCGGTCCGAATCACGACCGGCTCCGTGAGGCCCTCACGAGCGCGGCGACGAAGTCGGGACTCGACCTCGCTGTGCAGCGCGCTGGACTGCACCGCCGGGCGAAACATCTGGTGGTAATGGACGCTGACTCGACGCTGCTGCAAAATGAAGTCATTGATCTTCTCGCAAAGGCCTGCGGATGCGAACACGAAGTCTCATTGATTACCGAAGCGGCCATGGCGGGCGAGATTGACTTCGCCGAAGCCCTTCGACAGCGTGTGGCCCTTTTGAAGGGTCTGCCGACCTCAGTTCTTGACGATGTTCGAAGCCAACTTCGACTTTCGCCAGGTGCTCGAACACTCATTCGCACGTTGCAACGACTTGGTTACGTTGCCGCCGTCGTGTCCGGAGGATTCGTGGAAGTCCTCGAACCATTGCTCCAAGATCTCGGTGTCGATCTCCTGGCGGCAAACCATTTGGAGATTGTCGATGGTGTTTTGACGGGTTATTTGGCCTCTGCCGTTGTTGACCGCGCGGGAAAGGCGCGGGCGCTTCGTCATTTTGCGGAAATTACGGGCGTTCCGTTGGAGCAGACGGTGGCCGTTGGCGATGGGGCTAATGACATTGACATGATTTCAGCCGCCGGGCTCGGGATTGCCTTTAACGCCAAACCGGTCGTCAAAGAGCACGCCGACGCAGCCCTCAGCGTGCCCTACTTGGACGCGGTGCTCTATTTCTTGGGGATATCTCGCGAGGAAATCGAGGCCGAGTGACCCTCCGTCCACCAAATTTATGCATCGTGAGACAATTCCCGTAGTACTGTCTCAGTAGAAGTACACGAAGGGGGTCGTCGTGAAAGTTTCAATTGACGCAGATCGCTGTCAAGGGCACGGACGCTGTTTCAACATGGCGCCGGACATCTTTGGCTTTGATGATCTGGGCAATGGTTACGTGTTGGGCGACGGCGTTCTCACCAGTGGGACCCTCGATCGTGCCCGTTTGGCGCAGGCCAACTGTCCTGAACACGCCATCTCCATAGAGGAGTAGTCCAATGACGACTGAAGCAGTCAAGCCGCCCGTTGAAGACTTTGCCACCGACTGGGATCACACTGATCCCGCCTGGGTGGCGGACCCCTATCCCATTTGGGAAGACCTTCGTCAAACCTGTCCCGTAGCGCACACGGAGCGTTACGGCGGCGGTTGGTTTCCTGCGACGCACGAATACGTCTCGGAAATCGCGAACGACACGAACCACTTCACGAGTCGCAACGTCGTCGTGAACAACACTCGACCCGACGAACTCGACCCGCCCGCGCCACCGGCACCCATTGGTGTCGCGCCCCCCATTTCGTCGGATCCGCCGTTCCACCAGATTGCTCGTCGACTTATTTTGCCGGCGTTCGCGCCTGGTCCGGTCAACGCCTTAGAGCCACAGATCCGTGCTCTTTGTCAGCGACTGCTCGACAACATGGGCGACGCGGAAATCGTGAACGGTGGCTCGCAGTACGCGCAGTTCATTCCGCCGGCGGTTATCTCCAAAATGCTTGGCTTCCCCGAAGAGGACGAAGACATGTTCCGACACTTCGTCCACATTGTTTTGGAAGGCATCGACGAGCCCGACCTCGAAGTACGCAAGGCACTCTTCACGCCCATGGAGGAATACTTCACGAAGCAGATTGAAGACCACCAGGCGAATCCTCGTGATGACTTGACGTCGTATCTTTTGAACGTTGAAGTGGGTGGCCAAAAGTTGCAGATGGAACACATCCGCGGCACGATGGTGCTCATATTGGTGGCTGGTATTGACACCACGTGGTCAGCCATTGGTGCGTCGCTTTGGCACTTGGCAAAGAACCCAGACGACCTCGCTCGCCTGGTGAACGAACCCGAACTGTTGCCGGTGGCCATTGAAGAATTCTTGCGCTTCTACGCCCCCGTTACTATGGCTCGTCTCGTTGTTGATGACTACGACTTCCACGGCTGTCCGATGAAAAAGGACGACTGGATTTTGCTGGGTTTCCCAGCTGCGAACCGTGATCCGGCGGCTTTTAAGGACGCCGACCAGTTCATCATCGACCGCGAGATCAATCGGCACGCGGCCTTTGGATTAGGTATCCACCGCTGCGCGGGGTCCAATCTGGCTCGTTTGGAAATGACGATAGCGATTGAGGAATTTATAAAGCGCTATCCGAAGTTTGAGTTGGCCGACCCCGAAAGCGTCACGTGGGCGCAGGGCCAGGTCCGCGGACCTCGCAACCTGCCCATTCGTATCCTTAAGTAGCGCCAGCGTCCTTGCGGCGTTGTTCCGCGCGGCTCTCGGCGGTTAACACCAAGACAGAAATGGGTTTCGTGACGCTCCATTACGACCCAGCATGCACTCACTGTGGCGTTGGCTGCCCTTAGGATCGTCGATGATGAGACAAAAGTAGTGTTATTGTCTCATCGAGGGCGACATTGCGTTGGTACTTAGGCGTGGGTCGCGCCAACCTAGTGCGCTGTTAAGAGGGGAGGGATTATGACGACGGAACTTCAAAAGACTGAAGTGACTGACTTTGCTGTCGACTGGGATCACACGGATCCAACGTGGGTGGCGGATCCCTATCCCATCTGGGAAGACCTGCGTGAACGATGCCCGGTAGCGCACACTGAGCGTTACGGGGGCGGTTGGTTCCCTTCAACGCACGCACTGGTGTCCGAAATCGCCCACGACACCGAACACTTTTCTAGTCGCACGGTCGTCATTGGAAACGGGCGACCGGGCGAAGGAGCCCCGCCCGCCCCCATTGGGGTGGCTCCGCCCATTTCGTCAGATCCGCCCTTCCACCAAATAGCGAGGCGCATTGTGTTGCCGGCCTTTGCCCCGGGCCCCGTGAACGCTCTCGAGCCGCGCATCCGCGACTTGTGCAAACGGCTCCTCAACCGTCTTGAGCAAAATGACGTGATCGACGGAAGTCGAGACTACGCGCAGTACATCCCCGCGGGCGTCATTTCACTACTGCTGGGATTTCCCGAAGAGGATGAGGATCTCTTTCGTGAATTCATCCACGCGGTCTTAGAGGGCGTTGATGAACCCGACCAAGAGCGGCGCATGCAAATGTTTGCTCCCGTGCGAGATTACGTCTTGCAACAAATTGAAGACCACCGTGAAAACCCCCGCGACGACTTGACGCAGTATTTGTTGAATGTAGAAGTCGGTGGCCAAAAGCTTTCACCCGAGCATATTTTTGGCACCGTTGTACTCGTGCTGATTGCCGGTATTGACACGACGTGGTCGGCCATTGGTTCGTCGCTTTATCACTTGGCGACCAATCCAACGGACCTCAAGCGACTCATTGATGAGCCGGAGCTACTTCCCACGGCGGTGGAGGAGTTCCTTCGTTTCTACGCACCGGTAAGCATGGCGCGTCTCGTCAAAGAGGACTTTGACTTCCACGGATGTCCAATGAAGAAGAACGACTGGATTCTGCTGGGATTTCCCGCGGCCAACCGAGACCCCGAAGCCTTCCCTGACGCCGACAAGTTCATTATCGACCGAGAGCACAATCGCCACATAGCCTTTGGCCTCGGCATCCACCGCTGCGCGGGATCAAACCTGGCCCGTTTGGAGTTGACGGTTGCTCTGGAGGAATTCCTTAAGCGCTACTCGAAGTTCGAATTGGCTGACCACGACGTTCGTTGGTCACAGGGACAGGTCCGGGGACCGCGCAAGTTACCACTTCGGATTCTTAGCTAATCCGTCGGTTCGGCGTCTGGGTCCAATGGCGACGCATGCATTGGCGGCGACGCGAGGTCTATTTCGGAGCCACCGCGTCCCGTCGTGCGCTGGTGCTGCAATCGATGCAGTAAGTACCAACCGCCGACGGCCACAACGTCAATGATCAACAGCACAAGAGCATCGACCCGGAGCGACGAGTCGAATCGGTAGACGAGATTCGAGAGAATGACACGGCCACTCTGGTTGCCAGGATGAATGCGCCGCGTGAGATGATTTGTCACCGTTGCTACGACCAGTAACACCACGGCCGGTGCGCCAATGGTTACACCCAGCAACGTGAGTTGGTTTCGGTGTCGACGAACTAAGAAGCGCGCTACGAGCACGGCGCCGATGAGACCGAGCACTAACTCAATCCACGCCATCACGTTCAAGGAATGCGACACGCTGCCAAAGGACTTGTGGGCCTTGATGTGCACGACGGTATTGGAGAGATCAACGGGTATCAGAGGAATGGCCGGCGTCGTTTTGTGCAGCGACGTCGTAAACAAAAGAATCAAGGGCCGAAGGTTCACCGATCCACCCGAGGAACTGGTGAAGGCGTCGTAGCCCTGTTGCACGTCGGATCGGAGCAACGCCTGAGTGGACGCAGTATTCAGTGTTCGCACGATGTCCGCCTGCAACGCTGGGCGTTCCTTCGCAATGACTGCCTGGACGTTCGGGGAGGAACGCTGAGAGATGTCGTTGATGGCCGCCACACTGATGGCTTTTTCAACACCGGGCGAGCTCGCAATGGCGACCACCGTGGAGGCAACTTGCCCGCTCGATCCCCCAACGGACCCGAGCGCGTGCACGATGCCACTCGAGATCAAGAGCAATGCACAGACCGCCGCAAGAACAACGGCGCCAACGCGGCGAAAAATAATCATCGAGACCCCCTCGCGACTCTGCTGTCGCCCTGACCACTTTCTAGTTCACTCTCGCTTGGGACGAGAGAAAAAGTAGGCCGTCCGCTCGTTAATTGAGGTTCTACAGATGCAGGTTGGTGGGTCCGTGTTCCCAGACGCGGGCCATCCAGGCTTCAACGTCGTCGGCCGTGCGTGGGAGAGCAGCGGAGAGGTTCTTCGCGCCGTCCTTTGTCACCAAAATGTCGTCTTCGATGCGAACCCCAATGCCTCGATATTCTTCGGGCACCGTGAGATCGTTGGCTTGGAAATACAGACCCGGCTCAACCGTGAGAACGTAGCCTTCCTGCAGCGCGCCGAGGTACGTTTCGTTTCTCGCGTTCGCGCAGTCGTGGACGTCGATACCCAACATGTGGGAGACCCCATGCAGGGTGTAGCGCCGGTGGAGCTGGCGCTCGGGCTTCAGCGCTTCTTCGGGCGATTCCTTCAAGATGCCCAATTCGTGAAGTCCATTGGCAAGTACCTTCATGGCAGCTTGGTTGGGTTCCATGAACGACGCGCCAGGCTTCACGGCGGCAATGCCCGCTTCTTGGGCTTCGAGCACCAGGTCGTAGATGCGACGCTGCGCCGGAGAGAATTTGCCGCTTATGGGCATGGTCCTCGTGACGTCGGCGGTGTAGAGATTGTGACATTCGACGCCAGCGTCTAAGAGCAACAAGTCGCCCCGGCGCACGGCGCCGTCGTTTCTGGTCCAGTGCAGAATCGTGGCGTGCGAGCCACTCGCAGCAATGGTGTTGTAGCCCACGTCATTGCCTTCAACTCTGGCTCTAAGGTTGAAGATGCCCTCGATAACGCGTTCGCCCCGACCTTCGGCGCTCGGAAATGCTCGCACCACGTCGGTGAAACCCTTCACGGTGTAGTCAATGGCTAACTGCAACTGGGCAATCTCAAATGGATCCTTGACGAGTCGCATTTCACTGAGGAACTGCGCGAGCAGTGCGTCATCGTCACTGGCGTCCACCAGTTCGTCGACGTTCTTATCAAAGTTTCGAATGCTGAGCGCACTGCCCGCTGGCAACGAACCCAGATCCTTCGCCAAGTGCTCGAGTGGTGCTGTTTCAATGTCGTAGTAGTGCGCGGCTTCGACGACTCCTCGGCGCGGGCCCACCCAGAGCTCGCCGTAACGAGCGTCGGTGAAAAAATCGTGGGTGTGGTGATCGCGGCGCTCAGCAACGTAGAGCGTGCTTCTCGGGCCCGTGGCGCTGGGTGAAATGACGAGGACGGTGTCCGACTCGAAGCAACCGGTGAGGTAGTAAAAATCGGTGCCAGGACGAAAGTTGAAGTCAGTGTCGTTGGCGCGGACTTTGGGATTTCCCGTGGGGATTATGAGGGTCTTGCCAGAGAAATGTTCGCCGAGTTTTTGTCGCCGCTCGGCGGTGACGATAGCCCCGGGGTAGACCTCAGTCGAACGGGCGTGGATCTCCCAGTTGCCGGTCATATGCTCAAAAAGAATCCGTGGGCACGCTGGTCGGTGTGGTCCCACCCACACCCAGTGCTCCGAAATTGGATGCTCTTCGGAGACGTCGGGCTCGGGAATGGACGCAGTTGACTCACTCATAATCGACAACTTAGTCCCACCCCTCGGGCACTGCACAAGCCGCCCCGCCACTACTAGCCTTCTGGCGTGGATATTTCTTTGGGCTTTGAAGGGCACGTCGCGCTCATTACGTGGAACGACGAAGAAAATCGAATCAATCTTGATTCACTTGGCCGGTTGAATGAGATTCTCGACGAACTGGCGGAACGAATTGGGCCACTCGCCGTTGTTTGGACGGGAACGGGGAAGTTCTTTTCCAACGGACTTGATTTGGCTCGTTTTGGCTCGTCGCCCGACGAGTTCGCTGAAACCAACAAGGTTTTTTTGAAGTTCATGGGTCGCATGATTACCTTCCCCGCGTATACGGTGGCGGCTTTGAACGGTCACACTTTCGCGGGTGGAGGGCTGCTGTCGTGCACGACGGATTACCGGATTATGCGCCGTGATCGTGGCTACTGGTGCATGAACGAACTCGAACTCGGCATGATCATGCCCGAAGACATGAACGCGGTTCTCGCGAGCCGTTTGCCAAGGGCGACATTTATCGATGCAATTTTGACGGCTCGTCGCTACAACGCGGTGATGGCTTTGGAGGCCGGCATCATTCAAGAGACCGCGCCAATCGAAGAACTGCTTCCCTTGGCTGTTGAAAGGGCGAGTGCCTTAGCCGATAAGGATCGCAGGGTCATTGGGGCTCACAAGCGACAATTTTTTGGCGAATTGGCCGAACGACTGGGCTACGTCCACGAGCGATAGACGTCGCCTCGAAATCAAAGTTGGTTGCGTATCAACGAAAATGAAAAACCCCGCTCGCGGCGCGCAATGGCCACGAGCGGGGTTTTCAAAACTGCGCTTAGTGAATTACTTCAGCCAAGCCGGAATCGGGCTTACCACGTAGGGCAGCGTCTTGATCGGCGTGTTCTTTGAGTTACCCGTCGTGTAGACAACGTGACTGGGTTCGTTGAAGTAAATCGGAGCCGCACTGCCGTTAGGCGCGATGTTGGCAATCACGCCGCCAAGCAGACCCTGGTGGTTGGACTTCGAGTACTGCAGAGGCGTAATCGAGAGTGTGGCTAGCTTGGTCGACTCGAGAGTCTTGACGAATCCGGCACGCGTCACGGTCTTGCCTTCTGCCTTCAATGTTTCAGCAAAAGCCACCGCGAACGCAGCTCCGTAGAGCATGTTGCCGTCCATTGGTGAGTTTGCCGTGAACTTCGGGAAGTCTGTCTTGTCAGCCAGAATGATGCTGCGCAACCACGGAATCCATGGGTTCGTCTTGTCATTGGTGGCGGGCAGCGAGTCAAACGTGATCGCGTTTGCTTCGTAGGGACTGTTCACCGAAATGGGGTCAGCGCCCACCGACGAAATGATCCACTTTGGTGAATACCCGTCCTGGTGTGCGGTGTCCAAAATGGCCCCAGTAATGCCCGGAATTGAGTCGAGCACGACCACCTTCACGTTGTCAGACTGCAACGTCGAAACATCCGTTCCGATGTCACTGAACGAACCCAACACGGGGTCAGCAGCGTTGTAGGACAAGTGGTTTGCGCTGGCGATGTTGATACCGCCATTTACGAGACCGGCGTAACCACCAGCACCAAAGTCGTCATTTTGACCAATGAAACCAACGGTCTCTCCCTTGTAGTGGGTCTTGATGTACTGCGCAAAGACTTTGCCTTCGACTTGGTACGAAGCCTGGAAACCAAAGAGGTTCGGGTAGGTGCTCGGCTGGCTCCAGTCACTGGAACCAGAGTTCACGAACAACTGAGGAACGCCATTGGTCTTCATGTAGCTAAGGACGCTGTCTTGAGCGGCCGTACCGAGTGATCCGACGGTCGCAAAGACGTGATCTTGAGCAACGAGTACTTGAGTTTGTGACAGCGTCGTGGTGCTGGCACCGGCCGTGCAACCAAGGCCGTAAGCGGCGAGGTTGTAGCAGTCGTCCAGGCGGATGTACTTGATCTTTCGACCATTGACCCCGCCGTGCTTGTTAATGAAATTAAACGTGGCGTTCGCGGCGGCGGAAACCTCGGCGTAGCTCACGGCAATTCCGGACAATGGAACCGTAGCTCCAATGGTGATGCTGGTAGCCGTGACGCCGGGTGTCGCCGTGGCGGCCCCCGCAGTCGAAATTCCGACGCCGGTGGCGGCGAAGCCGAGTGTTAATGCACTCGCGGCTAAAAGCGTGACGGTACGTGTTAAACGACCCTTGATCATTTGGATTTCCTCCCCTTTATGAACTGCGAGAAATAACTTAATCCACGGCACCATTTGACGCCAGAGCAGTGCGGCGGGCATTCCTGAGCCTCTGCACAGCCGTTCCAACGCCGGCAATTCCGCGTGGAGCGAAGATCATCGTGAGAATGAGCAGCGCGCCAAAGATGATGCCCTGCATATTGGAACCCAAATTGGAGGTTGGATTAACGCCGGTCAGTGAGTTGATATGCGCCACCAGATTGGTGCTGAACGCGTAAATGATGCCTCCAATGACCGCGCCGCTGAGGGTTCCAATGCCGCCCAGAACCATCAAAGTGAGCAACGTTATTGAGAGGGTCAGCGGAAACGTCTGGGGCGTGACGGTGGCGTTGATGACGGTGTACAGCGCGCCACCGAGCCCGGCAAACGAAGCGGCCACGACAAAAGCGAGCGTCCTCGTCCTGGCCAGATTGATACCAACCAACTCCGCTGCCACGTCGTTGTCACGCACGAGACGCATGGCTCGGCCGGTTCGCGAGTGAAACAAATTAGCCATAAAGAAAAACGAAACGCCAGCAATGAAGACAGCGAGGTCAGCCGTCCACTGAGCGTTGGCGTTAATGGTGGCGTTGGGTCCACTAAAGAAGTGCAAGAACCACGAAGGTGTCGAAAGTGAATTGAGAAACAGTCCGCCTTCGCCGCCCGTGACGGACGTGAAGTTTTGGGCGAGTGGTGTAATAGCCGCCGAAAACGCCAAGGTCATGCCGGCTAAGTAGGGTCCGCGAAGCCTTGTCGAAGGAATGGCAATAATGAGCCCACTTATGGCTCCCGCCACCGTCGCCAAAATGAATGTAAAGATAAGTGGCGTGGTGGCGTGATGGTGAGCCCAGATACCGGCCGCGTAGGCACCCACCGCCATGAAACCTGAGTTACCGAGTGAAATCTGGCCACTCCATCCAATCAGCCAACTGAGACCGAGAATCACAATGGTGATTGCGGCGCCGCCGGCCATTTGAGAATTCGCCACTGGGGGCAAAACGAACGAGATGCCGAGGGTCAGAATCGTGAGAAGGCCGACGCAAAGGAAACGAGCGTTGGTCGTCTCTTGGACACGAAGGGACCTTAGAAACGTCATCAGACTCGCCTGCTTACGTTTCTCGTGAAGATACCTTGAGGACGAATCATGAGTGCGATCACTAACAAAATGACTCCCGAGAGTGGTGCGACGCTCGGTGACCAATAGGCGAGGATGAACTGCTCAAGTAGTCCGAGCAAGAGACCCCCCGCAATGGCTCCCATGGGAGATTCCAGACCGCCCACGGCCGCAGCAATAAAGCCGGCGACAAAAATGCCATCCATGTCCGTCGGAAAGAGTCCAAAGCTTCCAGAGGCTGTAATGACGGCCGCTATTGCACCCACACCAGCCGACAGCATCCAACCAATCGTGAGCATGCGGTGAAC
>Ga0181534_10002227_pt1 | contig 12175 bp, 11 predicted proteins | sample PEATcosm2014_Bin_37_FD_119758 | JGI IMG/M metagenome (GOLD analysis project Ga0181534, IMG submission 119758) | Peatland microbial communities from MTU Mesocosm Facility, Houghton, MI, USA - PEATcosm2014_Bin17_10_metaG | ecosystem: Environmental > Terrestrial > Soil > Wetlands > Peat | place...
AAGTCTGGAGAGATTTTTGATTATGAGTCCTCCAAGCCTTATTTTGAAGCATGGTCGGCTCAATGTGCCAAGGATTCTGAGGCACTAGGTCTCCCAACTTCTTATGGCAACATCAGAGCCATGCATGGTAAATCCGTGGCGGGTAAGATTGCCGAGAAGATTACCTTCAATGATGAGGAAAAGGCTATTGATATCGTCTCCAAGGTTGTGAATGACAACGAGTGGAAGATGGTTCAGGAAGGCTGCTACCTTGGTTATAGTATTGGTGGGGGTTATGTGAACAAGTGGAAGGACGAGGAGTTGAATGCAACTCGTTATACCGCAGACCCCAATGAGATTTCCTTGGTTGATTCCCCATGCTGCCAAGCAGCTAAGTTCTTTGATGTGGTCAAAGCAAATGGAGTAGTTGAACAACGTGCTTTTAAGGAGCCCGAAATGCTAAATAAATATGCTGGAGAAGAAATCCAGGATTCCGCACAGGCAATTTATGCCTTGCAGATGGTCATGTCACTGCTCTGCACTGAAACTCAGGAAGCAGCCGACCCCTCAAATAATGAGCCAAGTGACCAAGTTACCACTCTGGCTGAAGCCGTCAAGCAGCTTAAGGTTTTCGTAGCCTCTGAAATCATGGAAGATAATTCCGATGATATGGAGATGGCTGAGAAAACTAAGGGTCTGGCCAAGGTTGTTCTCGCAAAGATTGCAGCCCGTGAGGATGTGAATCCGAAGGAAGGCAAGGACAAGTATGGCGATGTTGACTTTGCCGATGAGAAGAACAAGAAATATCCCATTGATACTGAGGAGCATATTCGTGCTGCTTGGAATTATATCAATAAAGAAAAGAATGGTGCCAAATACGAAGCAAAAGATTTGGCAACTATCAAATCCAAGATTGTAAGTGCTTGGAAGAAAAAGATTGACCCCGCTGGTCCCCCCAGTGCTCAGGAGAAAACAATGACGAATGAAGACCTACAGAAATCCGGAGCTAAGTTCAGTGCTGCATCAAAAGCAGACCTCGACCAGAAACATCAGGACTGCATGGATGCTCACGCCGCTCTGGGCAAATGCCTCAAGAGCTTCAAGGGAGCATGGGATGATGGGACAATGGAAGGCAAGGATGGCACCGAAGGCCCAGACGGAAAAGATGGCAAGGATGAGGCTGATAAATCTGTTCAGAATGATGGCCTAGTCAAAATAACCTCTGACCTCCAGAAAGCCAATGATGAACTTCAGAAAGCCAACCTCACTATTGAAACCTTGCAGAAGCGCATCACTGAGTTGGAAAATCAGCCCCAGCCTTCCAAGGCATTCCGCACCGGCTCTGCTGTAGAGAAGGCTGATGATGTTAGCCTTAACCCAGATAAGCCAAACACAGAGGAAGACCTCTCAAAGATGAACCCGCAGGACCGTGCGCTTGCGATGATTAAGAACGTCCTTCGCGGCAAGTAATATATCCCGCAACTACCCATACCTCTCATTAGGAGATACACAAATGCTAGACAACACTCTCAATAAGTTGACTGCCGCCGTTGCCAAAGATATGACTGACAGCAGCCTCCAGAAGACCCTCACCACCAGTTCAAACGAAGTCAATTATGACCTCCAGCGTCCTGCAAAAGACCTGTTTCCAGTCATTACCCCACTGCGCAACCGTATTCCTCGCGTTAGTGGTAATGGCGGTGTTGCCACCCACTGGAAGTCCATCTATGGAATCACTGCCGGTAACCCTGGCTCTGGTTTCGTTCCTGAAGGTGTCCGTGCTCCGTTCCAGAACACCACTGCGATTGATGTCGCCGCTTCCTATCGCACTCTCGGCAACGAAGATGTGCTGACTGAAGAGGCTCTCAACGCTGCTCAGGGATTTGAAGATTTGTTCGCAAGAATGAATCTGCGTATCCTGGAACAGACCATGATTCTCGAAGAGTTTGCTATCCTCGGTGGAAACGCTGACGTTAGCCTTGCCGCTCCTGGAACCATCGTCACCACCGCTCCTACCGTCTCTGGGACTACTCTCCCCGCCACCACCTATTATGTTGCTGCTTGCGCTCTGACCATGACTGGTTATCAGGCTGCTGGTGAAGTGACCGGAGCCGCCGCTGGTGTGACCATTCTTCAGACCACGCCCATCACTTCTGCTGATGGAACCTCCTTCAACTACAACAGTGGGAGCAGCCAGCTTTCTGCCATTCAGTCTCAGGCTGTTAGTGCGGGTGATGGACTTGGACTTACCGTCCCTGTCGTCCCTGGAGCCGTTGCTTATGCATGGTTCATCGGAACCACGACTGGTGCCGCAAACCTTCACTTGGAATACATCACCACGATTAACTCCCTGTTGGTTTCCACTCCTCTCGCAGGAACCGGCCAGCTAGCCAGCACCATTACCGTCAATGCCACCACCAACCCCAACCTTGACTTCGATGGTCTGTTCTATACCGCAGTCAAGTCTGGTTCTGGTGCTTACTACTCCGTCCAGGCCACTGGCACTGCCGGAACCGGCACCCCTCTGACCGCTGGAACTCACCGCAACATCGTTGAGATTGACGTTGCCCTCAAGGCAATGTGGGACCAGCACCGTCTGTCTCCCACCGTCATCTTGGTTAACAGCCAGGAACTCCAGAACATGACCGCCAAGGTTATGAATACTTCCAGCACTGTCATGGTTGCGGCTGAGAACGGCAACATTCAGTCCTTCAGCACCGTGGCAAACGGCGTGGTCACCGGATACTTCAATCCGTTCTGCGCTGGTGGAGTGAGTGTGACGATTCCTATCATTCTTCACCCCAATCTTCCTGCCGGAACGGTTCTCTTCTGGTGCGAGAACCTCCCCTCTCAGTACAAGAACAACCAGACCCCCAACGTTGCAGAGATGCACGTCAGAAAGGAATACGTCTCCACCGTGTGGCCTCGTATCACCCGCAACCGTTCGGTCGGTGTCTACGTCGAGGAAACTCTCGCCGTTTACGCTCCGTTCGGACTCGGTGTCATCACCAACATTGGTAATGGGTAATTCTTAACTCATTCGTGTAAGTGCTAAAGGGCTGAGTGGACGACCTCCAGTCAGCCCTTCTTCCGAAAGGTAAGAGATATGACCGCAGACCCAAGAGACCTATCCACCCTTGCCAATCTTCAGTATTGGTTGGCTATCGACCCAAACACTCAAAATCCTAATGATGCAGACCAGTTGCAACGTCTTTTGACTGCTGTTTCCGTGGGTATGCAAAAATGGTTGACCCGATATATTCCCACCAACACCTATACGATGATTGTGGACGGAAAGGGTCAGCATCGCATGGCCACCACGAACTACCCCTTACAGTCCGTGTCAAGTGTTATGGTTAATGGGTTTACTATTCCAGCCGCCCAGACCCCCCCTACTCATGGTTGGGTCATCAGTAATAACGCCATCGCATTACGTGGCTATGAGTTCAGCAGGGGTTATTCCAATGTCGAGATAAGTTACACGGCGGGGTATGATACTACTCCTCCAGACCTTGAACAGGCTTGCCTCGAACTCTGTGGTCTTAAATGGCGTGAGAAAGGTCGCATTGGAGAGGTTTCCAAGAATATTGGTGGAGAAGTCATCACCTATCTGATTAAGGATTTCCCACCTTCAGTCCTGACCGTTATGTCTCAGTATCGTAGAGTCACACCACTATGAGCTTTATTACTGCTAGCATAAGTAGCCCGGATGCCATCCTTGCCAAACTGAATGGGATGCCCGATAGGGTTCATGCCAAGTTGCTAGTGGCCGTCTCTCGTCTTACTTATGAGTTGGAAGCCCTAACCAAATCAAAACTTGGTGGAGCGGTTCTTCAACGCAGGACTGGAAATCTCAGCCATTCGATTCATTCAACTATTACTGATACTGGAAACGCAGTAACAGGCAAGGTTAGCTCTAACGCCAAATATGCAGCCGCACATGAATATGGTATCAATAGAGAAGTTATGGTTAGGGAGCATTTGCGGATGCAAACTCACGCATTTGGCCGAATAATTAACCCTATTGAAGTAGCGGTTCGTTCTCATAGTATGCACATGAATCTTCCTGAGAAGTCGTTCTTGAGAAGCAGTCTCGAAGATATGCGAACTGAAATCACCCAGGCGTTGGAAGCAGCGGTAAACGGAGCCCAAAATGGATAGAGAGCTAATTCTAACTACACTGTTTGCTCAGCTTAAGACTCTTCCAGGCTTGAAGAAAACTAGTCGTCGTGTGCAACATTGGTCAGAAATTGACTCCTCTCAACAGCCATACTTGGCAATGGGTGCGGGTAATCAGACACCAACGAACGATAAGTCTGGTGTGCCGGTGTATTACGAGATTGATGTCAAACTTTATCTTTATGTAACTAGTATGAATGAGGAGGTTCCGCCCTCATTACTTCTGAATCAGTATCTGGATAGGTTGGATACGATTCTCACTCCCCCAGCCCCTGGCACTCCTTGGCCAGCAGGTTATGTCTCTCTTGGTGGACTCGTTCGGCACGTATGGGTTGTTGACACGATTGAAACCAGTGGAGATGTGCTTGGAAACCAAGGTGTGGCTCTTATCCCTCTTCGGATACTGGCAAACGCATAACAAAGCGGCTATAATAAGAAATAGCCGTCTCTCAGATAGGAGAACTTAAAATGGCTCAGTATAATTTCGGTGTTGGTCAGCTTTGCATCGTTCCTAGTGGCACCAACCCTACCCCCATTCAAATTGGTGTCCTCCAGGATGTCAGTCTCGATATTTCACGTGATACCAAAGAACTTGTTGGTCAGAATGCTTTCCCATATGATGTTGCTCTGGGTAAGGGTAAAATTAGTGGCAAGGCAAAGTCTGGACAGATTCAGTCCAGCATCATCAATGCCATGCTGGGCGGCTCAACCATCGCAACCGGCCAGACCCTCGCAGCAAACAATGAAAATGCAGGAAATGCTATCGTTGGTGCGACCTACACTGCCACTAATCACTCCACCTGGACTGAGGACATGGGTGTCTATGACTACACGACTGGTGTTTGGCTGACTCGTTCTGCCTCCGCCCCTGCAAATGCTTCCCAGTATGAAGTTGTTGCTGGTGTGTATACGTTCTACACGGGATTTGTAGATGTGGTTGGTTTTTACTATCAGTACACTCAGGTGGCTGGCTTCACCATCGCACAGCTTAACCCTCTGATGGGTGCGGCTGTTACGTTCCAGTTGAATGTTTTCAATACTTATCGCGGTCTTCAGAAGGGCTACACTCTGTTCGCAGTCGTGTTCCCCAAGCTGAGCTTCGATAACAAGCAGGATGACTTTGAATACACTGACATTGAGTTCATGGGCTTCCAGGACTCCCTTGGTCGTGTTGTAGACATCTACACTGCTCAGTAAAAAGTATCTTCAGAATTAGACTAGCGGTCTCTCTTTTATCAGGAGAGACCGCTAGGTCTTTATGGAGACAAAATGGCATACGAAGTTGTTCTAAACGGCAATACCTACAATCTACCACCTTTCAATGCAGGCCAGATGCGTAGAATGGTAGACCCAGTAATTCAGAAGTCAGCCCAGATGATTGCGCTGATTAACACCACAAAGGTTGAGAACAGAGACCTTACGGTTGATGAGGTTAAACAGCTTTCCACCACTCAGCGTGAATTAGCTATCCAGCACACCGAGCTTCTGCTTGCTGCGTTGAAAAACCAGTATCCAGAGCTTACGTTGGATGATGTGGAAACTCTGACTCCTACTCGCATCAGTGCGTTGTTCAACGATATCTACTTGCTCACGGTCAGTGGAGCGAATGAACCGGGGGAAAAGTAACCCCAGGTGAAGCAGATGCAGAGCCCCTAACCTGGGGTCAATTATGGGCTCATATCGTGATGTCTACTGGATGGACTATTCAGGAGATAGATAATACTCCATGGCCAGATATGGTAGACCTACTAAGATACTTAAAATTAAATCCGCCTATGTATCTCCAGTACAAGTGGGTTCATTTTGAATCAGATAAGGGTCACAAGCCAACTGAGTCTGAACTCGAAGATGCCATTATGGGGATGAACAAATGACCGATAAGATTCAAGTTGAAGTAGGTGCTGATAATAGTGAGCTTCTATCAGGAATGAAGGAAGCAGCTTCTTCAGTTGAAGATGCGACTAAAGGAATGTCTGGCTCAATCACTGATATGATTGAGACGATGGAAAAGATGGGACCGGCTGCACTGGGCTTAGCTGCCGTAGGTCTTGCTTTTGAGGGTCTGAAAGAAGTTATCAGCACTATCAGCGAGAACATTGAACAAGTTCATCAACTTGCTGAGTCATTTCGCTCCTTATCATATGTAACGGGAGCTAGCACGGCTGAATTGAATACAATGACGCTGGCCATGCAGATGTCTGGAGGGCAGGCGTCTGATGTGGATGGTTTGATGCGTGGTATGTCCAGAGCCATCAAAACCAATGGAGATGTCCTGGTTGCGAATGGCATGGCTTCCAGCACTGCTGCCCTTAGAGGTATGAGCTTTGTTGATTACTTGACTAAGGCAGCGGAAATTGCTGACGATATGGCCCCAGGTCAAGACCGTGAGCTTTTCTTAATGCAGGCATTAGGGAAATCTGGGGTTGAGCTAGGTAGCAAGTTGCATGAAATGGTAGAACACATGAAGGAGGCTTCTTCACAGCCTCCCATTGTCACAGCGGCTAGTCTACAATTGTTAAAAGATAGTCAGAAGGCTACGGCTGATTTGGCGGCTGCTAACTTACGTCTTGCCAATTCTTATGATGCAACCTGGACTCCAATTGCTATTTGGTTTAAGAAGTTCAAGACGGCTAATGCAGAACGGTTAGCGGATGAAGACCTTGTAGCTGAGATGCTGGCTAAGGGTGAAATTAAGTGTGAGACTTTCCTTGACCGAACTGGGGATAGTTTTGATACGTTACGAAAAAAGGCTCTGGCTGCTAGAGACGCAGAGGTGGCCGCAGGAAACTTTGCTGACTTTGGTAATGATGTAGGAGCAGCAAAGCCCAAACCTGCTCAGAAGGATGTGACTCAGCAAGACTTGGAGGCAAAGAAGGCCGCTGCAAAGGCCGCTGCCGATTTAGCTGCACAGATGGCTGATAAGGCCATGGAAGCCCAGATTAATGCCGCAAAACATGCCCTTCAGGTTACTGAAGATTATGATAAACAGGCCGTAGCAGAAGGTCGGATGACGGCTGATGAGGCTGCGGATGCTAAGATTGCTGCCATTAATAGGGAGTTGGCTGCTGAAGTAGCTGCTTATAACGAACGTGAGTCCAAACTGGGTGGCAAGAAGGCTGACCCCGCCAAGGATTTAGAACTTGAGCAGAAGAAGGTTGAGGCTGCTAACTCTGCTGAGCACCAGATTTCCGAGGTTACGACCGAATCCATCAAGCAGCAAGAAGCTGCGGTAGACGCATGGTCTAAGGCTTATATTGATGCTCACAAGGAAGCCGCTAAGCAGGCTGCTGAAGCGATGAAGGAAGCAGCCCGTGAGCAGATGGCTCAATCTAAGGATGCGATTGTGGCTGCAAGAACTGAACTGGATGAGAAAGTTCAGATGGGTCTCATCAGTCAGAAAGATGAGTTGGCTGCTCGTAAGGCTCTGCTGGATAAAGAACATACACTGGATATCGAAGCCAAAGATGCTGAAATGGCTGCGGTTGATATTAATGATGCGGAATATATTAATAAGGTTCAGAAGCTGGCTAACCAGGAAATGGACATCGACCGCAAATATAATCAGCAGAAGCTGGCTCTTGATAAACAAGCCAAGCAGCAGCAGATTCAGGTTTTTGACCAACTCTATGGTGCGATGACCAGCGGGTTCCAATCATCTATTACTGGGCTCATCAAAGGAACGATGACTTGGGGTGAAGCGTTTAAAAATGTTATGAATCAAGCCCTGGATAGCCTCATCAATCTATTCGTTCAGTGGGGTGTTCAAGCCGCTGAGATGTACCTGAAGAGCCTTATCTTCGGAGAAGCAACCAATACAACTCAAGCCACAGAGGCCGCTGCCGTCTATGGGGTCAATGCTATGGCTTCTGCTGCCGCTATTCCTATCTACGGCTGGGCGATGGCCCCTGAGATTGGCGCGGAGGCATATGCGAGTGGTTTGGCGTTCGCTGGACTGGCTTCAGCCGAAGGTGGGTGGGAAAATGTTCCTAATGACCAGTTGATGCAGATTCACAAACAGGAAATGGTTCTACCGGCTCAGACCGCCCAGACGGTTCGTGATGCGGTGAGTGGCAACGCAACTAATAACAGTGGGTTCCAGAAGAGTGGGGATATTCATTTCCATAATCATGCAGTCGATGCAAAGGGATTTCAGCAGATGCTTAGCCGTCCCTCTAATGCGAGAGCCCTTCGAGGTCTGGCCAAATCTGCACAGAAGAGCTTCGGGAGATTATCATAATGACCACAGTGTTTCCGACCTTACCAGGACTTGACATTGGAGTCAAGCGCACAATCCAATTTGCTACTTCCGTTCAGACCTCTGCGAGTTCAGGCAAGGAGCTTCGTGCTCAATGGTGGAGCAGTCCACGCTATGAATGGGAGTTGGATTTCAACTTCCTTCGCCAGAATGGGTTTGGACAGGCCACTTACGATGAGGCTCTGTCTTTGCATAACTTCTTTGATGCGGTTGGGGGTCAGTATACTTCCTTCTGGTTCACTGACCCTTATAACAACTCTGTTACGGCTCAGAACTTTGGCATTGGTAATGGCTCAACTCAATCTTTCCAAATTGTTGATGCGTATGGAGTTGGAGTTGCTAATAATGGAGCTATTCAGGTATATCAGAATGGGGTGTTAACCTCGGCCTATACGATTAGTAATGGAGTGGTGGCATTTACCCCCGCTCCGGCTAATACGGTTGCTCTCACTTGGACTGGGAGCTATTATTATAATGTTCGCTTCGCCCAGGATAACATTGACATTAAACAGTTTGCCCATCTGGTATGGCAGGCTGACACAATTAAACTCATCTCGGTGAAATAATGAAGTATGCAAGCCCAGCCCTTATAGCTTATCTGGAATCAGCAAGCTCTGCCCAGCCATTAATCATGGCTGACCTATACCAAATTACCCTACAGAACGGGACTATCTATAATTGGACAGATGCGGATACAACTCTGACATATAGTGGGTATAACTATATGTCCGTCATAGACCAGGGTGCTCAGCCACTTATTGAACGAGGTGAGATAAGTCAAAAGCGTGGGTTAGATGCTAGCACTCTAGATATTACTCTGTACACTCAGGATACGGCAAAAATCCTTGGAGTTAATGCAACTCTGGCAGCCAATAATGGTAGCTTTGACTTGGCCAATGTGTTGGTTCAGCGGGTTGTTATGCCTACTTGGGGTGATACGAGCACTTTGGGTGGAACCATTCTGTTCGAGGGTTTTGTGGGCTCAGTGGATGTAACATCTACCAGCATTATTCTTCATGTGAGTTCTTATCTTCAATTACTTACTAACCAGATGCCCCGAACCCTATTTATCCCCTCATGTGCTAATACCTTCGGAGATGCAAGTTGCGGTTACAACTTAGCTCTCGTTACTACGACTGGAACCGCACAAGCCGGAAGCTCTGCGACTACAATCGCAACTTCAAGCTCTGGGTATGGGGTAAACGCCCTGCTCAACGGTACCATAACCTTCACCTCTGGTTCAAATACTGGGGTTGTGAGTGCAATTCAGTCTAATGGAGCCAATTCAGTGACGATTGTTCAGCCCCTACCCTCAGTCCCACAGGTAGGAGATGCATACACCATCATTGGTGGGTGCCAGAAGACTATGGCAGCTTGCTCTGGATACTTCGGTAACCTTTCTCACTTCCGGGGCTGTCCATTTGTTCCAACCGCAGAAACGGCGGTGCCTTAATGATTGAGGAACATCTAATGCGAAATGAAGAAGCAGAGCGCAAGGCAGTAGTGGCTGAGGCGATGACTTGGCTCGGAACTCCTTACCATAATTGTGGTCGTATTAAAGGAGCAGGAGTAGATTGTGGGATGATTCTGGCCGAGATATATGAACGAGCCGGTGTGCTCCCTCATGTCGAAATTGAACCATATCCGTTTGATTGGCATCTTCATCGGTCAGAGGAGAAATATCTGAATACCATTTCTCAGTATGCTCATCCGATTCAAGGTCCACCCCAACCAGGAGATATTGCTCTCTATAAGTTTGGACGTTGTGTAAGTCATGGAGCAATTGTTATTCAGTGGCCTCAATTACTCCATGCTTATGTGCATCTGGGAGTTGTCTTGGATGATGCGGAAGCTAATTCTGCCCTAAGTTCACGATTCTATGGGTTCTATTCAATCTGGGATTAATAATCCTATTGGGAGTAAGAGATGTCAGGTTTATATAAAAAGCGTTCTACCACCACTGACGAGTTAGCTGGTATCCAGCTTCAAACTTCAGCTTATGGTGGAGCTTTGCCACTATGCTATGGGACTACCAGGATTAGTGCCAATATGGTGGACTATGATGACTTCACCACCTACTCTCATACTCAATCTAGTGGTAAGGGTGGGGGAAGTAGCTCTACCTCCTATACCTACTCTTGTGGAGCTATTCTTGCCATCTGTGAGGGGCCAATAACTTCCATCAACAGAGTATGGTCAAATCAGTCTGTCAACACGGTTGCTTATTATGACCTAACTATTTTCAATGGCACCAGACCCCAGACTCCTTGGTCTGTGTGGGCTTCCAAACATGCTGGCAAGGCTATTGGGTATAGTGGAATAAGCCTTGTATGTAATGATGACTTTGACCTTGGTGACCAGGGGACGATGGCAAACTGGTCATTTGAAACCACAGCCCTGCTAGCCACTGAATCCGATAATAGTTCCCATATCACTTTAGGAACTGGGAATACAACCCAGACCAGCTTTGAATTGCTGGACATTAATGGTAATGGCATTTCTGACTCTACAACCCCACCATTTTCAGGATATACGGGATACCAGTTCTTCTTGAATGGTGCGGTTCAGAGCAGTGGATTTACAGTTGGGAAAATAGGGAATGTCTATTATGTGACATTCAGCACACCTCCTTCCACTGGAGTCATAGTTGCGTGGTCAACCAGTCTAATAGTTAATGATGCAAAACCTGCCGCTATCCTGGTTGACTTTCTTACTGACCCCACGCATGGAGCCGGATGGAACACGGCTTGGATTGGTAATCTTAATTCTGGTGCTTCCAGTTTCCAGACCTATTGCACGGCTCAAGGATTTGCTGTCAGTCCTTGCTGGGACTCTCAACAGAATGCCTCTGAATCTATCCAGGATTTGCTCACTGCTACGAATAGTGAAGCCGTCTGGACCGCAGGGCAGACAGGGTGCCAGCTAAACGTTGTCCCCTATGGGGATACTCCTCTGACAGCAAATGGGGTTACATTCACCCCACTGACTTCTCCATTATACAACTTCACCTATGATGATTTCCTTGGAGTTGTGGATTCAGATGGTAAGCTAACCGGAGATGACCCCGTAAGTCTGACTCGCACTGCTATCGCTGATGTATATAATACTTGGCCAGTGGAGTTCTGGGACCGTCAGAATGCATATAATTCTTCTACCGTGCAAGACCCAGAGCCTGTTAATGTGGCTCAGTATGGGCAGAAGGTAGCCTCAGGAACTCAACTGCATATGATTACCCGTAGAGCCCACGCTCTATCTATTAGTCGTATTCTTGCCAACCGCTCTGTATATCTTCGCAACCAGTATACGTTCAAGGTTGGTTGGAAGTATATGTTGCTGGAACCAATGGATTTGGTTAGCATCACCGATACCAAGCTAGGTATTTCCAATCTGATTGTTCGTATCATCAGTGTGGACTTCCCCGCGAAGAAGGATGAGGATGAAGGATTTACCATCGTCGCAGAGTCCTGGCCATTCGGAGTAGGCACTAGCACAGTTTACAGTAGTCAGACAGTGGCCGCACCCGTTACCGTGACGAGTGCTGACCCTGGTCCTGTTGTCAACCCCATCATCTTTGATGTGCCGGTGCAGTATTCGGATTCGGGTGGACCCGAGGTTATCATTGCTGCTGCGGGTGGGGCACAGTGGGGGGGAGCTAACGTATGGGGAAGTGGTGATGGCTCTACTTATGCCCTCATAGGCACCATCACGACTCCCTGCCGCTATGGTGTAACTGATACGGCTTGGGGAACAAGCGGAACCGGA
>Ga0181534_10002228_pt1 | contig 12174 bp, 8 predicted proteins | sample PEATcosm2014_Bin_37_FD_119758 | JGI IMG/M metagenome (GOLD analysis project Ga0181534, IMG submission 119758) | Peatland microbial communities from MTU Mesocosm Facility, Houghton, MI, USA - PEATcosm2014_Bin17_10_metaG | ecosystem: Environmental > Terrestrial > Soil > Wetlands > Peat | place...
GAGCGCCGTGGCTTCCAACACCTTGCCCGTCCGTACAAACCGCATGTACCCGCCCATGACCAGGGCGCTGGGAATGGTCGCGCCGACCGTGACCACGCCCCACGGACTTTCCGCCAGCGCGCGGACGACGACCAGCGCCAGCACCGCCAGCAGTATGATGAGAATGGACAGGATGGCCAGCACCGCAATGGCCCCGGCGGGGGCGTTCAATTCCTCCTTCATCATCTCGCCCAGCGATTTGCCGTTGCGCCGCACGGAGGCGAACAGGATCACAAAATCCTGCACCGCCCCGCCCAGCACCACGCCGATCAAAATCCACAGCGCCCCCGGCAGATAGCCGAACTGCGCCGCCAGCACCGGCCCCACCAGCGGACCCGGCCCGGCGATGGCCGCAAAATGATGGCCGAACAGGATGAACCGGTTCGTCTTGCAGAAATCCCGGCCATCGTCATGCACTTCGCACGGCGTTGCGCGGCGGTTGTCCAGCATGAGCACCCGCAGCGCGATCCACTTGGAATAAAACCGGTAACCGATGGCGTAGGTGCAGACCGCGGCGATGATGAGATAGGCGGAGTTGACCGGTTCGCCGCGCTGAAATGCGATGGTGGCGTAGGCCCAGGCGCCCGCGAGGGCGAGCAGCAACCACAGGACGGGGGCGAGGATTTTCTTCATTTCAGAATTTTGCCAATGAAAACGGGCGGCGGCGCGATTCGCAATCCAATTCTCGCCTTGACCAGGCCGCCGGTTTACGCCAAAAGCTCCGTCATGCAGCCGAACGGACATCTGGGCGTGGTCATCTTGGGCGCGGGCGCGTCATCGCGCATGGGGCGGCCCAAGCTGTTGCTGCCGTGGGACGGGACGACGGTCATCGGCCGGCTGATTTCGCAATGGCGGGAACTCGGCGCGGGGCAGATCACCGTGGTCCGGCGGCCGGAGGACGCCGCGCTGGCGGCGGCACTGGACCGGCTGGGCTTGCCGGAAAACCCAAAAATTTCGGACACGGAGCTGGGAAGCTCCGTGAACCCGCAGGCTGGAAGCCTGCGCTACGACCGTAGCGCAGGCATCTTGCCTGCGGGTTCGGGCGGCATCCTGCCGCCAGTTGTTCATTTTCAAACAGGCTCTAAGTTGGACCAGATCATCAACCCGCAGCCGGAGCGCGGGATGTTCAGTTCCATCCTGTGCGCGGCCAACTGGACCGGCTGGCACCGGGAAATCACCAACTGGGCCATTGTTTTGGGTGATCAGCCGCATTTACACACCGAAACCCTGCGAACGCTGCTCGCTTTTTCTGTGCAAAATCGGCAAGCCATTTGCCAACCCATGTCTGGTGGTCGCACGGCCCACCCGGTAATTTTGCCGCAAACGGCATTTGACGGCCTGAAAAGCACGCGGGTGGCGACGTTGAAAGAATTTTTAAACCTTGCCGCGTGTCCCGGCGTCCAATGTGTCATAAATGATCCCGGTCTGACGCTTGACTTGGACACCCCGGAAGATTACAAACGGTTGCAAGAGCATTGACAGAAAAGATGTAGCGCTGGGCTGCGAGGATTTTTGGACTTGGGCGAGGCTTTGGCGAAGGCGCAGGTTTGAAGAACCCTGCAACTGAGCCGAAACGAAGCCCAAGTCCAAAAAGACCGCACCTCAACCGGGCTTGGCACAGTGCTACAGCTTTGATGGAAAAGCTCGAGCCCAGATCTGAAAGACGCATGAAGAAGCAAGAGCCGGAAAATTTTGGCGCGCACTCGCGGCGCACGTTCTTCAAAAGCCTTGGCACCGTCGCCGCCACGGCGGCCACCGCCCAGGTGCAGTCCGTCGCGGCGGAACTCGAAAAGGTCAACGCGGAAAAGCTCATCGGCCCCGAGGCCGTGCCCGTGACGCTCAAGGTCAACGGCCAGAAGTTGAAGCTGATGCTGGAACCGCGCGTGACCCTGCTCGACGCGCTGCGGAATTATTCCAGCCTCACCGGAGCCAAGGAAGGCTGCGACCGCGCCACCTGCGGCGCCTGCACCGTCCTGCTCGGCGACACCCCGGTTTATTCCTGCCAGAAACTTGCCATCGAGGCCCAGGGCCACGACATCACCACGGTGGAAGGGCTGGCCAAGAAGGGTAATCTCTCGAAGGTGCAACAGGCCTTTCTGCAAAAGGACGCGTTGATGTGCGGCTATTGCACGCCCGGATTTTTGATGAGCGTCACGGCGTTGTTGAGGAAGAATCCACGGCCCACGGCCGATGATGTGAAACACGCCTGCTCCGGGAACATCTGCCGCTGCGGCACGCAGCCCCGGATCTTGTCGGCGGCGCTGGCCGCGGCGGGCGTGGCCACCGCGAGCAAAACGGAGGTCGTTGATTATGTCTAGCTGGCCCACCGAGACCAAATACATCAGCCACTCGACCGCGCGGATCGACGCGCCGGCCAAGCTGACGGGCAGCGCGCGTTATTCCTCGGACATCCAGGCCGAGGGCTGGCTGTACGGGATGATTCTCCGCTCCAAATGGCCGGCCGCCAAGGTCACTGCGGTCAGCCTCGACAAGGCGCGTGCGGTGCCGGGCATCAAGGCCGCCGTGGTCGCGCGGGAAGGTGAATTTAACGTCCGTTTTTATGGCGAGGAGATCGCCGCCGTGGCCGGCACCTCCAAACAGGCCTGTCTCGACGCGTTGCGCGCCATCGAGGTGACGGCCGACGTGCGCCATGAATTTGTGGTGAGCGAGACCGAGGCGAGGAATGACAATTCCCCGCGGGTTTGGGACAACGCGCCGAACGCCCCCACCCCCAAGGTTCACGAAAAAGGCACGGTGGACACGGCGTTCCCCGAATGCGCGGCCGTGATTGAAGGTTTTTATACGACGCCGGTGCAGATCCATAATCCGATGGAGACGCATGGCAACACGGTTTCGTGGACAGATGAAGGTTTGACGGCGTGGGCCTCGACCCAGGGGATCACCAGCGTGCGCGATGGTTTTGCCGGCGCGCTGCAGCTCGATCACAGCCAGGTCCGCGTCCTGACCGATTTCATGGGCGGCGGTTTCGGCGCGAAGTTCGGCCCCGGCGTCGAAGGCGTGCTGGCGGCGAAACTTTCCAAAGAGGCGAAGGCCCCGGTCCGGCTGATGCTGACGCGCTTTGACCAGGCGCTGGCCGTGGGCAACCGGCCTTCCAGCTTTCAAAAGATCAAAATGGGTGCGCTCGCGGACGGGACGCTACACGCGTTTGAGGCGGAAAATTATGGCACGGCGGGCATCGGCGGCGGCGCGGATGCCGGCGGCGGCGGCGGCGGCGCGGACATCCCGATGCCTTACATTTACGCGGTGCCGAACACCCGGGTGAAACAATCGGCGGTGGCGGTCAACGCCGGCGCGGCGCGGGCCTTCCGGGCGCCGGGCCATCCGCCGGCCTCCTACGGCATGGAAAGCGCCATGGACGATCTCGCCGTGAAGCTGGGCATGGATCCGCTGGAGCTGCGGTTGAAAAACGATGCCAACGAGATCCGTCAGCGCGAATACAAGCTGGGCGCGGAAAAGTTTGGCTGGAAGGATAAATACAAGGCGCCGGGCAGTTCGGCCGGCGTGGTGAAAACCGGCATCGGCTGCGCGGGCGCGGCGTGGGGCGGCAGCAAGGGCGACCGCCGGACGCAGGGCGAGGCGCATATCAATCCGGATGGCAGCGTGGAATTTCGGTTGGGCGTGCAGGACCTCGGCACCGGCACGAAAACGGTCATCGCGGTCGTCGCGGCGGAAATGCTCGGCCTCAAGCCGGAGCAGATCACGGTGCGGGTGGGCGACACCAATTTCCCCTACGGTCCCGGCAGCGGCGGCAGCACGACCTGCCCCTCGGTCTCGCCGACGGTCAATGACATCTGCACCAAGGCGCTGGCGCAGTTGCAGGCACAGACCGGCATCGCCGATGCGCGCGGGGCGAACTGGTTTGCCGCGTGCAAAAAACTCGGGGTGAGTCCGCTCGTGGTCCAAGGCCAGTGGCAACCGGGGCTGTCGACGAATCAAGCCTGCGGCGTGCAGTTCGCCGAGGTGGAGGTGGACACGGAAACCGGCCTGGTCACGGTCAAAAAAATTCTCGGCGTCCACGACTGCGGCCTGATCATCAACCAGATCACGCTCGAGAGCCAGATCAACGGCGGCATCATCAGCGGCATGGGCTACGCGCTCTACGAGGAACGTGTGATGGATGACCTGTCCGGCGTGGTGTTGAATCCCAATTTTGAGACGTACAAGCTGCCGGGCATCGCCGACGTGCCGGACATCGAAATCGTCCTGATCAACATGCCCGAGCGCGGTGTCATCGGCATCGGCGAGCCGGCGACGGTGGCCACGGCGGGCGCCATCGCCAACGCGGTCGCCAATGCCATCGGCGCCCGGGTTTACAGCCTGCCGATCACGCCCGCAAAAATCCTTGCCGCGCTCGGCAAAGTTCCACCTTCCGTGCCTTCATGAAAGCTTTTCAATACGCCACCGCCCACTCGACCGCCAGCGCCCGCGAACTGGTGGCGGATAAAGGTCTGTACCTCGCCGGCGGCAACGACCTGCTCGGTCTGTTGAAGGAATATCTCGTCAGCGCCGACCTCTTGGTGAACATCAAGTCGCTGCCTGGCCTCGACAAAATTGAGGCGGGAAAGGATTTTTGGACGATCGGTTCGCTCGTCACCGTGGCGAGCATCGAGGATCATGAGAAGATCAAACAGGTTTTTCCCGGTCTGCATGAGGCGGCGGCGGAGATCGCCTCGCAGCAGATCCGCAACGTGGCGACGGTGGGCGGCAACCTGGCGCAACATTCGCGCTGCTGGTATTTCCGCCATCGCGACACCGTCTGTCTGAAGAAGGATGGCGACCTCTGCTACGCGCGGAACGGTGAGAACCGTTACCACAGCCTGTTCACGGGCAATTCGTGCATCAGCCCGGTGGTGTCCAGCCTGGCGACGACGTTTGCGGCGCTGGACGCGACGGCGGTCGTCCTGCGGGACGGCCAGGAAATGCGCCAGAGCATGGCCGAGCTGTATCACCGCGCTTGGGAAAACCCGCTGGCGCACAACTCGCTTGAAAAGGGCGACCTGATTTTGCGCGTGGAGATCCCCACGGCGCGCACCCGCAGCACCTACCTGCAGGTGAGCGACAAGCACACGTTCGACTGGGCGCTGGTGAGCTGCGCGGCGGCGGCGGACGTGGTGGATGGAAAATTAAAATCACCGCGCGTCGCGCTGGGCAGCATCTCGCCGGTGCCGCACCAGGTGGAGGCGGCGAACAATCTGCTGGACGGCCAGGTGTTGGACGAGGCGCTGGCCACCCAGGCGGCGGACCTGATCTTGAAGGACGCAAAACCGCTGGAACACAACGCCTACAAGGTGCCGATGGCGCACGCGCTGATCCGCCGGGCGCTGTTGAAGTTGAAAGGAGACGCATGAGCCATCCATTCTGCAAACATCTCCGGACGAAAAAACTGTACACCGGCTCGACGGCGGAGGAAGCCTTTGCCGACAAGCATGGCGAAAACGTGACGCCGTGCCATTACTGGTGCAACCGCACGCAGACGGTGGTGGGCGTGGATGACCAGCCGGTGCGCAAACAGACTTGTCAGGATGGACGGACTTGTTTTGAGGAGTGAGGGGGAGCAGTAAAAATCCGCCGGTTTAAATTGAAACGAAAGTTTCGATTACTACAATCTTGCCGCGGGGCGAAAATGAAATTCAGGGGAAGCCTATTTCAACCGACGAAGGAATGCCGGCTCATTGGCGCACCCGCTAATCAGTAACCGGTTGCAGCCAAAGGAGGCATCAACCATGAGGCCCATTCATGGGCCCGTCGGCAGTCCGCCCGCAGCCGCAAAAATCAGATGACAAAATTATTGTTCCAGAGCCTGGCAGTCCTGTTCCTGCTGTTCGTAAGCGGGGTCAGCGCCCGGGCGGACACGGTGCTTTTTTTTGATAATTTTGCGCCCGCCGGGCCAGGGCCGGGAACAAATTGGACCGCCCTGGCCACTGGCTACCCGGATCTGGCCAACACCCGGATCCTGGACGGATCACGGCCCGTGTTGCACATGCAATCTTCCAATCTCAGTCCGGCGCAGAAGCATGGCATCCAGACGTCCAATGTCATTTCCCTGGCGGCGGTGACGAGCGGATCGCATCTGCACATGGATCTTGGTTTTCAACCGCGTTCCGGCACCAACTCCTCCGTGACGTTGCAGCTCTCCGGCGGCAGCGGCAGCCTCCAGTTGTTCACACAGGACGGGGCGCCCCGGCAGGTGGCGACGGCGGGCAGGGGTGCCGGGGGTTCCTTCTCGACCAATTCCGGGAGTTATGCCTACGCCGCCGCCACGTACTATCATTTCACGGTGGATGTCTTTAACAACGGCACGACGGTGAGCCTGCTGGGCGACGACGAACAAACGGTCCTCTGGCAATACACCACGACGGCGCTCGGACTGAACGATTTTGGTGGCAGCCTCGGTTTGTCAATCTATCAGGTCACGGGCGGCGGCCTCGTGGAAAATTACCTCGACCAGATCGTGGTGTCAGCCTCCGCCAACCCGTTGCAAATCCAGAACGCACCGGGCGCGATGGTGTTGCCGTACATCCCAGCAACGTGGGCCGTGCATTTTGTGACCAACAACACAAAGACCATCATGACGATGTACACCGGCGGCGGGGATGATTTGTCCGGATACCAGCAGTCGGTGGCTTACATGCAAACGAACACCCCCAAGGGCGAGGGCCATGCCTTTGATCCCGGCCCGGCCTTCGCGAGTTATAACACCACCACGTGGCAATGGCTCGCCACCAACGGTTATCCGTCCATCGCCTATTCCATCATTTTTCTGACCAATGCCATCAACAGCACCGACCTGGGCCTGCTGAACATCATGAACAACGCGGGACAGTACACGAGTGTGCAGTTCGCCGAGTGGGGCTATCACTTTCATGTGGATCAACCTTATGGGACCAACAACGGTTACCCGGTGGTGGAGACCAGCAAGACCAACTGTCATGATTTTTTGAAATATGCCTACCAGCAGCAGACCGCCACCTACCGGCTGGGCTGGGCCAACTCGGTGACGGGCCACAGCCACTATGAATGTTATGCCGCGGAGTGGGGCAGCCGGATGAGTGGCATCGAGGTCGGCGAGAACATCGCCTTCACCCAGTCCAAATTTGCGTTTGCGCGCGGCGCCTCGCGCCAATGGGCGGTTCCCTGGTCCGTGCAGATGAGCCCCTGGTGGAACGGCTACGAAACCACCTACTCCACCCTGAACTACGGTCATTCACTGAGTCTCTACCAACGGATGTTGATGCATGGCTGGTTTGCCGGCGCCGCCTGGCTCACCCCGGAAAACAGCGAGGACATCATCTTTACCTACGGTTCGCCCGGTTATGGCACGACCAGTTGGGGCCCTGCGCTGGCGCAGGTTTACGCCTTCATCAATTCCCATGATGTCGGCATTCCCTACACCCCGGTCGCGATCGCGCTCGATGAATATGCCGGTTATAATGGCTATGCCCACAAGGCCTGGGGCACGCTGCCCTTCACCGCCGGCGATACCGAGATTGATGATTTGTTTGTCAGCCAGTTGTTCCCCAACTCAGATTTTATCCATTACAATCCTTTTCCCGGCGACCAGGAGCTGGGCTATTTGCGGGAGACGCCCTATGGCGAGATTTTTGACGTGCTGCTTTCCTCGGCTACCGTCACCAATCTGGCGTCCTATCCGGTGATTCTGCTGACCGGCGACATGAACTTCGGGGCGCCTTTCATTTCCGCGCTGCAACAAGCGTTGCAGAATGGCAGCCGGGTACTGATGCAGCCCGCGCACCAGGCGGCGCTCGGCGGCGCTTTCAACACCCTCACCAATGCCGGCACCGTCGAAGTGCTCCCCCTGTGGACAAATTCTGTCACCGGTCGCGCCGCGGCGATTCCGAACTGGCGGCTCGCCCAACTGGACGCCACTTGTCTGCCCATTGCTGTTTCGGGCGCGCCCATCCAGTATTCGATCAACCGGAACGCCGCCGGATGGGTCATCGAATTGGTACACGACAACGGTGTCTGGAAGGATTGGATCAATCCCGCCATCATCACGAAGACGGATATCGCCATGGTCACCCTGCAACCGTGTGTGCCGGTAGCGAAAGCCACGGAATGGCAGATTGACGCCAATGGCAATGCGGCGGATGTGGATCTGCACTACACCGGCGCGCCCTTGACGGTGCCCGTGGGCGCGGGGCAAAGTGTTTATGTCCAGTTCACCCTCGCACCGGCCGCCGGCTCGACCAACTTCCTGGCGCGGCTCAACGGCCCCCGTTCACTGACTCTGACTTACGCCGGCCTGCCCAATTACCCATATCATGTGCAGGTGTCCAGCAACCTTGCATCGGCTTCCGCACAGTGGATGAATCTGGCTGGCAATCCGACCAACGCCAACAGTTCCGGCCTGGTCACCTTCACCGATACGAATACGACGAGCTTCAGTCCGCGGTTTTATCGAGTGGTTACGCCTTGAGGAAAAGGCCGTAACTTCCGGGGCCGCCTAGTCGCGGCAGCGGTGAACTTGGACCTGCAGGCGGTTCAAGGTCTGTAACCTTCCAACCTGGCCGCCATGTCTTCCAGCGGCACGCCTTTGGTTTCGGGCACCATGAATTTCACCCAGAGTAATTGGAGCACCATCATGAAGGCGAAAAAGGAAAACACGTATCCCGGCGGGAAAGTGGAAACCAGGTGGGGAAAGAACGTGGTCAGCAACGCGGCAAAAATCCAGTGGGTGGAGCTGCCCAGCGTCTGGCCCTGCGCGCGGTGGCGGTTCGGGAAAATTTCCGAGATGAAGACCCAGATGACCGCACCCTGACCGACGGCATGCGCCGCGATGAACGCAAAGATGCAGGCGGGGACAATGCTATAGTGCTGGGTGAAGAAGGCCCAGGCGGTCAGACCGAGCGAAGCGATGTAACCGAACGAGCCCACGTAGAGCAACGTACGCCGGCCAAGCCGGTCGATCAGCCACAAGCCGACAAAGGTGAAGATCAGGTTGGTGACCCCGATGCCGACGGATTGGAGGAGCGCCGCCCGGGCCCCCAGGCCGGTCAGCTCAAAAATGCGCGGCGCAAAGTAGAGGATGGCATTGATGCCGGAAAGCTGGTTGAAGAAGGCGATGAGGAATGCCAGTAGAATGGGCACGCGCAACTGCCGCGTCCAAAATTTTCCCGTGCTGACCTGTTCGGCAGAGGCCGCCAGAATCGCATCGGCATCCGCCTCGATCCGGGCGGGAGAGGCGTCCGGCTCGATGAGTTGCAAGACGTTCACGCCGGCGGCGCGGTCGCCCTTGCGGGTGATCAACCAGCGCGGGCTTTCCGGGATGCCGAAGCACAGGAGCGTATAGAGGAGGGAGGGAAAGGCCGCGACCCCGAGCATCCAGCGCCAGGCATTTTCCCCGATGCCCGCGAGCAGCGCGTTGGAGGCGAAGGCGATGAGAATGCCGAAAACGATGTTGAACTGGAACATGCCGGCCAGCCGGCCGCGATATTTGGGCGGCGCAATTTCCGAGATGTAAAGCGGCGCGGCCACGGTGGAGATGCCGATGCCGATGCCGCCGACCGCACGGGCGAGGATGAAAACGCCGACCCCGTTGGCAAAGGCGCAGCCCACGGCCGAGATGATGTAGAGCACACCGATACAGAGCAGGGTTTTTTTGCGTCCGAAACGGTCGGTCGGCCAGCCACCGAACAACGAACCCAGCACGGTGCCGTAGAGCGCCGCGCCGATGGCAAACCCGTGCAAGCCGGGACTCAAGCCCCAGAGCGCCTGGATTTTTTGCTCCGCGCCGGAGATGACGACCGTGTCAAAACCAAAAAGAAATCCGGCGAGCGCGGATACGAGGGACCAAAAGAACAATTGCTTTCTCATGTCTGGGTATTGTCAACATCATGCAAAAGATTCCGGACAAATGCCATGCCCCGATTGTGGGGATGTTCAATATTCATAAAGGGGTAATCGTTCAGTTCTTGGGCATGTAGCGGGCGTCATCGTTGGCGGGTGATGATTTGAGGTCCAGGTAAACCGTGGTTTCAACCACGGTAAAACCCCGTTTTTGATACCAGTGCGCCAGCCGGGGATTTAAGACCAGCTCCTTTTCCTCGAGGCTGCCCTCGATGCGTTTCAGCTTTTTGGCCTTGGCGTAGGCGATGACAGTGGCCAGAAGCTGGCTGCCGATGCCTTGTTTCCGGAAATCGACTTCAAACGTTTTGTGGCCGAACAGGCGGCGCAAAAAATTGCGTTCGCGGACCACGCATTTGTCCTGGACGAAGAGGTCGACGAGCACGAGGACATCGTCTTCGATCCGACAGTTGACGTAGGCGGCGGAGGCTTTTTTGAATTCCAGTTTAAAATAGACGAGGTGGCCGTGCCGCTCCTGGGAAAATTCCAGTACCCGGCCGTGCCGGCTGCGGACGAGTTTTCTCATATGGTGGTCGGTTGGCCCAAGTGTCAGATGTTTGTAGCATGGCGGGCGGGGGTGTCAAGGGGTACTGGCGTATGGCCATCAGCCGGGCTGGATTTCCGATTGTATGGTATAAGTTCCATATCTATTGCATTTCTACGGGCCGTGTGAAAAGATGCTTGGGTCAGCATAGGTCACCCTCAATGGTTTATGAAAAAAACAGCCGTCCTTCTTTTACGGGGGATGACAACTGGTTGTAAATTTACAGTTCTCATCGCAATTTTTTTTCTCACTGTAGCCTAGTTGCACGCTTCGCTGGCGGGCTGGGGGACAAATGACCTGGGGCAGTTAAACATCCCGCCAAACCTGACCGGCACCAAGGCTGTGGCTGCGGGTTATTGGCACGGACTGGCGATTACCATTTCCAATACCGTGGTGGCCTGGGGCAATGATGATTATGGACAGACCAATGTGCCGTCCGGTCTGATGGGAGTCGCCGGAGTGGCGGCGGGTGCGGATCACAGCCTGGCGTTGCTGACGAACGGTTCGGTGGTGGGCTGGGGGATCACGAGCAATCTTTATTCAAGCGATCCCGACTGGTTCGGGCAGGCGGATGTGCCGGAGGATTTGACGAATGCGGTGGCGATCAGCGCGGGTGCGTACCACAGCCTGGCGCTGAAGGCGGACGGCACGGTGGAAGCCTGGGGTTATGATTTTTATGGCCAGTGCGATGTGCCGGCCGGCCTGTCAAACGTGGTGGCGATCGCCGCCGGCGGTTATTTCAGCGTGGCCTTGGTCAGCAATGGTTCCGTGGTGGCGTGGGGCGATGATTATTACGGACAAATCACCCTGCCGGCGGACCTGACCAATGTGGTGGCCATTGCCGCCGGCGGTTTTCACGGACTGGCGGTGAAGGCCGATGGCACGGTGGAAGGCTGGGGTGCGAGCGGTATCGACGTGGATTTTGGCCAGGAAAATGCGCCGACGAACCTGGCCAATGTCGTGAGCGTGGCAGGGGGCTGGTTTCACAGTCTGGCGCTGAAAAGCGACGGAACCGTCAGCCAATGGGGCGACAGGTCCCTGGGGCAGACCAATCCGCCGCCGGGTTTGGGGGCCGTCCTGGGGGTGGCAGCGGGTTACAGTTCCAGTTATGCGTTGAAGAATGACATGCCGTTGCTGCTGACGCAGCCGACGAACGCAGTGACGGCGACGAACAAGGCGGTGAGTTTCGTGGTGATCGCGAGCGGCGGGTTTCCGTTGCGGGGAACCTGGTGGCGCATCAACACCGGCGTGGCGACAAACACTATCCTGGGCACCGTGAGTTTTAGCAACACGACCATCACGGCCAGCTTCACCGGCGGGACGGTTCAGGGTATCACCGCAACGAATCGAAGCGGCGTCCTGTACACGTTAAACCTGCTGGCCTCGTACTCCGGGCTGGCAACCCCCGGGACGAACCAGTTTTTCATGGTCCTGAGCAACTCGCTGGGGGTGGTGACTAGCAGCGTGGCGACGTTGACGGTGTTGCTGCCGCCGAAGATCACGAGCCAGCCGGGCAACCTGGCGGCGAGCCCGGGAGACACGGTTTTCTTCACGGTCGGCGCCACCGGCAGCCAGCCGATGGATTATCAATGGTATCTAATTTCCGGCGGGATGACCAACCTGGTCAGTGACCAGCCATCGAACACCCTGGAGCTGGATTATGTCCAAACGAACAACGCCGGCAGCTACCAAGTCGTGATCACCAA
>Ga0181534_10002229_pt1 | contig 12172 bp, 8 predicted proteins | sample PEATcosm2014_Bin_37_FD_119758 | JGI IMG/M metagenome (GOLD analysis project Ga0181534, IMG submission 119758) | Peatland microbial communities from MTU Mesocosm Facility, Houghton, MI, USA - PEATcosm2014_Bin17_10_metaG | ecosystem: Environmental > Terrestrial > Soil > Wetlands > Peat | place...
CCCTGGTGGACGGGCTGGCCGACGCCATGGCCGCCGCCGTGCTCCAGAGCCCCTACCTCACCGACACCACCATCCCCGTCGCCCTGCAGGCCCGCGACATCAGGAATGCCCCGGTGCCGCTGCCGGCCCCGAAGACCGGCGCCACCGCGCCCGCCTCCCTGGCCGCCGCCGGCTGGAGCCTGGTCAACTACGAGAACAATGCCCTGGGCAATCAACCCAACCCGTTCAGTGCCGGGACGCCCGCCCAATGGGTGACGATCAATGGGCAGAACCTCCTGCGCTTCTTCGCCCTGACCTATCCGACCGTCGCCAGCGGCTCCACCGGTTCGCTGCAGATCCGTTCGGACATTCCCAGCGTGTTCCAGCAGCTGGCCCGGCTGGGAGCCGCCAAGAGCTCCGCGGACCTGCAGAATCTCGTGGCGATTTTCCCCAATTCGGTGCTGTTCCTGCTGATGAGCCCGGAGAACATCGACATCCCCTGGACCTTGGGCATGACGCTGCCGACCTACACCACCAACTGGGGGCAGAATCCCGGCTTCAACGGCACGCCGGCCGCCCAGACCACCTTCACCCTGTCCATGGCCAACGCCGGGACGGTCCCGAACCCGTTGAACCTGACCACCGTGCCTCCCGCCATCGGGTCCCTCCCCGCGCCGGCCATGCCCCTGGACGTCTACCCCAACGTTTCCGCGGACGAGGTCGCCTACGCGGAACTGTCGCTCACCGTGGACCGCACCTGCACCCTGACCGTCACCCCCCAGAGCGCCCTGCCCCCGGACGCCACCATTGAAGTGGTGGTGGACGGGGCGATCAATCCCCCGCCGGCGACCAGCGTGCAGCTCCCCCAGGGGCCCTTCTATTTCCCCAATGCCCAGGGCGAATTCACGGCCACCTTCCAGCTCATCGGCAACCCCCCGGACTACACCAACCCGATCTGGCACTACCTGCGCATCCGCCTGCTCAGCCCGGCCGTCCAGCAGCCGGATCCCATCACCTTCACGGTCAGCCTCCAGTAGGCAGGCCGGACCCGTGAACCTTCCCTCCGCCCTCGCCCGCCTCCGGGACCGTGCCCCGTTCCTGCCGGAGCTGGCCATCGTCCTGGGCTCCGGCCTGGGCGCCCTGGCCGGCTGCCCCGAGGCCGCGGCGGGCGCCTCCGTAAGCTTCACCGAGCTGGGCTTCCCGCCGCCGACGGTGGCCGGGCACGAGGGCCGGATGATCTTCTGCGCGCTGGAGGGGCGCAAGGTCGTGCTCCAGGCCGGCCGGTTCCACGGCTACGAAGGCCATTCCCTGGAGCTGGTCACCCGGACCATGCGCCTCTTCGGCCGCATGGGGGTGCCGGCGGTGGTGCACACCAACGCCGCCGGGGCCATCAACGCCAGCTTCCGGGTGGGCCAGCTGATGCTGCTGACCGACCACATCAACCTCATGGGCGGCAACCCGCTCACCGGCCCCAACCTGGAGCCGGGGCCCCGGTTCCCGGACCTGAGCGCCGCCTATGACCCGGGGCTGCGCCGGCAGCTGCGCGCCGCCGCCGCGGCCCTGGGCCAGACCCTCCAGGAGGGGGTGTACGTGGCGGTGGCGGGCCCCAGCTTCGAGACCCCGGCCGAGATCCGGGCCTTCCGGATCCTGGGCGCCGACGCCGTGGGCATGAGCACCGTGCCGGAAGTGATCGTGGCCCGCCACGAGGGCATGCGGGTCGCCGGCCTGTCCTGCCTGTGCAACATGGCCGCGGGCATGCTGCCCCGGCCCCTGGACCACCAGGAGGTACTTGAGGCCGGCGCAGCCGCCGCGGGGGCCTTCGAGGCCCTGGTGCGGGCCTTCCTGCGCAGCCTGGAACCGTAGCCACGAAGGTCCATCGCCGGTTCTGTTTTTTTATCTCTTGCATCCCCGTTCATCCCCGGCAAATTAATCGCTTCATGCAGCCAGTGGCTTGTCTGGAACCCGGAACCCAGATGCGCCGGCAGCCCCGGCGAAAAGAATTCAGCCGGGGATGAAGGGGATGAAGGGGATAAAGGAGATGTGATCGAGGCAGGATGTCCCCTCGCTCAGTACACTGGCTGGAAGAGGGTTCCGTTCCATGCCTAAAATCCGCGTGCTCTCCGACCAGGTCGCCAACCAGATCGCCGCCGGCGAAGTGGTCGAGCGGCCGGCCTCGGTGCTGAAGGAACTGGTGGAGAACGCCCTGGACGCCGGCGCCCGGCGCCTGGAGGTGCGCTGGGAGGAGGGCGGCAAGCGCCTGCTGGAACTGGCCGACGACGGCTGCGGCATGGCCCGGGACGACCTCTACCTGGCCCTGGAGCGACATGCCACCAGCAAGGTGCGCACGGCCGAGGACCTGGCGCACCTGGCCAGCTTCGGCTTCCGGGGCGAGGCCCTGCCTTCCATCGCCTCGGTGTCCCGCCTGGACCTCTGCAGCGCCGAGGCGGACGGAAGCGGGCACCGGCTGCGCTGCGAGTTCGGCATCATCAAGGAGGTGCTGCCGGCCCCCCGGGCCCGGGGCACCACCCTCACCGTGCGCGACCTGTTCGCCCAGCTGCCAGCCCGCAAGCGCTTCCTGAAATCCACCGAAACCGAGCACGCCCACCTGTGGGGGGTGCTCACCCGCATGGCCCTGGCCACCCCGGAGGTGCACTGGACCCTGCGCTCGGACCGCGGCGGCGAGCTGGTGCTGCCCGCCGTGGCCGAGGCCGGAGCCCGCCTGGGCCCGCTGCTGGGCGAGCGCATGGCCGGCATGGTGCCGTTCCGGGAGGGCGCGCCGCCCTGGACCCTCCACGGCTACGTCTCCCCGCCGGAGCTGAGCTTCCGGGACCGCAACCACCTGTACCTGTTCGTCAACGGCCGGGCGGTGCGCGACCGGCTGCTGCTGGCCGCCCTGGCCGAAGGCTGGGAGGGCTTCTTCCCCAAGGGCGCCTATCCCGCGGCGGTGATCTTCCTGGAGCTGCCGCCCGAGGCGGTGGACGTGAACGTCCACCCCACCAAGGCGGAGGTGCGGTTCCGGGAGCCCCAGCGGATCTTCCCCTGGGTGAGCCGGACCGTGCGCGAGGCCTGGAGCCAGCTGCGCGGCGACCTGCCCTCGGTGCTGGACCTGCCGCCCAGGCCCGTGGAGCTGGAACTGGAACAGCCGCTGCGGCCCCTGGCGCCCGCGGCCGCCCCCCACACCAACCTGTGGGCCCGGGAGGCTCCGGCCGCCGGTGCGGTCCAGGCCCTGGCGGACGCCTTCGGGACCCCCCAGGCCTACCCCGCGCCCCCGCGGGAGCCGGGCGTGGCGGAACCGGCCTTCCACACGCCCGCCGTGCGCTACCTGGGGTCCTTCGAGGCCACCTACCTGCTGGCGGAGGTGCGGGGCGAGCGGGAGCCGGAGCTGTGGATCGTGGACCAGCACGTGGCCCACGAGCGCATCCTCTACGAGCGGCTGTTCCTGCGCCACCACCGGCCGGCGGTGCAGCCCCTGCTGCCGCCCCAGGTGGTGCGCCTGGGCCCCGAGGCCATGGCCCGGCTGTCGCCGTTCCTGCCCGAGTTCGCCCAGGCCGGCCTGGAGGTGGAGCCCTTCGGCGAAGACGCCCTGGTGGTGCGCGGCCTGCCGGACTTCCTCATGGAGAGGGACCCGAGGGCGCTGCTGGAGGACCTGCTGGTCCGGCTGGACGCCTGGGGCAAGGTGGACCTGGACGCCTTCCGCCGGGAGCTGAACGCCGAACTGTCCTGCAAGGCCGCCATCAAGAAGCACCATGTGCTGTCGGCAGACCTTGCCCAGCGCCTCATCGAGGATCTCATGGCCTGCGCGGTGCCGCACACCTGTCCCCACGGTCGGCCGGTCATCAAGAAATTGTCCCTGGGCGACCTGGAACGAAGTTTCGGCCGGCGGGCCTGATGCCGATACAGGAACCATGACGAGGCCTGAAAATTGCAACAAGTGGAATTCCTGTGTCTCCGGCCGGTCCCGGAGCGCGTTGGGGGCGGCATGGCGCACGACATCAAGACAGTGATCCTCGCCGGCGGGCTGGGCACCCGGCTCACCGAGGAGACCACCATCAAGCCCAAGCCCATGGTGGAGATCGGCGGGCAGCCAATTCTTTGGCACATCATGAGCATGTACTCCGGATTCGGCTTCAGGGAGTTCCTGGTCGCCCTGGGCTACAAGGGGGAGATGATCAAGCACTACTTCCTCGAATTCCACGCCATGAACTCCAATCTCTCCCTGGACCTGGCCCGGGCGGAGACCCGGTTCCACTCGCCCACCACCCCGCCCTGGAAGGTCCACCTCATCGACACCGGGGCCCAGACCCAGACCGGCGGGCGGATCCGGCGCATGCGCGAGTACCTGGGCGAGGACCCGCTGTTCATGGTCACCTACGGCGACGGCGTGGCCGACGTGGACCTGGGCCGGCTCCTGGCGTTCCACCGCAGCCACGGCAAGCTGGCCACGGTCACCGCGGTGCGGCCCCCGGCACGCTTCGGCGAGATCCGGATCCAGGACGGCACCGTCACCGGCTTCGCGGAAAAGCCGCAGGTGGGCGAAGGCTGGATCAACGGCGGCTTCTTCGTGCTGGACCGGCGGGTGCTGGACTACATCGACGGCGACAACACCATCTGGGAGCGGGAGCCCATGGAGCGCCTGGTGGCGGAGGGCCAGCTCAAGGCCTTCTGCCACGAGGGCTTCTGGCATCCCATGGACACCCTGCGGGAGCGCAACGTGCTGGAGCAGCTGTGGAGCTCCGGCAGGGCCCCGTGGAAGAACTGGGATTGAAGGAGAGACCATGGCCCGCTGCACTTCCGTCATCCGCGAGGACGCCCAGTGGCTGGGCTCGGCTCCTGGCCTGCCCCTGCAGCGCCTCTGCGGCCGGACCCTCCTGCTCACCGGCGCCTGCGGCTTCCTGGGCGCCTACGTGCTGGACGTGCTGGCCCAGTGGAACCTCACCCAGGAGCGGCCCTGCCGGATCCTGGCCATGGACAACTTCCTGGTGGGCCTGCCGGAGCGCATCGAGCACCTGCGCGAGCGCAGGGACATCCGCTTCCTGGCCCAGGACCTGGTCCAGCCCCTGGCCCTGGACGAGCCGGTGCACGCCATCTTCCACGCCGCCGGGGTGGCCAGCCCCACCTTCTACCGCCGCTACCCGCTGGAGACCATCGACGTCAACGTGGGCGGCACCCGGCAGCTGCTGGAGCTGTGCCGCACCCAGCCGGTGGAGTGGATGCTGCACCTGAGCACCAGCGAGATCTACGGCGACCCCACCCCGGACGCCATCCCCACCCGGGAGGACTACCGGGGCCTGGTCTCGTGCACCGGGCCGCGGGCCTGCTACGACGAGTCCAAGCGCCTGAGCGAGACCCTCTGCGCGCTCTACCACCAGCTCCACGGCGTGCCGGTGCGGGTGGGCCGGCCGTTCAACGTCTACGGGCCCGGCCAGCGCATCGACGACCGCCGCATCGTGCCGGACCTCATGCAGGCCGCGCTCCGGGGCGAGCCCCTGGTGCTGCTCAGCGACGGGCGGGCGACCCGCTCCTTCTGCTACCTGCGGGACGCCGCCTGGGCCATGCTGCTGATCCTGCTGGAGGGCCGGCCGGGCGAAGCCTACAACCTGGGCAACGACCGGGAGGAGGTGGCCATGCTGCAGCTGGCGGAGACCCTCCGGGACGTGGCCGGACTCCCGGAACCGGTGCAGTACCGCCAGAGCGAGGACCGGCACTACCTCACCGACAATCCCCAGCGCCGCTGCCCGGACCTGGCCCGGCTCCGGGCCCTGGGGCCCTTCGATCCCCAGGTCCTGCTGCGGGAGGGCCTGGATCGCACCTGGCGCTCGTACCGGGAGGACCGGCCATGAAGCTCGCCGTCTTCGGCTGCGGCTACGTGGGCCTGGTCACCGGGGTCTGCCTGGCGTCCCTGGGCCACCAGGTGGCCTGCGTGGACGTCGACCCCCTGCGGGTGGACGCCATCAACCGGGGCGAGACGCCCATCTTCGAGCCCGGCCTGGAGGACCTGCTGCGGGCCAACCTGGCGGCGGGCCGCTTCCGGGCCACCCTGGAGCCCCGGGAGGCCCTGGCCGGCAGCCGCATCTCCATGATCGCCGTGGGCACCCCGGACCGGGACGGGCGCATCGACCTCTCCTTCGTGGAGGGCGTGTGCCGCACCATCGGCCGGCACCTGCGCACCGCGGGCTTCCACACCGTGGTGGTCAAGAGCACCGTGGTGCCCGGCACCACCCTCGGCCTGGTGCGGGACACCCTGGAGGCCGTGTCCGGCCTTGAGGCCGGGCCGGACTTCGGGGTGGCCATGAACCCGGAGTTCCTGCGGGAAGGGTTCGCCGTGCGCGACTTCCTGGAGCCGGACCGGCTGGTGCTGGGCCACCTGGGGGCCGGGAGCGGCGAAGCGCTGGAGGCCCTCTACGCCGCCTTCTCCTGCCCCAAGCTGCACGTCACCCCCACCGAGGCGGAGTTCGCCAAGTACGCCTCCAACGCCCTGCTGGCCACCTGCATCTCCTTCGCCAACGAGATCTACGCCCTGTGCGAAGCCACCCCCGGCACCGACGGCCACACAGTGCTGTCGATCCTGCACCAGGACCGCCGGCTCACCCCCACGCACCATGGCGAGGCGGTGCGCCCCGGCATCCTCGGCTACCTGTACGGCGGCGTGGGCTACGGCGGCAGCTGCCTGCCCAAGGACCTGAACGCCATCACCGCCATGGCCCGGGAGCGGGGCCTTCCGGCCAGGCTCCTGGACCAGGTGGTGCAGGTGAACCAGGACCGTCCCGGGGCCATCGTCCGGCGCCTGGCCGCGGAACTGGGGAACCTGGCCGGCCTGACCGTGACCGTGCTGGGCCTGGCCTTCAAGCCCGGCACCGACGACTGGCGGCACTCCCCTTCCCAGCCCCTGGTGGACGCGCTCCTGGCGCGGGGCGCCACGGTGCGGGCCTGGGACCCCCTGGTGGACCCGGCCGCCGTCGCCGCCTGGGGCGGCCGGGTGGTCCTGCACCGGGAGCCCGGCCCGGCCCTGCGCGGAGCCCACGGAGCGGTGCTGGCCACGGCCTGGCCGGAGCTGGTTGGCTGGCCCTGGGCGGAGCTGGCCGCAAGCATGGCCGAGCCGGTTATCCTGGACGGGCGCAACGCCCTGGAAACCATCGTCTGGCCGCCTTCGGTCCGATACCTGCCGGTGGGCCGGGGCCCGGCCGCGCCTCTTCGGGAGACCCATGTCCAGAGCTGAAGACGTCCGAGCCCAGATCCTGGAACTGACCCGGGAGTACGTGGACCTGGTGCACGCGCCAAAAGCCTTCGTGCCCGGGGAGAGCCGGGTCAACTATGCCGGCCGGGTGTTCGACGCCGCCGAGGTGCGCAACCTGGTGGCCTCCTCCCTGGATTTCTGGCTCACCGCCGGCCCCTGCGCCGCCAGGTTCGAGGAGGCCATGCGCGGCTTCTTCGGCAGCCGCAGCTTCATCCTGGTGAACTCCGGCTCCAGCGCCAACCTGCTCATGGTCTCCGCCCTGTGCGCCCAGGCCGCGGACAAGGCCCGGGAGGCCGGCCCCGGGCGGCTGCTGCCCGGCGACGAGATCATCACTCCCGCGGTCACCTTCCCCACCACCCTTACCCCCATCGTCCAGAACCGCTTGGTGCCGGTGTTCGTGGACTGCGAAGTGGGCACCTACAACATCGACCCGGCCCTGGTGGAGGATGCCATCGGCCCCCGCACCAAGGCCATCCTGGTGCCCCACACCGTGGGCAATCCCTGCGACATGGCCGCCCTCACCGAGATCGCCCGGCGCCGGAACCTCTGGCTGCTGGAGGACGGCTGCGACGCCCTGGGCGCCACCTTCGACGGCAAGCTGGTGGGCAGCTTCGGCGCCATGAGCAGCCTCAGCTTCTACCCGGCCCACCACATCACCATGGGCGAGGGCGGCGGGGTGTGCGTGAACGCCCCGGAGCTCAAGCGCACCCTGCTGTCCCTGCGCGACTGGGGCCGGGACTGCTGGTGCGACCCGGGCGCCAACAACACCTGCGGCCGGCGCTTCGACTGGCACCTGGGCGACCTGCCCTACGGCTACGACCACAAGTACATCTACTCCAACCTGGGCTACAACCTCAAGGCCACCGACCTCCAGGCCGCCATCGGCCTGGCCCAGTTCGACAAGATCCCCCGGTTCGTGGCCGCCCGCCGGCGCAACTTCCAGGCGCTGATGCAGGGGCTCAAGCCCCTGGAGGACCGGCTCATCCTGCCGCGCATCGACCCGAGGGCCCAGCCCAGCCCCTTCGGCTTCCCCATCACCGTGCGGGAGGGGGTGGACCGCCGGGCCCTGGTGAACCACCTGGAGGACGGGCGCATCGAGACCCGCCTGGTGTTCGGCGGCAACATCCTGCGCCAGCCCGGCTTCATGGACATCGAGCGGCGGGTCTCCGGCAGCCTGGAAGGCTCGGACCGGATCATGCGCGACACCTTCTTCCTGGGGGTCTACCCGGGCCTGGGCGAGGCCCAGATCCAGTACATCCTGGAGCGGGTGTTCAGCTTCTTCGCTCCGGGCCGGCCATGACCGCCGGCAGCGCCGCCCTGCCCGAGGCGGACTTCCGGGACCTGGACGGATCCTGCCTGGAGGCCCTGCGCGGCGGCCGGATCTTCCTCACCGGCGGCACCGGGTTCGTGGGCTCCTGGCTGCTGGAATATCTCTACCGCAAGAACCGCGAGCTGTGCCTGGACCTGGAGGTCAAGGTGCTCAGCCGGGACCCGGAGCGGTTCCTGGCGGCCAACCCCCATTACGCCGCCTGGCCCGCCCTGGCCATGGTCCGGGGCGACGTCCGCCGGCTGGAGCACCTGGACCTGGCCGCCGACTGGATCATCCACGGCGCCACCCCGGCCAGCGCGGCCTTGAACGAAGCCAACCCGCTGGAGATGATCGACATCATCGCCGGGGGCAGCGCGTCGGTGCTGGCCCTGGCCCGGCGCTGCGGGGCCAGGCGGCTGCTCTACCTCAGCTCGGGGCTGATCTACGGCACCCAGCCGGCGGACCAGGAGGCCATGGGCGAGGGGCAGATGGGCCGCCTGGACGCCCTGGACCCGCACGCGGCCTACGGCAGCGCCAAGCACTTCGCCGAGCAGCTCTGCCTCCAGCACGGCCTGGCCCACGGGTTCCAGGTGGTGGTCGCCCGCTGCTACGCCTTCGTCGGCCCGCTGCTGCCCCTGGACGCCCACTTCGCGGTGGGCAATTTCCTCCGGGACGGGCTGGCGGGCGACCCCATCCGCATCCTCGGCGACGGCACCCCCCTGCGCACCTACCTCCACGCCGCGGAGCTGAGCCACTGGCTCTGGACCCTCCTGGCCCGGGGCGCCTCCGGCCGGGCCTACAACGTGGGCGCGGCCCAGGCGGTGAGCATCCGCGAGCTGGCCGAGCACATCGGCCGGCTCTGCGGGGTCCCGGTGACCGTGGCCCGGCAGCCCGAGCCCGGCGTCCGGCCGGCCCGGTACGTTCCCTGCATCGCCAGGATCCGGGAGGAACTCGCCTTGGCACCCATGTTCGATTGGCAGGATGCGGTGGCCCGCACCCTGGCCTGGCACCAGGCGTGCCGGATGGAGGTACGCGCATGAAGCAGCGGGTGGCGGACTACATCGCCCGGACCCTGGTGGCCCACGGCGTCCGGGACGTGTTCCTGGTCACCGGCGGCGGCGCCATGCACCTGAACGACGCCTTCGGCCACTGCCCCGGGCTGCGCTACTGGCCCTGCCACCACGAGCAGACCTGCGCCGCGGCCGCCGAGGGCTACTACCGCGCCACCCGCCGCCTGGCCGCGGTGAACGTCACCACCGGCCCCGGCGGCACCAACGCCATCACCGGGGTGTACGGCGCCTACATGGACTCCATCCCCATGGTGGTGGTGTCCGGGCAGGTGAAGTGGGAGACCTGCGTGCGTTCCACCGGGCTGCCCCTGCGCCAGCTGGGCGACCAGGAGGTGGACATCACCCGGCTGGTGGAGACCATCACCAAGTACGCGGTCATGGTCACCGACCCCGCCACCGTCCGCTACCATCTGGAGCGGGCGCTGCACCTGGCCCTGCAGGGCCGTCCCGGCCCGGTGTGGCTGGACGTGCCCATGAACGTCCAGGGCGCGGAGATCGATCCGGAAGCCCTGCAGCCCTACGATCCCGCCGAGGACGCCTTCCGGGTCCCGGACCCGGAGCTGGCCCGGGCCGGCGCCCGGGCGGTGCTGGCAGCCCTGGCCAGGGCCGAGCGGCCGGTGCTCCTGGGCGGCTCCGGCCTCTGGAGCGCCGGCGCCGAGGCCGCCTTCCGCGACCTGGCCGACCGCCTGGAGCTGCCCTTCGTCACCGCCTTCAACGGCCACGACCTGCTGCCCTCCGACCATCCCCGGCTGGTGGGGCGCCAGGGCACCATCGGCGACCGGGCCGGCAACTTCGCCGTGCAGAACGCCGATTTCCTGCTGATCCTCGGCTCGCGCATGAACATCCGCCAGGTGGGCTACGCCTGGGAACGCTTCGCCCCGGTGGCCCGCATCGCCATGGTGGACATCGACGCGGCCGAGCTGGCCAAGCCCACCCTGCGCATCGACCTGCCGGTCCACGCGGACCTGTCCGCGTTCCTGGCCCACTTCGCCGCGGGCCTGGACGGCTGGACCGGCCGCCCGTCCCACCGGGACTACCTGGCCTGGTGCCGGGAGCGGCGCCGGCGCTACCCGGCCCTGCTGCCCGAGTACCTGGAGACGCCGGCCCCGGTCAATCCGTACGCCTTCATGGACCGCCTGTTCCAGGCCCTGGACGCCGACGACCTGGTGGTGGCCGGGGACGCCACCGCCTGCATCACCTCCTTCCAGGCCGGGACCATCAAGCTGGGCCAGCGCCTGTTCTCCAATTCCGGCAGCGCGCCCATGGGCTACGACCTGCCGGCGGCCATCGGCGCGGCGGTGGGCACCGGCCGGCGCATCATCTGCCTGGCCGGGGACGGCAGCATCATGATGAACCTCCAGGAACTGCAGACCATCGCCCAGCACCGCCTGCCGGTGAAGATCTTCCTGCTGAACAACGGCGGCTACCACTCCATCCGCCAGACCCAGCACAACTACTTCCCCGGCGACGAGGTGGGCATCGGGCCGGCCAGCGGCGTGGGCTTCCCGGATTTCGCCCTGCTGGCCCAGGCCCACGGCCTCGGCTACCGGCGCATCGCCGACCACCCCGGCATGGCCGCCGGCATCGCCGCCGCCCTGGACGCCCCGGGCGCCGTGCTGTGCGAAGTGATGCTGGATCCCAGCCAGCCCTTCGCGCCCCGGGTCGCCTCCCGGCGCCTGGCGGACGGCCGGATGGTCAGCGCCGCCCTGGAGGACATGGCGCCGTTCCTGAGTCCCGCGGAACTCGAGGACAATGCCTTCTACCTGCATCAGGATCAGCAAGCCTAGGGAGATTCAGCCGTGGTCATCACCCTGCAGCACCCCCAGATCAACCGCAACGTGTTCGAGGACCTGTTCGTGCTGGAGATGGCGAACAACCACCTGGGCAGCGTCAAGCGCGGCCTGGAGATCATCAAGCAGTTCAACCGCGTGGTGCGCTACAACAACGTCCGGGCCGCCATCAAGTTCCAGTTCCGGGACGTGGATTCCTTCATCCACCGGGACTTCAAGGGCAACCAGGAGATCCGCTACATCAAGAAGACCGTGGACACCCGCATGTCCAAGGAGGACCTGGCGACCCTGGTGAAGTGCACCCGCATGAAGGCCATGATCCCCATGGCCACCGCCTTCGACGAGCGTTCGGTGGACCTGGCCATGGACCTGGAGCTGGACATCCTCAAGCTGGCCAGTTCCGACATCAACGACTGGTTCCTGATCGAGAAGATCGCCCAGACCAAGAAGCCGGTCATCGCCTCCACCGGCGGCTCCTCGCTCAAGGACACCGACGACCTGGTGGCCTTCTTCGCCAACCGGAACATCCCCCTGGCGGTGAACCACTGCGTCTCCCTCTATCCCTCCGAGGACAACGAGCTGGAGATGAACCAGATCGATTTCCTGAGGGAGCGCTACCCCAGGAACACCATCGGCTTCTCCTCCCACGAGTACCACGACTGGACCTTCTCCATGCTCCTGGCCTACGCCAAGGGCGCCCGCACCTTCGAACGGCACATCGACATCGACCTGGACGGGGTGCCGGTGAGCCCGTACTGCGCCCTGCCCCAGCAGGTGGACACCTGGTTCA
>Ga0181534_10002230_pt1 | contig 12171 bp, 12 predicted proteins | sample PEATcosm2014_Bin_37_FD_119758 | JGI IMG/M metagenome (GOLD analysis project Ga0181534, IMG submission 119758) | Peatland microbial communities from MTU Mesocosm Facility, Houghton, MI, USA - PEATcosm2014_Bin17_10_metaG | ecosystem: Environmental > Terrestrial > Soil > Wetlands > Peat | place...
CGGCAAAGCTTTCGACGGTCTCGCCGGGCAGCCCGACAATCAAATCAGCGTGGATGTGGACGCCGGTTTCGGCACGGAGGAAATGGAAATTGTCCGTGAGCTGGCCGTAATTCTGCCGGCGTTTGATGAGCGCGCCGATTTCTTCGTTGAAGGTCTGGATGCCGACCTCGAATTGCAGCGCGCCGCGCGGAAACCGGGCGATGATTTCGCGCAGTGATTCAGGCAGGCGGTCGGGAATCATCTCGAAGTGGAAGAAATGGCCGGGCTGATGGCGCGCGCGAAAGAATTCGAGGATGGCCCGGCTGGTGGCGACGTTGAGATTGAACGTGCGGTCAACGAACTTGAATTGTTTCAGCCCGCGATCCAGAAGCTTTTGCATCTCGCCGAGGAATTTGTCCAGCGGCGCCTGCCGGACGGGAATGTCGAGCGACGACAGGCAGAACTCGCACGTGAACGGGCAGCCGCGCGACGCCTCGACATAAATGATGCGGTGCGCGAGGTCGTCATCCGTGTAAAGGCCGTAGGGCAGGGCGATTTGCGAAAAGTCCGGCGGCTCGGCGGGAATGATTTTGGGGAGTGTGGCAGCAGGCATCTTGCCTGGTGTAGAGGGCGGCATCCTGCCGCCCGGATTAAAGTTGGAGTCGAAAACGGTTTCCGGGTTTTTGGGACGGTCTGAAATTCCGGCATTGTCTCCGTCGGGCTGGAAGCCCGGCTCCACGGCAGGCAGGATGCCTGCCGCCACGGGCGAGCCAAGCAACGCCCGGCACACTTCCGCGAATTTCAAGTCCGCCTCGCCGGTGATGACGTGGTCGGCGAGCTGGACGATTTCCTGCTCCCCGGTTTCGTAGCTGACCTCGGGGCCGCCGAGAATGATTTTGATTTCCGGCCGGACGCGCTTGATGGCGGCGATGATTTCGGTTGTCTGCTCGACGTTCCAGATGTAAATGCCGAAGCCGATGATTTTTGGATTGTGCGCGAGCAACACTTCGGCGATGTCGAGCGGGCGCTGGTTGATGTCGAATTCGGCGAGGCCGGCGCGGGGCTTGAGTTCGCCGAGATTGGCCAGCAAACAGCGAAGGCCGAACGCGGCGTGGATGTATTTTGCGTTGAGCGTGGTTAAAACGATGTCCGCCACACGGAAATTATGAATGGCGAATGGCGATTGTCGAATCATTCGTGTTTGGAAAATTCACCGGAATTTTCATTCGACCGGCGCGTCAGCATTTGCTAGATTGCCTCCTATGACACTCGACGACATTTTGCTGGAGGCGGAGGAAAAAATGATCAAGACCGAGCAGGTGGTCCTGAACGAGTTTGCCGGCGTGCGCACGGGCAAGGCGTCCGCAACGCTCGTCGAAAATATCGTCGTGGAGGTTTATGGCTCGCAGATGCGCATCCGCGAGCTGGCCGGCATCACCACGCCGGAACCGCGCATGCTCGTCCTCACACCGTGGGACATGAACTCGCTGCATCCCATTGAGAAGGCGATCCAAAAGGCGAACATCGGCTTGTCGCCGACGATCCAGGGCAAGCTCATCCGGCTCGCGTTCCCGGAATTGAGCCAGGAACGGCGGCAGGAATTCGTCAAGCTCATCAAAAAGCTGGCCGAGGACGGGCGCGTGGCCGTCCGGCACGTCCGGCGCGACGCGATGGATTTGTTGAAGAAGCACGCGCATGACAGCGGCATAACCGAGGATCAAAAGAAACAGGCCGAAAAGGATTTGCAGAAATTGACGGACGATTACGCCGCCAAGATTGACGCGCAGGTCGTGCTCAAGGAAAAAGAAATCATGACGGTGTGAGTCAACGCGCCGCCGCATTCGTCGCGGATTCAAACCGGATCACCGTTTCATCGGGCTTGGCGTAGCCGAGTTTTTCGCGGGCGAGGCGTTCGACGGTCTTCGGGTCGTTGCGCAGCGCGTCAATTTCGGCCTGAAGTTGCAGGGATTTTTCGGTTTCCTTTTGCAGTTCGGCTTCCAGCCGCAGCTTGTCCGCGCGCATTCGCGTGTTTTCCTGGATCAGAGGCAGATAGCACATCCCGATCAGCAGCAGCACGGCCAGCACGACGAGACCGACGACGACTTTCGTCAGTTTGCTCCAGATGCCGAGGTCCACATTCATGCGGCGAGTAAAGCACGCGCGCGCCGCGGGCGAAAGCGGATTTTATTGTCAGCGCGCGCGTGAGCGGTTATGACTGTGCGCGGATGATCAAGGCGTTGTTTCTGATATTTAAGCCGGAGGCGGCGTGGAATCGCATTGCGCTTTCGCGGCGCGGTCCGGGTTTCATCGTGGGCTTTTATCTGCTGCCGATGATGCTGGTGGTGGGTGCCGCGGAGGTCTTTGGCCTGGTCAAGTGGGGCCGGTGGCAGCCGGGCATGAGTGTCATTAAAATATTTCCGGTGCGGGAGGCGTTGATTTTTGAAACGGCGGAACTGCTGCTGATGGCGGTCATCATTCTTGCGGGCGCCTATTTCGTCAAGGCGCTGGGCGACACGATTCGTGTCCGGAACACCTATGCGCAGGCATTAGTTGTGGTGATTTACGGGTTAAGCCCGGTTTTTTTGCTCCGGCTGCTGGATGTCATCCCGACGATCAAACTGTGGGCGCCGTGGGCCATCGGCATCATGCTGGCCATGAGGGTCCTCTACCACGGCGTGCCGCGCATCATGCAGCCCGACCCGCCGGACGCCTTCGGCTTGTATTTCATGTGCGCCCTGCTGCTGACCATGGTGACGGCGCTGGAGCGTTTCATCACCGCCGGCTGTCTGGCTGGAACTTTCAAACCGGTGGACAATTTTATCGCCAGCCTTGCCGCCCGGCTGCCGTTTTGAAAATGAAACCGCGGGTCGAACAACAACTGCTGGACGCGCTGGTCGGATTGGACAATGCCATCAAGGCGATGCCCGCGGCCAATCCGAAACCCGGCCTGCTGCCGCAGTTTGCCCGCATTGACGAACTGGCGAAACAACTGCCGCGCGGAACGGATCCGGCCCTGCTTCATTATCTGGACCGAAAAAGCTACGAAAAGGCGCGGCTGTTTTTGCAGGAACGCGACGCTGAAAATCGGGCCGGCAACTTGTAACCTGCGGCCATGCACGACGACACGATTGCCGCCATCGCCACGCCGCTCGGCGATGGCGGACTGGCCGTCGTGCGCATTTCCGGCGCGCAGGCGCTGGCCGTGGCGGATAAAAGTTTTCGACCCGCCGGAAAAAGTTCGCTCCAGCCGTCTGCGGCGCCCACGCACACGGTTCATTTTGGGAAAATTATCCGCGGCGGAAAAATGATTGATGAAGTTCTGCTCACCGTCCTGCGCGCGCCGCGCACGTTCACGCGCGAGCACACGGTGGAGATTTCCTGCCACGGCGGCATTTTGCCCGCCAAGCTCGTGCTCGACACGCTGCTGGAAAACGGCGCGCGCCTGGCCGAACCCGGCGAATTCACGCGCCGCGCCTTTCTGAACGGGCGGATTGATCTCGCACAGGCCGAGGCCGTCGCCGATTTGATCCATTCGCGCACGGAACTCGCGCTGGCCGCCGCCAACGAGCAGCTTGCCGGGAGACTTTCCCAGCGCATCAACCGGCTGCGCGATGATTTGATGCACACGCTGGCGCACGTCGAGGCGCACATTGATTTTCCCGACGAGGATATCGCGCCGGACACGAAGGCGCAATTGTTGAGGCGATTGGAAGACGGCATTGCGTTCATGGACGAACTGCTGCGCACGGCGAACGAGGGGCAAATTTTACGGCGCGGCATCCGCGCGGCGATTGTGGGACGGCCCAATGTCGGCAAATCGAGTTTGCTCAATCAACTGCTTGGCAAAGACCGCGCGATCGTCTCGCCGATTGCCGGCACGACGCGCGACACAATCGAGGAGACGGCGAACATCCGCGGGCTGCCGGTCGTGTTCATTGACACCGCCGGCCTGCGCGAGGCGCGCGACGAGATTGAGCGGGAAGGCATCCGCCGCAGCCGCGAATCGCTGGCCAGCGCCGAATTCATTCTGCACGTCCTCGATGCCAGCGAGCCGCTGACGGAGGCGGATGAAAATTATTTCGCCGAGTTCGCCGGCAAAAAACGGATTTTTGTGCGGAACAAAACGGATTTGCCGATCAAATTTAAATTGCCGCCCGATTCACGATTCACGATTCACGACTCACGCATTATTGACGTTTGTTGTTTGAGCGGGCAGGGGATGGAAGCGCTGAAAGACGCCATCAAGGAACTGGCCTGGTCGGGCGAAATCAAGGCCGAGATGTTGCAGGTGATGATCAACTCGCGGCATCAGGACGCGCTGAACCGCGCCCGCGCCTCGACGCAGATGACGCTTGACGCGCTGCGCGGCGACGCGACGCTGGAGCTGGCCGCGATGGATTTGCGCATTGCCGTCAATGCCGTCGGTGAAATCGTCGGCAAAACGGCGACGGAGGATTTGCTCGATTCCATCTTCAGCCAGTTTTGCATCGGCAAATAATCACGGCGCCAGTTGAACATTGTTCGTCTGGAACAATGCGCCGCTGAAACCGGTGACATTGATGCAGCTAAACTTTGCGTTCAAAACATTGGCCAGCGAGATGCCTCTTCCACAAGTGCCGGTGATATTGTCAAGGGTCAGACCATCAATTGGCCGCTGCGCGGACACGGAGGTTCCAACCACCAGCGCCTGAACATTGTTGACCTTGATATGGCTGAAGCTGATGTTTTTCACCAGCGCCCATTTCTCGACCGCACCCGGCACGGGATCGTTGGCCTGAATGCCTTTGGTCACGAGGTCAATACCGATAAACGTCGGCGAATTGCTGATGATGAGATTTTCGCCGGTGATGTTTTCCATGAACCCGCCGCGCCCGTCGCGGCTCTTGATGAAAATTCCGTTCTGGTGGCCGGAGATGAGGCAATTTTTCAGGCGCACGTCGCGGATGCCGCCGGACATTTCCGTGCCGATGCCCAGGCCGGCGTCAAGGCTGCTCGCCAGGGTGCAGTTCCTGATGAGGACATTTTGCGTCGGACGCCCGAGCAGAACCGCCGACAATCCGCGACCGGATTTCAGGGAAATGGCGTCGTCGCCGGTGTTGATATCGCAATGCTCGATGGTCACGCGGTTGCAGGAATCCACGTCAATGCCATCGCCGTTGGAAAGGGCCGGGGTGCGGATGACGAGATTGCGCGCGGTGATGTTCTTGCAAAGCAGCAAATGGATTGACCACAACCGTTGATACTGGGTCGAGAATCCATCTAACGTCACATTGGTGCCATTGGCCAGTTCGATGAGCACGGGGCCACGCGGATTGCGCAGTTGGCTCAAGCTCAAAGGCGGCCCGGAAATCGTGCCGGGCCCGGAAATCATGACGTTGTTGGCGTTGTCAGAGGAAATGAGCGCGCGATGCCCTTGCCGGAACTCGCCTTCCCAGCGGACATTCTCCAGCGGATAATCCGCGATGTCCGGGCTGCCTGTCAGCTTCGCGCCGCTTTGCAGTTGCAGTGTCGTGTTCGGGCCGACGACAATGCTGCCAATCAAATAAGCGCCAGCCGGCACGGTCACGATGCCGCCGCCGTGGTTCGTGCAGGAATCAAGCGCAGCCTGGAAGGCCGACGTGTCCTTGGTCGCGCCGTCGCCCTTTGCGCCCAAGTCGCGGACGTTGACGGAAATTTTGCCCGGATGCACCGAGCGGCAGCCAACGCCAACCGTCAAAACGAGGGTGAAACAAATCAGGACAAGGGACAGGCGCGATGTTTTCATGGTCAATGCTGCCATTTTATAATCCATCGCGCGCAAAACTTCAATGCGCGATTTTGCCCGGCTCCATCCCCGGCCGTTTTGGTATTGCTGAATAATCGCCGAGGTTCAGCACCACTTCCTGCCCATGCCGTCAATGCCGCTGCGTTTCAAGTCTTCCGGTGTCATGCAGGGATGAAGCTGCACATCCGCCTCGAACGTCAGGAACCACGGCTCGGCCAGCGCCGGAATTTTCGAGGCGTCCGGCAAGTCCACCACGATGAAGGCGGTGCGCTTGCCACAGATTGACGTGAAATGAACCGACTCCGGCTTGATGGCCTCCAGAATTTTGCCGAGTTTTGCGCCGGCGGTGCCGTCCTTCACGGCGGCGTTGAACTTGTGATGGGGAACGGTGACGATCATTAACATTCGCATGATTAATCCTTTGGTTTAGGGTTTATGTTGGAACGGGCGCCAAAATAGTTGAGAACGAAGCGGGACGGCAAGTTCTATCACCACACTTCCACCGGCCCTTTCGGCACGGGAATTTGTTCGCGCTGAGTCGAAGCGGGTTCGGATTCGCGCATGAAAGACGCGATCATCGGCGGCGGACGGAAGCGCGGCTGCAATTCGCCGGTCTCGTCCAGGAATTGTTGCCGCCAGCGGATGTAATTCTCCAGAACGTCATGGAATTCCGCGCGCGTGGAAATTCGCACGACTCGTTTGTTGAATTCGTGGCAAGGGCCGAACCGTTTGGCATACCACGGCGCGACTTTGCGGAACATCCGGCAGCCGAGTTCCTCGCCGAAAACTTCAACCATCAAATCCAGATGGCGGCACATTATGCGCATGCGTTCCGAGAATGACGGTTCGGGTGGAATGTAGCGGCAGGCATCCTTGCCTGCCGTGGCGGGCGGCATCTTGCCGCCCGGCCTGGAGCCCGATTTTTCCATCGCTGCGGAATTTTCAAAGTTCTTTCCGCCGGGCTGGAAGCCCGGCTCTACGGCAGGCAAAGATGCCTGCCGCCACGAATTCAGATATTGAAGCGCGCGCTTAAAAATCCACGGGTCGTAAAATGCGCCGCGCCCGATGCTCACGCCCGCGCAGCCGGTTTCGTCGAGCATCTTCTTTGCAGCCTGCGGCGTGATGATGTCGCCATTGCCGATGACGGGAATATTTTTTACGGCTTCGACGACTTTGCGGATGCCGGCAAGATTGACCGTGCCGCCAAAACCTTGTTCGCGCGTCCGACCGTGAACAAAAATCGCCGCGATCCCGGCGTCTTCCAGCGCGCGCGCCAATTCCGGCGCGGTGAGATTATCATCATCCCAGCCGAGCCGCATTTTGGCCGTGACGGGAATTTTCACGGCGTTGACCATGCCGCGGACGAGCGCGGCGGTCTTGTCCAGTTCGGTCATCATCGCCGAGCCGCCACCGACATTGCAGACTTTGCGGACGGGACAGCCCATGTTGATGTCAATCGAAGCGATACCAAGTGATTCCAGCATGAGCGCCGCGTCGCGCATTTCTTCCGGCATGGAGCCGAAAAGCTGGACGGCCAGCGGCGAATCGGCCGGGCGCGTTTCAATCAGCTTGAACGCCTTCGATTTTTTTTCCAGCAGCGAGCGGGCGTTGACGAGGTCGGTGGTGCAAAGGCCGACGCCGCCGATTTCGCGCACGACGAGGCGGAAGGGCAGGTTGGTGTAACCCGCCAGCGGCGAGAGAAAGAGGTTTGATGTCAGCGTCAGCGAGCCGAGGCGCATGGGCTGAATTTAAGCTGAATTCCTTCATTGCGAAAGCGATAATGCCATGTTAGCTTGCAGGCAAAATGTTCGACGACGACTTGAACCAACGCAAAGGTGACGACCGCGGGCCGAAAAAGCCGGCGGGCGGTTTCAACATTCCCACGTTCACATGGGTCGCGTGGATTGCCATCATCGGCTGCATCGTGGCGTGGATGCTGTTGCACAATCGCATGACCCCGCAGGCCAGCCCGTTGTCGGAGCCGGAATTTTTGCAGAAATTTGAGGCGAACCAGGTTGCGCACGCGACGATCAGCTACAATCCGCAGACCTTGCCGCTCACACAAATCGCCGGCTCATATTACCAGGCGGACAAGGACGGAAACATCATCAAACCGCCGAAAGAAATGCCGTTCATCGTCGAATATGCGCTGATCACGCCGGATCTGGAAAAGGAGCTGGTGCGCTCGGACAAGATTGTGTTGAACACGCCCAATGCGATGCTTTCGGCACTTGCCTGGAACCTGTTGTTTTTCCTCGGCATCGCATTGCTGTTCTGGTTTTTCTTCATCCGGCAGATCAAGCTCGCCGGCAAGGGCGCCTTGAGTTTCGGCAAAAGCAAGGCCCGGCTGCTGGCGAAGGACCGGAATAAAATCACGTTCAAAGACGTGGCCGGCGTGGATGAAGCCATCGAGGAAGTTTCCGAGCTGGTGGAATTTTTGAAGGATCCGAAAAAATTTCAGCGGCTAGGCGGCCGCATTCCCAAGGGCGTGCTGATGGTCGGGCCGCCCGGCACCGGTAAAACTTTGCTGGCGAAGGCCATCGCTGGTGAAGCCGACGCCAGTTTTTTCAGCATCAGCGGCTCGGACTTTGTGGAAATGTTCGTCGGCGTCGGCGCGAGCCGCGTGCGCGACATGTTCGAGCAGGCGCGCCGCGCCACGCCGTGTCTGGTATTCATTGATGAAATTGACGCGGTCGGCCGTTCGCGCGGACACGGCCTCGGCGGCGGCAATGACGAGCGCGAGCAGACGCTAAATGCGTTGCTCGTCGAGATGGACGGCTTTGACACGCAGGAAGGCATCATCATCATCGCGGCGACGAACCGTCACGACGTGCTCGACCCGGCGCTGATGCGGCCCGGCCGCTTTGACCGGCAGGTGGTTGTCAATTTGCCGGACGTGCGTGGGCGCGAAGGCATTTTGAAGGTTCACGCCAAAAATGTGAAGCTCCAGCCGGGCGTGGATTTGTCCATCATCGCGCGCGGCACGCCGGGTTATTCCGGCGCGGAACTGGCGAATTTGCTGAACGAAGCCGCGTTGCTCGCCGCTCGTTTGAACAAGAAAGCCGTCGGCATAGAGGAATTGGAAGAGGCGCGCGACAAGGTCCGCTGGGGACGCGAGCGTCGCAGCATGGCGATGTCCGACGAGGAAAAAAGCGCCACCGCCTGGCATGAGGCCGGCCACGCGCTTGTCAATGTCCTGCTCAAGCACACGCATCCGCTGCACAAGGTCACCATCATTCCGCGCGGGCGCGCGCTCGGCGTCACGATGTCGCTGCCGAAAGAGGACATGTTGAACATGCGCCGGAAGCAGGCGATTGACACCATCATCATGACCATGGCCGGGCGCATCGCAGAGGAATATGTGACCGAGGATATTTCGAGCGGCGCGGCGATGGACATCCAGCAGGCCACGCAACTCGCGAAGGCGATGGTCATGCACTGGGGCATGAGCGCCAAGCTCGGCAACGTGCTTTACGGCGACGGCCCGGAATATGTCTTTCTCGGACGCGACATGATGTCGCGCTCGAAGGATTACAGCGAACAGACTGCGCAGGACATTGACGCGGAGGTCAAGCGCCTCATTGACGAGGCGAACAACACCGCGAAGGAAATGATCAGCGCCAACCGCGACAAGCTGGAAATCATCGCCAACGCGCTGCTCGAATACGAGACGCTCGACGGCGCGCAGGTGACGGAAATCATGCAGACGGGCAAATTCACGCCGCCGCCGCTGACACCGGGCCACGCCGGGCCGATGATGGGTGCGCCCGCCGGAACGCCGCTGCCCGAAACGCCGCCCAAGCCCGCGCCGCCCAAATTGCCCGGCCTCGGCACGCCATCGCCCGCGCCGGCGTGAAGTTTTTCCATTCGCCGGGAGGGTGCCGGTATTTTTTATCGGGCCGGTTCAGGAAGGTTTTTCGAGGTTCTTCAAGTCCTCGGCGAGAAACTGCGTCACGTCTTTGAAACGCGCGGCGTTTTCCGCGTTGACGGCCATGAGCGTCTTGTGGGCCTCTAGGCAGGTGCGCGTGATTTGTTCCTGCGTGGGATTGGCCGGGTCAGGCGCGGAGGCTTTGGCATCGTCCGGCAATTGCACCGCGCCGGTCGTGATTTTGAACAGCGGCAGCACGCCGAGATTTTCCAGCAGTTCGGAAATGCGCGCGTTGGGGTTGGCCAGCTCAATTTCGCACGTGCCGGGCGCGCCGCCCGCATTCGTCTTCAATCCAAATCCGGCCAGCACGCCGAGGAAGGTGCTGTCCATGAGCACGCATTCCGACAGGTCAACAATGAAGCAGTTGTAGCCCTTCAGGTTCAGCTCGCCGAGGAGCGTTTTGAAATCGGGGCTGGACATGAAATTGGCGCGGCCCGCGATTTTCACGCAGGCAAAATTGCTCCCGACCAGCACCGACAATTTTGCAGATGGATTTGACATTGGTTAAATTATTTTCAGGCGGCGACCGCCTGGGGCGTGACAATCTGCACCAGGGCTTGCTGCAACACCAGCGCTTCGTCCAGACCGCTGCCCACCAGCCGCTGGTTGCAGCGCAGCAATAAATCCATGGCGCGAATCAACTCGCTCTGGCTGTATTTTCTGACCTGCGGCAGCGCTTTGTAAAGAACATAAGGATTCAACGCCAGCGGATTGAACCGCCTGTCGGCGGACAGTTTGCCGGCGGGCACGCGCTCCAGTTGCGCCTTGAACCGGTTGTAATCCGCTTCCGGCTTGATCCAGCCCTCGCGCAACATTTCCTTCAGCAGCAGGATCGCGCGGACTTTTGAAATCAGCCCGTAAAGCAATCCGATTTCCGATTTTTTCGGGTCAAACTTTGTTTCCCAAAGCTCTTCGTCCAGCCGCTTGAGCAGGCGCGGCAAATCGCGGTCGCCCAGCGCGTCGCCCAGCGCGAAGGCCCGCGCAGTTTTGTTCCGTGCGCAAATGGCGGCCACGTCGGCGAATTCGATATTTTTCCGGCTCCCGGTGAACACGCAGAGTTTTTCGATTTCATTTTCAAGCTGCCGTGCGTTCGGCCCGACGCGGCTGACCAGTTCGGCCAGCGCTTCCTCGGAAATTTCCTTCTGGCGCTCGCGGATGGCCGTTCGCGCCGCGACTTCCGCGCGTTCCACCCAGTCCTTGTCGTCCGCCGAAAGTCCCGCGAAACTTTCAACCGTTCCGATCTTGTCGAGCGTTTTGAAAAAGGTTTTGCGTTTGTCCACCTTTCCGGCGCTGATAAGCAGCCGGACATTCTGCCATTTGAAAAGTTTCAACTCCTCCGCCAGTTCCGCCAGGGTTTCGGTGACGCCTTGCGCGGAAGCCGCGCGCTCGTCGCCGAGAAAATTGCAGTCGCGCAGCCAGACAACTTTTCCAGATCCGAAAAACGGCAGGGTTTGGAGGGCCTCGCGAAGTTTGGCAATGGCAGCGAGCGCGTCACCGCTGTTGGAAACCGTGGCCTCGATGATTTCGTGATCCATGCCGCCAAGCTCATTGCACCATTGCTGGTAAATTTCCCTGGCGCGCTTTTTCAGGGCGAATTCGTCATCGCCGCAAATCAGTGCGAGCGGTGGAACTTTTGCGGCAGCGGCGGGCATTTTACTCGGATTCGCTGCCGCTCTCGTTGATCCGGTTCAGCACTTCGCTCATGTCCTCGACCTGGGCGAACAGCGGCGCGGAGACATAAATCGGTTTTTTTTGCGCGGCGGCGATGGCCAGGCAATCGCTGGGCCGCGCATCCACCTCGACAATTTTCCGCGCGACCTCGTTCTGTTGCTGCAAAATCAGGCGCGCAAAATAGGTGGAATTTTTCAAATCCGTGATGACGACGCGTTCCACGGCGATGCCAAAGCCCTGGAAAATCCGGTTGATGAGGTCGTGCGTGAGCGGGCGTTCCTTCGGCGTCTGGCGCAGAAACATGCCGATGACCGCGCCCATTTGCGGCTCGACGTTGATGACGAAAACCTTCTCGTCGTTGCCGACAAACAACGCGCAGCCGCTGTTCGCTGGCAGGATTCCGCGAATCTGGACCGGCACCACATCGTGCTTCATGCCCCAAACTTACGCTGTGTCCGGCGAAAAACAAGCGTGCATTCGCTGCGGCACTTCTTTAATGCGTTTGCCCGCAGGCGCAGGACGCACTTTTCCCTCCCGCCGCCGGCTCGTAATTCAGCCACGGCCCCAGCCAGCGTTCGACTTCCTGCAGCGTCATGCCTTTGCGCAGGTGATAATCGAGCAACTGGTCGCGACCGAGTTTGCCGACGGCGAAATATCTCGATTCCGGATGCGCGAAATAAAGTCCGCTCACCGAGCTGCCCGGCCACATCGCGAAACTTTCCGTCAACTTGATGCCCGTGTTCTTTTCCACGTCGAGCAGCTTCCAGAGAATTCCCTTTTCGGTATGGTCGGGACACGCCGGATATCCCGCCGCCGGACGGATGCCACG
>Ga0181534_10002231_pt1 | contig 12167 bp, 8 predicted proteins | sample PEATcosm2014_Bin_37_FD_119758 | JGI IMG/M metagenome (GOLD analysis project Ga0181534, IMG submission 119758) | Peatland microbial communities from MTU Mesocosm Facility, Houghton, MI, USA - PEATcosm2014_Bin17_10_metaG | ecosystem: Environmental > Terrestrial > Soil > Wetlands > Peat | place...
AATTGATTGATAAACTGCCGGACGTGGATCTGGTCATCGGCACGCAGAAATTTCACCACGCGGCGGACTATCTCGAAGAAATTCTTTCCGGCGCGCGCAAAAAAATCGTGGATGTTGCCGCCGAGGTCAAAAGCGAGGCGACCATCCGCGAACATCTGCTCAACGGCAGCGCCAAGACCTCCGTGTCCGCGTTCGTCAGCATCATGCAGGGCTGCAATCAATACTGCACGTTCTGCATCGTGCCCTACACGCGCGGCGAGGAGCGCAGCCGGACGATTCCCGACATCGTCGCCGAATGCCGCGAACTCGTTTCGCGCGGCGTGAAGGAAATCACGTTGCTCGGCCAGATTGTCACGAGCTTCGGCAAGCGCGACATTCCAAATCAAAATGAAAAATCCGCATTTGTTCAACTGCTTGACGCTGTTCACGAAATCGAAGGCTTGGAAAGAATTCGCTTTACGTCGCCGCATCCGAAAGGTTACGGCGACGATTTGATTGACGCCTACGCGCGCCTGCCGAAACTTTGCGAGAGCGCGCACATTCCCGTCCAAAGCGGCAGCGACCGCGTGCTCAAGCTCATGCACCGCGGCTACACGCGCGAAAAATTTCTCGGCATCATCAAAAAATTACGCGCCGCAAAACCGGAAATTGGCATCACGACTGACATCATCGTCGGCTTTCCTGGCGAGACGGAAAAAGATTTTGAGGAAACGCTCTCGCTCGCGCGCGAGGTGGAGTTCGACAACGCATACATCTTTAAATACTCGCAACGACGCGACACGCCCGCCGCCGAAATGCCCGACCAGGTGCCGCAAAAAATCCGCGAGGAGCGGAACCAGCGGCTGCTCAAAACGGTCAACGAAATCGGCGCGCGCAAATATGAAAAATTCATCGGGCGGCAGGCGCAGATTCTCGTCGAAGGGCCGAGCAAGAAAAACGCGGCGCGGATGTCCGGCCGCACGCGCTGCAACAAGCTTGTCCTGTTCGACGGCACGGAACGGCATCGCGGCCAGATCATGGATTTGAAGATCACGCGCGCCGGTTCCTTCACGCTTTACGGCGACCCGGCGATTGTGAATTTGTGAAAGTTAGAATCCATCTCGGAGACATTCTTCGGTTTCTTAAGGGCATTTGACGACTTCCCGGAACCATTCTACGCGTTCCCGGAATGATTTTACGGTTTCTAAAAATGATTCTGTGGGTTCCCGGAATGATTATTAGAGTTCCCGAAACCATTCCGGGGGTTGCAGTCTGTAAAATTTATTTTTCCTCAACGCGCTGAATCCGCGCGGCCATCCACGAGATTGAGCGCGGCGAAACCTTTCCCGAACCGCTTGAGGACGAACTGGAGGGATTTTATAAACTGCGCGTGGAAAACTGCCGCCTGATTCTCCAGCACGAATCCGGCGACAAAGCCCCGCTCTTCAAAGTCGTCTTTGCCGAACGCCGCAGCGTCGTCTACGAAATGTTCCGCCAGATTATTGCGCTAGAATAAAAAAGGCGTGCCTCTTTTGTTTCGCGGAAATCATCGGATGTAAATACTTGAGACCTCTTTACAAATCTGCTCGCGCAATTTCAAAACCTCCGGATGTTGTTGCAACTCCGGGGCGATTTTATTCAATGCTTCCTTGGCTTTAGAGTAATCACCCAAATTAAACCAGCTTTGCGCGATGGACAAATACTGGCTGTTCGGCGTCTCTAATTTTACAAATGGCATAAAAATCTCAATTTCAAAAACGTAGTTTAACTACGTTCAAAGATTTATCGCAAGCCCATAGTTTAACTGCGTGCCAAAGAAGCAATTGGGCAGGCAAATCGCAACGCTGCGTAGAAGCAAAAAGCTGACGCAGGAGAAACTCGCGGAGAAAAGCGGCTATTCGGTTGAATTTATCAGCCTTGTGGAGCGCGGCATCAATGCGCCGTCCGTCGAAGGTTGCAAGCGGATTGCCAAGGCACTTCACGTTTCGCTTAAAGACCTTTTTGATTTTTAGAATCGTAAATGGATTCAAAAAAAATTTGCAGTCTGTAAAATTTATTTTTCCTCCACCCGCTGAATCCGCGCGCCGAGCTTCCGCAATTTCGCGTCCATCTTTTCGTAGCCGCGATCCAGATGGTAGATGCGGTTCACCTGCGTCGCGCCCTTCGCCGCCAGCCCGGCGATCACCAGCGCCGCGCTCGCGCGCAAATCGCTCGCCATTACCGGCGCGCCGCTCAACGGCTGGCCGCCCTTCACGATTGCGCTCGGCCCTTCGATCTCAATCTCCGCGCCGAGCCGCGCCAGTTCGCTGACGTGCATGAAGCGCGATTCAAAAATCCGTTCCGTGATGATGCTGATGCCCGGCGCGAGCGCGAGCAGCGACATCATCTGCGCCTGCACGTCCGTTGGAAAACCGGAATAAGGCAGCGTCGTCACGTCCGCCGCGCGCAATTTTTTCCCGCGACGAACGATTAAATTTCCATTGTGCAGATGAATTGAAACTCCGGCTTCGTTCAACTTGTCAATCACCGCGCGCAAATGGTCGGCGCGGCAATTTTTAATGGTCACTTCGCCATTCGTCGCGGCGGCGGCAATCATAAAAGTCGCCGTTTCAATCCGGTCGGGAATCACTTCATGCTCCGCGCCGTGCAATTTTTCGACGCCCGTGATTGTAATTGTCGGACTGCCCGCGCCGGAAATGTCCGCGCCCATCGCGTTCAGGAAATGGGCGAGATCCACCACTTCCGGCTCGCACGCCGCGCTTTCGATGACGGTCACGCCATCGGCCAAAGTCGCCGCCATCATCACGTTCGCCGTGCCAAGAACCGTCGAGCCGGCGCGACCACCGAGGAACATGGTCGAGCCAACGAGTTTTTTCGCGGTCGCATCCACGTAGCCGCCCTCGATTTTTATTTTTACTCCGAGCGATTCAAAGCCTTTCAGGTGCAGATTGATCGGCCGCGCGCCGATGATGCAGCCGCCGGGCAGGGAAATCCGCGCCTGGCGCAACCGCGCCAGCAGCGGCCCGGCGATGCAGATGGAGCCGCGCATTTTGCGGACGAGTTCGTAATCCGCGTAGCCACGGATTTTTTTCGCGCGAATGGTGAGCGTGCCGTTCGCAAGCTTCACCTGCGCGCCGAGCGATTGAAGGATTTGCGCCATGAACCGCGTGTCGCTCAAGTCCGGCACGCCACGAATGACGCACGGCTCGTCCGTGAGCAGCGTCGCGGCCATGATGGGCAGCGCGGCGTTTTTGCTGCCGCTGATGGTGACTTCGCCGTGCAGCGGCACGCCGCCTTTGATTAGAAAACTTTCCATGATTTATTTCTTTCTCATCCTCATCGTCATCCTCGTCCTCGAATTGATTTATGAGGATGACGATGAGGACGAGGAGGATTTTGCAATAATGATTCTTTCGCGCTGACTGTAATCTTCCTTCACCGCTTCGACAATCCACTTTTCATTTTCAAAGATTTTGCGAATGGCTTCCGCCTGTCCGTCGCCGAATTCCAGCATGATTTTTCCAGCCGGTTTCAGAATCGGTTTCGCTTCCGACGAAATTCTCCGGTAAAAATCCAGTCCGTCCGCGCCTCCGTCCAGTGCGCCGCGCGGATCGAAATCGCGCACTTCCGGCTGGAGTGTTTCGATTTCCGCCGACGGAATGTAAGGCGGATTGCTGACGATCAAATCGAATTTGTAGTGCGGTGACATGTCACCGCATTCCAAAGCGCCGACATGTCGGCGCAGTCCAAAATCTTTCAACGCGGCAAATCCGTCGCCCTGCAAGAATTCAATGCGTTCTGCGACATTGTTCCGGGTGGCATTTCCTCTGGCCAGCGCCAGAGCTTCCGGTGAAATGTCCAGCGCGGTGATTTTGGCGTTCGGACATCTGGCCGCCAGCGCGATGGCGATGCAGCCGGTGCCGGTGCCGAAGTCCAAGGCGGTTGATGGTTGATGGTTGAGAGTTGATAGAAATTGCCAGCCGGATTCCGCGAGCAATTCCGTTTCCGGTCGCGGCACGAGCGCGTGGCGGCTGACGGCGATTTCGCATCCGCAAAACGAAGCCGAGCCGGTGATGTGCTGGAGCGGTTCGCGCTGGCCGCGACGCTTGACGAGTTCGCGCAGCGCGTCCGTTTCCGACGGCGTCAGCACACGGTCGAAATTCAGATACAATTTCATTCGCGGCATTTTCAGCAGATGCGCGAGGAGCAGTTCAATTTGCAGGCGCGGCGACTCGACGCCTTTTTTGGCAAGAAAATCGGCGCTCTTCTGAATCGCTTCGAGGACGGTCACATCCAAAGTCTAGCAACAAAAAAAACATTTCCAACGCCGCAGATGACCGCTTGCGCTTCGCACAAACGATGACATTCTACAAACATGAATCTTTCGCTGCACGAGCTTCATCGCGCCCTGGGCGCGCGGTTCGCGGAACTGGACGGCGCGGAAATCGCGGCCGATTACGGCGACTGGCTGGCCGAACACGCCGCGCTGCGCGAAAGCGCGGGAGTGACTGACTTGAGCTTCCGCTCGCGCATCTGCCTGACCGGCGCTGACCGCGTGCGCTTTCTGCACGGGCAGGTGACAAACGACGTGAAAAAACTCCGCGCCGGCGAAGGCTGCTGCGCCGCCATCACCACGGCCAAGGGCAAAATGGAAAGTGATTTGAACATTTTCAATTTGTCCGACGAATTGCTTCTGGATTTCGAGCCGGGACTGACGCAAAAAATTTCCGCGCGGCTGGAAAAATTCATCGTCGCCGACGACGTGCAGATCGTGGACGCCGCGCCGCACTACGGCTTGTTGAGCGTGCAGGGGCCGGAGGCGCCGGAGGTCGTTCGCGCGTTAAATTTATTTCCTGAAATTCCGACTCAACAACTTGGCTCGCTAAAAATTTCCGACGCCACGCTCGGCGAAATTTATCTGGCGAGCCATTCGCGTCTTGGACTGCGGCGGCACGTCGCCGCTTTGGAAAGCGCGGACATGTCCGCGCACTCCACATTTGCTGGCGGCTTTGATTTGTTCGTCCCAAACAATTCTCTCGGCGCGGTGGCAGACAAATTGATTTTCGCCGCCAAACAAATCGGCGGGCGCGCCGCCGGCTGGACGGCGTTTGAAACCGCGCGCATCGAGGCGGGCATCCCGCGATTCGGCGCGGACATGGACGAGACGAACATCCCGCTCGAATGCGGCATCGAAAGCCGCGCCGTCAGCTACAACAAAGGCTGCTACATCGGGCAGGAAGTCATCAACCGCATCCACAGCATCGGCCACGTCAACCGGGAGCTGCGAGCCTTGCGGCTGGCCACCGATTTGAAAATTCTGCCCGCGCGCGGCGACAAACTGTTTTTCAACGGCAAGGAAATCGGCCACGTCACCAGCGCGGTGAAATCGCCGACGCTCGACGCAAACATCGCGCTCGGCTACGTCCGCCGCGAAGCGAATCAAATCGGTAATGAACTCACGTTGCGGACGGCGGCAGGCGAAAGTCTGGCGAAGATTGTGGAACTGCCGTTTGTGAAATAGCAAAACTGTCTCAACGCAAAGACGCAAAGTCGCAGAGGCACAAAGTTTCATTTCATTTCTTCGCGTCTCTGCGCCTTTGCGCCTTTGCGTTAAAAATGCCTGAAATAAATTTGTCGGATTTCCAACTTCAGCGGCGATATACTTTCAAAAGAATGACAAGCGATCTGGATCTGCTGCGGCGGTTCACGCGGGAAAATTCGCAGGACGACTTCACTGAAATCGTCCGGCGTCATGTGAACCTCGTCTATTCCGCCGCGCTGCGCCAGGTCCGCTCGCCGCAACTGGCGGAGGAAGTCGCACAATCCGTTTTCACCGACCTGGCGCGCGACTCAAAGAAATTAAATTCGGAAACAATCTTAACTGCGTGGCTTTATGCGGTCACGCGGCGGACGGCGATTGACGTCATCCGCAAGGAATCCCGCCGCCAGTTGCGCGAACAAATTGCCGTGGAGATGAACAACATGAATGCGACCGCCAACGACTGGACGCAAATCGAACCGCTGCTGGACGACGCGATGGCCGCGCTCGACGAGACCGACCGCAGCGCGATTCTGCTCCGCTATTTTGAAAACAAAAACCTGCGCGAAGTCGGCGAGAGCTTGAAAATTTCCGATGACGCCGCGCAAAAGCGCGTGAGCCGCGCGGTGGAGCGGCTGCGCGAATTTTTCTCGAAGCGCAACGTGACGGTTGGCGCGGGCGGGCTGGCCGTTTTGATTTCCGCCAATGCCGTCCAATCCGCGCCGGTTGGTTTGGCCGCCACCATTTCCGCCGCTGCTGTTCTGGCCGGAACCGCCGTTCACACTTCAGCCGTAATTGCCATGACTGCACTTCAAAAAACAATTATTGGAGCAACGCTTGTCGCTGCCGTTGGAACTGGAATTTTTGAAGCGCGCCAAGCTTCGCAACTGCGCGAGCAAAATCAAATTCTCCAGCAACAACAAACTTCATTAAGCAATCAAATCCAGCAATTGCAGCAGGAATTGAATGACGCGACAAATCAATTGGTTGGACTGCGGATAGAAAACGATCAATCGCAATCAAATCCAAATGAAGCCGAGCTTTTGAAGTTGCGCGGCGAAGTCGGCCAGTTACGGCAAGAATTAAAAGATTTGCCCGCAACTCGCGTCGCCTTGCTCAAACAGAAGCTCGGAGAAATGCCTGACAAGAAAATTCCAGAATTAAAATTTCTTACGGAAAAAGATTGGCTCAATGCCGCTTGGAATGCCGATTTGGAAACCGACGACGGCGTGCGCCTTGCGTTAAGCAAGTTACGAGATGAGGCCGTGGACACTTTTCTTAATCTGACAAGGACGGCACTTAAGAAATATCTCGCGGCAAATAATAATATGCTGCCTGCCGACCTTTTGCCTCTGAAACCTTATTATGATACGCCGGTTACTGATGAAATGCTCCAGCGTTATGCCTTTATGCAAACCGGACAATTGAGCAGTAATCCATCTGATTCGGTTGTGAGAAAAGCCGTGTATGCCGATGAGGACTATGATTCGAATCAAGAAATGTCCATGAGCGGCGGCGGGGGTGGAAGTTTCAACAGAAACCATGACGCCATTTATGATGCTACGATGGCATTTACGATTGCCAACAATGGCCAAACGCCAAGCGACCCTTCGCAAATTATGTCTTACCTCAAAAGGTCAATTGATCCTGCCACAATGCAAAAATATTTTAGCCAAATCACGAGTGACATAGCTGCAAATCCACCGCGACTGACAAAATAATTTTGTCTCGAAGTGAGAATTTATTTCATCGCCTTCGCCGCGCCGTCACGGCGGCACCGGTGTCAGCCGCTTTGACGGCCTAATTCCTGTCCTGCACCGGCTTTGGGGACGTTGCTGACGCCTGAAATGGCCTTTTCATCGTGGAATCCGGCCTTGCCACCCCCAAAACAGGTCAAACGACCGCCAAACAGGTGCTTTCCGAGGGAAACATTGCCCTCGGCGAGGGCTACACTGGCCTTTGAAAGGGAAACGGAGGCGGTCGAAAGGGCAATCTTGGCCTCCGCGAGGGCTGCCGAGGCGGTTGCGGGGCAAAGTATCCCTCGCCGAGGCCTCCGGAGGCCTCGCGCCGGGCAACGGAGGCGTTTGAACGGGCAACATTGCCCTGACGAAGGCCATCCGACCCCTCGCGAGGCACCACGTTGCCCGGCCGGGGCAGGTCATTGCCCTGGCATCCATCGAGCGTGGCCGGCTGTGCGGGAAGGAATGCCGGTTACAGCGCCTTCGCGGCGATGTCATGGCGGAAGTGCGCGCCGTCGAAATGGATTTTCCCCACGGCGGCGTAGGCGGCGGCCTGCGCGGCTTTCAAATCTTTGCCGAGCGCGGTCACGCCGAGCACGCGACCGCCGTTGGTGACGACTTGTCCATCCTTCAGCGCCGTGCCGGCATGGAACACTTTCGTGTGCGGCAACGCGTTCGCGGCGTCCAGGCCGGTGATGACTTTGCCTTTGGCGTAATTGCCGGGATAACCGCCGCTGGCCATCACCACGCATACGCTCGCGAGCGGACGCCATTTCAATTCCAGCGAACCGAGCGAACCGCACACGCTGGCGGCGAGCAGTTCGAGCAAATCATTTTCCAGCCGCGTCAGATAAACCTGCGTTTCGGGATCGCCGAAACGGGCGTTGAATTCCAGAATCTTTGGGCCGTTTTTGGTCAGCATCACGCCGGGATACAGCAGGCCGCGATAGTCAATGCCCTCCGCCGCGCAGCCGCGCATGAAAGGATCGAGAACTTTTTTGGCCACGTCGGCGAGTTGCGCGTCGTTCAAAAACGGCGTTGGCGAACAGGTGCCCATGCCGCCGGTGTTCAGGCCGAGGTCGCCGTCGAGCGCGCGCTTGTGGTCCTGCGAGGTCGGAAAAATTTTTGCCGCTTTGCCGTCGCACAGCGCGTGCAGCGAAACTTCGGTGCCTTCGAGATATTCTTGAATGACCACATTCGCGCCCGCCGCGCCGAAGGCTTTGCTGACCATGATTTCGTCCACGGCCTTTTCCGCCTCGGCCTGGTTGGCGCAGATTAAAACGCCCTTGCCGAGCGCCAGGCCGTCGGCTTTCACGACGCACTTGCCGCCAAGCGTGGCGGTGAATTTCTTCGCGGCGGCAACATCGGAGAACGTTCCGGCCGCGGCGGTCGGGATGCCGTATTTCTCCATGAACTTTTGGGAGAAAACCTTGGAGGACTCGAACTGCGCGGCTTTTTTGTTTACGCCCCAGATGCGCAGGCCGTGTTGCTGAAACAAATCCACGATGCCGAGCGCGAGCGGATTGTCCGGGCCGACGACGGTGAGATCAATTTTCTTTTCCTGCGCGAAGGCGAGGAGTTTCGGCAAATCCTCCGCGCCGAGATTGACGCACTCCACGAGTTTCTCCGTTTGCTGCGTGCGCTCCTGTTGAATGCCGGCGTTGCCGGGCGCGCACCACATCTGCGTGACGTGCGGCGACTGCGCGAGTTTCCAGACGAGGGCGTGCTCGCGTCCGCCCGAACCGATGACGAGGATTTTCATGAATGCGGCCGCAGATTACGCGGATTGCGCGGATTGAAAATAAAATTCACTGCAACCGGGAGTCGAGCGATTTAACCTGGCCGGGCATCAAGGCCACATCCACCACTTGGTCGCCGTAGCGAACCCGGCATTTCCCATCGCCGCTGACGTTTTTCACCGTGGCGGAAACCAGTTTGCCGTCCTGCCACTTGATGCCCACTTCGTAGCCGCCGCGCGCGCGCAGGCCGGAGATTTTTCCCGTCGGCCATTCGGTTGGCAGCGCCGGGAGCAGTTCGATCTCGCCCGCCTGCGATTGCACGAGCATTTCCGCGATGCCGGCGGTGATGCCAAAGTTGCCGTCAATCTGCATCGGCGGATGCAGGCCGAAAAGATTTTCACAGGTGTTCCGCGCGGAGAAAAGCTGCTGCAACATTTTGTGCGCGCTTTCGGCATCGCGCAGGCGGGCGTAAAGCGAGGTGCGCCAGGCGAAGGACCATTCGCGCACGTCGCTGTCGTTGGCAATGCCGCGCGCATCGAGCGAAACTTTCGCCGCCTTCGCCAGCGCCGGGGTCTGGCCCGCGCTGATCTGCGTGCCGGGATAAACGGCGAACAGATGCGACGTGTGGCGATGATGGTCATTGGGATCGTCGCGGTCGGTCATCCATTCCTGAAGCTGGCCCCACTTGCCGATCTGCGGCGACACCAGGCGGTCGCGCAGCGCGGCGATTTGGTTGCGATAAGCCTTGTCCACGCCGAGCGCGTCGGCGGCCTGCACGTAATTGTTGAACAAGTCCCAGACAATTTCCTGGTTGTAGGTCACGCCGTCCTCGTCCGGGCCGTGCTCCGGCGACCAGCCGTTCGGCACGACCAGCCGGCCGTCCGGCAGCGCTTTCAAATGGTCTTCCCAAAATTCGCAGGTCTCCTGCATGATCGGATACGCCGTCGTGCGCAGATAATTCGTGTCGAGGTTGAAGGCGTAGTGATCCCACAGATGCTGGCAATACCAGGCGTTCGCCGTCTTGTCCCATTTCCAGCCCATGCCACCGGTGATGTTGTGCGAGGTGCGCAGGGCGAAACCGCGCTGGGTGAATTTTCCATCCGCCGTCTTGAACTCCGGCGCCTGCGCGGTCGCCTCGCGCCAGGCGGGCAACTGGCTCACGATCAAATCAAAGAACGGCACGTGGCATTCGCCCAGGTTCGCGACCTCGACCGGCCAGTAATTCATCTGGACGTTGATGTTCGCGTGGTAGTCGGAGTGCCAGGGCGGATTGTTGTTGTCGTTCCACAAGCCCTGCAAATTCGCCGGCAGGCCGCCGGGCCGCGAGCAGGAAATCATCAGGTAACGTCCGTATTGAAACAGCAGTGCTTCCAGCCCGGGATCAACGGTCTTGAACGCCTCCAGCTTGCGCTGGTCGGTGGGCAGCGCCGTTTGCGCGGCGCTGGATTTGCCGAAGTCGGCGCTGACCCGGTTGAAGAGCGCTTGAAAATCTCTGACGTGCTCCGACTTCAACTGGGCGAAGGATTTTTTTGCCGCCGCGTCCAGCTGCGCCGTCACGCGCGCGTGCGGAGCTTCGCCGTGATATTTTTTGGCAAAATCGAAAATATAATCCGTTCCCGCCGCGATCAGCAGCGTGAGTCCGTCGCAATCCTTGAATTCAATCCGCGTCGAGTTGGTGTCCGCCACCGCCGTCACCGTGCCGCCGTGCGGGAGCACCAGCACCTGCCACTCGAACTTCAGACCGTTTTCCAACGTGCCGGTCGCGGTCAGCCGGTTGCCGGCCACGACCACCTTGGCCGCATGGCCGTCCACCAGTTCCAGGCTGCCGGTGTAAGCGGCCTTTTTGTCCGCCGAAAATTGCGCGACCAAAACCTGCGCCGGATGGCTGCAAAAGAATTCGCGCTGAAACTTCACGCCGTCGGCCGTGTAGCTCACGTGGGAAAGCGCGTCGCCCAGCTCCAGATCACGCCGGTAATCCACCGCGTTCGTCTGGCTTGGCAGATTCACAAAGACGTTGCCGAGCAATTGATACGCGCCCATCGTGTCATAATTGCCGGACAAATTTTCGTCGCCGGTCCAGAGGCTGCTTTCGTTCACGCTGATCCGCTCGCGCGCCGGCGCGCCGAAAATCAGCCCGCCCATGCGGCCGTTGCCGATGGGCAACGCCTCATTCATTGCGTGCGAGCCTTTGCCGCCGCCCAAGCCGACGAGCGGCTGCCCGTGACTGCTGGTCAACGGCTCATTCACCACACCGCCCACCGGCTGCTGATACCACAACGTCAAATCGGCGGCGGACAAGCCGGCGCCAAACATCAAGACCACCAGCGCGGTGGCGAACATTTTGTTGCTCATGAAAGAAACATGGGAACAGATTTATTTCCCAAATTCAACTGCGTAATGGTTCACAATTTCGACTGACTGAAGTTGCGCCAAAGATTTCTTTGCCCCGAAATGCGGCCGGGCCTTGGGCTCGAGAAAAATTGGCGCGTCCGCGCGCAGCGGCAGAATCTCCAGCCGCAGGTCGCCGTGGAAGATTTCCGGGGCATAGCGGTCCAGGCCCAGGTCAAACTCGCGACCGCTGTAAAAATTATCCTCAATCAGCCGGCCGTTCAGCGTCAGCCGCGCGACATCGCCGGCATAGCGAATCCGCAATAGCGGGTGCAAACTTAAATCCAGCCGCGACGGCAGCGTGATTCGCCAGACGGCGGCATTGGTAAAGTCTGAATCGCTTGGCGCCACGGCGACGGACGATTTGCCGCCGCTCAACGGAATTTTCCGCGCGGCACCGGCGGCTTGGAGCAATTTTGTCCGCACGGCTTCCGTCGAGGTTTTTGGCTTTTTCTCAAACACCGCGCGGCCGGCGGCATCTTTTTGCAGCGCCAGCGAATCGGAGTCATTCAGCAGCACAATCCTGATTTCGCCGCCGGATTTCGTTTTCAATCTGATCGCGGCCGTGCGGCGCGGTTTCACCTTTTCAAAATCGGCGCGCGAGGAATCGACGGTTTGCGGATCAAAGATAAATTCTGCTTTGACGCCCGGCGTTTGCGCGAAGTAAAAATTCTGGATGTTGTCGTGGGCGGTTTTGCAAACCGGCTGCGCCGTGGCGTAAATCAATTTCGCGCCGCCCAGGTCGAGGTTGAACGGCCAGAAGAAAAATTCATCCGCCGGAAT
>Ga0181534_10002232_pt1 | contig 12166 bp, 10 predicted proteins | sample PEATcosm2014_Bin_37_FD_119758 | JGI IMG/M metagenome (GOLD analysis project Ga0181534, IMG submission 119758) | Peatland microbial communities from MTU Mesocosm Facility, Houghton, MI, USA - PEATcosm2014_Bin17_10_metaG | ecosystem: Environmental > Terrestrial > Soil > Wetlands > Peat | place...
AGCGCCTTGCGGCTCTTGTCCAGTTCGCTGCGGGAAACAAATTCACGAATTCGCACGGCGCTGTGAAAGTATGTGCCCGCGATGATGGCGATCCCGGAGGACACCAGAAAAAACAAGTGGTTTATGAACAGGCGCGTGTCAACCGCCGCTGCGGAAAACAGGCAGGCGGCCAGATAAAGCAGCAAGACCAGCACGACCGAAACGACGCTTTGCCAGATCGTCCAGTCCAGCACCACGGCGAGAATCAGCAGCACCAGCGTCAACCCCGCGTAATAAGGCGACGCGGTTCCTTCGGTCGCATAAACCATCCACGCAATGGTCGCTGAGGGAAGGAACAGCAGGACGAGTCCCTGAAAATGATAATGTTTTTTCCCGAAACCCGTTCCCAGAACGAAATAGAGTCCCGCCATCAGGACCGAGCAGAGCAGTCGCAAGAGGAAAAAATGAAACGCCTGATCGCGATAGGCATAAAAATCCAGCCAGCCAAAGAGCGGCACCAGCACAATTCCCAAAAAGCATCCCAGCCGCGTTTTGCGGATGGTGATTTCCCGGTCATACTCCTGATAGGCGGCGAGAAATTCCTTGGGGATGTCGGGGATGGATTGCATATCAGTCCGGTTTGCGGATGTGCAGGAACAGATTCACGGAGGTCGGCTCTGCGATGACGCGTGCCGTTTCCCGGCAATGTTCCGGAGCGAGCGATAAAACTTCCGCGCTGTTCCGATAAATCAATTGCCAGTCCAAAATGAATTCGATGAAATGGCGGAACGGTTTCGTGTCGTTCATGTTCGCGATCAGCATCAGGCCGCCGGGCGACAACGAATCATACCAAAGCTCCATCAGTGCGCGGCAGGTGTCCGGCGCGAGGTAGTCGAAAAGCCCCGCGCAATAAATCAGGTCGAACTTTTCCGCGTCGTTGCCGCCGCGCTGCGTGCGTTTCAAAAGTTCGTACACCGAAATCTGCTGCGTCCGGATCGGTGTGCGCCGGGAGAATAGGCGTTTGGCCTCAACCAGTTTCTGGGCGGCGTGAAGCAGAGTCTCCTCGTTGAAATCAATCAGCGTAAAATCCGCCTGGTTGCTCAACTGGGTTTCCTTCAAAAAATCCTGAATTTCCCAAGCCGGGCCGCAGCCGACGTTCAGGATGCGCGCGGTTTTTCCGGTGCGGGCGACTCGCGCGGTTTCGTTAAGAATGTTTTCGCCAAGATGGGCGACACGGTTGCGGACGGATTTTGCCGGCCACTGGCTGACGAGCAAAAGATGGATCAATTTTTCGTAAAGCGAACGGCCCTCCGGCCGGTTCCGGTGGATCATGTTCATCATCTCATAATCGCCGGCATAGCCGATGGGCTTGTGATAGGTGCGATGGCCGAAGGGCGAGCCCAAAAATAATTTGTGCCAGTGCCGGCGTGTAAAATCCTGATGGACGCCGCGTGATTCCGGCGGCAGTGCATGGATGATTTCTTCAAACCGCTCGTGCTGGCCGTTGAAGGCGGCGATTATCTTTGGTGCGACGGCATCCAGAATGACGCCTTCCTGTCCGGCCTTGTCGCCTTGCGCCTTCAGGCCGAATTCCAATTCTTCCAGCCAGTGACGCACGCCGGTGAGGTAGGATTGGACATCGGCGACCAGCACCTTGAACTCATTCGAGATGCGATAATTTTTCTGCCACCCCTGGAAAAAGCTTTGATAGGCTTCCCGCGGGTTGGAATCAAATCCCGGCACGGGCAAAAAATAAGCCGTCTCCGAACCGAGTTCATCGAGCTTGGCTTCGCAAAGGAGAGATTCGCCGGTGTGGACGACATTGCTCACCACGGCGCGTCCGAAGTAAACGACGCGATCGCCTGTGGTGATTTTGAAACTGCTCAACACTTCCGAAGTCTGCAAGGTCGCCGCAAAATTGCCGGCCTCAAAAGTCGCCGCATGGCGCGTCAGGCGAGAGAGCTTGGCGTGCAATTCCACGCCGTCCGCCGTCTGGAACGTGACTTCGTTTTCCGTGGCGTTTTGAGATGACGGGACAGCTTGCGTCCGGACCGCCTTCTTTTCAGGTTGGCGAACCGAACTGCCCGTGCCGTGGCCGTTGGATTTGATAACGAGGCTCATCTCACGGCCAGAATGAAACATTTTTCACGCCAAAACAACGGCGATTATTCCGCGATCAAATCAAACTTCCGCAGCTTTTCCATGAGCGTGGCGTTGAATTCGGCGGGTTTTTCCAGCATGAGAAAATGTCCGACGCCGTCCATGACCACGTAATCCGACTGCGGCGTGAGCGAGAGGACATAGTTTTCGTAACCGTCATTCCACCACGGAGTCCGGGCGTTGATGGCGAGGACGGGCGCGTTCACTCGCTGCAAAATCCAGTCAGGTTGATCGGGGCTGACCATGGCGAGCATCCCGCCGAGCATGACGTGCTGTGGCGTGGCGAGCATTTCGGACGTCACACGGTCGCGCAAGTCCTCGGTGCCGGGAACGGGGAAAAAGGTGCGAATGAATTCTTGTGCGTGTTCACGATATTGCGGGGAGCCGAACGGAACGACCAGCGCGCGCGCTTCCTCGGGCGTGCCCGTCAGGCGGCGCAACAGTCCATCCACCGACACCAGCGCGGCGACCTTTTCCGGCGCGTGATGATGCACGCGGCAGAGAACCGCCGCGCCCATGCTGTGGCCGATGAAGGCGGCCTTGTCCACTTTGGCATCGCGCATCACCGCAAGAACGGCCTTGGCAAAAAAATCCATCGTGTAAGCCGTCTGCGGCTTGTCGCTCTGGCCGTGGCCGGGAAGATCGATGAGAATGAGCCGCGCCTTGTCCGCCAGTGCCGAAACCTGCTCGCGCCAGAAATCAAGATTGCACGCCCAGCCATGGACGAAAACGAGGGTGCGACTTCCTTTGCCGATGGTGACGTAATGGATCCGGCTCGTGCCGACGGAAATAAAATGCGACTTGCCATCGGCCACGCCTGTGGAGCGGATATTTTTAGTCATTCCAAAATTCCCTTTCTCATCACAATCAATCGGACGATGCTACGCGGATGAGGTTGTACCCGCAAACAGTTAGTTGTGCGGTTTGGGGCGACACGGTTGCGAGGATGGCGGCGGGATTAAAAATGCATTCCCACCGACAAAATCAAGGCGCTGCTGTTGAAACCATATTGGCCGTCGGCGGATTGTCCGCCAAATTGCCCGGGTGTGGATGAGGGAGTGCTGCCTGTCACCGTGTGCGCAGGGCCATACCCAAATTGATAGGCCACATCGAAATCAAATTGCTTGCCTTTGAATCCGGTTCCGATGCTGAAGAAATGCCGGTCCATGTCGGCGGCCAGCGGAGTATAATAGGCATCCGGCACGGAATTCTCGTTGAAAACGTAACCGGCACTCACATGCCAGCCGTTGTCAAAATACCGCGTCACGCCGAATTCAAACATCCAGCTCGTCTGCCAATCGAGCGTCACAGAGGGGTTTTGCGGCCCGCCTAGCGGGGTGGGTTCCAGTTGATCAATGGCTGTTTTTCCAAAGCTGCTCCAATCCGTATAATTCGCGTCAAATTCCAGATTCCATTTTGGCGTAGGCCGGTATGAAATGCCAAAAACAGCGGTCAACGGAAATGTGAAGTCCATCCGCGCAGGCAGGGTCGTATCCGCTACGCCTGCCGAGGTTTGTTCGAATTCCGTGTGACCGTTCAAGGTGACAGTCGCCGAACTGCGAAAGGTTGCGCCGATAGAAATCTGGTCAACTGGCTGCCAGCGCAGACCTAGATTGTAACCCGCACTCCAGCCATTGCCGCTAAAGCGAAAGAAGTTGATGTTAGGCGGCATAAAGGTCGGGCGAAGGCCTTGTTCCAAATCCATTTTTAAATAATTCACCATCACGCCGCCACCGATCGAAAGTGACGGCAAAATTTTGCAAGCCACGACCGGATTGATGGTGAAGTATTTCAACGAGCCGCTGATGGCGACCGTGCGGAAACCCGTGTCCTGCGGCCAGGTCATGTTCCCGCCGAATGGCGCATAAACACCCAGGCCAAAACTCAACGGCAGATTTTTCAAAGTATGGGTGTAAAAAAGCTGGGGAACAGCCGCGAAATCATCTGAACTGTGATAAGTCTGGCCACTGTTTGGAGGACTATAGCTTGGATCAAGATGGATTCCATAAACGCCGCTGCGAAAATTGTCGCCTTCGAGTTGCGTGATGCCCGACGGGTTGTAGAAAATGGCGGACGGATTATCCGCCGTGGCGGCAAACGCCTCGCCTCGCGCGGTCGCAAAGGCATCCTGATCCGGAAGCCCGAAACCGTTCGCCGAAACTTTCCAGACTGAAACGCCTGAAATAAATATCGCCAGCAAAAATCTGAATGTATTCCGCCTGTTCATAATGCCCGATTCATCCGCTCGAACAATCGAACGGCACGGTGGTCAAGCGCATGCTGCGTTCGCACCGGCAGCTTACCTATCGCCTTGCGCCATGCCAGCAAATATCCGGCTGCCGCAAGCGTCGTTATCGCCTTTACTTTGCTCCGGCATGAAATAACATTCACAGCATGAAAATGTTGTACCAGTTTATAATCGGAATTTTGTTGTTGGGATCAGTCGTTGTTCCAACGCAAGCCGCCTTCACGTCGCTCTACGTTTTTGGCGACGGTCTTTCCACCACGACAAACAATCCAACCGCTGGCAAATATTATTACGGTCTGCGCCGCTCCAACGGCAGGGTCTGGGTCGAAGTGTTGGCACAGCGGCAGGGACTGACCATCAGCAACAACTGGTCTTATTTTGACTGCAACAGCAGCAAGTTGGTGACGAATGTCAAAAACTTCAACATCGCACAATCGGTTGCCTCAAACGCGTTGTTTGTCGTCTGGGTCAACAACTCCGATTTGTATGATGAGACGTCATACGGCGACACGAACCCGACCGAATGGACGACCGCCATCAATAATTCCCAGACCAATCATTTCAATGCCATCACCAATCTTTATGCCAAGGGTGTCCGTACCTTGATCATGCCGAACGCAGTGGACGTTTCCAGGGTTCCGGAATTTGATACTTATTATTCCTCCACGAATTTCATCCATCAGGAGTGCATCGCTTACAATGTGGCTTTTTCCAACACCTTGAATCAGGCAATGGCGGCGTGTCCCGGACTTAAAATTTATGTCCCGGACTTCTTCACCTTGCTCAACAATGTACTGGCGAACTCTGCCGACTATGGATTGACCAATGCCCTCTATAATTATGGTCACGGTAATGTGAGCATTGATGCATATGAGGCTTTGGGAGCCGCATGCAATACCAATGGATTGGGCACAAATTATATCTTTTGGGATGTTACGGATCCGTCCGCGAAATTTCACGAGGTGATTGCAGATGTCGCCCAGCAAGTCATTTCGCCGGTGCAAATCAGCCAGATCACAGTGCTCAATGGCAGCAACCGGCTGGACGTGGTCAATTATCCGGCTGGCTTGAGTGGTTTCGTGGATGGCAGCACGAATCTGGCGGCAGGCTGGACGCCAGTGACAAGTTTCACCAACAGCACCACCACGCAATCCATCTTTGTCACTGCGCCGCAGTTGTCCTGGCTTCCGGGTGATTCAAGCGGAACCGGTTCAATTGGTTCAGGCATTTCAGGGGCGACGAACGCGGTGTCGTATATCGGGTATTACGAAGCTCAATTCTACCGGCTGCGTTTTCCCTATGCTTGGACGTGGCCTTGATTTTGCAGGATTGAATTACGCCACTGAAACCGCTTCAGGCGTCGCCTTCGCCAAGGTTTCGTAACCCCAGCGCAGCATCCTCTCCGTCGTTTCCCAGCCGATGCACGAATCGGTCAGCGAAACGCCGTAGCGAAGGTCCCTCAAATTTTTCGGGATCGGCTGGCTGCCTTCAAACAGGTTGCTCTCGACCATCAGGCCGATGAGCGAGCGCGTGCCTTCCACGCGCTGTTGAATCACAGAACGCCAGACATCCTCCTGCTTCGCGAATTTTTTTTCCGAGTTCGCATGGCTGCAGTCCACCATCAGCACCGCCGGCAACTTTTCAGAAATCAATTTTTCTTCCGCCGCGCGGATGCTTTCCGCGTCGTAGTTCGTCTTCGCACGCCCGCCGCGCAACACGACGTGCGCGTGCGGATTCCCGGTGGTTCGGACAATGCTCGTCACGCCGTCTTCGTTGATGCCCACAAAACTGTGCGAATGCCGCGTCGCACCCATCGCGTCAATCGCGATCTGCAAACTGCCGTCCGTGGAATTTTTCAGGCCGACCGGCATCGAAAGTCCGCTCGCCATTTCGCGGTGAGTCTGCGATTCCGTCGTGCGCGCGCCAATCGCCGCCCACGTCACCAGATCTGCGATGTATTGCGGCACAATCGGGTCGAGGAATTCCGTCGCCGCCGGCAGACCCATGCCGGTGATTTCCAGCAGCAACCTCCGCGCGATTTTCAATCCATTCTCGATGTCCTGCGAGCCGTCCAGATGCGGGTCGTTGATGAGGCCTTTCCAGCCAATCGTCGTCCGTGGTTTCTCAAAATAAACGCGCATGACGATTTCCATCCGGTCGGCAAATTCTTTTCGCAGCACGTTCAGCCGCGTCGCGTATTCGAGCGCGCCCTTTTCATCGTGGATCGAACACGGCCCGATGACGACGAGCAGGCGCGGGTCTTCCTGCCGCAAAATGCGGATGACCCGTTCGCGGCTGCGCGCGACGGTGGCATTGACGGCCTCACCCGACGGCGTCTGCGCCTTCAATTCGCGCGGCGTCGAGAGCCGGACGATTTCTTTGACGTGTAAATCCTGCGTCCGATACATGAAAACAAGTATAGCGCATTTCCATTTCGCGGAAAGTCGAATCGCAGCGTATTGGACACGCCGGGTTTTTTCTGTATCGTGACGCGCGGGGAAAATTATGACCGAGGAAAAATTAGGCACTGGCCAGAAGGCGTTGCAGATCAATCTTGATGCCAAGAAATACGGCACGTTCGCCGAGATCGGCGCGGGACAGGAAGTCGCGCGCTGGTTTTTTCATGTAGGCAAGGCGTCCGGCACCGTCGCCAAAACCATCTCCGCCTATGACATGGCGGTGAGCGACGCGATTTATGGCACATCCGACCGTTATGTCAGCCGCCAGCGTTTGCAGGCGATGCTGGATTACGAATTCAAGCTGTTGCTCGAGCGGCTCGACAAGACGCGCGGCGACAAATGCACTTTTTTCGTTTTCGCCGACACCGTCGCCACGCGCCGCGACGAAGGCAGCGGCTGGCTCGGCATAAAATTTCAAGTTCATCCGCACGGCGATCCCTCCACCATCATCATCCATGTGCGGACGCTCGACAAAGAAAGCCTGCGCCAGCAGGAAGCGCTCGGCATCGTCGGCGTGAACCTCATCCACGCCGCGTTTTATCAGTCCACCGAGCCGGTCAAATTGATCGGTTCGCTGCTGGACGAACTTTCCAGCGAGCGCGTCGAAGTGGACATGATTAAATGCTCCGGCCCCGCCTTCATCGGCGTGGACAACCGCCTGCTCGCCCTGCAGCTCGTCCAGCAATCGCTCACCGGAGCCGCCATGTTCACCGCCGACGGCGAGACCGTCATCCCCGCCGAACTGCTCTGGAAAAAACCCGTGCTGCTCGAACGCGGCAGTTTTCGTCCGCTCACCAATCCCATGCTCGACATGCTCGAACGCGCGCGGGAACAGTTCGTTCAGGACAAATCCTTGCAAAACGATCCGCCCGTCGTCATGTTCGAGATGACGTTGCACCAGTTGCAGGTCGGCGACGCCATTGATCACCGGGATTTCCTCGACCGCGTGGACACGCTCGGCGCGCTCGGCAAACCCGTGTTGATCTCCAATTTTTTCCGCTACCACCGCCTCGTCAATTACCTCGCGCGCCAGACCGACAAACCCATCGCCCTGCCCATCGGCCTCCTGCGCCTGCGCGACGTGATGGACGAAAAATTTTACACCGACCTGCCCGGCGGCCTCATGGAATCGCTCGGCCAGCTTTTCAAGAACGGCGCGAAACTTTACGTCTATCCCTCGCTCGACAAAAAGACCGGCCAGCTCACCACCTTGGAAAACATGGAAGTCGCGCCGAACCTGCGCCACCTCTACGCGCACCTCGTCGAAAATAAATTCATCGAGAACATCACCGGCTACAACGCCGACGCGCTGAAAATTTATTCCAGCGAAATCCTCGCCAAAATCCATTCGGGCGACGAAAGTTTGGGCAAACTGATTCCCGAGACCATCTTCAAAGTCATCAAAGCCAAAAAACTTTTCGGCTGGCGGCAAAAGATGACGGTGACGGATTGACGCCGAAGGTGGCTGGAAACAGAGCAACTTAAGTGGGGTAAAAGGCAATAAAAGGGTTTCGCGCTTCCAGGCTTCTGATATTCTGCGCCCGGATTTCCTGACATGAAAATCTCAATTCCAAGCGAAACGTATCCAGGCGAAAACCGTGCCCCACTGACGCCGGACGGTGCCGCCAAGCTCGTCAAGCTCGGCGCGCAGGTCGAAGTCGAGGCCGGACTCGGCCTTGCCGCCGGCTTTCCCGACGATGCCTACACCAAAGCCGGCGCGACGATCACCACCGACCGAAAAGCGCTCATCAGTTCCGGCGACATCGTGCTGCGCCTGCGCAAACCGCCGGTGGATGAGATAGCCTGGCTCAAACAAGGTTCCATCCACGCGAGCCTGCTGGATCCGTTCAACGAAAAGGACCTCGTCCAAAAATTCGCCGAACGCGGCGTCAGCGCCATCAGCATGGAATTCATTCCGCGCACCACCCGTGCGCAGAAGATGGACGTGCTTTCGTCGCAGGCCAATCTTGGCGGATACGAAGCTGTCATTCTCGCCGCGCGTTATTCCAACAAAATTTTCCCGATGATGACCACAGCGGCGGGAACGATTCTGCCGTCGAAAGTTTTCATCATCGGCGTCGGCGTTGCCGGATTACAGGCGATTGCCACCGCGAAACGGCTCGGTGCGAAAGTCACGGCTTATGACACGCGGCCCGTCGTCGAGGAACAGGTGAAATCGCTTGGCGCGCAGTTTCTCAAGATTGACATTGGCGAAACGGGCCAGACGAAAGATGGCTATGCGAAAGCGTTGACCGAGGAGCAGATCCAAAAACAGCGCGACGCGATGAAAAAAACCTGCGGCGATTCCGATGTGGTGATTTCCGCCGCGCAGGTGTTCGGCCGCAAAGCGCCGATCCTCGTGACCGCTGAAATGCTCAATGCCATGAAGCCCGGCAGCGTCGTTGTTGATCTCGCGGTCGAGACCGGCGGCAATGTCGAGGGCGTCGTTTACGACAAAGTCACCGACCGCAACGGCGTGAAAATCATCGGCATCGCCAATTTGCCAGGTCGCGTGCCGTTGCACGCCAGCCAGGTTTACGCGGCGAACCTCGTCGCGCTCGTCGAAGAATTCTGGGACAAGAAGGAAAGGACTTTCGTCCTCAAGCTCGACGACGAAATCATCAAAGGCTGCCTCGTGACGCACGGCGGCAAAATCGTGAACGAAAAACTCATCGCCAAATCAAACTAACTAAGTGATTAAATTTTTATGGATACAAATGTTCTGTTTATTTTCATTCTCGCCGTCTTTGTCGGCTTTGAAGTCATTTCCAAAGTGCCCTCGATGCTGCACACACCCTTGATGTCCGGCACGAACGCCATTCACGGCATCATTTTGTTCGGCGGCATTCTGGTGCTGGCGGATGCGGCCACGCCGCTGGCGCAGGCGCTGGGATTTGTCGCGGTCATTTTCGGATCAGCCAACGTGTTCGGCGGCTTCATGGTCACTGATCGCATGCTGCAAATGTTCAAGAAAAAGAAATAGTCATGAGTTCCACCATTGCTCTCATCATCATCGGCGTCGCGGTTCTGTTCATCCTCGGCATCAAGTTTTTGAGTTCGCCGAAAACTGCGCGGACCGGCAACCTCGTGGCGGCGGCGGGTATGATCATCGCGCTGCTCGCGCTCCACAAAACCGACGGTAACTCCGTCTGGACGCAGGGCTGGAGTTTTAATTACACGCTCATCGTCATCGGCACCATCATTGGCTTGATCATCGGCGCAATCGGCGCGTATTCGGTGAAAATGACGGCGATGCCACAGATGGTCGCGATGTTCAACGGTCTCGGCGGCGGCGCGGCGGCGCTGGTGGCGAGCTTGGAATTTCAGCGTGGCGCGCACAGTCTCGAAGGCATCACGGCATTCATCGCCGGCTCGATGTTGTTTGCGACGCTGATCGGCTCGCTCTCGTTTTCCGGCAGCATCATTGCCTACCTCAAGCTCGAGGGAAAATTTGAAAAGCCGATGACGTTCCCCGGTCAGAACATTTTGAACGGCTTGATTCTATTGGTGATTCTCGGCCTGTGTGGCTGGCTTACTTTTAACGCCTCCGGCGGCAACGCCACCATCGCTTTCATCGTGATGTTTTCGCTCGCGCTGTTTTTTGGCGTGGCAATGGTGATGCCCATCGGCGGTGCGGACATGCCGGTTGTCATTTCACTGCTGAATTCCTTCACCGGGCTCGCCGTGGCGGCGGACGGTTTTGCGATTAACAATCTCGCGATGGTCGTCGCCGGCACGCTCGTCGGCTCCTCCGGCACGCTGCTCACGCTGCTCATGTGCAAGGCGATGAATCGCCCGGTCACGAATGTTTTGTTCGGCGCGTTCGGTTCCAGCGGCACAGCGCAAGCCGGCGCGGCTGGAATTGTTGGAAGCGTCAAACCGATTCAAGCCGATGAAGTCGCGTTGCTGCTGGCCTACGCGCAGCGCGTGGTGATTGTTCCGGGCTACGGTATGGCCGTGGCGCAGGCGCAACATTCCGTGCGCGAACTTTCCGACGAGCTCGGCAAGCGCGGCGTCGAAGTGCAGTTTGCGATTCATCCCGTCGCCGGCCGCATGCCCGGTCACATGAACGTGCTGCTCGCCGAGGCGAACGTGCCTTACGACCAGCTCATCGAAATGGAGCAGATCAATCCCTCGATGGATCGCGTGGACGTGTGCCTCGTCATCGGTGCGAACGACGTGGTGAATCCCGCCGCGCGCGAGGACAAATCCAGCCCGATCTACGGCATGCCGATCATTGACGCCGACCATTGCAAGACGTGCATCGTGATGAAGCGCTCGATGGCCGCCGGTTTCGCCGGCATCGAAAACCATCTCTTCTACAAGGACAACACGCGGATGCTTTTCGGCGACGCCAAAGCCTCGATCAACGCGCTCGTTGCGGCGGTCAAGGCAAGTTGAGCAAATAAAAATTAAACCACATCGCCTCGTTTCGGCGACACATTCATCACACAACGTCCCGCTTTCGATTGGAGCTTCAGTTCTGCGTCAAACGCCCGGGACAAATTTTTTACCGTCAATGTCGCCGATTTTTTTCCAGCGGCGCGAACACCTCCCTTTTTCAAAATCAGCACGTGAGAAAACACCGGCATGATTTCCTCGACGTGATGCGTCACCAGCACGAGGGTCGGCGCATTTTTCTTTTTGCCGAGACGTTGCAGAAATTGCAAAAAATGTTCGCGCGCGGCGGGATCGAGTCCGGCGCACGGCTCGTCCAGAATCAACACGCGCGGCTTCGCCATCAGCGCGCGCCCGATCAAAACCCGCTGCCGTTCGCCTTGCGACAGCACGCGCCACGGACGTTCGGTGAGATATTCGCACTCAACTTGTTTCAACAATTTGGACGCTTTGGCTTGATCGGTGCGGCTCAGCCGCCCCCAAAAATCAATCATCGCGTATTTCCCGCTCGCGACAGTTTCAATCGCCGGTTCTTCGTCGGCCATCATTTGCCGGACGGCGGAACTGACGATGCCGATTTTCTTCCGCAACTCGCGCCAGTCGGACTGGCCGTAAATTTTTCCGAGCAAAGAAATTTCTCCCGCCGTCGGCATCAGATAACCCGTCAGCGCGCTCAACAAGGAAGTTTTTCCAGAACCGTTCGCGCCGAGAATCACCCAATGCTGTCCGCGTTCCACGCGCCAGTTCACGTCGTCCAGAATCACCACGCCGTCGCGCTGAATCCGCAGGTTTGAGATTTCGAGGATGACTTTTCTTTGCACGCAAATGATTTTAACCATAAAGACACCAAGGCACAAAGTTTTGAATCAGCCAGGGAGGCCCAGAGACGCAGAGAAAAACTTTTAAAGCTCCGTGTCTCTGC
>Ga0181534_10002234_pt1 | contig 12148 bp, 23 predicted proteins | sample PEATcosm2014_Bin_37_FD_119758 | JGI IMG/M metagenome (GOLD analysis project Ga0181534, IMG submission 119758) | Peatland microbial communities from MTU Mesocosm Facility, Houghton, MI, USA - PEATcosm2014_Bin17_10_metaG | ecosystem: Environmental > Terrestrial > Soil > Wetlands > Peat | place...
TCCAACCTTTCAATCCAGCCCTTTTGGGCACAATAGGCACGGTTGAAAGCATCCCTCTTCTTAAGGAACTCCAGCATCTCAGGATCACCAAATACCTGAAATCCGGTTGAAAGGACAACATTGGTACGCTCGAAGCTGGTTGAACCAGGCTCAGCATCATGGCTATCCACTATTTCGTCCTCGCTTTCGTGCAATTCAGTTCATGCTCCTTGCGGCATTCGAAACGATTGCAAACATAGACTGTCGTACCCTTGTCGATAGTGCAATCCGAACAGGCCCAGCAGGTCTGAGCTCGACAGACAGTACAAGGTCCATACTTGTGTTCTTCAGGTTGAATGCAAACTTCTGCGTCTGTCATTGTGCTTTGTACGATGTAGTTTCCGCCTTTGGTGATTCCACTCACTTAATACTCCTCTTTTCTCCAAGATTGCTGGTGTAGATGGCACCCTTCTCGGCTCCTGAATTGCTCTTGCTAGACTCACGACCAGACTCGTCTTCACGGGCCTCGATGATCGAACTGAGCGGTCCTGCACCCTGTCTACGCTGGGCACGGTTGAAGGCCATAGCTCCCCGGCGATCGGAAGTGATCTCGATCTCAACAAGGGAGGAGTTCTTGGAGGGATAGGCGACCTTGGCCATGAGCAGCGGAACATCCTCGCCGGCACAGTGAATGCAGTCGTTGATGTTGCCCGGCTTGGTGGGAGAAAGGATGAATTCCTCACCACAGGTGCGGCATACTCGTTTGGGCTGTTTCATTTCTTGTACTCAAGGACTTCTTCAAAAGACTTGGTGCTTCCACGAACCATCTTGCCGTTGATCTTGAGAGTGTAGAACTTGAAAGTGGCCTTGTGCTCAAGGATCTGTGGAGCGAGTTTCTCATTGACCGTTATGCATTTGCCAGGGTCTTGTTCCGTGACAACTGCTGTGGGGCCATACTTCGCTTTGGCAATGGCGTTGGCTTCTGTAATGTTCATGCTTCCCTCCGATCCTCTCTACTGAATTTTTCTAGGGTTTGGCTATTATAGGGACACACTCTGAACACATTGTCACTCCCCAGTCGTCATCCTTGGGTACCAGAAGGCCTCGAGGCGCATGAAATCATAGTTACCACAGATACAGCGTACAGCTAGGAGTTGACGTCTTCCTCGAAGAATCCAGCCTTCTTTTGGATGATGTAGGCTTTGCCTGCGATGATCAGGTACTTCTGGCGAAGTTCCTGGTTGCGCATATTGAAGTAATCGGGAGCCGTGAGTGGGCAGTCTCCATCGATCTCGACAGTCAAATGAGTTTCGTGGACGCCTCCGAAGTTGGGGTCTCTGTCGAGAGGAGAGATTCTACCGCGAACATATACGATGGTGGGGCCACAGGTCAGTGACGACGAGCAGAACGCAACGAGCGGAGTACATAGCGGCACGCTTGGAGCGGCACACATGGTGGGGTCACCCCCACCATACTGGTTCGCCACGAAATCATAGTAGTCCTTGAAAGGCGACTTGATGACCATGTTTACTCCGCGACGTTGTGTCCGGGCACCTTGTTGGACCCTGGGCATTTCTCGTCGATCACTTCACCATGATACCGGCTGGCATGCTCCACTACCTTGCCGTCAGACATTCTGACCTGAGCACCGCAATGCGAGCATTCACCCTTTTCAATTCTCATGATTCTCTCTACCAGAATCTAATCAAGATCGGTTAGGATTCGTTCAGTTCACCCTCTGCGAGAATCACAAATTCAGGGCCAGATTCGATGCCAATCACCGGGCCGAAAACTCTACGGAATGCATCGTGATCGCCGGTGGATATGTCGACTGATACCGAAATCTCCAGATCCCCTTCTGCGTCAATCAAAGCAGATATCTTGGATACAAATTCAGATGCTTTCATCATTTCCTCTTGACATTCCGCATCCTCCGAAATATGGACTCTCGTGGATGTTCCTCTTTTGGCTCTTTTGGTTCTGCCACATGAGGCATCTTGATGCGCCGCTCCTTGTTGCAGTCCGAATGGTCAACAATTTCGGCTGGTTTGCCGAGAAAGTCTGGCATGAGAGGATCTTTCTTTCCCCACTTGATGACAACGTACAGATCAATTCCCGGACGTACAGGTTTTCCACACCAGTCACAAATCATGATTTCTCCTATGCCACCATCTTAACACATTCGGGACCAAACCCGTCGGCGATCGACTTGGGAACGGATAGCTTGCGACCGCAGCGTCCACAAACGCTCTCGTGCCAGACTTCGAGTTTCGCCGGCATTGTTGCTTCTGGATTCTGTACTGCCTGAACTGCTTTGATGAACCAAGAAAATGCTTTGAACGAATCAGCATTTTGGCTGACCTGGCTGGCGCCAGTGTGAATCAGGCCATGAGTCTTGCGGATGATGCCGATGTAGCAGTAGTTCTTCTCGTTGTCAGGGCCATTCAGCAGCTTGACAAAGTAGACTGGCTCGACGACGTCCTTGAGACGTCCTTCGGCAACCGCCAGCTTGTTGGCTTCAATCTCTTGTTTGGAAACGCAGATCTTGTAAGTGAACCGAACCTGGGAGACCTTGAACAGCAAGGTGATGGTTGCGTGTCCGGCGTAGATGTAGTCCTCAACTGCTTGCTTGGTCGGGAGTATTCCACGGAAGTCCATACTCTCTTCTACTGGTCTGGAACTCGGATCGGTTAGTTTACCCAGCCGCTTCCTGGAGGATGTTTTTGATTTCTTTCCCATATCGCAAGTGCAGCTTCTGCAGCCTCTCGCCGCGTCATGTCAGGCGGATCACCTTCATCTGATCCAGGAACAAAGCAGGCACATCTCTGTTCCTGATGTGCAACTGAACCGATGATACCACGCATGCCACAGGCGCGATGCATGACCAGATCTCCATTATTGAAGGCCATAATCGCATCGCCTGGAATTACTTTCTCGTTACAATGAGGACAGTCCATCACACACCTTTCACTGCTTCTGTCAGAGCATGATACTTCGCCACGAAACGACGATACTCCTCTCGAGAGATGTACCTCATGCTCGTGAAGCAAGGATATCCATTGATCGAGCGACTGAGAGCATCCGCCATCGGAGCGTAGATCATGCCAACATCCTTCCTCCTCTGCTCCAGTGTCGTTGCCGATGGGATTGGTGAATCCGTACTTCACAGCCGTGGCTTTGAAGAGTGGCAGTCCATACTGAGGATAGTCGTCGAAGTCTTCAAGACCTTCTTCGAGGATCCAGTTCCACATGGACACGACGCTGTACATCAGCGAAGCTGAGATGCCGCGCCTGTTCAGGGCCTTCTCAAAACCGAAGTCGACATCCTTCTCAAGCTGAGCCAAGACGTTCTCGCGAGTGTAGTCAGTAGGAACGTGTTTGCCGGCAAACTCGTCCTTGAGTGTGACCCCAATGTCCTTGAGCTTATCCTCGGGGACGAACTGTGACAAACGAGACAGATCTCGACCATCGAGCGTCTCGGATTTGTAGCCTATAATAACTTCTTCCAGTGACTTCATTCTGCGTTCTCCTGGTTCGCTTCTTCTCGAACTCTGAAGAACTTCTACGAGCTCATTCCGGGAAACGGTTAAATATCACTCTCTTGGCAGTCTTTCCCACTCGAACAACAAAGACTGGATCCTCGTTCTTCCGCACTACTTCACTTGTGTATCTGGATTCAGCAAATCCATCCACTCTGAGGGCACCGGCCTCAATCAACCGATGGGCAGCAGATCTCGAGGGTGCTAATCCAGCTTTGACCAGGACAGGAACCCAATCCACTACGAATGCTTCGAGTTCGACTTCTTCCTCAACTGGAGGATCTTCTTCATTCATCTCTTCACTTCCTGCATTCCGGTTGCATACCACTTACCCTCCTTGAGTTCAAAGAGGGACTTGCCGCGCTTGCAATTGAGAGCCTTGCGAAGATCATCACCACTGGGAATTTCAGCGGGAACGAACTGTGCCTCGAGCTCTTTGAATGTGAATCCGTGCTCAGCATTCCAACCATGATTGATCCGACCACTGATGTAGTCGAAGATCGTGGTGACCCACTCATTGACTTCGTTGAATGTAGCTGGGAGGACGTCAGGATGCTTCTCACGAGCAACCTGCTTACGAATCTTACCCAGTGCACCCTGATAGTGATGAGCCGGGTTCACGCACTTGTCATTGCCACACTCGTTGTAGATGTTGGAGTCGTTCGGGTCCATCACCTGCCCTGTGAGATACCAGGCCAACCGGGTAGCAGGCAATCCCTTTCCCAGCCAGGGAATGTGGGCGACCTTCTTGATTGTACCCTTCTTGCTGCGTGTGACTTCGAAGCGAACTTCCCAGCAGCCGTTGCCGGCCTCTTTGTTGATCTGCTCCCAGAACTCTTCAGCGACGATCTGCTTTCCGTCCGGGTGCTCATTCATGTAAGCGTAGATCAGACTGGCATTCAGTTCCTTGCCTCGACAGGGAGGAGGAGTTGCGTGGTCACGATCGACCATACGACCCGCTGCCATAGCCTCCATTGTAGCAAGAATCTTATCGAGAGCATGGCGACGATCTTTCAGCCGATCGATGTTCTCTCTCGTGGAAGCAATCAGCTGCTCATACTTTCCCATCCCCTCTAAACTGGCGATGGTAGATTCAGCATCACTGATTTGGTAGTCAATCTCGTTGCGTTCCCTGGCGAGCTTGCCCAGTTCGAGAAGATCAGTGGGATTCTTGGGAATGGGTAGCGAAACATCATCAAGGTCAGACTTGGTCTTGTTGACTTGTCTAAGAGCAGGAGCAGTCTTTTTATTCCAAACAACGACGGCTTTGGATAGGTTCGATTTTGTCATAACAAGACTGTGATACTGGCTTTTTGGGATTACAGAGGAAATTTATATGCCAGTGACCACAGATCTTCATCAACTATCTTGAAATCCTTGAGGATCGCGCTCTCATCGAGAAACTTGTGTTCCTTCAACCGATTGAACATCGGAAGGAATGCTTCGAGCAGAGGGAAGGCTTCTCTCTGAGGGATCAGCACGAAGATTTCCTCGAAGAACGGTCCTTCGAGTCCAAACTGGGAGGATAGAGTAACCGAACGGATATGCACAGGGTTCATAGTTGTGTATCTAAGTCGAACTTTGACGAACCCTTTGCAGTCGGTCTCTAGTGAGTAAACCAATCTTCCAACCCCTCGTAATGCAGTGACGATGCCTTGGGCGCTGCCGGTGGAGCAGCAGGAGGATGAATGTCCTCTGGTTCTGGTACTGCATTCAGGGTCGCTTCTGAATCTCTCTCGACTTCTTCATGAGGAGCCTCTGGAAGTCCATGCTCTCCGCCGCTTCCGTGCTTCTGGAGGAAGTCGCCAAGCCAGACGTCACCATCTGCTACAGCCAGGTGCTGGAAATCGTCCATGGAGATACGATCGTGCTGCTTGGCGCCGAACTCATCAGTGCGGTCACCCTTTCCTTCTCCCTCGAAGTATGCAAAGGTCAGGCCATGGATCTTCAAGCCACTGCCGGTCAGGTAGTACAAGAAATCAGAAGACATGGGAACTGCAACAGCGATCACGCTCAACTTGGTCTTGGTCTCTTCGTGATCTTCGTCTTCGTCATCCCAGTAGAACACCGTCTCTTCGGCATCCTCGAGGAGTTCAGGCTTGGTGCAGATCCCATAGATGGTGTAGTTGGCCATCTCGCTGGAAGAGGCATGGTTTACTCTTTCCAGCAAGCTGAGAGCCGGTCGCAGGTTCTGCAATTCTTCAGGTGACACTTCCACAAAGCGCATGGCGTTACTCCCCTGTAGAGATCATTGTAGTCTGTTTAAGCAACAGGGTGTTCATTTGTTTTGGGTGGCTGAGGTGGACCGGGCGGCGGATCCTTCACTGGAGAAGCAAAGATGTGATCCACCGTCTTCCAGAATCGAGTGTTGAGATCCTTGAGCACTCGGTTGGCGGTGTACTCATCCTTGACAGTTTCCTTGGGAAGCTCAGATGTAGGAGCAGCAGTGGCAGCAGTTCTGATGACATCAGTACTGGCGACGAGATAGATCTCGGTTGCTCCCGGAGGTAAGTTGATAGTGATCGTCTTCCCACTGAAGAGTCGGAGCAGTTGTATCTGGCTCAAGGTAGCACGGACTTTGGACATGAGTGTTCACCTTCCTTCGCCCTCTCCACCAGGCGATGTGTGCGGCTAGAATGCACCCGAAGATGAACAGACCTCCCAGAACGAATAGCCCGACTCCGATACAGGTGAGCATGTTGATGGTGCTGTTATTCATACCATTCTCTACGCTCATTGCAGTGAAGACGGTTAGGAAGGTATCTTCCAAGGAGCAAGTAACCGGGCTGCATTTTCAGCGATCTTTCGGATACCTTCGTTTGTACCCTCAGTGACCGCCGTCAGGATGTCCTGTGGAATTGCATCCACCTGATAGTTCTCTAGCGTGATCTCTCCCAGGCAGAACCGGATTGCACTGGCTGGGCAAGATTGTTGCTCTGCTGATTGATGAGGTTCCATATGCTCTTTCAGTACAGTGATTATGTTCCTGTGGAGCCGAATCCTCCAGTGCCTCTACTTGTATCCGAAAGTTCATCTACAGCGATCGCAGTACCCATGTACATGGGAACATACGCGATTTGGACGAGCCGGTCACCCTGCTCCCACCAGAAATCGGATTCGCTGAGATTTTCCAGTCCAATCATGATCTCGCCGCGATAGTCTGCGTCGATCAGGCAAGGAGAGAAATAGAGGCGGATACCTCGAGTGGCAAGGCCAGATCGAGGAATGAGGAGTCCATGCAAGGTGAATGGAATCTGGGTTGATCCCATTCCATCCGTGACGATGTTGAAGTCTTGGCAGACTTCATGAGCTATGCCAGTGGGGACTTTCTTCCTCTCATGAGGAGACAGGCAGCCGTCCTCTGGTGCGTAGATGTCGAATGCGCCGGAGTGCTCCGTGCCTCTCTGGGGAAGCCTGGATCCTGGACGCAGCAATTTGAACTTGACTGCAGGAAAATCATTCATGGTGGGCTCCAATACTTGTGTACAGTTCTCAGTTGGAAGTTATCAACCACTTAGAGAAGTCAAAGTCAGTGGTTGGATAGGTTCCTGTTGTCAGAGCCACCACTTCCAATGGTCCAGCTATGCGGGGGATTTCAATTTCCGTAAACTCGACATCCGGACTCACTAGCTTCTCGAGCAGTTCAAAGTGCCGCTCGTAGATATGGGCTGAATCAGACACATGATGATAGGTTCCCAGCTGTAACTCTGGATAGGCTACAAGCAGGGCATTGTGCACCATCTCATGGATGAAGCTGAAAGCTGGAGCATCGTTGCCCATGCCGTACACCATGTCTTGCGACCGCATGCGGACTGACATATTCAGCTTGTTGTCACGAATGCGGAAGCCAATGCACATAGTGCAAGGCACGTCCTTCGCCTCGGCGATAAGATGCGTGTGGTCAAGGATGGTAATGTAGGCACGGCGGGAATCCTTATCCCGGCCAAGTTCTTCCACCACCCAGTTGAACCCCTTCATGCGGAAGGCATACAGTCCATAGTTGGAATTCAACCGTCCCTTGTGAACGATGTTCTTCCATATCGACGCCTTGTCGCAGATGGATAGATCGTAGGGATCTCCGTTCAGGTACCAACGGAACTCATCCTTGATGTATCCTAACTTGAGGTTGCGGGGAACGAAGCTGGGGAATCTAACATAGGGAGGGAGTTCATAGGCGAAGTTCTCAACCTCCAAAACTGTGAGACCCCTGGGCTTGACTAGCTTTCCATCTCTGTGGATTGTTTGGTAGATATCCTGCCAGATATCCTTCTGAGTCATGGTTCACACCTCGTTTGAGTTACGCGGCGGAACCCTCCTCCCTTGTATCTAGGAAACGAGCTTTCTGTCGCTTTCCTTTAGATACTGTAGAGGTTCTCACAGACGTGCGTTTCTTACTTCTACTTGGTCTCTTCTTTTTAGAAGGCACGATGGTCAGCTTGGGTCTTGCAGCACGTTCGGCCTTGTAGTCTTCCCACGAAAGGTCCGCCAAGAGATGATACCTTGAGGGACAGATGTAGGCATCAAATAATTCGGTTTCAGGCCGCAGGTTTGGGTTCTCACGAGAGCCTCCGCAAGCTGGGCATTGGGCTGGTCGAGGAGCCGCCTGTTTGACGATAGACTTTGCCATCTTACCTCCAAAGAAAAAAGGTCATCACGAGGACGACCTCCCTGCAAGTATACTACGGATTCATTCACTTTTGTGGCTGTATAGGCCTCTCTCTAGTCGTTCAAAATTCACCTTGCCACCTTTGAGAGCAGTGTGTAGAGCATTGTGCATATTGTTGAGAGGATGCTTGCCAGCTGGAGCTATCCCCTTCTCATCCTTGAGATGATCAAGTATCTGAGAAATGGATAGAGCCACCGGAGATCTTTCAGCCAGATACTTGTCAGCCTCTGCTATGATTTGCGACGGAGGGAGTAGTCGAATCGCCCTGACTGTGGCCGGTGCTGTGTGTGTCACAGGAGGAGGAGGCGGTGGAGCAACAGCAAGGACTGGCTCTGGCGTCTCCACCTTGGGTGTCATGGGAGTCTCCACATAAGACAGAGCGATGAGAGCCATCGAAAGTTGTTCAATGACGAGTGAGATGGATTTGAACTCCTTCCGTTCGGTTTCATTCAGTTCCTGCAAACTGCGAATGGTCCGGTCTCTATCCAGGATGTGAATCTTCAATTCATCAGCACGGTCTACATACCTGTTGTGCTCCTGGCCGATAACCTGGTTGCGGGAATCGATTGCCACCCGATCTGGGACCTTCATGTCCAAGGTGTACCGTTGGCGGTGGTGAGAGGTTTCGGAGCAACTGGTGGAGCCGGTAGCACGACTGGCTTCGGAACGAGGCGCTGCTTGAACTTTTGGAGGTTCCACGATATCCTCAATTGTTTGAAGGTGAGAAGGGACATGATCAGCATGTGCAGCCCTTTCAATGCTGGATCGGTCCACATGTGTAGATGCTGGCGAGAATTCCGAGAACAGATCCTTCCGGTCTTGCTTTGGAATTACTGAGACTGGAATCAAAGCTGCGCCACTGAACTTGTTGGCCGATTCAACAATAGCCAGTATGTCGCTCTCAGTTTTGGGCTCTGGAACAGCGACTACATCAGTTTGCTTCTTGGCTAGCAGTGGATTCGTCCATCCCATGGCGTCGTCTAGGACACCGGGCTTCAACATCTTGTTGAGATAGCTTATGAAGTTCGCTCCCGATCGAATGTCATTGCCGGAAGTGTGAGCATTTGGTGCAATAATCTGTCGCCTTACAGGAGCAAGGGCATAGTTGGGATGGATAACATACTTTTGGTGATCGCCCTTTTTCTGGGATTTCGGCTTGATTATCTTGCTGCGCAGAAGGGCCTTGATTATCTCCTGGCAGTCGTTAGATTTGTTCATCTGAAATCTCTCCTACCTCACTCTACTGGGTGGGAGAAGATTTCGGTTACGGTCTCGATCGCAGGAGCGAGGACGAGAAGCTGCTCTGGGTATGTTTCTTACGAAGATTTTCTAAGTTATCGGAAAGTTCACGGGTGCGTGTGATCTCAGGATGTTCCTTCACCGTGAAGCCAGGTAGACCAGCAGAGTCGAGGTCGTCCACCACAAAAGGGTAGATGTCACCCGTCTTGGAGTTCAGGCTATAGAATCGCTTGGCCACACTTTCGTGTTCAGTGACGCCAATTGGCAGACCTTCATCCAAGAGAACCCAAACGTACATCCTACACCTCTGAATTGGGGACGGAAGTCACCGGACAAGCCAGGGTCTGTAATGTAAATCGATGACCATCTGCATACGTTTCTTGCCGGCTGGGTTCTGAGAGTGAATGACCACTCCATCTGGAGGCCAGACATTGTTCTCTTCCATCCAGCAGACTACATCGTATCCGTTCTTGGCATGAGGACAGGTGTTGAGGAAGGTGGTGTCAGGAGTCTTCATATCTCCGATGTGAAGGTTGTTCTTGGTACATTCTGGACAGGCACCAATGTCGTGATCAAGGCTGGCAAAGGTGACGTCTCCCTTACTCAGTCTGGTGATGGCTTCGTCGTAGTTCCTGGCCCACTCGGCTCCAATGAAGCCAAATTTCCAGGGTTCACGAAGATCATCTAGCCACAGCCTCATTCAACTCCTCATTGCTCTCAATCTCAGCAGTACATCGGTGTCTTGGCTGCTGATTCCGTCACAGATCAGATCAGTAGTGATCGAAGCCAGGTACGGTCGATTGCCCCTGCGAATGCTATCTGCACTCATCTTGGTAATTATACCTCTTGCCACCCCAGACCCAAGGTCATCTACCGTGGTCCTCCAGTTATTGCGAGTGTTGTGGCGAGTGTTCAGGACATTCTTGATGAGATCCACGACGCTTCCGTCCAGCTTCATGCTCTTGCCTGTGACGGTGGCAGCCCTTTCCATACCACTGAGGTCAGGCACTATCAGAACGAAGAAACGCTTCGGATGGCGTGAGAGAGCAGCGACCTCGGGAGATGTTCCTTCCCATCTAACTTCGACCGGGCCTTGAATATCGTCCAGCACAGGCTCTAACTCCAAGACTGTGGGACCAACGAAGTCAGTGCGTATTTGTAGGTCACAATTCATGTTTCACTTATCCAGTGAATTAGGCAAGAACGCTGTATCGGATGGAACAGCATCGACTATGCTGCGTGTTTTCTTATGTGATTTCTAATACCGTTTTCGGCGTGAAATCAGAAGTTGTCCGGAATGCTGTGAATCCTGCGAGTGTACTTGTTATGATCTGCCAATTGAGCAGCAATCTCTGTCAGTAGATCGATAGCAACAGCGATACCAATCACAGTTGACAAGGTGCGCTTGACCTCTTCCTCACCTGCATTGTGAGGTTCGGGGATAGCATTCAAGGATGCTTCCAAGATTTTGGGGATGTTACGAATTTCCTCCGATGTCATATCTCCCTTTCAGATAACTCATCCCCGGCCTGAGCCAGAGTTTCTCACGGACGATCATCTCGATCATGCGACGTTCAGACGCTTCCGCTTCTTGTTCGCGAGCGTAGAGGTCAGCCATAGGGCACCAGTTCTGTAACTTTGTAGACAGTGATAGGTTTCCCACTGTAGTCGTGGGCAACTGTCTCAGTCAACAAGTCAACCACATGTTCAGCCTTGGCTTCATCAGTGAAGTAGGCTCCATCCTCCCAGAGATTGAGGCAACTGACCTGATCAATCTGGTTGTAGTATGCGATGATGAACACACGCAAAGGAGGCGGTGGAGGCTCACGATACTTGTTGTGTGCGGCCTCGGGGCATGACTCCAGATGCGTTCCTCCAGAGTACATGCAGCCAGGGCAGCTTTGAAGTCCGATCATAGCAACTCGTCGTCGAAGTCCAGAATCAGTTTGCGCCGGGGTGCACCAGGAGTGGTCGTTGGAGTGATTTCTGGTGTAGGAACGGCTGCTGGAGTTGGCTCCAATTGCTTCTTGAGGTCGTCAAGCGAAAGAATTCTGTCCTCTGGCTTGAGTTCCGGCTTCTCGTCAACAACTCTCGGTGGCAACGCTGGGCTGTCAAGCAAGACTTCGGCAACTTCTCCATACTGAGGATCATCCTGTGGTAACGGGTCTGGGTCTGGACCCTTCTGTATCTCTTTGTCCAACTCAGTCACATCCGGAAGAGGCTCGGCATCTCCAGCTTCCATAGCCAGGATCATCTCCATCCGATCACGGGCTGTCTTGTCCACGTTCACGACAACTGGGTCTGGACCCTGTTCTCCCTGTTGAGCATCTACGCTGTCTACGAAGTTGTCAACCTGCTTCTGGAAGGATCCGTCTTCAGCCTCGTATTCGTCATCAGGGAGGAATGGTGTCGTCCCTCTCACAACATCCTTGGGCTCATTCAGGATCTCAACAGGCTGAGGGAGCCGAACTTGACGAAGGTGCCCTTGAGTTCAGGATTCACATCATCCGGAAGGGTGAAGACGATGGTGTTCACCGGAGGAGTGAATATGCTCGGATGAGTTGATGTCACTGTGGTTGTGTCGGCAACGAATGATCTCGATTCGACCGTCGAGGAGACAATCGTCCCAGATTGATCCGTCACGGCTGTTCCATGCTTCTCAGTTTGGACAGTTCCGTGATTCTCAGTCTGAACAATGAACGGTTTCTCTGGTGGAGTGTAGGGA
>Ga0181534_10002235_pt1 | contig 12147 bp, 12 predicted proteins | sample PEATcosm2014_Bin_37_FD_119758 | JGI IMG/M metagenome (GOLD analysis project Ga0181534, IMG submission 119758) | Peatland microbial communities from MTU Mesocosm Facility, Houghton, MI, USA - PEATcosm2014_Bin17_10_metaG | ecosystem: Environmental > Terrestrial > Soil > Wetlands > Peat | place...
CGAGGCAATCGCGAGAGCCCGGTTACTTCGGGCGGAACGACGGATTCGGCGTGGCCCCCACGGTGGTGTTTACTTCAGCGGGCTCACGCCGGAAACGGATCTGTTCGTGTATGACGGTCCAGAGTTTTTGCAGATCGAAGCTAAGGACCTTTCGTCTTCCTTGAGTCGGATTATTCCAACAGAATTCTGGGCCCGCTGTTTGGATCTCCATCTCGGACGGGCGAGGGATTCGTTGCCGGAGGCGCGCACTGCACATTACCCTGCGCTTGTCGCTTCAGCTGATGTGAGCGACGAACTGCGCAGCGCATGTATGAGGTGGGGCATATGCCTGCTGGAGCCCAGAAGGGTGCCGCTCCCAGTGCTTGCCTCGCGCGAGGAAGAGATCACAGATCTCTTGCAGGAGGCGAACTGTCGCCTCGAAGACTTGCAATGGGCGTGCTGTCCGTTCAACGCCCGATTCCCACGATATGCAGACGGAGTTCAGTTTCCCTTTGGCCCAATTCGAAGCAGAAGAGCAATCGCTGCCTTACTTCGATTTCAGTGCCGCGCGAGTCCGGGAGAGTTCGCGCGGGCGCAGTTTGTGTAGCAGAATTCTCAAATACTATGGGGCAGGCGAAGTACGAAGGTCGCCACAGGCGCGAGAGGTCGAGGCAAATTGGTGAGGACCGATAGCATCTGCTGGCAGCATGACATGCGATCAACAGAAATCGAGACGAGATCACGATGAGAAAGCTGTCGCAGAGTGCGTCCGACCGCAAGCCATCGGGACGCGGACGAACAACATCCAGAATCGGAAAGCAAGGTGAGAATCTCGTCGAGAATGCCATCATGGATCTCCTGAAATGGCAGCCGCGAAAGGACGAGGATGACGATGGCATAGATCACAACGTTGAAATTCCGGCCGAACGCGATCGACCCTCAGTGCGGTTTCTCATACAGGTCAAGACGGCAGAAAAGGTCCGCCCCAAGAAGGGAGGACATTGGAGCATTACTTTTTCTGGGTCTAGCTTGGCGAAGTATTTAAAGTCGCGCCATGCAGTGTTTGGATTTAAGGCCGATTTGGCCACGAAGGAAATTCGCTGGCTCGACGTCATAGCGAGCGCAAAGGCAGCACCCAGTGCGAGGACCTTTGACCTGCCCCCGGATCGAGCGTTACATGAGGGAACATCTGAGGTATTCGCGCGGGCCGTCTACGCGGCGATCGCCGCGTTAGACGATCAGTACCACCCCCCGGCAGTGGCGTTGAAGTATCGCGCCGAACAATTAGAGGCGATTGACTCTAGATTTGGAGTCAGAGCCGATTTGGTAGATGGCGTCGAGCGCTACACCCTGGAGCCGCGACCGGGGCATAAGGCGACCATCACTATCGTGCCGTCTTCGGATGAAGACGCAAAGAGGATTCAGGCGGCGGTTGAGTATGGGTCCAAGGTAACCGTCAATGGACGGCTCAAGGGCTCGCCGATCGTACAGCGCGGCGGACATGTAAACTCGCATCTTGAGTTAACACCGAAAGCACGCGACTTCCGGCTGGGAATCACGGCGGAGCGCGAAGGTCATCGTTTTCATATCGAGCTACCGGCAGAGACTTCCTACGGTATACGGGGTATCGAGATTCGAACTGCCGATCCTAACTGTCCATTTGGGATCACGGTCCAATGTGACCGCGACGGCTCGACGCGCTCGTACACCATGGAGATCGACTATCACGTCTGGGACGGGAAACTGGTGACGGCGCTACCGCTCTTTGATAAGACCTATGAATTTGCATCCTGCATGGGAGAAGGCTGCAAGTTCAAGTTGGACTATGTCGACTACGGTGAATCAAGAACATTGCTGGACGGCGTCACAGACAAGGCTGGCGCCGACTTTGAGAATACCTTCCACTTTCTGGAGATACTTAGAAAGCTGAGGGTGGTGTGTATGGAGTATGGAGTTGCGGCCACGTTTAAGGAAGGCGTCGAAGTCACTGTCGATGACCAAAAATCAATTGTCATAGCCTACGAACTTCTCGGAGGAAGCGAATTGCCGTGGGCAGGCATGCGTTTTTCCGTCAGCTTGTCCGAACAAGGAAAGGAGATTGTGAAGCATCTGCCGGGTGTGAGTTTTCTGGCCAATGTCCTGGCAAACGTACACTATGGCGGATTACTGATCACTTCCATTCCTGTTCAAGCCAACATCAAAGAGTTCGAGGTTCTGTCTCTGAGCGAAAGTGAAATCGTACTCCGAACACTTCCAGGATCGACCATAAAACTCGCCCCAACCAATGCATCACAAGAGCCTTTAGAGTAGGTCGAGGTCCACATCCCGCCGCTTTCGATGTTCCAGCTCGGTAGGTTATTGCTCGGCCCAAGGGCCTCGGACAGAAATCGATCCGTCGACGCTTGGTTTTTCGGCACGACCTCTATTGCCCGGGCGATCTGCATTCCAACATCCAACTAATCGCTCATCGACTGTTTCTCCATCAGTTTGGCGATGTCAGGCAACTGGGGCGCGGGCTGATCGCAGAACCGTGTCCATTCCCGCATGACATAGGCGCCCGTTTCAACGGAAGGTCTCCACGCTGATAGGTCGCCTCGGCTTTGTCCTTCAGTTTGTGTGCGAGGGCATGCTCGATGATGTCGCTGGGGAACAGAGCGACCTCGGCCGCCCAGTCTCGAAACGCGGACCGAAACCCGTGTTGTATGGCGACTCTGTGTTGCTTCGGATCCAGGTTGCCTTGACGCCCCGTTTGACCAAAGCCACATGCATGTCATCGATGAGTGCACCGAATGCCGCGTCGCTGAGCTCACCGACTTCCGGAGCGAGGAAGAGCAACCCGTTGTCGCCTCTAGGTAAGCGTTCAAACAAAGAGAGCGCCGTTTGAGACAGTGGCGCCACGTGATCCTTCTCCATCTTCATGCGTCGCGCCGGGATCGTCCAGCGACGTAACTGCAGGTTCACCTCGCTTCGGCGTGCTCCCCGAATTTCCTGACTCCGTGCGGCCGTCAAGATTCCCCATTCCAGGGCGAGCGGAGTGATTCCCTGTCGGGTGCGCAGGTCGGCCAGGAGGGCGCCGACTTCGAGGTATGGCAAGGCGGCATGCGGCCGCTTCTTGCGCTTCTTCAGCAGCGGGGGAGAGGGGAGTTCGTGCACCAAGTTGCCCTCCCAACGGGCCGGATTCTTGCCCTTGCGGTAGGAGCGATGTTCCGCCCAATCCAAAATCTTCTCGATACGCCCTCGCACGCGTGTCGCGGTTTCCGTTTTGATTCTCAGATCGGCTGCAGGATCTGGATCAGGTGCGATGTGGCCACCTCGTCGACCGCCAGTGTGCCGATGGCCGGAAGCGCGTTTGCCGCCAGCGTCGATACCCATTGCCTCGCGTGCTTGCCTGAGCGCCACCCCGGAGCCTGCGCGGCGACGTAGGCTTGTCCAACAGCTCAATCTCGTGATCGCCAAGCCTCTGACAGGGCCCCGGTACTGCCATGCAGCTCGATGCGCGATCATCCGAATTGGAGCGTGTGTCGCAGGGCAGCACTCCTTCTCAAGGAACCCGAGCACGTCAGGTTGAGTCATCGGCGTCTGCCGTGAGCGAATCGAGCGAATTTGTTTGACGCGCTTCCTGTCTGTAATGTGACATAAGCCGCGGCGGCTTGTCGATCAGCGGCAGATACTGGGCTGTAGGCGAGTTGTGTTGTTTCGGACTGCAAAGAACTGATGCATCTAAGGAGGGAGAGATTGGATATCGGGCCGCATGGCTATCGAATGGGCGCGAACCAGGCCTGGTTTGACGACGCCGATCTTCCGCGCCAACAGGATGGCGTTGAAGAAAAGTCGTATCTGGAGTTTGTCTCGAACGCCCGGCGAGCCATCGAGCCTTGGCTCTCCGCGCTCTTTCAAAGTGAGCACCTGAATCTCTTGCTGGGCAGTGGATTTACGACCGCCATCGCAAATCTAGCGGGCGGTCCGGCGATCGGAATGGCACCTGTCCCGATCGGAAGTGCCTTCGATGCCCAGATCGATGCCCATGCGATGGCCGTCGCCAAACGACTGGGGCGAGGTACGCCTAATATTGAGGACCAGTTTAGAAGCGCCCTGGCGCTGTTGGAAGGACTCCAGGTGATGGGTGGGGCAAATGCCCCCAAGGCAGATGCGCTCAAAAACTCACTGGACCGCCTGTTGTTGAATTTCCTCCGAGGCGTTTTGGCGAGCGAACGGGTGGTCGCCACAGGAGCGACGCCCGAAGACTGGGTGGCGGCAGTGGGCCACCTTCAGTCATTTCTACTCAGCTTCGCGAGCCGTTCAGCATCCCGAGAGCGTCTGCACGTTTTCACCACCAACTATGACCGACTCGTCGAGTATGGCTGTGACCTCGCGGGACTGCGCACGGTCGATCGGTTCGTAGGATCTTTAAATCCTGTGTTCCGGTCCTCAAGAGTGGAAGTGGATATTCACTATAGCCCACCTGGCATTCGCGGTGAGCCTCGGTTCCTTGAGGGGGTTCTGAGACTGACGAAATTGCATGGGTCTATCGATTGGCATTTCGATGACAAACAGCGTGCGATCGTTAAGAAGGGTATTCCGTTTGGTGCGCCGATCACTCATTCGGATCTGCCGACCGCCTGCACCGATACCGTCATCATCTATCCGAATCCGGCGAAGGATGTCGAGACAACAGAATACCCATATGCAGAACTGTTCCGAGACTACGCCGCCTCGCTGTGCCGCCCCAACTCGGCCGTGGTGACGTATGGCTACGGTTTCGGCGATGATCACGTCAATCGGGTTCTGATAGATATGTTGACTATTCCCTCGACTCATTTGGTCGTGATCGCCTTCTCGCTGGAGGAGCGGCTCAAAACATTCCTGGCCCGCATCGGGCGGCCATCCCAGATTTCCATCCTACTCGGGAGTCATTTCGCGAATATTGAACATCTCGTAGTCAATTATTTGCCTAAACCCGCCCTCGACTATGTGACGGGTCGAATGGCAGAGCTCCTGAGACGACGCGGAGACGATATTGGAAATCGACGCGCTCCGCCCGAGACGAGTAGTGACACGATCAGTACCCAAGTAATGGACAACGACGACCCATTTTGAACTCTTCATGTTTTCCCCCATATCTCAGCTCGCAAGTCTCGTCATTGGCACGGTCGAATCGGTCTCACCCGGGGAGATTCATGTGCTGCTCGAGCTCGATGCGCCCCAGAGTACGGCGCTCAATACGAGCGTGCCCGTCGCTTTTCCCCGAGTCGGCAGCTATGTGTTGCTTCCGAATGAGTCGGGCGGGACTGTAGGCTACATAGCGTGGGTCGGAATCGAGAGGTCACCGTACCCGAAGAGATCGGGTTTCAAAGACTTCGGCTTAGTCGATCTTCCATTTCCATTGCGGAAAATGAAAGTGGTTCCTGCGGGGACACTCAAAGTCAGACGAGGAGGGCAAACCGCAGCTTCGGAGTTTGAGCTCTCCCGAGGAGTCGCGGCCTATCCGTGCGTTGGAGACCAGGTCCTTCTGCCAACAGACGGGCAGTTGCGCGCCATTGTCGCCGGTTGCGAGTCGGATCGGCGATTGCATATCGGGCTTGCCCCGATGTCTGGCGGAGCCGAGGTTCGGGTGGACCCGGACAAACTCTTTGGTCGACACCTTGCCGTTCTGGGAAATACGGGAAGTGGCAAGTCCTGCTCCGTCGCCGGACTCATTCGCTGGTCCTTGGATGCGGCTAGAGCACAGAATTTAATCGGGGAGCCCAATGCGCGATTCATCGTGCTGGACCCCAACGGCGAATACTCCAAGGCGTTTGCGGATTTGAGCAGCGAGAACGTGTACGTATTTCGTCCCGGAGACAGCCAAAATCCCCTGACACTTCCTGCGTGGATGTGGAATAGCCATGAGTGGGCCGCTGTGACGCACGCGCAGCCGGGTACCCAACGTCCCATGTTGCTGCAAGCGCTGCGCAGTTTGCGCGCGGGCGCCGTCAGGCGTGAGTCTGTGGTCGTGACGTCGGTACGACAGCTGCGTTTGTACAGGGCGAAGTTGAATAGCTATCTGGCGGATGGCACGGGCACTTCATTTTCTGGCTTTCCAGGTAAGCAGAATGCAGGGGCAAACATCGTTAACCTTTCGACAGTGATGCGGAGGTTACTCGAGCACGGCCTGAATCCGAGACAGCGACAGGCCATCCAGGGGATCATCGATGCGGCGGATGCGCTCAACTTAAGGCGTGCCAGTAGCAGTCGGGACCGGGATGGCAATCCCTACTACACGGACTTCAATATCTTCGATTTCGAACCGATCATTTCGTTGCTCGATGCGGCACTGGAACAGATGCCTGCTGTGGCACCCGAGACGACCACCAGCGAAGACGCGCCAATCGAGTTCGACGTCAGTCAGATCGCAGATTTTGTCGATGATTTATCCTCAGAGGGAACCGCGAACGCAAACACTGCCAACTTTGTTGCCTATCTGACACTGCGAATTCGCTCGCTCCTGGCTGATCCTCGCTTGAGTGCAGTGATCAATCCGGACAGGCAGCTCAGTCTGGCAGACTGGCTGAGTGCCCACTTTGGAGAAGACAGTCACGCAAACGGGCGAGTAGCGATACTCGACCTATCGCTAGTTCCATCCGATACGGTGCACACAGTAATTGCCGTGTTTGCGCGAGTCGTCTTTGAGGCTCTGCAACGCTACCGAAAGCAACATCGAGAGGGCAAGACGCTACCGACTGTTTTGGTCCTCGAGGAGGCGCACACGTTTGTTCGGCGCGGTTCCGATGAGGATGGGAATGTAGTTTCTCCGGCGCGTCTCTGTCGGGAAGCATTCGAAAAGATCGCCCGAGAGGGCAGAAAGTTCGGACTCGGTTTGGTGCTCTCATCCCAACGTCCATCAGAGTTGTCACCGACTGTTCTCGCTCAGTGTAATACCTTCTTACTCCATCGTATCGTGAATGACGCTGATCAGAACCTGGTCGCCCGGTTAGTACCTGACAACGTGGCGGAGCTCTTACGAGAGCTTCCGAGCCTCCCGTCGAGACAAGCTATTCTGTTGGGCTGGGCTTCGTTGATTCCTGTGCTCGTAGAGATGCGATCGCTCCCGGAAGCTCAACGGCCGCGATCGGAGGATCCGGACTTCTGGGATGTGTGGACAGGCAACACCCCTCGGTCTGCTGACTGGTCTCAGATCGCCTCAGACTGGGTAGGTGGAGCTTCGCAGGAAGCTGACCGAGACTAGAACCTATCTCAAGTGCGCCGTGCAAAGGGCAAGGGATCTGAAGATCTGAATGGCAAGAAGCCCGAGAGCGGCGTTCGCCGTGAAGAGAAATTTCCGTGCGGAAATTTAAAAGGAAGGCGCCAGCGGCGCCCTATTGTTATTTGTTTGAAGAGGGTGGTGCCCGAGATCGGAGTCGAACCGACATGCCAGTTACGGCGACGGATTTTCTTCCTACTTCGACTTTCGCCGCCGTCCAACCAGGACGTTCGTAGTCTGGAGCACGCCTTCACCATAGCCTGAGGGCCGTAGGTGCCCGCCGTCTGCTCTCTACACCTTCCCTGGAGCTCCAGGGCTTGGCTCGGCGTTAGCTCGGACGAATCGTCCAGGGCCTTCACCGAATTTGACGGGTTACATCTCCTGGGTTTCCCCTGGAGCGCTCAAATTGCTCTAAGTCCGTTGCGTCTACCAATTTCGCCACTCGGGCACCGAAACCACCTTATTACGATATCGTGTACATGATATCAATATAAGGGGCTAGCCTTCGGCAGCTTGTTCTACCTGCTTGATTTTCCGCCGGACCTTGCGGACGTTGATCGCGGAGGCGTCCAGCATGTTCTTGATGTGCGCGGCATAGTATTTCTCGATCATCTCGACGCTGGTGCGGCAGTTCTTCGCGACTTGGTAGACGTCGGCCCCGTCCATGAGGCGCATGCAGATGTAGGTGTGGCGAAGGCTATATGCCGATCGGCGCTGGCCGTCGCGGTCGATCTTGAGGCCGAGCTCATCGAGCAGAGTGTTGAAGAGCTCCCGCTGGATTTTGCCGAAGATCAGGGTGTCGGGGGTTGGCGGTTTGTTCCGCTCTTTCAGGCGTTCAAACGGTGTGACGGCGCCGGGCATGCTCTTGCAGTATCCAACACCTCGTTTGCCGCGCACCTCGATTTCGAGTATGCGCTCGCGAGTGTCTTCATCTTTGACGATCGTGACGTCACGGTACTGCAAGCGGCGGCCTTCGTCTGGGCGCAGCCCGGTGTTGGCCATGAACAGGACGTAATCGTGCAGGTTCTCGCAGGCCTTCTTCCAGCGGGGCCTTTTCGGGTTTCGCGCCCGTTCGCGCGTCGCTTCATATAGCGTTTTGTATTCTTCGGGGGAGAACCAGGCGCGATGGACGATTTTTCCTGAACTCTTGTAGGGCGCGGACATATCCGGCAAGTAATCGAACCATCCGTGCCGGATCGCGCATTTGTAGACCTGCCGGATGACGACGATTTCCTGGTGGATCGTGCTGCGAGAAGGAGGTTTACCGGTCTTGCAGTGCTGCGCGCGGTAGATGCGGTACTCGGAAATCGAGCCGGGCGCCTCTGACAGGTAACGATCGCCAAGGAAGGGCAGGACCGTGTTCAGCCGGCGCTCTTGGTCGTGGAGGTAATGCTCGCCACGTTGGCCGTGCGTGAGGATCGGCAGCTCCTCGAGGAATTTCGCCGCGACCTCCTTAAACTTTTTGCCCTTCTTCCGTTCTTCTAACAGGCCCGCGGCGCTCTGGCCGCGTAGTCGAAGGTACCAGTCCTCGGCGAAGTCTTTCGCCTTGTCCAGGCTGTCGGTCTTGGTTGATTCGCGGTACTGGCGACCATCGAGGAAGGTGGTGCATTGCCACCTCGAACTGTTCCGCCTTTTGTAGACGTGAACCTCGCCGCCAAAGAGATCGTGTGTTTCAGCTTCTCGGTTGGGTGTCTCGTGCATGGCTCGGGAATCCTTTCCAAGGCCAGACTGTGCAAAAGTGTGCTACGACTGTGTGAGCGTAGCAGTTGGCCTCGGATGAGTCTATCTAGTTGATTTAGATAGAGAACTTTCGATAAAAACGCAAAAATGAGGGATTTTAAGTCCCTTGCGTCTACCGATTTCGCCACCCGGGCCTAATTCGCGGTGCGCGTGCGCGGAAGGGGCGCGATTCTATCGCACATTCGACAAAAAGCTTGGTGTTGACGCTGCGCGTAGACACCCTTACTTATGGCCATAAGCCACTGAATTTGCGAGACTCGCGCGCCATCGTTCAGCTCCTTTTGTGTCCCCAATGCCCGAGCGCCGCCTGCAAGCCGAGAATCTGCACCTGTGGAGGGGCGATCGCCATGTCCTCAAGGGTGTCCGGTTCACGGTGAACGCGGGTGAATGTCTGCAGATCACGGGTGGGAATGGGGCCGGGAAGACCAGCCTTCTGAGGACGCTCAGCGGGATCATGTACCCGGAAGAGGGGGCTATCAGCTGGTGCGGCGTAAATATCCGCCGCGATATTCCGGGATATCATGGCGATCTTGCCTACATTGGGCACGAACCACCGCTGAAGCCGGACCTGACCGCGACCGAGAACCTGCTGTATTGGGTCGGAGTCCGTCGGCAACTGCAAAATGGGGATATCGAGCACGAACTGAGCCGATTAGGGTGCGATCAGTGGCGAAATCGGCCGATCAGGACGCTGTCGGCGGGGCAGAAGCGGAGGGTGGCGTTGGCGGGGCTCCTTTTGCTGGCAGCGCCGTTGTGGCTGCTGGATGAGCCGACCACCAATTTGGATACCGCTGGTCAGCGTTTGGTGGGGGCTCTCATTGAAGAGCATCTCGCCAAGGGCGGGCTTGCGGTGGCCGCTATTCACCACGAACTGGAAGTGTCGAAAGCGGTCATCAGACGACTGGAGCTGTCGTCGAAGTGAGCACGTCCGCCACCTCAGTGATCGAAATACCTGGCAATGGCACATCTGCGCTGGAGGCGGCGCGCCTCACGCTCGCGCGCGACATCCGCCTGGCGTTCCGCAAGCGGGGCCAGCTCGTGCAGCCGTTGGCGTTTTTCGCAATTGTGACAACGTTGTTTCCGCTGGGAATTTCCCCGGAATTGTCGCGACTGCGCGACGTGGCGCCCGGTGTGTTGTGGGTTGCCGCCTTGTTATCCTCATTGCTCGCGCTCGAGTTTCTGTTTCGCGATGACGCGCAGGACGGCACACTGGAGCAGCACGTTCTGTCGGGCCAGTCATTGACGTGGCTGCTGTTTGCCAAGACAGTGGCACATTGGCTTTTGACGGGCCTGCCGCTGGCTGTCATGGCACCCCTGGCAGCGTTGTCTCTGGGTGTGCCGGTGGCGGCGGTGGGCGGGATCGTGGCTTCGGTGGCGATTGGCAGTGTGGCGTTGAGTTTGATCGGCTCGGTCGGCGCGGCGTTGACGCTCGGAGTCAAGCGTAGCGGCGCGTTGTTGTCGCTACTGACGCTGCCGCTGTCGATGCCCGTGTTGATTTTCGGTGCGCGTGCCACGGAACTGGCCATCAAAGGCGAAGGGTTCGCCCCGCCGCTTTACCTGCTCGGGGCACTCGCGGTTCTCGGCATAACCCTCGCGCCCCTGGCGGCCGCCGCGGCCGTGCGCATCAGTCTGGAGTAAACATGGCCTGGACCTGGTTTCATCGGCTCGGCTCACCGCCCTATGTTTATGGGCTTGCGGTCCGCCTGACCCCATGGTTCGCCTGGTCCGCGGCGCTGTGTATCGTTGCCGGCTGCTTTGGCGGTCTGGTTCTCGCCCCCGCCGACTATCAGCAGGGCGATGACTTCCGCATCATCTACGTGCACGCCCCCAGCGCCTGGATGTCGCTGATGGTGTACACGACCATGGCCATTTCGGCGGCTGTTGGATTGATCTGGCGCATCAAAGTCTGTCATGCGGTGGCCGCGGCCTGTGCGCCGATCGGCGCGTCGTTCACCCTGGAGGCCCTCGTTACCGGCTCCCTGTGGGGTTACCGGATGTGGGGAACCTATTGGGAATGGGATCCGCGCCTGACATCGGAGCTGATTCTGTTCTTCCTGTACCTCGGCTACATGGGGCTGCGGTCGTCGATCGATGACGCACAGCGGGCTGACCGAGCGAGTGCGGTATTGGCCGTTGTGGGCGTGGTCAACGTCCCTATCATTCATTTTTCCGTCATGTGGTGGAACTCGCTGCATCAGGCACCGTCTGTCATGCAGCTGGCCGCACCCACAATGCCGGCATCAATGCTCACCCCGCTGTTGCTGATGCTCCTCGGATTTACCTTGATGTTCGCGGCGCTGCTCCTGGTGCGCCTCAGAGGGGAGATTCTGAGCCGGGAACGCAGCGCCAATTGGATCAGGGAGGCTGTGGCCTCGTGAGTGAATTTCTGAACATGGGTGGCTACGCGGTTTACGTATGGTCTTCCTATGGACTGTGCGCGATCGTGATTGCCTGGAACATTATCGGGGCGCGGCGGCTGCTTGCGCGATCCCGCGAAGAAGCGCGTCGTAAGTTGGCGATGCGAGGAGAGGAAGCATGACTCCGCGACGCAAGCGGATGACGTTGGTTTTCGGAATCGTTGCGGGCGTGAGCGTCGCTGGTGCCCTCGCCTTGAATGCATTCAAACAGAACGTCACCTTCTTCTTCGATCCCACTGCGGTGACCGCCGGCAAGGTGCCTACCGGGGAACGATTCCGGCTCGGCGGGATGGTTACCAAGGGCAGCGTCAAGCGCGAGCCCGGTAGCCTGGAGGTCCATTTTGTGGTGACCGATCTCAAGAGCGAGATTCCCGTGTCCTACACAGGTGTGTTGCCCGATCTGTTCCGCGAGGGGCAGGGCGTAGTGGCGCACGGTCGAATGTCCGGGAATACTTTCGTCGCCGACGAAGTCCTGGCTAAGCACGATGAGAAATACATGCCGCCTGAAGTTGCCAAGTCGCTGAAGAAACATCAGGGCGAGACCGCGGCGACGCCAACGCCGGGAGGTGCCTGATGCTTCCCGAGTTAGGGCACTTTGCGCTGATCCTGGCGATGCTGCTCGCGGCCATGCAAGCCTTCTTCGGTATCGCAGGGCCGGCGCTGGGACGCGACCGCTGGACCGCCGCGGTGACACCGGCCGTGGCGGGTCAGTTTGTGATGCTCGCGACCTCTGTGGGCTGTTTGATCGCCTCGTTTGTAGATAACGATTTC
>Ga0181534_10002238_pt1 | contig 12127 bp, 9 predicted proteins | sample PEATcosm2014_Bin_37_FD_119758 | JGI IMG/M metagenome (GOLD analysis project Ga0181534, IMG submission 119758) | Peatland microbial communities from MTU Mesocosm Facility, Houghton, MI, USA - PEATcosm2014_Bin17_10_metaG | ecosystem: Environmental > Terrestrial > Soil > Wetlands > Peat | place...
GCCAGCTCATCCATGTTGTGCAGGGTCGCGTTGCTCACGGTGACGCCGCCCACGAACACCGGTTCGAGCCGCGCCACGGGCGTGAGCGCGCCGGTGCGGCCCACTTGGAATTCGACGTCGCGCACCGTCGAGAGAGCCTCTTCGGCCGGAAATTTATGCGCCACCGCCCAGCGCGGCGCGCGCGAGATGAAACCCAAGGTGCGTTGCAGCTCGAGATCGTCGACCTTGTACACCACGCCGTCGATCTGATACGGCAGCTTCGGCCGCAGCGCGCCCATCTCCCGGTAGTAATCCAGGCAGCCGTCGGCGCCCTCCACGACGCGCGACTGGGGACAGATCTTGAATCCCCACTGGCGCAGCGCCCGCAGGGTCTCGCTGTGACGTCCGGGTAGCTCCCCGCCCTCCACGATGCCGAGGCCGTAGATGAAGAGGTCGAGGGGACGCGCCGCGGTGTTTCTCGGATCGAGCTGACGCAGACTGCCGGCCGCGGCGTTGCGCGGGTTGACGAAGCTCTTCTCACCCCGCGCCGTCGCCTCCTCGTTGAATTTCTTGAACCCGGCCAGCGGCATGAACACCTCGCCGCGAACCTCGAGCACCCGCGGTGGCCGATCCGCGCGCAGCTTCAGGGGCAGCGCCTTGATGGTGCGCAGGTTCAGCGTGATGTCCTCGCCGGTCTCGCCGTCGCCCCGCGTCGCACCCTGCACGAAACCGCCGTTCTCGTAGCGGGCGCTGATGGCCAGGCCGTCGAGCTTCGGCTCCGCCGAATAGCGGATTTCCTCCAGCCCGAGCCGCTCGCGAATGCGCCGATCGAAGTCGCGAACCTCCTCCTCGCTGAAGGCATTGTCCAGGGACAGCATGGCCAGGCGGTGCTTCACCGCGCCGAATGCGGCAACGGGGGCCGCTCCCACGCGCTGCGTCGGGGAATCCGGGGTCGCCAGTCGGGGGAACTCGGCCTCCAGCGCCTTGAGCTCGAGCATGAGCCGGTCGTATTCGGCGTCCGGCACCTCCGGATCGTCGAGCGCGTGGTAGCGGTAGTTGTAGCGCTCCAGCGTTTCCTTGAGCTCGATGGCGCGCGCCGCCGCCTTCTTGGCGGCGCCGCCGGTCCTCTTGGGAGCGCCGCCTGTCTTCTGCGCGCACACGGGTCGGGTCCTAAGGCAGCGAAGCCTGAAAGTGCGCGATGTCCTCGCGCAGCGCAGCCGCGCGCTGCGGCGACAACGGCGCTCCCTTCCCATCCTGCACCATGCCGGACAATTCCTCGGCCAATCCGCGCGCCGTTTCGAACAGCTCGTCGAGCGTGTCGAGCGGCTGGAGCGGGCCCGGCACCACGGCGAACAGAGTGACGCCGCGAAATTCCTGTTCCGCCATCTTGGCGAGATCGAAGGTGCCGGGCTCGACCAGACTCGCGACGCAAAACAGGCTGCGGCCGTCCGTGTGCCTGCGGTGAAATACCTGGTAGCGGCCGAACGCCAGGCCGTGCAATTCAAGTGCCGCCAGCAACTGCGCGCCCGGCCAGCGCCCCTCGCCCGCGGCGCACACGCGAATGGTCACGATCCTCTGCTGCTCGGCGGCATTGGGCGCTGGCGGCGCCACGGCGGCGAACCGGTCGCTGTTATCGATGACCGGGACGGGGCTCGGGCTTGGATTCGGCCGGGGCGGCGCCGCATGAACCATCATCGGACCATCGAGCACCGGAACGCGGTCGAACTCGGCGGTGCGGATGTTCAAGGGTTCGAAGGGCGACACGCCCCAGTCCCGCGGCTCGGGCTCCGGCCGCAGCTCATCGTCGTCGGATTCGCCGTGCCGGGGATCGAGGGGCGGAGGATTGGGCTCGCGCAGCTGCGCATCGCCCGCGGCCTGGCCGTTGCGGCGCGCCGTCCACCACCATATGCCGGCGAGCAGCGGCAGGCACAAGGCCAGCAATATCCAGCGAAGCTCGGCGGCCATCGCGCAGGCTCCCCGGCCCTACATCGCCGCCATGCGCACGGCCTCATCGACGTCCACCGCCACCAGGCGCGACACGCCCGGCTCGTTCATGGTGACGCCGACCAATTGCGATGCCAGCTCCATGGTGCTCTTGTTGTGGGTGATGAATATGAACTGCACGTTGCGAGACATGTCGCGCACGATGTCGCAGAAGCGGCCCACGTTGTTCTCATCGAGCGGCGCGTCGACCTCGTCGAGCAGGCAAAAAGGCGCCGGGTTCAGGTCGAAAATCGCGAACACCAGCGCCACGGCGGTCAGCGCCTTCTCGCCGCCCGACAGCTGGCTGATGGTGCTGTTGCGCTTGCCCGGCGGACGCGCCATGACGGACACCCCGGAGGCCGCCCCTTCCTCGCCCGTGAGCTCTAGGTAGGCATGGCCGCCGCCGAACAGGCGCGGGAATTTCTCCTTGAGCCCGGCGTTCACCCGGTCGAAGGTATCCTGGAAGCGCGTGCGCGTCTCGCGGTCGATCTTGCGCATCGCCGACTCGAGAGTTTCGAGCGCATCCGTCAGATCCCCGCACTGCCGGTCCAGATACTCCTTGCGCTCGGATTGCTCCTTGAATTCGCCGATGGCCGCGAGATTGACCTGCCCCAGGCGCTCGATCTTGCCCTTGGTCTCCTCCAGCTGCGACTCCCAGCCCGCGACGGTGGCATCGGCGGCGAGATGCGCAAGCAGCGCCTCCAGCTCGAAATTCGTCGCCGCCAGTTGCTCGGCGACGCTTTCACGGCGCACCCGTACCTGCTGGGCGGCCAGCCGCGCCTCATCCAGGCTGGCCCGCGCGCCTTCCACCCGCCGCTCCACTGCCTCGCGCGCGGCGCCGCGCTCGTGCAGCCGCGCATCCAACTCATCGCTCGCAATCCTCGCCGCCGAAAGCTCAGCCTCGATTTGCGCGCGCACGCGCAGCGCCTGCTCGAGCTGCGCCTGCGCCGCGGCGAGCGGCGCCTCGCCCTGCGCCAGCTGACCGGCGAGCTCGTTGCGCCGCGCCTGCAGTCCTTCCAGCTGCTTCTCGATGCGCGACAGCGTCGTCGTCAAGGAGCTGTGCGATGAGCGCCGCGACTCGGTTTGCAGCGCCAATTCCCGTGCCAGCTGCTGCACCGACAGCGCCGCCGCGCGAGCCGTCGCCGTCTGGTCGCGCATGCGGTCGCGCTCCTGCTCGAGAGCCACCCGCTGCGGCTCGAGAGCGGCCAGCCTGTCGATGGCGGATTCCATCCGCCCGCGCGCCGCGCGCAGGTCCGTCTCCGTGCGCTCGAGCTCGGCGCGCACGTCGGCGAGTCCCGTCTCGAGCTGCGCCATGCGCCGCGCCGCATCGGCCTTGCGCTCCCGGGCCGAATCGAGCTCGGCGCGCCGGTCCACGTGTTCGCGATGCAGACGGTTGACGTCCGCCTGAAAGCGGTCGCGCCGATCCTCGTGATCGCGTACGCGCTCGCGCGTGAGCTCCAGGCGGTGCTCGAGATCCTCGACCTCCTGCGCGAGCGCGGCGAGCTGCGCGCGGATTTCGCGCAGGGTCTCTTCGCGCTCGATCACGCCGGTGTGCGGATCGGCGTCGCGCGACAGGCGCAGCCAGTCGGGCCCCAGCCATACTCCGTCCCGCGTGACCACCGATTCGCCCGAGCCCAAGCGGCTGCGCAGACGCAGCGCATCGCTGAGAGTTTCGGCGGTGTACACCGATGACAGCACCGAGCCAAGCACGTTTGCGCCCTGCACTTTCGCCTGCAGCGAGCCCGCATCGCGTGGAGCGGCCGGCGCCGCGCTCGTGCTCACGATGGCCAGATGGCCGCCGTCAAAGCTCGCCAGGAAATCGGTGACGCTGTCCAGACCATCGACGCAAACGGCCTCGAGGTAGGATCCCAGCACCGTCTCCACGGCGCGCTCCCAGCCGCGGTCGACGCGCAACTGCTGCGCGACGCGCGGCTGGCGGTCGAGCGACTTGGACTTCAGCCACTCGGTGACCTTGCCCGAGACCTTGCCGAGCGCCGCGTGCTGCAGCGCCTCGGTCGACACCTGCCTGCCCAGCGCTTCCTGCCAGCGCGTGCGCAGGGCGTTGAGGGTCTGCGATTCCAGGCGCTCCCGATCGCGGGTGACGGTGATTTCGGCAAGCAGCTCCTGAAGCTCCGCCGCCGCCTTCTGTCCGGCAGCGCGCGCCTCCTCCGCGCGCGCCTCCAGCGCGTCGAGCGCCACCGGCGGCTGCAGCTCGGCGAGCGCCGAGCGCTCGGCCTCCTGGCGCTCCCGCTGCAGCAGCAGGCGCCTTTGCTCGTTCTCCAGCTGCTCGATGCGCGCGCGCTCGACGCCCGTCTCCCGCTGAGCGAGCGCCGTCGCCTGGGCGTGCGCGTCGGAGGTCAGCTGCCACGCTGCGAGCGTGCGCTCGCAGGCATCCAAGGCCTGCGAGGCGGCGAGCTCGCGGGCGTGCGCCGCGTCGAGCTCGGGCACCATGGTCGAGAGCTCCTGCGACAGCGCGTCGAGCTGGCTGCGGTCGCGCTCGAGGACGCCGCCGAGCTCCGCGACCTGCGCTTCGGCCTGGTCCAGATCCGTGCGCTGACGCTGGCGCAGCTCGCGCGAAAATTGAATGCCCTGCTCGATCCGCGTGACTTCGGCGCCGGCCTCGTAGAAGCGCGTCTGAATCGCGGCCAGAGCGTCCGCCTTCGACGTCTGCTCGGCGCGAATACGCTCGATTTCCGCTTCGGCTTCCCGCAGATCCGCCAGCACCCCCTGCATGGCGGTCTCGCACCTCATACTCGCGGCGTCGCGCACCTGCGCTTCGGCGCCCAGACTCTGCATGCGCAGGGCCAGCAGCTCGGCCTGCAGTTTGCGCTCCTCTTCCTTCAAGGCCTGGTAGCGCCGCGCCGTCGCGGCCTGGCGCTGCAGGTGGCGGATCTGCTTCTCCACCTCTTCGCGCAAATCGTTCAGGCGGTCCAGGTTCTCGCGGGTGTGGCCGATGCGGTTCTCCGTTTCTCGGCGCCGCTCCTTGTAGCGCGAGATGCCCGCAGCCTCCTCCAGGAACGCGCGCAGATCGTCCGGCCGCGCTTCGATCACGCGCGAAATCATGCCCTGCTCGATGATGGCGTAGCTGCGCGTGCCCAAACCGGTGCCGAGAAACAGCTGCGTGATGTCCTTGCGGCGCACCTTGACGCCGTTGATGAAGTAATCGGAGGTTCCGTCCCGGCTCACCGCGCGGCGCAGGGCGACTTCGTTGTAGGCCGCGTACTCTCCGCCGATCTTGCCGTCGGAGTTGTCGAACACCAGTTCGACGGATGCCGCGCCCAGGGGCTTGCGCGCCGACGAACCGTTGAAAATGACGTCCGCCATCGACTCGCCGCGCAAATGCTTCGCGGAGATCTCTCCCATCACCCAGCGCACCGCGTCGATGATGTTGGACTTTCCGCAGCCGTTCGGTCCCACGACCCCCGTCAGACTGCTCGGAAAACTGACGGTGGTCGGATCGACGAAGGACTTGAAGCCGGCGATCTTGAGTTTCGTTAAGCGCATGTGTGGGCGAGCCTAGGCGCGTGGCCGTCGATGAGGCGCGTAGTGTAAAGTAAACGTCACTTTCGTAAACCCCCGGCGCCGCCCAAAGTCCCGTATGTCCGAACCCAGCACCCGCCTGGAAACTTTTGCAAACCCGACGCCCGACCGGGACTACACCATCCGCATGACCATTCCGGAGTTTAGCTGCCTGTGTCCGAAAACGGGACAGCCGGATTTCGCCACGCTGAAGCTCGAGTACGTTCCGTCGGAGCGCTGCGTGGAGCTCAAGTCTCTGAAGCTCTATATCTGGTCGTTCCGCAACCGCGGCGCATATCACGAGGCCGTGACCAACGAGATCCTGGGCGATCTGGTGGCGGCGACGGCGCCCCGCTTCATGCGCCTCGTGGCGGAATTCAACGTGCGGGGCGGCATTTATACCGCGGTGACTGCCGAACACCGCAAGCTTGGCTGGTCCGCCGCCGCTCCCATCGCCCTGCCTTGAGCGCCACGGAGCGCGTCCACACCCTCCCAGGCCCACCTCCGGGGGTTTTGCTTCCCAATCATAGGCTTAGATAAATAAAAATGTTGGTCCGTTGGTCTGTACACGCCTGATTGCGTCGGTATAATCGCGCGCTCTTTCGTTAGGAGGCGGAGACTTCAAATGCCCTCGAAGAAACCCAATAAAGCGGCTAAGCGGCCAGGTAAGGCGACACCCAGGAAAGCGGCTCACAAGGCGGCCGTTTCGAAGAAGGTGGTACGACCCGCCCCCAAGCCCAAGCCATCGTCTCCCACATCGAAGGTAACAGTGAAACCCAACAAACCAGCCCCCAAACCTGCCACCCCCAAGCCCGCGCTGCAGAAGCCGGCGGCGCCGAAGCCTGCCGAGGTGAAAGCGGCGCGTCCGAAGCCCGAAGCGGTCAAGCCGAGCAATGAGAAGGTTGCGCCGATCAAATTCGATACCCGCCCGCTGGTGATCACCCGCGTGCTGCAAAACGACGAGGACGGCGACGGCGAGCCGGCCGCATCCGCCAGCCTGCTCGCCGGTCCGCGCAATGTGAAACCGTACATCGCCCGCCGCGGCGAGCAGTACATGAACAAGGAGCAGCTGGAGCATTTCGCCCGCATACTGCAGAACTGGAAGCGGGACCTGATGGTGGAAGTCGACCGTACGGTGCTGCATATGAAGGACGAGGCGGCCAATTTTCCCGACCCGAACGACCGGGCCACCCAGGAAGAGGAATTCAGCCTCGAGCTGCGCACCCGAGATCGCGAGCGCAAGCTGATTCGCAAAATAGACGAGGCGCTGAAACGCATCGAGGACGGCTCGTACGGCTACTGCCTGGAGACCGGCGAGGAAATCGGGATCAAGCGATTGGAGGCACGGCCGGTCGCCACCTTGTCCGTGGAAGCGCAGGAGCGGCGCGAACGCCGCGAAAAGCAGTACGGCGACCGCGACGACCGCTACCGGTAGCTCGCCGCCCTATGTCGGGCGCTTCGCCCCGACGCCCTCGGGCGACCTGCATTTGGGGTCCTTGTACACGGCCGCGGCCAGCTATCTCGATGCGCGTGCGCACGGCGGACGCTGGCTGCTGCGGATCGAGGATCTGGACCGGCCGCGCGAGGTCCCCGGCGCCGCCGCAGGAATCGTGCGCACCTTGCAGGCATTCGGCTTTGAATGGGACGGCGAGATCGTCCGCCAGAGCGATCGCATGGAAGGCTATGCGGCCGCCTTGCGCGGCCTGCAGGGCAGGAGCCTGACGTTCGAGTGCTCCTGCAGCCGCCGGGAACTGGAGGAGGAGAGCCGCTATCCCGGCACCTGCCGCCTGCGCCCGGCCGCGGGGGCGCCGACCGCCACCCGGCTCAAGGTCGAGCCCGGGTTGATTCAGTTCTCCGACCGCATCCAGGGAACCTATCGTCAGGACGTGGGCAGCGCCGCGGGCGACATCATTCTCAGGCGGCGCGATCAGGTGTTCGCCTACCAGTTGGCGGTGGTCGTGGATGACGCGGCACAGGGCATAAGCCATGTGGTGCGCGGCGCCGATCTTCTGGACAACACGCCGCGGCAAATCTACCTGCAACGGCTGCTCGGGCTGCCGCTGCCGTCCTACGCGCATGTGCCCGTGCTCACCGAGCCCGACGGCAAACTCGCCAAGTCACGGCGCAGCGTGCGGCTTGCCGCCGACGCGGCCGTGCCGCAGCTCCTCGCGGTCCTGTCCATGCTGGGGCTTGATCCCCCCGCCGTACTGGCGGGAGGCGGAGTCGCCCAAGTGTGGGCCTGGGCCGTTGCGCAATGGGACATCGAGCGAGTCCCAAAACGTCTGAATATGCGCCTGACTGGCTAAAAACCCTAGGAGAAAATGACAATTTGCCTTGGCGCTGCATTGCGCTATCCTTGATGAGGCCCAAAGGATTGGTCACGCGTGGTCAGGCACGAACCGGAATCTTCCGGCGACGGGTCGACCAACACGAGCGAGGAGCCGTATGAGCGAACCGCGAGTGATAAAGAAATATCCGAATCGCCGCCTGTATGACACGGTGGAAAGCCGCTACATCACGCTGGCCGACGTCAGGCGATTGGTCGTCGAAAGGATCGAATTCGTCGTCGTCGACAAGAAAAACAATGCCGACATAACGCGCAGCATCTTGTTGCAGGTGATTGCCGAGCAGGAACATCTGTCCGAACCCATCCTCAGCCAGGATTTCATGGTCCACGTGATCCGCGCCTACGGCACGGGCGTGCAAGGTCTCGTCAGCGGTCAGCTGGAGCAGAGCCTGAAACAGATCATGAGTCAGCAGCCGCAGGTGCGCCCCGCGCGCATGCGGGCATCGGCCGATGATTCCTTCAAGGCGCTGTCCAACGCGCGCGCGCGCGAGGGCGATAAAGAGCGGGACGAGCATCTCGACACGAAGTGAGTTCGCCGCGGGTTCGCCCCCGGCGCCGCGATCGCCGGAACGCAGCGTCCGCCCCTGACCGCGGCTTGTTCCCGCGGCGCCCGCCGGCAAACCCGACCCGGCAAACCTGACTAAGCGGCGTCGACGTTGCGCATCGACAGGCGCACCCGCCCCTGCCGATCCACCTCGAGCACCTTCACCCGCACCACGTCGCCTTCCTTCAACTTGTCGCCGACGCGCTCCACGCGCTCCTCGGAGATCTGCGAGATGTGCACCAGGCCGTCGCGGCCCGGAAGAATGGTCACGAACGCGCCGAAATCCATCAGCCGCGCCACCTTGCCCTCGTACACTCTGCCCACCTCGACGTCGGCGGTGATCAGCTCGATGCGCCGCTGCGCTTCACGCCCCGCCGCGCCCTGCACCGAGGCGATCTTCACCGTGCCGTCGTTCTCGATGTCGATCGAGGTGCCGGTCTCTTCGGTGATTTGCCGGATGACGGCGCCGCCCTTGCCGATGACGTCGCGGATCTTTTCGGGGTCGATCTTCAGCGTGATGATGGTCGGAGCCCACTCGGACATGTTGTCGCGCGGCTTCGACAGCACCTTGTTCATCTCGCCGAGAATGTGCAGACGGCCGTCGCGGGCCTGATCGAGCGCCACCTTCATGATCTCGCGCGTGATGCTCGTGATCTTGATGTCCATTTGCAGCGCCGTGATGCCGTCCTTCGTGCCGGCCACCTTGAAATCCATGTCGCCGAGATGATCCTCATCGCCCAGGATGTCGGTCAGCACCTGGAAGCGGGTGCCCTCCTTCACCAGGCCCATCGCCACGCCGGCCACCGGCGCCTTGATGGGCACGCCCGCGTCCATCAGCGCGAGGCTGGTGCCGCACACCGAGGCCATGGAGCTCGAACCGTTCGATTCGAGAATCTCCGACACCACGCGGATGACGTACGGGAATTTCTCCACCCCCGGCATCACGGCCTTGACCCCGCGCTTGGCCAGGTTCCCGTGGCCGATCTCGCGCCGCTTCGGCGAACCCATCATGCCGGTTTCACCGACGCTGAACGGGGGGAAATTGTAGTGCAGCATGAAGGGCTCTTTGCGCTCGCCCGTGAGCCCGTCGATGATTTGCGCATCGCGGCCCGTGCCCAGGGTGGTGACCACCAAGGCCTGGGTCTCGCCGCGGGTGAACAAGGCCGACCCGTGGGTTCTCGCCAGCACGCCGGTGCGCACGGTGATGGCGCGCACGGTCTTCGTATCGCGGCCGTCGATGCGCGGATGCCCCTCGAGGATGCGCTCGCGCACCAGCCGATATTCCAGATTGAAGAATTCGTTGCCGACTTGATCGGCGGTGAATTTTGGCGAATCGCCCTTGGCGAGCGCCTCGAGCACGGCGTTCTTGATCTCACTGATCTTGGCGTGCCGCTGCTGCTTCTCCGTCAGCGCATAGGCGTCCACGAGGCTCCGCTCCGCGAGCGCCGCCACCGCCTCCTTCAAGGCCGTGTTCGGTTCCGGCGCGGCCCAGGACCACTTCGGTTTGCCTGCCTGCGCGGCAAGCTCGTTGATCGCCTTTATCGCCACCTGCATCTCGGCGTGACCGAACATAACGGCGCCGAGCATGACCTCCTCGTTCAGGCCCTCGGCCTCGGATTCCACCATCAGCACGCCTTCCGCGGTGCCCGCGACCACGAGATCGAGCTTCGATTCGGCGAGCTGGGTCGCCGTGGGATTCAGAATGTACTTGCCGTCGAGATAGCCCACGCGCGCCGCGCCGATGGGGCCCATGAACGGCATGCCCGAGACGGCGAGCGCGGCCGAGGCGCCGAGCAGCGAGGCGATGTCGGGATCGACTTCGGCGTTGACCGAGAGCACCGAGGCGACCACCTGCACGTCGTTGATGAAGCCTTCCGGAAACAGCGGCCGGATCGGCCGGTCGATCAGGCGCGACGTCAGAGTCTCCTTCTCCGTCGGGCGGCCTTCACGTTTGAAGAAGCCGCCGGGGATGCGCCCCGCCGCATAAGTCTTTTCCTGGTAATTGACCGTCAGCGGGAAAAAATCCCGGCCGGGTGTCGCCTTCTTCAGGCCCACCGCCGTTACCAGCACCACCGTATCGCTCATGGTGACCAGCACCGCGCCGTCGGCCTGACGCGCCAGTTCGCCCGTCTCAATGGTTACGGTGTGCTCACCATATTTGAAGCTTTTTTTGATAGCGCTCACTTAGCCCTCACAGTAAAAGAAAACGTATGAACGAAGGCGGACGCACCCGGCACCCAGCCTGCGGCGTCGCCTGCTAGCGGCGTAACCCTAGGCGTTCGACTAATTGCGTGTACTTGTCGGGCGTTCTGCTCTTGAGATAGTCGAGCAGCTTGCGGCGCTGATTGACCATCTTGAGCAGCCCGCGGCGCGACGCATGGTCGGCTTTGTGCGTGGTGAAATGCTGACTCAAGCCGTTGATGCGCTCGGACAACAAGGCAATTTGAACTTCGGGGGAACCGGTGTCCTGCGCGCCGCGCTGGAATTTGCCGACGATCCCCGTCTTTTCTTCTCGAGTAAGTGGCATGGGAAATCAAACCTCAATCAATAACTTAGACCTTTTAAGAAGGCGCGCATTGTACGCGTCGCGGCACTCTCCCTCAAGCGGGGATTCGCCGCTGCCGGAATAAGACCGAAGAAATGAGCCGCAGCGGAACCAGCCGCCCGTCGGCCTCGATTTCCCCCAAGCCCAGAAATCCAAGCCCGGCCGCGTAGATACGCACGGGGCCGGGTGCGCTTCCCGGCGCCTCCTCGGGAACCGGGACAGCCTGGCCCTGCCGAATGGCGCTGGCGCCGCCCTCGGGCAGATCCAATCGGCGCCACGCCATGAGCGCCGCATCCACGGGCAGCAGCACCTTCTGGCGCTGCTCGGGGCCCAAGGCCTCCAGGGCCTCGAAGGACCATTGTGGTTCTGCACCAAAGGGCGACACCTCGAGCCGGCGCAGCGCCGCCAGGTGCGCAATCGTCTCGAGCTGCGCCGCCAGATCCTCCGCGAGCACCCGGATATAGGTTCCCTTCGAGCAGCGTACATCGAATGATAAATCCGGCGGCTGCCAATCGAGCAGGCGCATGTCGCGGATGACGAGAGCGCGCGCGGCCCGCTCCCGGGTGATGCCGGAGCGCGCATATTCGTACAGCGGCCTGCCTTCCTGCTTGATCGCGGAATGCATGGGCGGCACCTGGGCGTACTGCCGCGGGAAGGCCGCGAGCGCCTGCTCGAGATGCGCCGCGGAATAGGGCGGCAGCTCGCGTCTTTCGATCACTTCGGATTCGCGATCGGCGCTCGAGGTGCGCTCGCCGAGGCGCACCGTCACGCGGTAGGTCTTGTCCGCCTCCAGGAGGTGCGCGCCGAACTTGGTGGCTTCGCCGAAGCAGATGGGCAGCAGGCCCGAGGCCAGCGGATCGAGCGAGCCGGTATGGCCCGCCTTGCGCGCGTTGAACAGCCGCTTCGCGCGGGCGACGGCGCCCGCCGAGCTCGAGCCCACGGGCTTGTCGAGCAATAGAATGCCGTCGATATCAGCCGGCATGACCGGCTCGATTTTTTCCTGAACGATCTGCGTTCTCGTGCACGAAGGCGGGATTGGGCGGGCATTTTCCGGACCGCCGTGAATCCGTCCATGGAGGCTGCGGGAAAAACTTGCGACGCGATGCAATCCTGCATCGCTGCAAGCCGGGGTTCGCCATCCCTGGCGAACCCGCTCGGCGCATGCGCCGAGCCCTGTTTTTCACGCTCCGGAAAATGCCCGCCCAATCCC
>Ga0181534_10002239_pt1 | contig 12116 bp, 9 predicted proteins | sample PEATcosm2014_Bin_37_FD_119758 | JGI IMG/M metagenome (GOLD analysis project Ga0181534, IMG submission 119758) | Peatland microbial communities from MTU Mesocosm Facility, Houghton, MI, USA - PEATcosm2014_Bin17_10_metaG | ecosystem: Environmental > Terrestrial > Soil > Wetlands > Peat | place...
CGATGCTTCGGGCCTTTTTCATTTCAATTTGGGTTTGAAATGGTTGTGAATCAGTGTTTTTAATGGCCTGCATCAGCATCGCCCGGTGGAAACGAGTCAACCATGCGGCGAGTCGGCTGCTCAACGGAAGAAACAAACCCAACTTTTCCAGACGGTTAGTCTGACGCCGCTTGACGGTTGCTGCAAAATAGCCAACCCGTGATCACGCCGCCCGCCAAGTCGCAATTTGCAAGACTTCCTGTTCTTCAGCAGTCTGCTAATTGCCATTTTCAAGCAGGTTGAAAAGCTGGTCATATTGGCTCGAAAAGGTGCCGCCGGACACCAATTGAAACGCCGGGACGCTCTGGACAAATTGCACCGAGCCATCCTTGAAAATACAGTTGAACCCCTCGGCGGGATAATGGGCAAATGTGTTCGGGCTGAACGCGGAAGGGCCGGAACCCAGATAGTCGGTCCCAAACAGGGCGTTGCCGCCCGCGCCGGACTCGGTCCAGACGCTGCTGGTTTTGGGAAATGCCCGGTAACTGCCCGTTGAACGCGGATTGTATAACATCGTGTCACGAACACAGGGGCCGGTGGTGCCGTTTGGATTGTTATCCGTGCTCATAAAAACCGGGGTGGAGTAAGCGCTGGCGCTCAAGGGCGAAGCCGCCGGAAAACTTGGACAAAAAAGAATCCGGGCGTCGCCGATTCCGCGGGTCTCATACAAATAACCGAGGTTGTTGAAGACATTGTTTTGAATGCCCGGGAAAATCTGGGTGTTGGCCTTGTTGGCCAGCGGGGTGAAAGCGACGTCACCTCCCACCGCAAAATAGGTGTAAAATTCGGTGGTGCTGGAGATCTGATTGACCGGGCCATTAACCCCGTGAGTATTGTCAATCGGGTAAAAATCGTTGTAGTCGTTCGCGTAGACATTGCAGGCAAGGATAATCTGGTGAAAGTTGCTCTGGCACTGCGCCAGCTTGGCCTTCCGCTTGGCCGACGCCAGCGCCGGCAGCAGCAGCGCCGCCAGAATGGCAATGATGGCAATGACCACCAGCAGTTCAATGAGGGTGAAACCACAATCCGCAGGCTTTTTCTGATTTGGAGTGGTGTAGTTCATACCATAATTTAAGATTGCCTGGGAAATTAGCAATGGTGTGCATCCAAACGCACAGGAGCAATAAAATGGAGCACTGGCACGTTATGCATCCAGGTTCATGGCTGGAGCGGCAACAATTTTTCCCGGTTTTTGTAATATACCTGTCACCGTCTGGCGATTAGAATGCCTGCAAGTTTAATTCAAAAGACAACCATGAATAAGAATCTTGTCCTGATCGGCGCCGCACTGGCAATGAGCCTGACGTGGGCGGGCTGCAACAAATCCGGCAAATTGAACCAGTCCTCCGCCTTCACGCCGCCCGGCGGCCCGGTGGAGTTGAAATTGAAATGGCCGCCGGGCGAGCGCATCGTGCAGGACATGGACATGAAACAGACCATCGAATTCTCCGCGCCGGGCCAGCCCGCGCCCGTGAAGCAGGACACAACCATGGGACAGGAATACGGACTCACCGTGTTGAAGGAATATCCCGACGGCGGACATGAAGTGGAGATGGATTTTCTCGGCGCCCGGATGGGTGTGACGATGGGAGGCAAAACGATGTTTGACTACGATTCGGCCAAAAAATCACCGGCGGACAGCACAGATCCGGTGGCCGGCGTATTCGGAAAAATCGTCGGCTCCAAAATCCAGTTCTTCCTCAATGCCACCAACGGGATTGAGCGCATCGAAGGCATTGAGGAAATGATGAACCGGCTGCAGACCGGCGCGTCGGCCAGAGAGGTCGCGCCCCTCAAGAGCATGTTCAACGAGAGTTATTTCAGGCAGTTGATGAGCGCAAACCGTTATCTGCCGCCCAAGGCGGTGCAGCCGGGCGACACCTGGCCGGTTCAGATCGAATTTCCGATGGGCGTGGTGGGCAACATGGTGATGAATTATGATTTCACTTTCAAAAGCTGGGAAATGCACGGGAAACGCAACTGCGCCCGCCTCGAGTTCGTCGGGACCATCAAATCCATTCCCGATACCAATGCAAAACCAACCGCGATGAGCCTGTCCATTCCCGCTGGCAATTCTTCGGGCGTGTCCTGGTTCGACCCGGAACTGGGAATAGCCATTGACACCATCGCGAACCACGACATGAGCATGGTCATGAATCTGCCCATGAATCCGCGCGGCAACTCTGTCACCGCCGGTCAGATGCAAAGCATCACGAACCAGATGAATCAGGCTGTGACCATTAAGCTGATGTCAGTAAAGTGATCCGGTCAGCCCTGACAGCAGAATGCAGACCTGAACACGCGGCAACCATTGCGCAAATCCGTCTGCATTTCTGCTGGGAATAACCAGCCGCCACCGAGCGCCCGCCAAGTCACGATTCGCAGGATTTCCCATGATTCTACACGAGCCAGTTACTGGCCATTTTCGAGCCAGTTGAAAATCTGATCGTATTGTTCATTAGGTGTCTGACCCTCGTCTTGTGTATCGGCAGAAGCGAGCTGGCCACTACTCACAAATTTAAACGTGTTTACGCTCTGAACAAATTGCACCGAGCCATCCGTAAAGAGGCAGTCAAACCCCGGGCTGGGATAATGGGCGAAGGTATCCGGGCTGAATGCTGACGGGCCTGAACCCATATAGTCAGTCCCAAAAAGATGACTGCCACCACCCGAGCCAGCCCCAGCAATGCCAGCTGCGTCTTCCGACCAGTTGCTGCTTGTTTTCGGATACGCACGCGCAATGTTATAACTGGGTGCAGGACTGGTTCCTGTATCCCAGGCAGCCGTTATGCGCGGATTAAACATCATTGAGCCTTGAACTCCCCCACCGGACGGTGGATATTCGTTATCAGTGCTCATAAATGACGGGGTTGAATACCCGGCATAGTCAGAACTCCGACGCGAAGTGGCCGGAAAACTTGGACAAAAAAGCGCCTTGCCATTGCCTATTCCATGGGTCTCATATAAAAAACCAAGGCAATCAAAGCCATAAGCGGGGTGGTTAAGACCCTGGGGCACTTGGGTGAACTGGGGGCCTGAAACAATGTAATAGGTGTAGTGCACGCCTGAAAGATTATCAAATTTTGGAGCAGGATTTCCGCCGCCGACCACGCAAACCGGGAAATAATCGTTGTAGTCGTTCGCGTAAACGTTGCAAGCAAGGCCAATCTGATGAAAGTTGCTCTGGCATCCCGCCAGCTTTGCCTTCCGCTTGGCCGACGCCAGCGCCGGCAGCAGCAGGGCCGCCAAAATGGCGATGATGGCTATGACCACCAGCAGCTCAATGAGCGTGAACCCGCGCATGGTGACAGTGCGGGACGTTTTATCTGGCTGACTTTTCATAATTTTTTCCTCAATCCCGTCCTTCAGCAAACCGCCACCCACCGACCAAACTCCCTGTGCTCATCCCGACCGCTAATTGGCATTTTCCAGACAGTCGAAGAACCAATCATACGCCTCATTGGAACCGGTGGTTTCGGTGGTGGGGATGTTGCCACCGGCGACCATATTAAATGCGGTAACACTTTGAACAAATCTTACCGAACCATCCGTAAAAATTACGTTAAACCCCTGCGAGGGATAGTGGGCAAAATAGCCCGGACTAAACGAACTGGTAGTATTGTCCGCCGATGACAAAAAATCAGTTCCAAATATATGGCTGCCGCCACCGGAGCCGGCGCCGGGCCCCGACCAGATGCTGCTCGTTTTCGGGTAAGCCCTTGCATAGAGGTTATTCGTCGCATCCTGAATGCGGGGATTGTATAACATGCTGTCTTGAACAGAGTAGGCATTGGCACCAACGCTGATAAAGCTCGGGTTTGAGTAATAGTCCGCGCTATGCTGAGAAGTTGACGGAAAGCTCGGGCAGAAACAAACCTTGCCATTCCCTATCCCCTTGGTTTCATACAATATGCCAAGACAGTCATACCCCGGGCCTAGTTTTCCGGGGGCGGGAATCGGTGTAAAGGCAGGCTGCGCCGTGCCACCACCCCAAAAATACTCGGTGTAATCAACGAACTCCAGGTTGTTCTTCACTACTCCCGCGTTCGCGCCGCCTACGGTGCAAATCGGGAATAAATCGTTGTAGTCGTTTGCGTAGACGTTGCAGGCAATGGCAATCTGGTGAAAGTTGCTCTGACAGGTCGCCAGCTTGGCCTTCCGCTTGGCCGACGCCAGCGCCGGCAGCAGCAGCGCCGCCAGGATGGCGATGATGGCAATGACCACCAGCAGTTCAATGAGGGTAAAGCCACTGGCAGCGGTAAAACCGCAGGCCGTGGCCCGACTATGACTTAAACGAATGGTTCTCATAAGTTCCAATTTAGGCCGTTTTAATGAGGTGTCAAGGGTGTGCGTCCAAACGCACAGGGGCAATAAACCGGGTGAATGCCCGTCATTTTGTGTCGGCCCGGCTGCGGCTGAACCGGGTTTGCCCATGGGTTCGAGATTCCTTCCCAAAGCCCTGCCTGCGCCAATCGCTTCCGCAGACCGCTTCCCGGCACGGCGGCACTGCGAGAATTGATTTGCATTTCCCCGCCGTTTTTTTTTGAATGGACGGAATGCAACGCAAAAAACTTCAAACTCCCTCCGCTGTGCCCGCGTCTGACCGCCGGGAAAAATTAAAATTGCTGCTCGATCTCTGCCACCAGCTCGGCAATCCCGCGCTCCGGATGGCCATTCTCGGCGAGGGCAACGCCTCGGCCAGGTTGAGCGGCGAAACCTTTCTCGTGAAGGCCAGCGGTTGCAGCCTCCCCACGCTCGACAAAAACGGGGTGGTCGAGTGCCGCGCAAAAACGCTGCTGACGCTCCTAGAGACAACTAATCTGAGCGACGCCGAAGTGGACGGGACGCTGCTCAATTCGCGCGTGGATGCCACGGCGAAGAAGCCGTCGGTCGAGGCGCTGTTCCACGCCTGGCTGCTCTCGCTGCCGGGGATTGAATTTGTCGGCCACACCCATGCTCAGGCGGTCAATTCCATCCTGTGCTCGCCGCGCGCGCAGGAGTTCGCCGTGAAGAAAATCTTTCCCGATGAAATCGTCTGCTGCGACGTGGAGTCGGTCTTCATCCCCTACACCGATCCCGGCCGGAAACTGGCGCAGGCCATCCGCGTTGAGACGGAAAAATTTATCCGTAACATTGGCCGTCCACCGCGCGTCATTCTCATGGAAAACCACGGCATCATCACGCTGGGGCGTTCCGTCGAGGCGGTCATGTCCGCGATGCTGATGGCGGAAAAGACGGCGACCGTCTGGTTGGGCGCGGCGGCGCTCGGCGGTCCGAAATTCATGACGCCGGAACATGTCGCGCGCATTTCGGGCCGGCCCGACGAGGCGCTCCGCCGAAAAATGTTGAAACTGTGAACTGAACCGTTAAACCATAAACTGAATCCCACTTATGAAATCAAATCCAAATCTGGAAAAATCCTTCACCCTGGCCAAGGAACGCTATGCCGAGATCGGCGTGGACGTTGATCGCGTGTTGAAAAACCTGGAGAAAGTCCCCGTGTCCCTGCATTGCTGGCAGGGTGACGACGTGGGCGGGTTTGAAAATTACGGCGGCGCGCTCACCGGCGGCATCATGGCCACCGGCAATTATCCTGGCAAGGCCCGCACGCCCGAGGAGTTGCGCGCGGACGCCGCGAAGGCGCTGTCGCTCATTCCCGGCACGCACCGGTTCAATCTCCACGCGTTCTATGGCGAATTTGGCGGCAAGAAGGTTGACCGCAACGAAATCGAGCCGAAACATTTCAAGAACTGGATTGACTGGGCCAAGTCGCTCGGCATCGGCTTGGATTTCAATCCCACCTGCTTCTCGCATCCGAAATCAGCCGACGGTTTTACGCTGTCATCTGCCGACAAGGGCATCCGCCAGTTCTGGATCGAGCATTGCCAGGCCAGCCGCGAAGTCGGCGCCGCCATGGGCAAGGCGCTCGGCACACCCACCGTCACCAACGTCTGGATTCCCGACGGCATGAAGGACACGCCCGCCGACCGTCGCGGCCCGCGCGTGCGTCTCGCCTCGGCGCTGGATGAAGTGTTCAAAAAACCGCTCAATCCCAAGCACCACCTCGACGCCATCGAGGGCAAGCTTTTCGGCATCGGCTGCGAAAGCTACACGGTGGGCATGCACGAATTCTACCTCGGCTACGCCGTGAAAAACCAGAAGCTCGTCTGCCTCGACGCCGGCCATTATCACCCGACGGAAAACATGTCGGACAAAATTTCCTCCGTGCTCTGCTTCGTGCCGGAAATTTTGCTGCACGTCAGCCGCGGCGTCCGCTGGGACAGCGACCACGTGGTCATTCTGGACGACGCCCTGCTGGCCATTGCGCAGGAGCTGGTGCGCGGGGATTATCTGGGCCGCACGCACATCGGGCTGGATTATTTTGATGCCAGCATCAACCGCGTTGCCGCGTGGACCATCGGCGCGCGCAACATGCTCCGCGCATTGTGCATCGCCATGCTCGATCCGATTGACAAGTTCAAGAAGCTCGAACTCGCCGGGGATTACACCTCGCGCCTCGCGCTGATGGAAGAATCCAAGTCGCTGCCGTTCGCGGCGGTGTGGGATTATCACTGCCTCAAGCAGGGCGCGCCGGTGGGCGAAGACTGGCTGGCCCAGGTCAAGCAATACGAGAAAGACGTGCTTTCGAAGCGCAAATAATCCGTCGAAAACCGGTCACAATCAAAATGGCCGGAGGCATGAAGCCGCCGGCCCAGTTCAAATCCGTTGCAGTTGAAAGGAAAAACCTATGAATGATGCTGTTCCAATGACGACGAATCCCGCCCTGGGCATAATTATATTTGTGCTGGGCGGCCTCGCGGGCGCGGTGTTTTATCTGCCGCTCAAGAAGGTTAAAAACTGGGCCTGGGAATGCTACTGGCTCTTTTGGGCGCTGTTCGCGCTGCTCATCGTGCCGATTGCGCTGGCCTTGATCACATCGCCGAACACATTCAGCGTCCTCAAAGCCGCGCCGGGCAAGGAGCTTTGGTATTGCTACCTGTGCGGCGCCGCGTGGGGCTTCGGCGGCCTGACCTGGGGGCTGATGATCCGTTACCTCGGCGTCGGCCTCGGCCTGGCAATGGGCTGCGGCCTCTGCTCGGCGGCGGGAACCATCGTCCCGAAAATCCTGAAGGGTGAATTCGGCGAACTGTTCCAGTCCAATGCGGGAATTTGCTCCTTCTGCGGCGTGCTGGTGTCGCTCTTCGGCATCGTGCTGGTCGGCATGGCCGGCATGTCCAAGGAAAAGGAATTGCCGGAGGAGGAAAAGAAAAAATCCGTGGCGGAATACAACTTCAAAAAAGGAATGCTGGTCGCGCTGTTCTCCGGTTTGATGAGCGCCGCGCTCGGCTTCGGTTTGGTCGGCGGTCCCACGATTGAGAAACTGGCTCTGACGACGCAGCCGGTCACGCCGCTGGCCTGGGCGGGCATGCCGGTGCTGGTCATCGCGCTGCTCGGCGGGTTCACGGTGAACTTCCTCTGGTGCCTCTTCCTGAACGCCAAGAACAAGACGTTCGGCGATTACACCAAGAAAGGCGCGCCGCTCGTTCCCAACGTCATTTTCGGCGCAATTGCCGGCGCCATCTGGGTTTGTCAATTTGTCGCCTTCAAAACCGGCGAGCCGCAGATGGGCAGCCAAAGCTACGTCGGCTGGGCGGTGCTGATGGCCAGCTCGATCATGTTCAGCGGCGCGCTCGGCCTGATCCTCGGCGAATGGAAAGGCACCAGCAGCCGGACCCGCGGCTTGCTCGGACTCGGACTCGCCGTGTTGCTTGGCTCCGCCGTTCTCTCCGGTTACAGCGGCAAGCTCGGCCAGGACGCCGCCAAACAGCCAGCCCCGACGATTCCCCAAGTCGAGACCAAATAGTCTGTTTGGGAAAACATTTGGCCGTCTCCTCGCGGAGACGGCCTATTAATTTTCCTTAAAGCCGCGAAAGATTTCTATTTCCCGCCCACCTGCTGCATCCACTTTGCGCGGTAGCCGGGAAGAGCCTGGGCCAGTTCACCGGTGAAGGCCGGCACCTGGCGGTATTTCACACCCAACGCCGCCGTGTCCACTTTGTAGGGATGGATTCCCAAACACGCCGCCTTGCCGGCAATGGCCGCGCCGAGCGTGGTCGTCTCGGTGACGGCGTGGCCATTGCGGTCGAACATCGCATACACCGGATGGCCCGTCAGCGTCGCCAGTAATGCTGCAAAGAATGAATCCTTCGAGCCGCCGGCGGTCAGCACGATTGGCACCTGTGGGTCGGAGGAAATTGCCGTCACCTGCTGGGCCGTCGTCAGCGCCGTCATCAAATTGCCGATGAGATACGGAGAGACGCCGTCCGCGAAGAACGCCGCCTCGTTGATGATGCGGCCCTTGACCTGCGGGAACGGCCCCGTGCCATGGTTGGACGGATTGATGTTGGGCAACGCGAAGCTGTCCGCCGCCTTCAAAATTTTGAGCAGTTGCGGCGCGGTCCAGTTGTTGTTGAATCCGCAGCCCCTGTCTTTGGCAAGCTGCTTGAGCTGGGAAAAATCCGCGCCGCCGCCATAACGCGCTGTCACCACCGGCTCGCCGTCCACCGTGCCTTGAATGATGATGTCGCGCGTGTAACCGTCGCCCGGCACTTTGGCCGCGCCGCCCATCTGGGCGATCATTGTCCAGGTGCCGGCTTCCACCTGCAACACCGGTTTGCCAGTCGCCGCCGGGTAGGCCTGATAAAATGTCGAAAGAATCGGCAGGTGCGAAAGGCAGGTGTCGTGTCCGCCGGGAACCACCAGCGGCTGCATGGATAGTTTCAACCGTTTCGCCTGCGCGGCGGGCATGGTGCCGATGGATTTGTAGCAGACGGAAGTTTGCGCGGGCACCAGCCTCTGAAAACCTTTCACCAGCCGGCTGGCCTTGCTGGGCGTGCCGGGCTGGCTGCGGACATCGCGCGTGCCGGTGTGGCACATCCAATAGCTGTGCTCGTTGCCAGCCTGTTTGATGGCGCCGAGATAATCATCGCCAATAAAATGTCCGCCCATGAGCGCGCCGTATTGGCCAAAGGCCGCCGCCTGGGCGAACAATTGCGGACGCACCAGTTCCTCGAACACCAGCCGCTTCAACAAAGTCAGCGAACCCGGAAAATCACGGATCGAGCCGGTCTCCTGAAAAAATTCCTCTTTCGATCCAGCCAGTTTGGCGAACGCGTCATTGACGGCTTCCGGATAACCCTGCGTGTAAGCCAGCGTCAGCCGCTCGCCCGGGGCTTCCATCAGCGAGTTGTCCGCGCCGACCAGGCCGCCCGAAGCGCCGCGCGCGACCGGCGCGACCGCCGCCGCCGCCCGGTCTTTTTCCGGCAGGGACTGGATGATGCTGTCGAACCAGTCGAATTCCTTGCCGGTGGCGTTGTATTTCAAGCCCTCATGCTCCGTGCCGGGGCTGTCGGTGCTGGCCGAATGCACGGTGGCCAGGGTTTCAAAGTCCAGCGTTTCGAGTTTGATGTTTGAGGCTCCGTCCACGGGAACCAGAATTGTCTTGGCGCTCATGTTGTCTTCGCATTGATGCCCGCCATCACCGCCGCATTTTGGCGGAGTTGCCGGCCGGGGCTGTTTCAGTCGTCATGCACGTTTCTTTCGCTCGTGAATCCGAGCGTTAAGAAATGTTGTTCCGGTCAGACTAGCCAAGCCGGCAGCGAGGGACAAGCGGCAAACTTCAGATTCAATTCAACCAACGGTCTGGCTGCCGGACCAACTGGCCCGACAGCAGCGGCCAATCATCCATTTCGTCAAACCGTGAAAGACATTTTGCACCCGGCGCGCCCCGCATTGATTTCCGGCGTCCTCTTGCGCCTCCGTTTCGTTGAAAGGTGATTGTTCGCGAACCAAGGCCGGACTCGACCGCAACGAACACATGGCCATTTTTTGTCATATAGCATGTCAAAAAATGTTGCATGTTGTGGCGGGATGCGTTAATCGCTGGCATCAATTATTTTAGGAAACAGCGGGATGACGGGCGAACCAACTTCAGCGGGGAGGCTGGCCCGTCGGCGGTGAATGAACAAAGGCGCTGATGGAATCTTCAATGCAACCGGGCGAAGAGGGTTACCGCGAGGTGGTCGAACTGAAGGCCGCGCTCGACGAGCATGCCATTGTGGCCATCACCGATCCGCAGGGGAAAATCACCTACGTCAACGACAAATTCTGCACCATCTCCAAATATCCGCGCGAGGAGCTGCTGGGGCAGGATCATCGCATCATCAATTCCGGCTGCCATTCCAAGGAATTCATGCGCGACCTTTGGACGACGATTGCGCAGGGCCGGGTGTGGAAGGGTGAGATCAGGAACCAGGCCAGGGACGGCACATATTACTGGGTGGACACGACCATCGTGCCTTTCTTCAACGAGCAGGGCAAACCCCGCCAGTATGTGGCCATTCGCACCGACATCACCGCCCGAAAACGGGCGGAAGAATCGCTCGCCCGGATGGCGGCCATTGTCGAGTCGTCGGACGATGCCATCATCAGCAAGACGCTCGAAGGCATCATCACGAGCTGGAACCTGGGCGCGGAAAAATTGTTCGGCTATCCGGCCAAGGAAGCCGTGGGCCGGCCGGCGTTGCTGCTCTTTCCGCCGGAGCGGGTGGAGGAAGAAACGGACATCCTGGCCCGGATTGCGCGGGGCGAAAGCGTGGATCATTATGAAACCGTGCGGGTGCGCAAGGACGGGAAACGTCTGGATGTCTCGGTGACCATCTCGCCCATCAGAGACGGCCGGGGCCATATTGTCGGCGCCTCCAAAATCGCGCGCGACATTTCGGAGCGCCGGGAGCTGGAGCTGGCCGTGACGACGGCCGCCGAGCAGGAGCGGGGGCGCATTGCACGGGAACTGCACGACGGTCTGGGGCAGCAACTGGGCGGGCTGCGTTTTTTGATGGAGGGCTTGCGACGCGATTTGGAATCGGCCAACGCGCCCCAGGCGGAAATCGCCGGGCAGCTTTCCAAGGAAATCGCCACCGCCCTGACGCAGGCGCGCACGCTGGCCCACGAACTTTATGCCGTGCCGCCATCGCCGGACGGGTTGCAGCAGGCGCTGGAAAACCTGGCCGAGCGCGCCAGCGAGCGCGGGATTGGCTGTGTCTTTGGCGGTGAATCCTGCGTTCTGATGCCCAATCAAGTGGTGGCCAGCCATCTTTACCGGATCGCACAGGAGGCGGTGCATAATGCCCTCAAACACAGCCGCGCGACGCGGATTGAACTGGAGCTGGTATCCCAACCCGACAACGTGGAGTTGCGGGTGAGAGACAACGGCGTTGGCCTTCCGGTCGCCTCCCATTCCCGCGGTCTCGGCCTGCACACAATGGAACAGCGCGCGCGGCTGATCGGCGGGCGGTTGACGGTGATGAATCAACCCCCGAACGGCGTCGCGGTGATTTGCTCGGTGCCCAAAGCCGCCCTGGAAACAGCGATCGTTGCCGTGGATGCCGGATGACCCAGCCGAAATTCAAAACCATGCCCGCCAAAAAACCATCCGCCGCCAGCCCGCAGCGCAAGAAAATTTTACTGGTGGACGACCATCCTCTGATGCGGCGGGGGCAAGCCGATCTGCTGGAACGCGAGCGGGATCTGACGGTATGCGGCGAGGCCGGGACGGCGCGCGCGGCGATGGAAGCCATTGCAAAACTGCAGCCCGACCTGGTGCTGGTGGACATGGCGTTGCCGGACAAAGACGGGCTGGAACTTATCAAGGACATTCAGGCAATTTATCCTGGCCTCCCGGTGCTGGCGATGTCCATGCAGGATGAATCGCTTTATGCCCCGCGCGTTTTGCGGGCGGGCGGGCGGGGCTATGTGATGAAGGGCGACGCGCCGGAGCAACTGGCCACGGCCATCCGCACAGTTCTGAACGGCCAGGTGGCGTTGAGTCCGCGCATGTCCGCCAGGATGCTGGAATCCATGGTTGGCCCGTCCGGGCAGACGGGCGAAGGGCCGGAAGCAAAATTGTCGGATCGCGAACTGGAAGTGCTGCGGCTTTTTGGCGGCGGCTGGAGCACGGACGAAATCGCCAAACGACTTCATTTAAGCCCCAAGACGGTGGACGTGCATCGGGCGCA
>Ga0181534_10002240_pt1 | contig 12114 bp, 6 predicted proteins | sample PEATcosm2014_Bin_37_FD_119758 | JGI IMG/M metagenome (GOLD analysis project Ga0181534, IMG submission 119758) | Peatland microbial communities from MTU Mesocosm Facility, Houghton, MI, USA - PEATcosm2014_Bin17_10_metaG | ecosystem: Environmental > Terrestrial > Soil > Wetlands > Peat | place...
CAGGCGCTGGTCGAGAAGGCACAGGCCGCCCTGGCCGTATGACGAGCACGTCGAGCGGGCCGGTGATCAGCTTGCGCAGCCTGCGCGACCGGCCGTTCGAATTGCTCAAGGAACTCGAGAAACGCAGCCGCGCGATGGTCACCGGAGCGGTTGCGGAAAGCACGGTGGGGCGCGAGTGGGTGGGTGTGGCGTTTCGCATGGGCGGGGAGACTTTTTTGGTGGCACGCGAGGAAACCCGCGAGGTATTGGGCTATCCTGCGGTTGTCACGCGCATCCCCGGTGCAAAAGGCTGGGTCAAGGGGCTGGCCAACGTTCGCGGGCAACTGCTGCCGATGTTGGACCTGCGACAATTTCTCGGCAGCGGCGCAACCGTTGCCGGCCGCAACACCCGGGTCGTCGTGGTCAATCACCGGGATATTCCGGCGGGACTCATGGTCGATGAAGTGTTGGGTTTTCGCCGCTTCGCAGAGGCGGAATTCAACGCCGAAGCGCCGCCGACGGTGATCCGCTGCGACAGTTATCTGGCCGGCGCCTTTCGCCGCGGCGGCGAGGTCTGGCCGGTGTTGAGCCTGAAGAGCTTGGTGGAGAGCCAGAGTTTCCTGCAGGCCGCGAGCTAGTTGTTCCACTGGAACCGAAATGGTCACGCGAAACGATACGAATGCCAACGTCAATCTGCTGCCGGTGCTGGCGGCACTCGTCGCGCTCTGCATAGCCGCCGCCGCCGCGCTGACGCTTCTCTCGCGCGGCCCCTCCGTCGCGGCGCCGGCCGAGCAGATCTCCCTCGTGGTGCAGCGCATGCCTCTCGAGGCGCAAAACGCCCTGCGGGGGGAATCGAGCGCCTTTGACGCGCTCGACAAGAGCGAGGCCCGGCTGAAGACCTTGCGCGCCGCGGGCGCGCCGGCCCCCGGCGCCGTCACCGATGACATGTGGAACAAACTGACCGCGGGCGTGAGCACGGTCGGCGAGGCCCGCGCCGCGGTGGACACCATTCAGGTCGCCAATCAAGAGGCCCGCGAATTGGCGCCCAAACTGCTGTCCGAGCTCGGCGATCTAGCCAGCGCGGTCGGCGTACAAAAGCTCGAGGGGATGAGCCGGTACCTGGAGCGTTTCGAGCTCATGGTTCAGCGCATCCAACAGGATTTGAACGGCCTTGCCTCCGGCGTGAGCGATGCCGCACCTGCCGCGCAGCGCCTTGCCGACAGCCTGGAGTTCTTGAATCAGGTCATGCGCGGCTTGTCCGGCGAGGAATCCGGCCTCGCCCTGACGCGGGTCAGCGGCGCGGACGCGGAGCAACGCTTGAAGACCGTGGTTGCGCGCAATCAGCAGTACGGCAACAGCGTGCGCAAGGCGATCGGCGCCGCCGAGGCGCTGTCGAAGGCACAGGCGGCGGCGCGCGCTCTGCCGGCCGTGGCCGGCAGCCTGGCGGGCTCACTGAGCGATGCCTCCGCGTCGCGGGTCGAGTCTGCCGCGAATTACAAGCCTTGGGTGGTGTCGCTGCTGGCAATCGCCATCGTGTTGCTGGCGGCCCTCGCCTGGCTCTATCTGAAATCCGTCAGTATGCGGCGCACCAGCGAGTTGCGGGTGCGCGAGAACGAGCGCAATCAAGAAGCAATCATGCGATTGCTGGACGAACTGTCGAGTCTCGCGGACGGCGACTTGACCGTGCAGGCGACCGTGACCGAGGACATTACCGGCGCGATCGCCGATTCGATCAACTACGCCATCGAGGCGCTGCGCGAGCTCGTCACGACGATCAACGACAGCGCCATCCAGCTGGACGGGGCCGCCAAGCAGACTCAGGCCGCCGCGGCGCACATGGCCAAGGCCAGCGGCGCGCAATCCCGGCAGATCTCCTCCGCCAGCGAATCGATGGCGGACATGGCGGCCTCCATCGAAGAGGTTTCCGGAAATTCGGAGCGCTGTTCGGACGTCGCCCGGCATTCGGTCGACATCGCCCACAAGGGCGGCGACGCCGTACGGCGCACCATCGACGGCATGAACGCGATCCGCGAAACCATCCAGCAGACCAGCAAGCGGATCAAGCGCCTGGGCGAGAGTTCCCAGGAGATCGGCAACATCGTCGAGCTGATCAACGACATCGCCGAGCAGACCAACATTCTGGCGCTCAACGCCTCGATCCAAGCCTCCATGGCGGGCGAGGCAGGCCGCGGCTTCGCGGTGGTGGCGGACGAGGTGCAAAGACTGGCGGAGCGGGCCGCAAACGCCACCAAGCAAATCGAGGTGCTGGTGCGCACCATCCAAACCGATACCAACGAGGCCGTCGTGTCCATGGAGCGCAGCACCACCGACGTGGTGGGCGGCGCATTGCTGGCCGAAAATGCCGGCGCCGCGCTCGAGGAGATCGAGCAGGTTTCCAATCAGATCGCGAGTCTGGTGCAGAACATCTCGGCGAGCGCGCGGCAGCAAGCGGTCGCGTCCGGAAACATCTCTAAAAACATGCAGGTGGTGCGCGAAATATCGACGCAGACCGCCGAGGGCTCGACGGCGACATCCACGTCGATTGCCAAATTGGCGGCGCTGTCTGCGCAGCTGCGCAAATCCGTTGCGGGATTCCGTCTGCCGGACTACGGCGGGGGCACGACCACTCTCGGTTCCGCCTCCTCCACGCGTCTGCCCGCCTTGAACGAACCCGCGGCTCCCGGCGGCCAGGGCAGCCCCAACAACCCGGCGGGCAATACCGGCGGCACCGGAAAAATGCGCAAGGCCAGCGGTTTCGGCGCCTGAGCCTCGAGACGATTCCGGCATGACCGATATCAGTTCCCAAACTCTGCACGTCGTTGCCAAAGAACTCGCGACGACGCTCACCGATGCACGGGCCTCGCTCGAGGCCTACGCGGAGCGTCCGGACCAGCGGGCGCTGCTCGAGAAATGCGCGGACCATCTGCATTCCGCCCATGGGGTGCTGCGTCTGGTCGAAGTGTACGGCGCGGCGCTGCTCGCGGAGGAAATGGAACATGTCACCCGCTACCTGCTGAACTCGGACAGTGACCAGAAGCGTCAGGTCGACGGTCTCGACGCGTTGATGCGCGCGATGGTGCAGCTGCCGACCTACCTCGAGCGGGTATTGTCGGGCGGCCGGGACCTGGCGCTGGTGCTGCTGCCGCTGCTCAACGATTTGCGCTCCGTGCGCGGTAGCCCCTTGTTGTCCGAGGGAACGCTGTTATTGCTCAATTTGAAATCCGATCAGCCGGCACAGCCGCAATCGCAGCGGCAGGGCGAGCAGGTGATCACCGTGGCGCAATGGGCAAGGCGCCTGCGGCCGCGATTCCAGATCGGTCTGCTGGGGTACATCCGCGGCGAACGCACCGTCCAGAATCTGGAAATTCTGGCGAAGGTGGCCGAAAAGCTCGAGCAGGTCGCCACCACCCGGCCGGTATTTCAATTGTGGTGGGTGGTCGGCGCCATTCTCGAGGCGGTACGCGCCAATGGCCTCGAAGGCAGCGCGACGCTGAAGCGCTTGCTCGGGCAGGCGGACCGGCAGATAAAGATTCTGTACGAGCTCGGCGAGGCGCGGTATTGCGAGGACCCGCCGGTCGATCTGCTGAACAACCTTCTGTACTACGTCGCCCGGGCATCGAGTTCCGCGGGCCGGATCGCCGCGGTGCGCGCTTCATTCAAGCTCGCCGAGCTGCTGCCGGTCGACGACACGATCGAACAGGAGCGCGAAAGCCTGTCGGCGCCCAGCGTGAAGCTGATGCGCACGGTCGCCGCCGCGATCAAGGAAGATCTTTCCAAGGTCAAGGACGTTCTGGATATATTCGTGCGCCGCGGCGGCGGCCGCAGCGATGAACTCGGGACTCAGCTCGAATTGCTGAAAAAGATCAGCGACACCCTCGGGGTGCTCGGGCTCGGGGAGTTGCGCCAGCGCGTCCAAGACGAGATCTCCGCGCTGTCCGACATGGTCGCCGACGGTAAGCCTCCCGCCGAGGAGGCGCTGCTCAAGGTGGCCGGTGTCTTGCTGTCGGTGGAAGACAGCCTCGACGATCAGCTGGTGCGCCTGATCTTGCCGGCGCAGTCCGATGGCTCGGCCAGCGAGGCGCCGGCCGATCACGATCTGGAATTCAGGCTGGTCAGCGAGGCGGTGCTGCGCGAATGCATCGTCAACATGGCCCGCATCAAGGAGGCCGTGTCCATTGCCGTACAGAAGCCCGGCGAATTTCCGTCGCAAAGTCTCGACAACGTGCCGCAGCTGCTGCGAGGCATCACCGCCGGGCTGTTGATGCTGGGCAAGGGCAGGGCGGTGGAGTTGATGGATGCGATCGGCGCGCAGGTGCGCAAGCTCATCGAGCCCGGCGCGCCCCCGCCGGACGCCATCCGCCTGGAACGAGTGGCCGACGCGATCGTCAGCATCGAGTACTACATGGAGACTCTGCAGAGCGGGCGCAACGATCCTTGGTACATGCTCGACAACGCCGAGATGTGCATCAAGACGCTGGCGGAGGAAACCCCGTCGCGCGTGCCGAACATCGGCCTGCCCGCGAGCGAGGCCGCCAAGACCGTCAAGCTCGATCCGGTAGAGACCATCGCCATGGAGCGCGCCACGCCGACCCACGTCGCAACGAATCCGTTGATCGCCGTGCCTCAGCCGGAGCCGGTCGACCCGCAATTCGTCGAGCTGTTCATCGAGGAAGCCAAGGAAGAGATTGCTTCCATTCGAGTCAGCTTCCCGCGGTGGGACCAAAATCCAATGGATTTGGAGGCGTTGGCGCTGTTGCGGCGCAGTTTCCATACTTTGAAGGGCAGCGGCCGCATGGTCGGGGCCCGGTCGATCGCCGAATTCGGCTGGTCGATCGAGAATCTGCTGAATCGAATCATCGACAATACGCTGTCGCGCACGCCTGGAATGATGGCCCTGCTGCGCAGTGCGGTCGCCGCCCTGCCGCAGCTGGTGGAACAGCTGGAATCCGGGCGCCACAACCCGGTGCCGATCGAGGCGCTGATGGCCCGCGCCTTCGCCTATGCCGACGGCCGCGAGGCGGATCAAGCCACCGTGACTCTCGCGCCGGAGGATCGCGGACCGGCGCCCGTGCCCGCGGCGGCCCCCACCGTACCGCCGGCCATGGATCCCGTCCTGCATGACATCTACAGCAAGGAGACATCGAGTCATCTGACGGAAATTCGCGAGTACCTGCGCAAGCGCGCCGGCCAGCCGGCGCCGCATGAATTGCCGGAGCCGGTGTATCGAGCCATTCATACCTTGAGCGGCAGTTCGAAGATGGCTGAAGCGCGGCACGGCATCCGCGTCACCGAACCGCTGAACCACGTCATGCGCAAGGTCTTCGACAGCGGTCACGGCTTGTCCGACACGGGGCTGGCGACCCTCGGCGACGCCGTTCGCGCGATCGACAACGTGGTGTCGCACATCAACGAGTCGACGGCATTTTTCTCGGAGCAACCCACGCTGCTCGCGCGGCTGCATGACATCGAAACCGAGCTCGACGCCGCGATCGCCCGCGATGCCATAGACACCAGCGCGTCGGCCTTGACCCCGGTGATCGCGGCGGCGCCCGAGGAATTCGCCGCGCCCAACGAGCCCGCAGCACAGTCCGCGGTAGCGCCGGCGGAATCGAAGCAAGCGCCGGCGGAACCCGAACAGGCGGCGGCGCAGGCCGAGCAAGCGCCGGCGGAGCCCGAACAGGCGGCGGCGCAGGCCGAGCAAGCGCCGGCGGCACCCCAGGAAGCCCTGGTGGAGCTCGAGGGAGCCCTGGCAGAGCTCGGGGAAGTCCTGGCGGAACCGCCGGAGGAAACCGCAACAGCGCCCGCGCCACCCGCGCCGGCGGGCGAGGAAGCCGCCGTGGCGCCGCAGGCCGAGGAATTCGATCACGAGATCGCCAACATCTACAGCGAGGAGGCCACCGAATTGCTCGAGGCGGCGGAAGTCTCGCTGACCGCCTGGAATCGCGACCGCCGGGACAAGCAGCGCGTGGCGGAGCTGCAGCGCCAATTGCACACGCTCAAAGGCGGCGCGCGGATGGCGGGGATCAGCGCGATGGGCGACTTGAGCCACGAACTGGAGACCTTGGTGATCCTGATCGACGGCGGTTCCGTGGCCGCCGACGATCATGCGCACGCGGTCATGCAGGCCAGCCTCGATGAGCTCGCCGCCATGCGCGATCTGGTCAGCAACGGCACTTTACCGGCAAGCGCGACGGCGCTGATCGCGAGGATTCGCGAGCTCGCGAACCCCACCCGCGTGCCCAGGTCCGTCGAGCCGGCCGTTGCGGCGCCGCCCGCCGTGCCGCCCCCCGACCTGGCTGCATCCGTCGGCGCGCCGCCCTCCGTGGCGGAGGTGCATGCGACCGCACCGCCGGAAGCGGCGCCGGCCGCCGCGAGAGAGGATTCGGTCGCGAATCTCGAACTCTCCAGCGCTCCGGTGCTGCCGGGACGCGAGAGTGCCCCCGTGGAGCGCGTGGAGATGGCGCGCGTCGACGCGGAGCTGCTCGACACCATGCTCAACAATGCCGGAGAGGTGAGCATTTTCCGCGCCCGCCTCGATCAGCAGGTCAACTCGATCGACTTCAACCTGGCGGAGCTGGCGCGCACGGTGACGCGGCTCAAGGAGCAGTTGCGCGGCTTGGAGATGGAAACCGAGGCGCAGGTTCTCAATCGGCACCGGGACGTGGACGCGCGGCGCAACGACTTTGATCCGCTCGAGCTGGACCGATACTCCTCCTTGCAGCAGTATTCGCGCGCTCTCTCCGAGACTTCCGGCGACGTGGCGAGCATTCAAGGACTGCTCGAGACATTGACGCGCGAAGCGCAGAATCTGCTGACTCAGCAGTCCCGTGTCATCACCGAGCTGCAGAACAGCCTGATGCGCACGCGGATGGTGCCGTTCCAGCGGCATGTGCAGCGGCTGACGCGCCTGGTGCGCCAGGCCGCGAACGACACCGGCAAGCGCGCCGAGCTCGCGATTCAAGGGGCGTCCGCGGAGCTCGATCGCCAGATGCTGGAGCGCATGGTTGCGCCGCTCGAACACATGCTGCGCAATGCCGTGGTGCACGGCATCGAGACCCCGGAACGCCGCGCGGCACTCGGCAAACCCGATGTCGGGCGCATCTCGGTCAGTCTGGAGCGCGACGGAGCGGAGATCGTCATCGTGGTCGCCGACGATGGCGCGGGCATCAGCGTGAAACTCATTCGCGAGAAAGCGGCTGCCCTCGGGCTCACCGCCACGTATGCGAAACTCACCGACGAGGAAGCCGTGCAGCTCATTTTGGAGCCCGGCTTCAGCACCGCCGGCCACCTCACGCAATCGGCCGGGCGCGGAGTCGGCATGGACGTCGTCGCCACCGAAGTGAAGAAGCTCGGCGGGGGTCTGTTCATCGATACGACGCAGGGCAAGGGATCGCGCTTCACGATTCGCCTGCCTTTCACGTTGGCGATCAGCCAGGCCCTGATCGTGCGCGTTTCCGAGGAGACCTATGCGTTGCCCTTGGCGACCGTGGAAGGCGTGGTGCGCCTGCCCCGAAACATCGTCGCCAGGCATCTGGGCAAGGATGCGCCGATGTTCGAGTACGGCGGCCAGAAGTACCGTTTCCAGCAGCTGGGGTCGTTCGTCGGCTTGGGGCCCACGCGTCTGCCCGAATCCGACGTGTCGATATCGGTGGTGCTGATCCGCGCGGGCGAGCATTCGACCGCCCTGGTCACGGATGAACTGGTCGGCAGCCGCGAGATCGTCGTGAAATCGCTCGGGCCGCAAATATCCGGCATCCGTGGAATCGCCGGCGCCACGATCCTGGGCGATGGCCGCATCGTCATCATTCTCGACATGGGCTCGCTGGTGCGTTCCGAGTGGCGCGCCCGCCCCACCGAGACGGCGATCCTCGATCAGCGCGACCGCCGCATCTTCGCCCTGGTCGTCGACGACTCCATCACGGTGCGCCGCGTGACGCAGCGCCTGCTGGAGCGCAACGGCATGCGGGTGTTGACGGCCAAGGACGGCGTGGATGCGGTGTCGCTGCTGCAGGAGCACCTGCCGGACATCATATTGCTCGATATTGAAATGCCGCGCATGGACGGCTACGAAGTCGCCGCCCACGTTCGAAACGATCCGCGTCTGAAGGATATTCCGATCGTCATGATCACCTCGAGAGTCAGCGAAAAGCACCGCGCGCGGGCCATCGAACTCGGCGTCGACGATTATCTCGGCAAACCCTACCAGGAAAGCCAGCTGCTCGACGCCATCGAGCCGCTGGTCAACCGCCGCAGCGCAGTCGCGAGATAGCGTATGTCCGATTTGCGCGACGAGCTGTATAGCTTGCTGGTGCCGCTGGCGGGAGAACGGCTGATCGTGCCGCGCGCCTGCGTCGCCGAGGTCATCGGCTATCAGGCGCCGGCCGAAATGACCAATGCGCCGCCGTGGTACCTAGGGGTCGTGAGCTGGGGCGGGCGCAGCGTGCCGGTGGTCTCCTTCGAAGGCGCCTTCGGCCAGACACTGCCGAATGTCTCCAGCCGCACCCGGATCGTCATCTTTCACGCGGCCGGCGGCACGCTGCAATCCGGCTACTTCGGCATGCTGACCCAGGGATTTCCCCAGCTCGTACGCGTGAACGCGGAAGTGCTGCGGCCGGATCCTACACGCAGCTTCCCGGAGCGATCACCCGTCATCTGTCAAGTGCGCATGGTCAACGAGACGCCGCTGATTCCGGATTTGCAGCGGCTGGAACAAATGATCGCCGAGGAGACCTCGGTGATGCCTACCTGACCCGACCCACCCGACCCACCCGATCCGATCCGATCCGACCCGACCTGACCTGACCCGGCCTGACCCGGCCTGACCCGGCCCGGCGCCGTCAGTGCAACAAGCCGAACACGGCGACTCCGGCGGTGGTACCGACGATCACCTTGCCGTCGGCGACCGTCGGCGTGATGAACTTGTTGCCGGTGCCGAAGTGATCCCGATTGTCCGCGGCTTGATTGCTGTTGTAGAGCTCATGAGTGAGGTTCGTGGCGTCGTACGCGTGCAGGACGGCGGTGCTGGAATTCTCGTGGGCCCAAACGATCGCGCCCGAGGTCCCGTTCGCCGACACACTGGGAGCCGTGCCCGGATAGGTGAACTGCTCCGATGTCTGCGATTGAGGCGTGGCCGCGAGCTTCGCCGCCGATATCGCGAACGCCTTCAGCGTCGCCCCGGCGTCACCGTAGTACACCGTTCCGTTGAAATAGGCGGGCGTGGACCAGATGCCCGAAGGCACGGCGCCGTTCAACTGCTGCCAGATCTGCGAGTTGCCGGCCGCATTGAACTTCCCCATCGAGTCGCGATTGACGACGTAGATATTGCCGTCCTTGCCCGCGCCGACCATGAGATGCCTGACGGTGTTGGTCGAATCCGTCTGATCCGGCAGCAGCATCTCCCCGCCCGAGCCTAGATCCTGGTCGGCGGCCGACTCGGCGACTTCGTTGAACATGGTGAAGTAATCCGCGACCGTCAGGGTACCGCCGGCGGTCGACAGCTTGAGGAAGGAATTGCCGTAATCCTGGTTCTGGGGAAAGCCGTTGGCATCCAGCGTCGTTTCGAAGGCCCCGTTCGCCGTCAAGAGGTAGATGTTGCCCGCCGAATCGGCGGCCGGACCACCGCCGCTCATCCAGATCGCGGGCCCTGCGCCGCCGCTGTTCGGCGCGACGTTGAGCACGGCGCCGCGGGCGAGAGTGCTCCCGGAATAGGCGATGATCCAGCCGAAGTACGGGGGAGTATCGCAGTGCGAGGTCCAACTCGTGTAGATCGTACCGTTCAACAGCAGCAATGCCGCCCGCTCTTCGTATTGGCCGGGACTGAACGTGACCGTTCCGCCGCCGGAGCTCGGATAGGTCGCCGTGATCTCCACCGGCCCCCCGAGCAATTCGGCGCCCGTGGTGAGATCGAGCGCATGCAGGCGCTGGTGGTAATTCGACGAGGCATCCTTCGACATGGCCACGACATAGAGTGTCCCGTGTGCTCCGGCGCTGCGGTCGATGACCGGCGTCGAGGTGATGCCGATCTCGGGCGTTACTTGACTGCAGCCGTGCGTGTCGCTCAGGGTCTCGCCCGAGCCGAGCAGGGAGACCTGCCACAGGACGGAGCCGGAGTTGGCGTCGAAGGCATAAACAGAATCGTGCTCGGTCGCGGCGAACACCACGCTGTGCACCGATCCCGCCACGCTGAGCTGCGAGACGTACAGCGGCTGCGCGTCGACCTTCCCGTCCACGGGCAGGTTGCGCAGCAAACCGAACGTCGCGGGCGCCACGTTCGCCAGGGTGAGGGTGGACTCCGTCAGATTCTGGCCGCTGCGGTTCAGGTCGTTCTTGTAGGTCAGGACGTCGGTCCCCGCGGGCGCCGTCGTTCCCGACGCGACGGTCAGCTTCGCCGCGTTGCTCGATACCGTGCCGGCCGAATTGGTGACGACAACGACGAAGGTGCTGCCGCTGTCGGCGGCGCTGGTGGCCGGAGTCGTGTAGCTCGATGAGGTGGCGCCGGCGATGGCCGCTCCGTTCTTCTGCCATTGATATGACAGCGGCGCGCTGCCGGCGGCAGTCACCGTGAAGACCGCCGTTTGCCCCGCCGTTACGCTCTGATTCGCCGGCTGCACGGTGATCGACGGAGCGGTGGCCTCGGAGGTGTCCGTCGCCGCGCCGCTGCCTCCTCCGCCGCAGGCGGCGAGAAAGGCGCACAAACACAGCGGTATCAGGACACAAAATCTTTCAGTCATGGGGCTTTGAAGCATGGGGTGGGGCGGCTCGCGCGAACATCAGGTCACAGGATTAGATCAGCTGACTTCGGCGATCAAGAGTCGGCCGTTCGCGACAACGGATGTCGCACGATTTCCTACATGTCGCCGAAGCGAGCCTGCACCCAGACCACGGCAGAGATGGCGGCGGTTTCAGTACGCAGAACACGGGGCCCGAGTCCGACCTGCGAAAATCCCGCCAGCCGAAAGGCCTCGAGCTCCTCGTCCGCGAAACCGCCTTCGGGCCCGATCGCGATGTCCGCCGCGGCTATCGCGGCCGGTGCGGCGCCACGGCGATCCTGTTCCCAGGCGCGTGCGTGCCGTGCCGAATCGGGTTCGAACACCAGACGGGCCCCCGGACCCGGCGCCAACTCTCCCAAATAGTTCAGCAGCGGCTGCGCCGCTTCGATGGTGGGCAGCCGATTGCGGCCGCACTGCTCGCAGGCGCTCACCGCCACGGCGCGCCAGTGAAGGGCTCTTGATTCCGCCTGGACCGGGTCCAGCCGCACGACGCTGCGCTGGCTCACTACGGGCACGATCCGCGCCACCCCGAGCTCCGTCGCCTTTTGCACGATGAAATCCATGCGGTCGCCGCGCGGCACACACTGCACCAGAGTGACGGCGAACGGCGACTCCCGGTCCACCAGCCGGCCGTCGCCCACGGACGCCGACACCCGCGAGCCACGGACGGCTTCGACCGCTCCGATGAATTCCCGACCGTCCCCGTTGAACAAAACCAGGGAGTCGCCGCTTCGCGCCCGCAGCACCTTCGCCACGTGCGCCGCGGTGTCGGGCGGCAGTTCGACCACGCTGCCCGGAATCAGCGAGACACCGACGAACACCCGGGTCAAACGCACGCGGCGAGCCCGATCGAGTGCGCCGCGCGATTGGCGGCCGCCATGGTGGCGAGCGAGGCCGAATCGGCCTCATTTTCGGGGACGGCGTGCATAGGCGGGGAATTGTCGCATATGCTAACGCGGGTATCGGTGACCTAAGGGGAGCCTGTGCGCAGGCTCCGAGGAGACGGACTTGCAGGTCGATCTCAAGAGCGGGCTGATGCGCGGCGCGAGACAAATCGCTTCGCCGAATCATGATTCGCGGCCGCCGGGAGTCGAGGCGGATCTGATCGTGGTCCACGGCATCAGCCTGCCGCCCGGAGAATTCGGCGGGCCCTGGATCGAGCGACTGTTCAACAACACCTTGCCGGCGGAACTGCACCCGTATTTCGCTGAAGTGGGCCCGCTGCGCGTCTCCTCGCACCTGGTCGTGGCGCGCGACGGCGAGGTGACGCAGTACGTCAAATTCACGGAGCGCGCCTGGCATGCGGGAAAGTCCATGTATCAGGGACGCGAAGCATGCAATGACTTCTCGGTGGGCGTTGAGCTGG
>Ga0181534_10002241_pt1 | contig 12109 bp, 11 predicted proteins | sample PEATcosm2014_Bin_37_FD_119758 | JGI IMG/M metagenome (GOLD analysis project Ga0181534, IMG submission 119758) | Peatland microbial communities from MTU Mesocosm Facility, Houghton, MI, USA - PEATcosm2014_Bin17_10_metaG | ecosystem: Environmental > Terrestrial > Soil > Wetlands > Peat | place...
CAAGGAGATGCGATGCGAAGGAGTGCCTGAACAGGTGCGGATAGACTCGCAGACTGACGCCTTGTCGCCGCGCCCAATAGGCCACTCTCGTCTGGACAGCCCGTCGGCCTAGCCGCTCACCACGGCGTCCGACGAATACCGCCGTCTCGCCCGGTCCCGCCATGCTCGCGCGTTCTCCGAGCCATTTCCGAAGGGCATCCAACGCTTCCGTGCCGACAGGAACGATACGCTCTTTGTTGCCCTTGCCCCGAACCGTGACAGTGCGGTCGGCCATATGCAGGCGATCGAGGTCGAGGCCGACCAGCTCAGCCAAACGCAGGCCAGACGAGTACAGCAACTCCATGATCGCGCGGTCGCGAGTGACGAAGATGTCGCCCTCTGGGATTTCCAGCAGGCTGGCCATCTGGTCGGCGTCGAGCGTCTCCGGCAGACGGCGTCGAGTCTTAGGCGCCCGGACGTCAACCGCAGGATTCCGCTTTACGTTAATCAAATCGCTGGGGCGTTCGCGCGCAAGCTCCTGCCCAAGCGTCTCCTGAACGAGGTACTCGAAGAAACTGCGCACAGCCGAAAGCCGACGCTGAATGCTGCGGCCGGCGAGGCCCTTTGAATGAGAATGGGCCGCAAACATCCGGATGTGCTGGCTGTCGACGGCACTCCAGTCATCGATGTTTTGGGCGTCGCAAAACTTGATGAGGGCGGCTAGATCCCGCCCGTAGTTGGAGTCTGTGTGCGCGGAGAGATTGCGCTCGATGGTCATGTAGCGCCGGAACTGCGCTACACGGTCAACGGCCGCGGCCTTCATCTCGTCAGCTCAGGCTGTCGATTTGGCCTGAACAGGAAGAGGAGCCGGCACCAAGGCGTCCGCAATGAGATCGGCCATGCGTGCCAGGAACTCTGTGCTCATGCCGGGGTGAAAGCGGTCGCGATCAGTGCTTCCCAACGCCAGCAGCCCGATATTGCCCTTATCCCCCAGCGGCACCAGCGCAACAGAGCCAATGTCATTGGCGTCCGATCCGAACAGGAACTCACGCTGAGAATCCCGCGCCTGACCACAACGTGGCTTGCCGTTGGAGAACAGCGATTCGAATGATTTCAGGTTGGAGTCGTCTGCACGCACAACGCGGACAAACCGCTGCGGGGTAATCTCAGGGTGAGGACCGATTAAAACCAGCACGGAGTGGAAAGCGTCAAAATCCATCCGCAGGCTGGCTTCCATCGTGGTGACGACGGCTTCGGGTGACCCTGCACGGAGCAGTTGGCGGGTGAACCGATGCAACTTGTCGGCGAGGGCGTCATTTGCACGGGCGACGCGCACGAACTCGGCGAGCTTGGCTTCGACCGCGGCATGCTTCTCGCGCAGCACCTCGATCTGCCGCTCCACGAGGGAGATTGTCGAGCCCCCCCGGGCATGAGGCAGACGAAGGCGGGCCAGCACGGCGTGATGACGCTCGAAGAAATCGGGATTGTGCTGCAGGTAAGCGGCAACCGACTCTTCTTCCGTTTCGACGGCGGCTACGCCGCGTGCTTCTCGTGTTGTCATATGTGTCAGACCTCGACGTGACCTTCGAATGCTACTTCGGCTGGTCCCGTCAACCAAATGTTATCCCCCGGACTGTCCCAGTTTACTCGCAACTCGCCGCCGCGCGCGCTAACAACGACTGAGGCGTCAAGAAGTCCGCGCTTTCTCTCCACGGCGACTGCCGCGCATGCTCCGGTACCGCATGCGAGCGTCTCGCCGGCACCGCGTTCATACACGCGGAGCTTGATGTGCGAGCGATCAATAATTTCGACGAAACCGGCATTCACACGATTGGGAAAACGTGGATGCTTCTCGATGGCCGGGCCAAGAGTCTCAACGGGTGCTGCATCGGTCGAATCTACTACGACTACTGCGTGGGGGTTTCCCATGGAGACGGCGCCTATTTCAACCCTCCGGCCGCCGACATCCAGACTATAAGTATCAGCCTTCGCTGGCGCATCGAACGGCAAACTGCGCGGCTCGAAACTAGGCACGCCCATGTCGACTGATACGACACTTCCGCTCTGCACACGCGCATGAATGAGCCCGGCTGGGCTGTCCATCGTCAGCGCGCCCGCGGTTGCCAGTCCCCGTCGATAGAGAAGAGCGGCGACACAGCGCGCGCCGTTGCCACACTGTTCGACTTCGCCACCGTCGGAATTGAAGATGCGATAGAACACCGCCGTATCCGGGCGTCGGGGCTTCTCCAGGACCAGGGCCTGGTCGAATCCGATGCCGGTGCGCCGGTCGCCGAGCTTTCGGAGCTGTTCCGCGGAGGGCAAGACCTGTCCGGCAGGCCAATCGAAGACTATGAAATCGTTGCCGGCGCCGTGCATCTTGATGAAATCGATGCGCATGACCCCAAGAATAGCCGAATCACCTCAACGCGGCACGATCCCTGAACATACAGCGATGATCCGAGCAGCACGCAGCAGCGCGTTGATCTTCTCGATGGGTGGGTTTGTGAACATGATGGGGTAGTCTGACGCCTATGCCTGAACGTGAATACACCGTCCTGGTGGAGCCTCACGGACGCCACATCAGCGTAGCTGCTGATCGCCCAATCCTGGAAAGTGCACTGAGCGCCGGGCTCAACCTTCCGCACAGCTGCAAATCCGGTCACTGCTCCTCCTGCCGCGTGCAGCTGAGCGCAGGACAGATCGAGTATCCAAATGGCCTGCCGCTAGGCCTCACTCCCGAGGAAGCTGCGGCTGGCAAAATCCTCCTCTGCCAGGCTCGCGCTCGTTCAGACCTCGTAGTTCAGGCACGGCTGATCGCGAGCGTGACCGACGTCGAGATCAAAACGCTCCCGTGTCGCATAGCGCAGATGACACCCCTGGCGCCCGACGTAATGCAGGTGTTCCTGCGCCTACCTGTCGTGGAGCGACTCGAGTTTCATCCAGGTCAGTACCTCGACATTCTTCTCGACCGCGGCAGACGCCGCAGCTTCTCGATCGCCAGTCCTCCTCATGACAGCGCACTTATCGAGCTGCATGTCCGACGGGTGCCCGGTGGCGACTTCACAGACGGGTTATGGGGAGCCACTGGCATTGGCTCCTTACTCAGAATCGAGGGTCCCATCGGCCAGTTTGTCTATCAGGAAGGGTCGTCGCCGGTGTTGATGATTGCCGGGGGCACTGGATTTGCACCGCTGAAGTCCATGCTGCGGCACGTGCTCGAGAAGGGTATCAACCGACCCATCCACCTCTACTGGGGTGCCCGCCAGGCACACGATGTGTATGAGGCGGAGCGGGTGCTGGAGTGGGTGAGACAATATCCCCAACTTCGGTTTACGCCTGTGTTGTCCGAAGCGGGCAGCTCGGGCTACCGTAAGGGTTGGGTACACGAAGCCGTGCTGGCTGACTATCCAAACCTCGAGCCGTTTGACATCTACGCCGCGGGGCCGCCCGCACTCATCGAAGCAATCAGGACGACGTTTCCGCGTCACGAGCGCCTGTTCTTCGACTCGTTCGATTATTCGTCAGATCCGAAACCGCTCGCGTAACTCACTGGCCATCCGACGACTGACCTGCAGGGGCGCCTCGCATCCCCGCAATCTGACGAAATACTGGCCCTCGGCATTTCGCTCGATTCCCTCCAGGTAACGCACGCTGACCAAAGCGTTGCGATGGATTCGCACGAACGCAGTCCCAAACTCGTCTTCGAGCGAACGCAACGAATCCTCAATCAGGTCCTCACCCTTCAGGTGCCGCACCGTCGTGTATTTCTGATCGGCAAAGAAGAACTGCACCTGATCCAGGGGAATGAGCCGGAGTCCTTCACGATGGCGAACCGCGATGTGCGAGCGGCTTTCGGCCGGATTGGCGATTTTTTGCAGCTGCGGTCGTGAGAGTCGGCTGGCGTGAGTCAAGGCCGCGGCGAGTTTCTCCTTACGGATCGGCTTCAACAGATAACCCACGGCCTGCGCGTCAAAGGCTTTCATGGCGTATTCGTCAAAAGCGGTTGTGAATATGACCGCCGGCGGCTGCTCCAGGACGTTCATGTGTTTCGCGGCCTCGATACCGTCGATGCCAGGCATCCTTACGTCGAGCAACACAACGTCCGGAACAAGCTCCGCGGCCCTCTGCACAGCCTCCTCACCAGTGACTGCTTCACCGATGACGTCGACTTGATCGAGCTCAATCAGAAGACTTCGCAATCGTTCGCGAGCTGGAGCCTCGTCATCGACGATGAGCACTCTAGGTCTCATGCAGCTTCTCGACGTGCGGGAATCGCAGGGTCACAATGAACTCGTTATCAAACCGTCCCGACTTTACGAGGCCGCGCTCCCCGTACAGGAGACCGAGTCGCTCACGGATGTTCGCCAGCGCGAGCCGATTACCCTCGCGCTCGCTCTCGAAGTCGCCAACAGGGTTGCGTACGACGATGGTGATGAGTTTGCCCGAAATCTCGCCGGTGACGGTTACCGTACCGCCTCCGGGCTGCGGCTCGATGCCGTGGTAAATCGCGTTCTCCAGCAGCGGCTGCAACATCAACCCGGGAACCAACGCTTTCGGTGGCAACGAATCGATCTTCCAGTCGACACGCAGACGTGACCCGAGTCGTAGCTCCTCAATCCGTTGGTACGTCCGAGCAACCTCATATTCCTGCTCAAAGGTGATCGTGTCGCGTTTGTCACTGAGGTTGGCGCGGAATAGGTCGGCCAGATCCTGCACCGCTTCCTCGGCAACCGCCGGGTTCGAGCGTGTGAGCGACGCGATGGTATTCATGCTGTTGAAGAGAAAGTGAGGCCGGATGCGTGCCTGAAGGGCATGAACGCGCGCAGTTGCCTGCATTTCGATATTGCGTCGCCATTCATGAGTTATATAGAAGTATCGGAGGGCCAGCGACGTCACTACGAAGCAGATGGCCACGTTTCTGATGAGAAACGAGCCCAGGTCGGGAGGAAACAGGATATTCGCTCCGGCATCCTCCACCAGCCCCGTGCGGCCAAGGTAGTAGGCCGCAGCGGAAATAGCTGCCACCAAAGCGGTGATCAACAACAGTACAGCCGCGGAGCCGCGGGCGACCTCCAGACGATTCAATGGCTTCCGCATCCAACACAACAGTGCTGCGCTGCCGAGGCCGATCCACAGCAGGAAAAGTGAGGTGCGTGACAAATCGGTCCAGAATCCCACGCCCAGATTCTCGTGGGCGAGGGTTAGGATCAGCGCGGTCAGCTCGACGATGAGAACGTTGGCGAGCGCGGCGCGCGAAGTGCAGAAGTCGGGGAGATAGAGGGACTGGTCGGCGCCCTCGCTGCTCATGCGTCTTTTTTAGCTACTCCGGATTTGCCGGGAGCGTCGAAAAGCTCTTCCTTGAGTCTGAAGGTGGCAGAAATGTCTTCGTCGCCGTAGCCGCGCGAGACCAGCTCCGCGTATTCGCCGAGCATGCGCTCGACGACGGGCAGTGCGACACCGAAACGCGCGGCCATATCGCGGCAAATACCCAGGTCCTTAGCGTGCAGACGTACACGAAAGCCGGCGGGATACGATCCGCGCACCATGTTTGGACCGCGGTGCACGAAATACCAACTCGAGCCGGCACCTTTACCCAGAGTGTCGACGACTTTATCGAGGGGCAGCCCTTGCGCCCTGGCAAATGCCATCGCCTCTGCCACGCACTCGATGATGCCGGCACACATGATCTGGTTGGTTGCTTTGGCCGCCTGGCCGCTGCCCGTTGGGCCAAAGTGCGTGACTGTTTTGCCCATGGCATTGAGTATCGGTTGCGCCTGTTCGAACGCTTCCGGCGCTCCACCTACCATGATCGCGAGCGTTCCCTTTTCAGCGCCTTCGACGCCGCCACTGACGGGGCAGTCGAGGAATTCAACGCCCGCTGGTTGCAGAAGCGCGCTCGCCGCGCGAGCCGTATCTGCACCGACGGTCGAGCAATCGATCACGAGAGCGCCTTTGCGCAGGCCCTTGGCAAGGGCGCGGACGACTTCCAATACGTCGTTGTCCGCGGAAACACAGATGACTACAGCATCAACCTCTGCGGCGAGGGCTTCCAGTGAGGCGGGAGCCTTGCAACCGAGCTCAGCGGCGAGTGCTTTGGCTTTTTCGGATGTGCGATTCCAGACAGCGCTCAACAGGCCGGCGCGATGGAGATTGCGCGACATGCCCATACCCATGGCACCGAGACCAACAAAGCCAACGCGCATCGTCTAGTTCCCAAAGCAGCCGGACCGGCAAGTGCGCAACTATACTTCTTTATTTGGCGCGGCACTGTCCCTGCCAGGGATAGTGCCGCGCACAGACCGGGTACTTTTCCGCCGAGAAACTACTTGGACGGGCCGCAGAGGTCGTTGACGTCTTGCCGTGCTTTCACACGATAGGCATCGGCTTCCTCTTCGGAAAGGTACTGCCGATCGTCAGGACGATCAGTGTCCTTCACCGTCCCCTTATCGCTAGGCGCGGCGCCCTTATAAATGCGGCGCGCCTGGATCGCCTTTTCGTAGCGATCCTTGGCTTCCTTGCACTGCTGGTCGCGAGCCTTGGCCAAATCGGCCTTCACATCCTTCGCAGCACTGTCCTGCGAAGAGGAAGCCGGAGGCGAGCCCTTGGGCGTAGTGGAGGTCGAGTGACTGGCAGCATAGGAACCACCGCCACCGCCGCCCGGAGGCTTGGGCGATGACTTGATTACTTCCGATCCCGGCACCCATTGGTCGCTGTAATGCACACTTCCGTGGTCATCGACCCAGCGAAAAACGTCGGCATGGGCAGCCGAAAGGACGCCCACACTCAAAACTGTGCTGATGGCTAGTTTTCGCAACATAAGCAGACCTCCCCGGTCGGCGGGAAGTATCGCTGGTCGCCCAAGGCGCAGCCATAGAAGTGGAGCACGTTTCCAGCGATTGGCGCCTCAATACGTTAAACCGGGCATAAAAAAGCCCCGGTCTGCCTGGAGGCGGACCGGGGCCTGAGTCAGAGAACCCGATTACATGTCGTAGGCGCGTTCGCCGTGCGATGTGATGTCGAGACCCTCTCGTTCTTGTTCTTCTGTAACCCGCAATCCCATGACCGCCTTGACGACCAGGAACGCAACCGTCGCCACCACCGCGGTCCAGACCGTAACGATGACCACAGCCTTGATCTGAATCAGGAGCTGGGGCCAGATGCCGGGGTAACCGGTCGTGCCCTTTACCCAGTCAGTGACAGAGCCCGGGCCACCCAGCGAAGGCGCATTGAAGATACCGGTCGTCAGCGCTCCGAAAATACCGCCAAGGGCGTGTACGCCGAAGACGTCGAGGGAGTCGTCGGCCTTGATCATCTTCTTCAGGCCCGTGACACCCCAGAGGCAAACAACGCCAACGCCAAGGCCGATTGCGAACGCCCCGGGAATTCCGACGTTGCCGGCAGCAGGCGTGATCGCGACCAAGCCAGCAACGGCACCGGAAGCAGCACCGAGCATCGAAGGCTTACCCTTCACCAGCCACTCGCAGAACATCCAGGAGAGGACTGCGCAGGCCGTTGCGAGGTAGGTGTTCATAAAGGCGAGAGCGGCGGACCCGTTCGCTTCCAACGCAGATCCGGCGTTGAAGCCGAACCAGCCGAACCACAGCATTGAGGCGCCGATCATGCACATCGTCAGGCTATGCGGAGGCATCGGCTCTTTGCCGAAGCCCACGCGCTTGCCGAGGATGATCGCGCCGACGAGACCGGCGACACCTGCATTGATGTGAACGACCGTGCCACCTGCGAAATCGAGCGCCCCCATCTGCCAGATGTAACCAGCGGTTGCCGTAACGGCGTCAGCCTTAGACGCATCGGTGTAGGCGTCCGGACCGGCCCAGAACCAGACCATGTGCGCGACCGGGATGTAGCTGAAGGTGAACCAGATCACCATGAACAGCAGGACCGCGGAGAACTTGATGCGCTCGACGATGGAGCCGAGGATCAGGCAGCAGGTGATGGCAGCGAATGTGGCCTGGAAGGCGACAAACACCAGCTCATACATGGGTGTGGCCTTGCTGAAGGTGCCGGCCATCGAGAAGTTGCCCGTCGCAGGGTCGAACGTTCCGTTCAGGAACAATCGACTCCAACCCCCGAAGAACGCATTACCTTCAGTGAACGCCAGCGAATATCCGTAGACGCACCACAGCACAGTGATTAGCGAGAAAACGACGAACACCTGCATGAGCACCGACAGCATGTTCTTTGTGCGCACCAGGCCGCCGTAGAACAATGCGAGGGCAGGTACTGACATCAGAAGCACGAGCGCGGTGGATGTCAGCATCCACGCCGTATCGCCTTTGTTGGGTACAGGCGGGGCCGGAGCGTCCGCTCCCCAGGCTAGCGTGGGTCCCAGCGCGACGAGCGCCAGTCCCAGGGTTGTTAATGTGGTCTTTGAAGCGGTGCGCATGTTTTCTCCCGGACGGTTTTTAATACATTTGTCGAACGGGACCTCTGGTCCGACATATCGCGTGGTTCGCGCAACAAACACCGGCTGCCCCCATGCTCGAGTGGACCGTATGCTTGTGAAGCGCGCATACAAAGTGCAGATTCCGTGCCACAGCATTTTTTAGTGCAGTTTTAATGAGTTGCGTGTGGGAGGACCCCACCCGCGCACTGTTTTGGAGCCACGTTCTGGAGTCCTGCGTCAAATGGGGGCAGGGTTCCGTGAGGTAAATCACATGAATACACCCAAGATCGACGAGATCGTCCGACGTTTGGTTGAGAGCGTGCCGCCCGGCGTCAGGGCGGTGCAGCAAGACCTCGAGAACAACTTTCGCGCGGTGTTGCGTGCAAGCCTCACCAAGCTCGACCTGGTTTCGCGGGATGAGTTTGATGCGCAGATGCGCGTCCTGGAGCGCACCCGGGCCCGGCTCGAGGAACTGGAGCGCAAGGTGGCGGGGTTGGAGGGCGCCACTGTTAGCAAGGATGCCGCCACGCCGCCGAGCGGGGAAACCGGGCCGCATTGAGGGCCAGCTATCGCGAGCGCGGGCAGTAGCGCGCTGAATCAGGGGTCTGCGGCGGTGGGCCGACGGCCGCGCGCCTGATGTCTTTCGAACGCACAGCCAAGGAAGGCTATGTCTATCGCGACCGTCGTCTGCCGCGCGCAGCTGGGGCTGCACGCCCCGCTGGTTCAGGTGGAGGTGAGCCTGGATTCCGGGTTGCCGAGTTTTTCGATTGTTGGCCTCGCCGCCACGGTCGTCAAAGAGAGCAAAGACCGCGTCCGCGCAGCCATCGTCAATTCCAACTTTCAATTCCCCGCCGGCCGCATCACCATCAACCTGTCCCCGGCGGATATTCCCAAGCGCGGTGGTCGGTTTGACCTCCCGATTGCCATCGGGATCCTGATCGCGTCCGGTCAGGTGAAGATGGACCCCGAATCGTCGCTCGATCCCGGGCACCGGGAGCTCTATGGGGAGCTCGGGTTGAACGGGGAATTGAGGTCCGTGCCGGGGATGCTCCAGGCGGCGGCGCATGCTGCACGCATGGGGCACGAGGTGATCGTGCCTGAAGCCAATGCGGATGAGGTGCGCTTGCTGCTGGGCCGAGCGCAGGCAGAGTTAGATGGCTGTGGTGCTCCCGATGCAACGCGACGCCGGCGCGCAAGACCCACGATGAGAGCCGCCAGTCACTTGCTTGCGGTCTGTGCGCATCTCACCGGCATAGAACCACTTCCTGCCCTGATGCCGCGCGTTGTAGAGGTCAGCAGCTACGCTGGCGAGCCCGAACTCGACTTGCGAGACGTTCGCGGACAGGTAAACGCGAAGCGCGCATTAGTCATAGCGGCCGCCGGAGGACACTCTCTCCTCATGCGTGGGCCGCCGGGCTCAGGCAAAAGCATGTTGGCTATGCGCCTGCCCGGGCTGTTGCCTCCGATGACGGAGTCGGAGTCGCTCGAAGTGGCAGCCATCGCTTCCGCTAGCGGGATCGGATTCAATGTCAGCAGCTTCGGACATCGTCCGATGAGAACGCCGCATCACACCGCTTCAGCTGTCTCGCTCGTCGGCGGAGGATCTGTGCCACGGCCCGGTGAAATCAGCCTGGCGCACCATGGCGTGCTGTTTCTCGACGAACTGTTGGAATATGACCGGCGTGCCCTCGAAGCACTCCGTGAGCCGCTGGAGTCGGGTGTCGTCTCGATTTCGAGAGCCTCGCATCACATGCAGTATCCGGCTCAATTCCAACTCGTGGCGGCCATGAACCCGTGCCCCTGCGGACGATTCGGAGATCCACAGGGGAACTGCGGTTGTTCTCCAGGCGACATTTCGAAGTACCTGGCGCGTGTGTCCGGCCCAATGCTCGAGCGCTTTGACATCCATTTGGAAGTGCCGCGCGTCAACTTGAGTGATTTCGATGACGCGGCTCTGCCGGCTGAGTCGAGCAGCACAATCGCCGCTCGTGTCATACGAGCCCGCGAGATTCAGATTGCGCGCCAGGGTAGGTGCAACGCGCGGTTGAGTGACGCGCAGATCACTCGACTGTGTGCACCTTCAAAAGAGGCGAAAGAAATACTCAACCAGGCTATGGAGCAGATGGGTTTCTCGGCACGCAGCCGCCAGAGAATCTTGAAGCTCGCCAGGACCATTGCTGATCTGGCGGGAGATGGGACCGTTGGAAAGTCACACGTCAGTGAGGCGATCGGCTTTCGGACGCTTGATCGGCGGCCGCCGAAGCCGAAGGAATGATGGGGGCGCCGAGGATGGCGCCCCCACAGGAGATATCGAGGCTTACTTCGCCAAGTCGACCATATGGTCGACGGCAGCCTTCACGAGGTCATCCGACAGGTCAGCGCGACCACCCTTGGCGGGCATCACACCCGAGCTTCCCTGGAAGCCCTTGAGGGCGTGGTCATAGAGCACTTCCTTGCCCTTGGCGATGCGTGGACCCCAAGCACCTTTGTCACCCGCCTTCGGAGCGCCAGCAATACCGGCGCCGTGGCAGGCACTGCAGACCTGCGTAAAGGTATCTGCGCCGTCCTTCGGCGCTGCGGGTCCCCCGCTGGCACTGCCAGCAGCACCGGCTGATCCGGCATCGGGCTTGATGGCCATCGCGGTGTTATCGGCGCCGGCGACCGCTTCCTGGGCCACGGGCTGCAAATGTCCTTCAACGCTCTTCAAATACGACTTTTCCTCCAGGACCTGCTTGTCCTGGGTTTCGCTGGCGACGACGCGCGCCAGGGCGAAAATTCCGATTGCGATCACGATCAGCAGACCGATGACCATGCTGAAGGTATTAAAGAAATGGGTGTCCTGCTTGCTCACGTTTGAATCCGCGTGAAACGCCTGGTAAATCGGCGGCGCAGTATAGACCACCCCGACCAATTACGCCCTTCCCCCTCGAACGCGGTGCGGCAGGTGTGCCATTTGCGCTGGTACACGGTCAAAGTCGACCTACTGGCCCGCCGCTTCCGCAGTCAGCCTGCTGATCGCCAGGCGCAGCTCGTTCACATCAGGCGGCTTGCTGAGCAGGTGATCGACGTGTGAGGGAAGGTCGCCATTTTCCCGCAGGCTGTAACCCCAACCGGTCAGTAGCACGATGGGTGTCTTAGGCGACGCAGCCTTTACCGCCGCCGCCACTCTCCGTCCATCGATATGTGGCATGCCGAGGTCAGAGATCACTACAGAGAATGACTCGCCACGCCCGGTAGCGGCGAGGAAGGTATCGATTCCGGCCTGGCCACCATCGGCAATGGTCACGCGATGCCCGTCAGCTTCCAACACTCTACGCAGCGACTTGGACACCCGCTTGTCGTCATCAACAACCAGGATCCTGGCGCTGTGCGCGGGACTTGGGACGGCGGCACGCTCGTCGGCCAAACCGTCTGCAGTGCACGCGGGAAATGTCAGCCTCATCGTCGTGCCCTTCCCTGGCGCGCTCTCAATCTCGATCTCAGCTTCGTGCCGTTGGACCATTCCGTACACCATTGCGAGCCCGAGTCCGGTCCCGCGTTGACCCTTGGTCGTGAAGAACGGCTCGAGACACCTGCCCCGAATCTCCTCAGTCATCCCTATGCCTGTGTCGCGAACCTCGACGATCACCGAATTTGCTGACTCAGAGGACACATGGAGCGTCAGATTCCCGCCGGCAGGCATTGCGTCCACTGCATTCAGAATGAGATTCATCAGCGCGTGGCGAA
>Ga0181534_10002242_pt1 | contig 12109 bp, 11 predicted proteins | sample PEATcosm2014_Bin_37_FD_119758 | JGI IMG/M metagenome (GOLD analysis project Ga0181534, IMG submission 119758) | Peatland microbial communities from MTU Mesocosm Facility, Houghton, MI, USA - PEATcosm2014_Bin17_10_metaG | ecosystem: Environmental > Terrestrial > Soil > Wetlands > Peat | place...
CAACCCTGCGGACATCTTCGGGACGCATAGCGGTTTGCTGGGGAACTTCATCGGAGTCCCAGGCAGCATCCTGGGAGCCCACGGTGAGCAGGGAATAGCCCATATTCCGCTGCTCAGCGGCCTCATTCCAGGCGGCTTCCACTTCCCGCAGGCATCGCTCGTCTACTTCCAGTTCGTGTTCGCCGCGATCACGCCGATTCTGGCGCTCGGCAGCGTGCTGGGACGGGTGAGCTTCCGCGCCTGGATCCCGTTCGTCCTCCTGTGGATCACGGTCTGCTACACGGTGAACGCCTTCCTGCTCTGGGGCGGCGGCTTCTTCGCGCAGAAGGGCGCGCTGGACTTCTCCGGTGGCTACGTCATCCACCTGGCAGCTGGTATCAGCGGGTTCGTGGCGGCTGCGGTGATCGGACCGAGGTTGGCGCGCGATCGCGAGATCGACGCACCGAACAACCTCCTGATGGTGGCGGTCGGGGCCGGGATCCTGTGGCTCGGCTGGAACGGCTTCAACGGCGGCGATCCGTACTTCGCCGGCACTGATGCCTCCGTCGCGGTGATCAACACCAACCTCTGCACGGCTATCGCAATGCTCGTGTGGGTGGCGTGGGACATGATCTTCCGCGAGAAGCCGGGCATCATCGGGACCGTCAACGGAATGATCACGGGGCTCGTGGCGATTACGCCTGCCGCTGGCTATGTCAACGGCTACGGCGCGATCTGCCTGGGCGTGATCGCGTCGACGATCGTGTGGTTCGCGATCCGCTACCTCAGCCGCGTCCCGCCGTTCAACAAGGTCGACGACACGCTCGGCGTGATCTACACGCACGGCATCGCCGGGTTCTGTGGTGGTCTCCTGGTGGCGTTCTTCGCCTGCCCGGGGATCATCGAGAGCTACGTCGCCGGCACGAACAAGGCGTCGGGCGGCACCGAGGCGGGGATCCTCTACGGAGGCAGCTGGTCGCTGCTGAAATGGCAGTTCCTCGCCGCACTGACGATCATCCTCTGGGATGGCATCTGGACATTCATCATCCTGAAGGTCATCTCGATCTTCCTCCCGCTGCGGGAACCGGATGATGTGCTCGAACAAGGGGACTCCGCGTTGCACGGGCACGAGGTGTACCCAGCCGACGTTGCCACCCTCGGCAGCTTCGGGAGCGCAATGCCTGAGCCGGCGGTCGGGTAGCCACTCAGCTAGCAGCAACGCAGACAGCCGCGGATCGCAGGTGGAGGCCCTGCGATACCGCGGCTGTCGCGTTTCTGCAGGCCGCCGCCGGCTGACCGGCAGCCTCTAGAATCACGCGCCGATGGCGTTCCGCAGCCTCAGCGCCGGCGCTGCCTTCTGGCGGCCGTCCAACCAGATGGGCGTCATGAACAGCGACCTCGCCAAGCAGCTCGAGGCGCGGTCGCTCGGCGCCCGGCTGTGGCGCCTCGAGCCCGGTCAGGCCTCCACCAGGCATCGTCACCGCGAACAGGAGGAGATCTACATTCTGCTCGAGGGCACCGGGCGGATCCGCATCGACGATGAGCTGCTGAGCCTCGAGCGCCTCGACGCGGTGGTCGTCGAAGCGGAGTCGCTGCGTCAGCTCTTCAACGACGGCGAGGCGACGCAGCTCTGGCTCGTGATCGGCGCCCCGCGCGAAGCGGCAAACACGCTCGAAATGACCGAGGCTCAGCTTCGCTTCCTCTATCCGGACGGTCCAAAGGCGCTGCCGCCCGAGCTCGAGGCGGCCGGCTCCTAGGCCGACACGTCGACCATGTCGCCGACCATCAGCTGGCTGTAGACCCGCTCGGCGGTCGCTATCGGCAGCTCGACGCAGCCGTTGGACTGCGGGAAGCCGTAGGACGCGCGCGGATAGCCGTGGACCGCGTCGCCGCCATTGAAGTAGTTGACCCACGGCACGCCCGGGTCGTCGTAATGCGTGCCGTCGACGTTCGTCCCGATCATCGTCGTCGATGTGTAGCGCACGTAAATCGGGAACTCCCCGGTCTGCGTCGCAGCGCCGGGGACGCCGGTGTTGGTCGGGCTGGTGATCACGACGCGCCGGTTCTCGTGCACCTTCAGCAGCTCCGGCTGCGTGTTCTCGGTGACGGTCACCCAGGTGTAGGGGCGAGGGTTGCCGTGGCCCAGCGCTTCCTCGCGCACCAGCTTCCCCCAGATCGCGGCGTCCGGCGCAGTGCCGACCGGCACGTCGTGATCCTGCTCCCAGACCGCCAGCGCACCGCTGGTCGTCGGGTCAAGCTTCCCGACCGCAAGCGAGGGCGCGTCGCGGTATTCGCGGTGCAGCCAGCCGTGCGGGAGCGCGTAGGCACGCTCGCTCGCCATCGCCGTGGTCAGCGGGACGTCGAGGCCAACCCCGGAGAAACTCTCGAGCCAGTAGGGCAGGTAGCCGAGCCGCGCGAGCGCCTCCTGGAGCGCCTTCACCGAAGGGCACGCGACGCTGAATTTGAGCGTGTGGCTGTGTTTTAGCGCCGCCTCACCGGCGGCGGCTGTCCCTGCCGGGATTGTCAGCGTGTAGCTCCCGCAAACGGCGAATGAGTAGGTCGGCGTGAACGTCTCGTGCGCACCCCAGGTCGTCCAGGAGCCCGCTACGCTCGGCTGCAGCGTCGGCTGCGGATTGCTCGCCAAGGCGCTCGCGTTCAACTTGATCGTGAGGTCATCGGTGCCGCTGTGCAACACCGCGGGGGGCAGCCCCACAATGCGCGTCGACGGACCGCCGAGCGCGGTCGCGCCCGTCGCCCCGCTGGCGCCGCTGGACGCGCTCGACCCGCTCACGCCGCTGGACCCGCTGACGCTGGTCGGCCCACTCGGACCCGTGGCCCACGCGACGCCGCCCCCCGCAGCGGCACAGGCGAGCGCAATCGCCGCGCCGATCAGAGTCAGTTGCTTTGGTTTGGGGCGCAAGCTCGTCATGTTAATCACGGTCCGGTCGTAGATCGGCCGATTCGCCCGCTCACGCGAGAACGTGCCCTTTGACGGGTGGCCGCATCTTCCTGCGCCAACCCGCGGCGACCGGGCGGCGCCTTGGCGTCAGCGCAAACGGTGGCTTTCTAGCGCGGCGCGCGAGCGCGTCTCACCAGCCGCTGATCTCCCCGATCACTTCGCTGCCGAGCATTTCGAGCAGCGGCATCGGCTCGGTGCCGCGAAGCGAAACGTATGCGACCGTGAAGCCAAGGTCGTGCAGCCCCCGCAACTGCTCGAGCAGCTCGGTCGGGTTGGTCTCGGCGTCGACCCCGAAAGTCGCCGTCTTCTCGATCTCGTCGTAGTCGCGACCTTCGCGCTCGCAGTGCGCGCGCAGCACGTCGAGCTTTTGCGCCACCTCGGGGCCGGGAAACAAGTTGCAGGCGTCGGCGTACTTGGCGACGAGCCGCAGCGTCTTCCGCTCGCCACTGCCACCGATCAGGATCGGGGGATGCGGTCGGGTCGGGGACTGGGGCGAATTGAGCGTGCGCGCGAGCTTGTAGTGCTCGCCGTCGTAGGGCCCGTCCTCGCCGGACCACATCTGCAGGCAGATCTGCAACGTCTCCTCGAGTCGCTCGAAGCGCTCGGCTAGCGGGGGGAACGGCAGGCCGAGCCCCAGCGACTCCTCCTCGTTCCAGGCCGCGCCGATCCCGAGTGCCGCGCGCCCCCCGGAGAGGACATCGAGCGTCGTGACCATCTTCGCGAGCAGGCCCGGCTCGCGGTAGACGACGCCCGTGACGAGCGTGTGAAGCAGCACGCGCTCGGTGTTGGCGGCGAGGAAGCCGAGCGTCGCATAGGCCTCGAGCATCTCGTGCTCGGGCGGCCCGATCACATGGATCTGCCAGACATGGTCCATCACCGTGAGCCGCGAGATGCCGACGCGCTCGGCGGTGCGCGCGAGCTCCGCGAGTTGCGGCGCGAGCTCGGCGGCGCCGCCACGCCAGGTGAAGTCAGAGACGTGATATCCAAGGTCCAACGCTACGGCCCTCCGCTCGATCGGGGTTGCTCCGGAGCCGGCGCGAGCTCATGCTGGGCGCCGGTTGGGTGAGGTTAAGCCCTACAGCAGCCGGCCGCCGACATTTAACTTTCGGCTACCCCACAGTTAGGGGACTCGAAGCTGCGTGCTATCTACTTAAGCCCATGACTTCTTCTGACGGATCTCGAATCAGGGCGGTCGTCGCCGTCGTCGTGCTGCTCGCGGCGGGCGTCCTCGGCGGACACTTCATCTGGAGCGGCACCACCACGAAGACGCAACCGACGCGGAGCCGCGTGTTCGGGCCGGCGCAGGGCCGCGGCTTCAGCGGCAGCTGCGGCAGCAATGGCTGCTCGTTCAGTTTCAACGGTGGATCGTCCGGCAACGGTTCGTTTGGCAACGGCGGCACGTTCGGCGGCGGCTCCGGCAACAGCTCTTCCGGATCGAGCAGCGGACCGGTTGCGAGCTCGATCACGAACAAGGTGGATCCCGGGATCGTCGACATCAACACGAACCTCGGCTACGAGGACGGTGAAGCCGCGGGGACCGGAATGGTCATCACATCCTCGGGCGAGGTCTTCACGAACAACCACGTCATCACCGGCGCGACGAAGATAACCGCGACCGACCTCGGCAACGGCAACACCTACACCGCGCGCGTCGTGGGCTACGACCACGGCCACGACATCGCGGTCCTCCAGCTCGAGAACGCGTCCGGCCTGAAGACCGTCTCGCTCGCCAACTCGAGCTCGCTCACGAACGGTGAGCACGTCGTGACGATCGGCAACGCCGGCGGCACCGGCGGGACACCGTCCGCGGCAGGGGGACAGGTCACGGGCCTCAACCGGTCGATCACGGCGGGCGACGAACTCAGCGGCACCGAGGAGCACCTGAGCGGGCTGATCGAGCTCGACGGCGACCTTCAGCCCGGTGACTCAGGCGGTCCCCTGGTCAACAGCGCTGGCGATGTCGTCGGCATGGACACCGCGGCTTCGTCGACCTTCGAATTCGAGTCCGCATCCGGCGACGGCTTTGCGATCCCGATCAACGAGGTCAAGCAGATCGCAAGCGAGATCCTCAGCGGCACCTCAACCGGGACGATCCACATCGGGGCGACGCCGTTCCTCGGTGTCGAGATCAATAGCACGAGCTCGGCGTCTGGCGCCGAGGTGGCGGAGGTCATCCCGGGAACGCCCGCGTCGCGCAGCCCGCTCGCGGACGGAGACGTCATCACCTCGTTCGGTGGCTCGAGCGTCAGCTCTCCATCCGATCTCAGCGACCTGGTCCTCAGCCACCACCCCGGCGACAGCGTCCAGATCACCTGGAAGACATCGTCCGGATCAACCCAGACGGCCACGATCACGCTCTCGAGCGGCCCACCGCAGTAGCCGAACATCTCCGCCGTCAAAAAGCCCCGCCAAGTGCGGGGCTTTTTTGTTCCCTTCGCGAGCGTGGCGAGCGGTGAGCGCGGGCGCGTTCTCAGCTTCTTCACGGCTCGGTCACGCGATGGACACCCCCGCGCGCGCCGCGGCGTCGCAGACTCGCAGGCGCTGCTCTTCCGTGATCGATTGGAGGGAACACCCGCGATGAAACGTGATCTTGGAGTCCGCCTCGGGCGCAGTTCGAGGCACGCGAGCGGGGTCCGCTCGCGCCTGCGCGGCCTGGCCCGGCCAACCCGCGCGCTGGCCGCCGCCGCGCTCGCGGCCGTCGCTTCACTGGCGCTTGTGGCGGGCCTGTCCGCCGGCGCCTCGTCCGCGGGAACGTTCCGACACGGCGGGTTCGTCGCCAATCGTGACGGCCTTGGCATCCAGCCGGGCAAGATCAAGCACGTCTGGTTCATCATCCTCGAGAACAAGGCCTACGACGCCACCTTCACCGGTCTCAACAACAACACCTACCTCTGGAAGACGCTGCCCTCACAGGGCGCGCTGCTGACCAACTACTACGGCACCGGCCACTCGAGCCTTGACAACTACATCTCTCTGGTCAGCGGGCAGGCGCCGCAGCCCGACGACCAGGCCGACTGCCCGGCCTACACCGCGTTCTCGGGCAGCGTCGACCTCTCGGGTTCATTGCAGACCAATCCGAACTACGGCCAGTTCACCTCGGCGGCCGGCCCCAACGCCGAGCCAGGCACCAACGGCTGCGTCTACCCGTCAAGCGTGCCAACGCTCTTCAACCAGCTCGACGCCGCAAATGTCAGCTGGAAGGGCTACGCCCAGGACCTCGGCAACCCCGAGACGCCTGCCACCGGCACGCCGCATTCGGCCGGCGCGACGTTCTGCGGGGCGCCGGGCGCGGGAACCGTCGGACCGACCGGCGGCAGCGCCGCGACCTACCCCAACCCGAGCAGCGCGGACGCGACCGACCAGTACGTGGCCAAGCACTTCCCATTCCCGTGGTTCGAGTCGATCCTCGATTCCGGCGACTGCAACTCGTCGCACATCGCCAACCTGTTCAGCCCGACCGACGGCCTCTACCACGACCTGCAGAGCGTGGCGACCACCCCGGCGTTCAGCTGGATCTCGCCCAACAACTGCAGCGATGGGCACGACGCCGTCTGCCACGGCAACAACCTGTCAGGCGGCTTCTCGGACCCCAACACCCCCAACCCGCCGCTCAACTACACGGGCGGGCTCTACTCCACCGACCTGTTCCTCGAGCACATCATCCCCGAGATCGAGGCCTCACCGGCGTTCAAGCAGGGCGGCTTGATCGATATCTCGTTCGACGAGGCCTACCCCCCGTTCACCTACAGCAACGACAGCTTCGTCAACTCGAAGGACGTGGCGCCGGATGCGGCAACGTCGATCGCCGACGACTCGGCCGGTGAGACGCTGTACGGCAACAGCGTCAACTTCGAGCCGACGGGACCGAACACGCCACTCGCCAAGAACTCCTCCGGCGATGAGCTCTACCCCGGGCCTGGTTTCAACGAGTACATCGACCGGCCGAGCACCTGCGTCGCGCAGACGGTCCCCTCGCAGCCCGCGAGCCAGTGCCTGCTGGGTGCGGCGGGCAGCGTGCCGGCTGCTCGCACCGACGCAGCGGCAACGGCGGCGGCAAACAGCCCGACGATCATCGATCCGTCGATCGTCGCGACCGACGCCGGCCGGTCGGTGACCGGTACCGGCATCCCCGCGGGCGCGTTCGTCGGGCAGGTGACCGATACGCCGACCGTCCCGGCGACGGCCAGCGATCCCGGCGAGGTCGCCTTCTTCACGCTGGTGAACGCGAGTGGCCAGTCCCTCGACACGACGGCGGCGGTCAGCGGGGTCACGCTCGGCGCGCTCACGCCGGCAACCGACCCGCTGTATGACGCCACCGACGCGACAACCGGCGGCGGTGACACCGGCAGCGTCCTGATCAGCCCGTACATCAAGCCGGGCACCGTCAGCGACGTTTACTACAACCACTACAGCTGGCTGCGCACGCTGGAGGACCTGTTCAACGTCGCCCCGGCCTCCCCGGGACTCGACGGACAGGGTCACATCGGCTACGCCGCACAGCCGGGTCTCGCGCCCTTCGGGCCTGACGTGTTCACCGACCCGTGGGGTCAGTAGATGGACCGCCCGCAGACACTGACAAACGGAAGCCGGGCCTCACGGCCCGGCTTCCGCCGTGCTGCCCGTGGGACGGCGCTGCTGGTGATGGTTGGCGCGGCGGCGTTCGGTCTGGGCCTGGCGCTCCGCGGTTCCTCGTCGAACGACACCTACGGCGCGCTTCCCAGCTGGCTGCCGAAGGCCAAGATCCCCGTCGACCGCATCGTTCAGGCGAGCGCCGAGCACCCGCAGCTGGCTGTGATCGAAGGAAACACCGTGTCAGTGCACCTCCCGCACGGGCGGGTGCTGGCGACGGCTGTCGGGCCGACGGTGCCGGCCGGCGCCGCGCAGGACGCGCAGGAGGACACCTCGGCGGACGCGGACGTCACCACCTGCACCTTCAAGGTCACCTTCACCACGGCGTCGGGACGCGTCCCAATCAATCCCGCGACGTTCACGATCCTCGACGAGCAGGGACAGGTTTCCCACCTCGGCGTCAGCGCTGCCGGGGGCCGGGCGCCGCCGGCGGTCGCTCCCGCCGGCCGGACCGTCACGTTGACGCTGCGCTCGAGGCTGGCCGAGGGCGAGTACATCCTCAGGTGGGCGCCGACCGGACGGAAGGTGCTCGTCGGCTGGGAGTTCAACGTCGAGCTCGACTGACGCCGTCGGCGGAGCACGGCGACGGCGGGCGCGGTGTGCGCTCGCCGAGAGGCTGGCCGCCTGGCGGGGCTAGGCTGCTCGCGCGTCGAGCTCGTACAGCTCGGTGATCGTCGCCGCGCTCAGAACCCCGGTCGCGGTTGCGCACGGGTAGCGAACGCCGAAACGGCCGTCCGGCCGACGGTCTGCGACCTCGAGCGTCGTGCCGCCGATGCGCGAGCGCCACGTCGAGCCCGCCGTGATGTCCGGCGGACCAGTGACCGGCGTTGTCTCGGACTCGCTCACGGCTGACAGTGTCCCGCGGCGCAGCGAACGCTTTAGGGGCATTCCTTGCCCCCTCCTCCTGCTGCGCTATCGCTCTGAGCTGTCGTAGAGCTGGCGGAGCGTCTCGGCACTGAGGGTGTCGACCTCGCCCGAGGGGTGCACGACGACGATCCGCGCATCGCCCCGCACGGCGGCTATCGCGATCCTCTCGCCGTCGGCCCGCGAGCGCCATACCTGGCCCGGGCGAACTGCGGGTCGGATCTTCGTGCTGGCTCCCACTACGACTCCTTCGGTGGCGTCGACTCCAACTGTGCCGCCTCGCGAACGTGTCCGGTGGGGAAAATTGTGCCCTGCCGGTCAGGGTGCTCCGAACCGCTGGCGAAGCGCAAGTATGTCGTTGACGTACACCTGCGTCGCGGGAAAGATGCCGTGGCTGCGGACCGACGTGAGGCCTTGGATATAGGCCGCGGCGGCAAGCGCCTGATCACCTCCCGTCGCGATGAGTAGCGAACGCAGGAGGAGCACGCCGGCGCGGACATTGTCGATGGCTGAGGCCGGCGCAAGTGGCGCACCGTCGGTCATTGTCTGCTGGATCCAACCCCATGTTCCCGGCAGGATCTGCATTACACCGCGCGCATCCGCGCTCGACACGAAGTCGTTATCGAAGCCGCTCTCCTGCCAGGCGATCGCAGCCGCCAAGGACGGCGGAACGCCGTTTGCGACGGCGACCTGCTCAACCTGCGAGGCAGTGACGCGCTCAGCCGTTGGATACGGCGGACCGCTCGATGAGTCTGCTGGGTCTGTCACAGCCGGTTCTGAAGCCGACGGCGAGCTCTGCGGCACGATCAGTGCGCGATCGGCTAGCAGCACCTCGTTTGGGCGAATTCCGTTCTCAGCGGCCAGCTCGGACGTGCTGAGGCCATAGCGTGCGGCGATCCCCGACAGGGTGTCGCCGCGCCGAACGGTGTACGTCGAGGGAGATCCCGATGTCGATGTCGAGGCCCCCACGGCTGCGGCGCCGGGGCCTCGGGGGGGAATCTCCAACAGTGAGCCGGCGATGAGCTCCGCGTCAGGCGCAAGTCCATTGGCGGCGGCAAGTGCCGACACCGAGAGGCCATCGGTCGCGGCGATTGAGGTAAGTGATTGCCCCTTGGCTACGAGATGAGCTACATCTGCACTAGCAACCGCGGGGAGCGTGAGGACGGCCGTCGCCGCCAGAGACAACAAGTTTCGCAGTCGCATTCAAGCAGTCTGCTTGCTCGCGCTGCCAGGCGGAAACGCTGCAACCGAACTCCCGAAGTGTCCGCCGCTGCGCTCGCGCGCGCGGCTCGCGAGATCAGGCTGCGGCGTCGAGCCAGCGGCTGAGGGCGTGGCGACCGGCCAGCGTGATCTCGCCCCGCGCCGTGATCCAGTCCCGAGCCCGTAGCTCGTCGACGAGCCCGGGGGCCTCGCGGGATCCCCCGCGCTCGCCGTCAGCAGCAAGCTCGTCGCTTCCTGATTCGACCGTCCAGCGCCCGGACTCGACGGCGGCGAGTGCCGTGCCCTGCTGCTCTGTTGGCAGATCCAGCGGATGCGGTCCGCCGCTCCGGCGCGGATTCTCATTCTCCACTGTGCCGCGCGTACCACCGCCCCAGAAAACACCATCTTCGCCCAGTCCGCCGGTGAGCAAGCGCAGCCATCCGACGGCGCTGTCGGCTAGCGCCCTCGCGCGAACGAGATCCACGCCGATCGCCTCCGCGACCCGTTCCAGGTCCGCCTGCGCCACCCGCTCCAGCGACTGGCTGAACTCCGCCACGATCGACCGCACCGTCTCCTCGAAGCTCTCGTGGCTCGAATCGTCTTCGAACATCGACCAATGATCGCACGGACGGCGCCCATGAGACGCAACCATTCGCCGTCTCGCTCCGGCCGTGGCACCGTAACGTCGAGGCCGCATAGAGCTCGCACCACCGACTAAAGAGTCTCGCTGGGCCGCCGATTTACGGACGGTGGAGCCGCGCAGAAGAAGACGGCGCAAACGAGTCCGTTACGCGGATGTGGCGGCAACCCTCGCGCTCTTCTTTGCGCTGGGTGGCAGCGCGGTGGCAGCGAGGCATTACCTGATCACCTCCGCGAAGCAGATCTCGCCCAGAGTGCTGCGCGCGATAACGGCCGCCGCCGGCGCGCAGGGCGCGACCGGCATCCCGGGAAGCACGGGACCGAGCGGCCCCGCTGGCGCGCAGGGCGGAACAGGCGCAACCGGCGCAACGGGTCCCGGCGCCCAAACGCTTTCGGTGAATGAGGCGGTGGGCGCCACCTCTTCCCCGATCGGGACCATCCCGGTCGACGTCGAGTGCGTGCAGAACGGCCCCTCGGGCACTCCGTACATCCAGCTGCAGAGCACCCAAGCTGGTGACTGGGTGTCCGCAGAGTGGACCAGCGCGAACAGCACCAACGGCTACCAGGACTACTTTTTCCAACCCGTCACGGTCAGCCCACCGACCGAGGTCGCCAACAACGTTAACTCGGGCACCAATTACCCCTACGCCATGGGCAGCGCGTTCCTTTACACGCCAGTCGGCGGGGCGGTCACGACCACGGAGAGCATCTCCTTCGAGATGACGGCCTACGGGACCGGCGCGAGCGCCGCCTGCGGCGTCACCGGGCAGATCATCGCGAACAACTAACCGCCGCAACCGATCGGACTTCTCGGGCTCGCAGGCGATGGGCGATACTGGGCTCGAACCAGTGACCTCCGCCTTGTCGAGGCGGCGCTCTCCCAGCTGAGCTAATCGCCCTGGGTCCGCAAGCCTAGCAACGGAAAGACGGCCTGAGCGACGCCGCCGGTAGGCTTGAGGCTCGCTAGGCGACGTGGCGGAGTGGCTACGCAGCGGCCTGCAAAGCCGTCTACGCCGGTTCGATTCCGGCCGTCGCCTTTAGGGGTGAAACGGGCCTTCTGGCGACCCCCGAAACTGTTCGTACTCCGTAGCTCACAGCGGCCACCGCGGCCGCCATCTCACCGTGACTCGGAACCCTCCCGACGCTCGTTGCCCCACCCGACGATGGGTGCTCCAGGGGCCAGCGCTGCGGACGACGCGGCCGGAGAAGGTTCCTCTGACAGCGCCGCAATGCATCTCCGCGTTCATTACCCCGGTCGATCTAAAGAAGGTGGGTTCGGACGCCGATGAACGAGCAGTGGTGACGCTGACTGGAGCGCGAAAATCGGCTAGGCACGAGGACGGCTTCACGCTGATCGAGCTTCTCGTGGTCATCCTGATCATCGGCATCCTTGCCGCGATCGCGATCCCGTCGTTCCTCAGTCAGACGGTCAAGGCCTATGACGCGTCAGCCAAGGAGCTCGCGCGGACAGCCGAGACAACTGCGCTCACGATCGGTACCGACAACGGGAATACCTTCACGAACACCGACCTCACCTTGGCGACGCTGAGCTCGTATGAATCCACGATTCAGACTGCTTCGGGCGGAAACAACGCATTCCTCGTGAGCGCCGGCCCGGGCTCGAGCCCTCCCACCACGGACTTCTATGTCGTCGCTCAGGCGGCTAGCACCGGCGACCAGTTCGAGATCGAGCGCACGCCGACCGGTTCCATCTACCGCTTCTGCGCCGCGCCGACGACTTCCGGTGGTAGCACCTATCCGAGCGGTTGGCCGATCACCAGCGGTACCGCGACGTCGAACACGGCGACCAGCGTCACATCCGGCGGCTGCGTCAACGGC
>Ga0181534_10002243_pt1 | contig 12108 bp, 14 predicted proteins | sample PEATcosm2014_Bin_37_FD_119758 | JGI IMG/M metagenome (GOLD analysis project Ga0181534, IMG submission 119758) | Peatland microbial communities from MTU Mesocosm Facility, Houghton, MI, USA - PEATcosm2014_Bin17_10_metaG | ecosystem: Environmental > Terrestrial > Soil > Wetlands > Peat | place...
CCGTCGAGGACGCTCGGGTCGAAGGCATACGCGCCCTGTACCCGGTCGATGTAACTCTGCAGGACCGACATATCGTTTACGAACGATGTCCGAGTCGCGACGGACTCAGTCCAGGACTCCTGGTCGAGCGCCGCGTTCGCCGCGAGCAATGCGCTGTTGAGCGCGACACTGCGACCGGTCAGTTGCGTCTCCAGGGACAGCAGATTGGCCTCGGACAGCTCGGCGAGCTCAAAGTGCCGTGTGGGCTGGGTGCTGGCGGCAATGGAGATGCCGTTGGTCGGATCCGAATCGGAGTCCAGGGCCAGCAGCAGGCTCACGAGCTTGCCGAGCTCTGTCGAGCTGCCGCACTCATGGGTCGAAATCAGGTCAAACAAGGTGATGCCGGGCTTCGGAGCCAAAGTGGCTAGCTCGACTCCGGCGGCCAGCACCGTAATAGTGGCGTGGTTGCGGACCGTGTACACACCGTTGCGTGGGGTCACGACCGAGCCGCCGGACATGACTGTGAGGCCGGTGATATTCGGCCAGCCGACGAAAGACACGGCGACCGACCCATACGACTGGGTCACTTCAGGCTGGGCCGACTCACCCATCGAAGCGGCCATTGCAAAGGTACTCGCCAGCAGCATGGCTGGACCGAGGCGACGCCGCCGCGCCGTCCGGTGTTTATCTGCGCTCATTGAAGTGCTATCGACCTGGTGTGAAGTGCAAGGAAACCAGAGGCACGTGCTGCCCCGACCAACGTCGCAGACTAGAGACTGATTGAGTCAGTTCGATTACGTTTAGATGTCAACGAACACGACAGATCTGAAGGGCCGCGGCCACATTCAATCAATGGACGAATTTCGCAATGGTGAATGCCAGCGCGGCTGAAGCCAACACCGTCGCAACGATCCACTTGATAATGGCCGTCTCGGCCGCCGCCAGTTCGGACTTTGAGTGGCCAACCGCGGCAGACAATTCCGACTTCAAGTCCATAACATCGGCCTTCGTGGCCAGATGAGGAATCACGGCCACAATAGCGCTCACCTGCGACCTCAATTCCGCAACATGACCTTCTACGCTACCCAGTCTTTTCAAAATGTCTTCCACACCGCCTCCGCCGCTTCCGGAACCAACCGACGAGATCGAACCCGTACCGCGAGAGCTGTATCCAACAACGCTGCCCATTCAAGCTTCCCAACTTCCGCGCCGTAGCTAATCGACCTTCTACGCCAACGCGAACCACAGTGTCAACGCAGAAGCTACTGTTTTAAATGATTTTTTTGCCGGCTGCACCGTCAATAGCGCAGAGTGAATAATGCGTCTGTGTGCCTACGCGCATTCAGCGTCGGAATTCAACTGCCGCGGGTGAGGTTTCCGAGCCCTCCCGATTGCCGCTCCTCGAAAACCGCAGGGCGGTCTCCCATTAGCCTGCTAGGCGCTGTGAGCTACAGTCTCATCAGGGGTATAATAGATCCCACCCGCGCCGTTCGCATCCAACATGAAGACCCGCATCAAGTTCCGCAGTGTCTCCAAGCGTGCCAAATACTTCCTCTATCCAACAATGGTGTTGGTCGTAGTCAACTTTTTTGCATTTATAAGCGTCAGCGTGCTTCTGGGCGGCGATGCGTTGAATGGTTATGTACACACAGCACACTATTTTTTGTGTGCCCACGGACATTGCACTGAGGTCTCGGGTTCCACCTGGAACTACAGTTGGTGGCATGCCGTCAGCGCACTCGGCGGAATACTTCTCGTGTTCGCCGAAATGGCTCTCCTCCTGAACACAGGGGACATCCATTTCGAGTAACGGTCCCGCAATTTCGGCCGTCCGGGACGCCTGTGAGCGAGCAGGGTGCCGGGCCGGCCTAGTAGTATCGCATTGCAACAACTCTGATAGAGTGCCGCAAGATCTCGAGGTAACGCATGCGAAATCGAAATTGGGTCGCCGTCGTCGCCGGCATTTTTGTCGCGACGCCGCCGGCCGGAGCGACGGTTCCCGACCTGTGCGGACCGCTGCGTCACTTCGAGAGGACGCACCGCCTGTATTTTGGTCTGCTCCTGCTCCTTGGATTGCTTCTGTTGCCTGCCCACGGGAGCGCGCAAACCATTGAAAACGAGACGTGGCCGGCAGCCCCCGCGAGCTCAGGTGACTTCGATCTCAGCCGGCTTTCGGGGCTCGCACACGATATACGCGATGGAAAGTTCCACAAGATCGGCGCTGTGCTCGTTGCCCGACACGGTAGGCCAGTCTACGAGGAGTATTTCGACGGTGACGCCGACACCCTGAGGGACACGCGCTCAGCCACCAAGAGCATCACCGGTATCCTGGTTGGAATCGCGGTTGACGAGCATGTGCTACGAGGCGTGCAGGACAAGGTGTTGGATCTGCTGCCGGAGCATCGCCGCAAAATCCTCAAACCGGATCCCCGTAAAGCGAACATTACCGTCGAGGATTTCCTCACCATGAGCTCCTCTTTGGAGTGCGATGACTGGAACGACGCCTCACGCGGAAACGAGGAGCGCATGTATCTGGTGGAGGACTGGGCACAATTCATCCTGGACCTGCCTATTCGCGGACGGATGCACCTCGGCGAGAACCCTGCCGCGCCGCCCTTTGGGCGGTACTTCAGCTATTGCACTGGGGGTGTGTTCGTTTTGAGCGAAGTTCTGCAGCATGTCACGCATCAGCGCACGGATCGCTTCGCAAGCCAGAAGCTGTTCGCGCCACTGGGTATTCGTGACGCAGAATGGGTCTACTCCCCTATGAATATTCCCCAGACCGGCGGAGGACTGCGACTTACAGCCCGCGACCTGCTGAAGATCGCCCAGCTTTATTTGAATGGCGGAAGCTGGAACCGACAACAGGTTGTAAGCGAGTCATGGGTGCGCACATCGACGCAACCTCACGTCCAGGTCGACGATGCGACCAATTACGGTTATCTCTGGTGGCTGAAATCCTTCGGCGCACCTGGCCACATGCAAGCGGCCTACTTCATGTCCGGAAATGGCGGCAACAAGGTCGCGGTCTTTCCCGACCTCGACATGGTCGCCGTCGTCACGAGCACCAACTACAACACCCACGGAATGCACGAACAGACCGAGAGAATCCTGAACGAGTATGTCGTACCAGCCGCCGCACCGTGATGCGCTGGCTCAGTCGCTACATGCCCGGGATTGTTAACTCAATGGTCGCCCTGGCGAAGGGTACTGCAAGTCGACGGGAAAATCGGGCTCCCGGGTTGTCGTTGAAACTCTACGGGTCAAGGCCGGGTAGGGGACACCATCGCGTGTTTCAGGGTGGTCCCGTGACAGTAGACGGGTGATGCCCACCCACTCCCAAACTGCACCCGCAAGTCCGGCGAATACCGTGATTAAAAACAGCGCAACCAACATGAGATCCCTCCAGTCTTTTATTGACCAAGGGTCACTCTGCCGATTCAGAACGAAACGCATCAGCGGCTTTACGGCCAAGGGGAGGGCAATTCAGCTCAACGTGGAGGCCTATTTGTCCCACAGAATACGTGCTGGCGAATTTCCCTTATCTTGGCGGCTGGGCTCGAGCATGCAATCCGCGGTCGGCGTGCCTCCGTAGCGTAAACATGGCAGGGCAGACAGTGAACGGTGCGACGCCGATACTCCCCTACGACTGCATCAATCCGGATGACTTTCTGCAGACACCCTCCGGGAGGGTGTGGACTCCTGAGCGCAATCAAGTCGCCTGGGAGCACGCCTTTGCGCAGTTAACACGCGCTGTTTCGCGTGCCGCCACCGATGCGGCGAATCAGAGAATGCGAGACCTGTACTTGGTTTGCGGCTTACAAGGCGCGGGAAAGTCGACGTGGATCAGGAACAATGCCCCAAGGTTGGCGCCGTGTATCTTCTTCGACGCCGCACTTCCCCGAGCGACCCACAGACTCCCCGTGCTTGCGATCGCTCGCGGCGCGGGAGCCAAGGTGCACGCTATTTGGATCCACGCCCCGCTAGAGGTCGCACTGCGCCGTAATGCCCAGCGTCGCCTTGACGAGCGCGTACCCGAGGCATCGATCCGTTCGGTTGCCGAGCAATTCGAGCCCCCGTCTGTATCAGAAGGGTTCGCCGACATACTCTGCGTTGAACTGCGCGACTGAAGAATGCGTACTGACTCAGGTGTTCTCGTGGTACTGGAATACATTGTCCACGGAAACTTTAAACACCCGCGCAATCCGGAATGCAACCTCCAATGACGGGGAGTATTTATCTCCCTCCATGGCGTTCACTGTTTGACGCGTAACGCCGATTCGGTCCGCAAGTTCCTGTTGTGTCAATTCGCCGCAGCGGCTACGCAGTTGTCGGATCCGGTTGGAAATACGGCCGCTGCGCTTCCCCATCGGTTACGCTCCCTGCCGAAGCAGGATGAGCTGAGATCCGATTTCAACCAGTTGGGCGAGAACCCAGAAGCCCAACAGCACGTGGGTCAACACAAAGGTACTCGTGTCGAACAGTGAAGCACAGAGCGCGAGGCAGACGCCTGCGACCATGACATAGCTTCCGTTACGCTTTCCCTCGAGACCGATCAATCGATCGCGTTCATCGGTTGCCGTTCGCGGGTTTGCGATGGCGATAACGATGTGTCCCAAGACAGCGATGATCACAAGCATCCCTACCGCCAGCGTGAACAGAGCGACGTGCGACGGCTCCACATGGGCCGCATTCGATGGAAGCACTGTAGCGAAATAGAAGGCGAAGACCGCAACGAGACTGACAAACATCAACCACAGACTTTTTTCGCGAAATGAAAACATCGCTGTGATCCCTCAGATCGCAAGACATCAGACGCTACGCCGAGCCGTGACGGATGTCAAATAATTCATACATGCAGAACGCCATTCCCGCAGCACAGACGCCCCATTGGCAGGGCGGCAGGTGCTGTTGCGGTTGATGTGATGTTGGATAGGATCAGATCGTGGCGCTCGATGCTGACTGGAAATGCAAACATCACCGACTACTGGCGTCTGTTGAGAACGATCGCGCACAGCTGTTTACCACCTGTAGTCATTATGTAAGCAGTAAGCGGCTCGTCGCGACCTTCGTCCGCCCCAGTCGCGCGGCGGTCGGGTTTGCTGCGTTCCCGGCCATAGGTGATGTGCATCATGACACCTCGAAGGCATTCTATTTTCTTGATGCCGGCACACGTACCTACCCGCGCTGTTGAGTAGCATGTGTCTGATGAACGCACCTGGGCGCCATTCGGTTGCGCTGACTTTACTCATTCTCGGTTCCCTGATCGTGAGTGGATGCGGCGGCTCGAAGCAGAAGGAAGGTGAGATTCCGCTTGCGGTCTCCGAGGCCGAGCACGCCGATCCAGCCTCCAAAGAGACCATGGTGCAGGGCACACGAAGCCGTGAATCGGCGATCCACGATCTCGTCGCCGAAGCGCAGATCCGTCTGCGTGACGTTGAGCTCCAATACGTCTTCACTGGCACCGGCAAGAATCAGGTGCTCCGCGGACGCCCAGTCGCTTTTGCGCTGTGGAGCGAGGCGAAACAGGAGTGGTGCATTGCTCACATCGAGCTGCCGCGTCCGCCGATCAAGTGGCAACCGAGCGGGAAGCCCTTGGCCTTTCTTACGCTCACCCCGGGTATTCAAGCGCGGCATGTGGAGGGCACCGGTGCCGAGCGGTTGATGTTTGCTTTTTCCCGAGACGGGGAGCCTTTGAAGGTCTACGGACGCAAGTTCCCTGTGTTCGACAACGACCTCATTAAGCACAAGCAGTGGAGCGCTGTCGTCCAGACCGCGAAACCGATCGTCTACCTGCCTTTCACCGAAGATGCTTTTGATCCTGTTTTCGTCAGCCGTGGGAAGGCATTTCTGCTCGCCACGGCACATCAGGCGATCGAGGATCTGCGTCTTGCGAAGGTACCGAGTACGGCGTTTCGTGGAGAGCTGCTCGCCGATGTCATTCCTCCACAGCTGCTCACAACACTGGCAGTCATCGAGCAAACCGATGACAAGGACTACATCCATAAGCAGGCGCTTGCCTTTGATGACGTACTGAGTCAATACGGTCTGAAGCAGGAGGAGGCGTATCGCTACAGCGTCTCGCGCGCCAATGCATTAGGGCCGATGCAATTCACCAATCGCAAAGGCCACGGAACCTACGCCTTCCTGGTCAGACGCTTCCCCGCCGCCAGACTCGATCCGAGCTTCGAGAGCGGCGCGACCAATCTGCGGAACGCCATGAAAGCGGCAGCTTGCCTGCTGGATCTGAACCTGGCGGAGATGCGCAAGGATATTCGTGTCGCCTACCGCGCCAATCCGGAGGTGCTGGGCATCTTCCCGGTTGCCGCGTACAACGGGGGAGGCCGAAATGTCGCGAAGCTCTACCGTGTCCTGACGCGGTTGAACGTCAGGCTCGACGAGCTGAACCGCCCGGGAGTGCAGCTCGCGGGTGCGTCGGTGACTTGCCCCTGCATCTGGAAAACGGTGGGCAGCGATGCGCGCGCGCTGACTATCCCGAAATACAACAATGAGAATCGGTGGTACGTCCAGAAGTACCAGGCCATCGTAAGCGCGTTTGAATCTCAGGATGCGGTGGTCGCGGTCCGTACCAACTGATCAGCTCCGTCAGCAAGCAATCGTCCGCTATTTTCGATAAGCTGGTGTTCCCCGTGATGGCACACAAAGGGCCGCACCGATGCGCGTCACGACCTGGTTTTTGCCGTTAGGAATAGCTCTGTTCAGCGCGTCCATGCCGACACACGCAATTGAAGAGCCCGCCTACGAAGTCACCGCCAAATTGAGCGATGTTGAAATACGCCAATACGCACCTTATGTGGTGGCTGAGGTACAGGTGACAGGGTCCGCGAACGAAGCGGGCAACAAGGGATTTCGGATTCTGGCCGCCTATATTTTTGGCAAGAACAAAGGTGAGAAACGGCTGGCCATGACCGCGCCGGTCACGCAGACGGCAGCGCCCGTGAAGTTGGATATGACGGCTCCGGTGATACAGAGCGCCGTGCCCAGCGGGTATCGGGTGCAGTTCGTACTACCCCGGGGAGTCACCGTGGATACTGCGCCTGAACCCATCGATCAGCGGATCGTCGTTCGGCAAGTGCAGCCTATGCGGGTGGCCGTCATCCGCTACTCGGGCTTCTGGTCGGATTCCAACTACAACAGCCACCTGGCCCAATTGGAGGAAACCCTGAGTAAGGCGGGCCTGGCGTGGTCAGGCGCGCCGGTTTATTCGCGTTATAACCCACCGTTTACGCCCTGGTTCATGCGTCGTAACGAGATCTGGCTGCAGCTCGCTGCGAGCGCTGGCCATCGACCGGACTGATGCGATGCAGCATCACCAGAGCTGCGCCGCTTGGTGCCCATAGTGCCTGCCTGCATGCGCGCGATCGTACTCACCGGGCACGGTGATCTCGATCGGCTCGAGGTTCGGTGCGATGTGCCCATACCGCAGCCGCAGCCCGATGAGATGCTCGTTCGCGTGAGTGCCGCCGGACTCAACAATACGGACATCAATCTGCGCGTCGGCTGGTATTCCGCGAGCGCGGCAACGTCAGTCGCCCCCGACGGCGCGCCGTCTCCGACTCGAGCAGAGGATTCGGGTTGGTCAGGGCGTGCAGTGGCGTTTCCCCTGATTCAGGGCGCGGATGCGTGCGGATATGTGGTGGCCGTTGGCAGCGACGTCCCCTCAACACGCTGCGGAGAGCGCGTGCTCATCGATCCGGTGCTGCGGTCTCGTCCGACTGCGCAGGGCCCCGACACGTTGTATCTGGGATCCGACTGCCACGGCGCATTTGCCGAATATGTCGTCGTTCCGGCGATCAACGCGCATCCCATTCAAAGTGCCCTCAGCGATGCCGAATTGGCGTGCGTCCCCTGTTCGTTTTCTGCGGCCGAAAACATGCTCGAACGCGCCGAAGTGCGGCCCGGCGAGACGGTGCTCATCACCGGTGCGTCCGGTGGTGTGGGCTCGGCGGCCGTGCAACTCGCGCGCCGACGTCAGGCGCAGGTCGTGGCGCTCGCGGGGACGGCGAAAGCCGACCCGGTGACCCGGCTCGGCGCGACCAGGGTGTTGGCGCGCGACGCGGATCTGACCGAGGCGTTGGGACCTGGATCGGTCGATGTGGTGATCGACGTCGTCGGCGGGTCTGGTTTCTCGGCGCGCCTGAATGTCTTGCGCCGGGGCGGTCGATACGCGATTGCGGGTGCCATTGGCGGTGCACGGGTGGCATTGGACTTGAGGACGGTCTATCTCAAGGATCTGCGAATACTCGGGTGCACGCTGACGGACGTGGGCGTGTTCGCGAATCTCGTGCGCTACCTCGAGGCCGGCGAGGTGCGTCCGCTGCTGGCGCGATCCTATCCGTTAGCCGATATCGCGCAGGCGCAACGCGACTTTCTCGAGAAGCAACACACCGGCAAGCTGGTGCTCCTCGTCGGTCCACCGTGGTTAAAGTGACCTTCCTGTAGTGTCCGATCATTCGGACGAGCATTCGCCCCGCGCGCCACAGTCAACGCGAAGCTGACTGCCGAGTTCTTACAAAAGATGTAACAGCCCAGTTTCAACATCACCTCGGCCTCTGGATTCCAATCTTTGCAAAGAAATTTCCCGCCTCGAGGCTAAGATCGTGGCAACGTCGTCACGAACCGGAGGTTTGAAATGTCCAAGCTGAATCGCGTGCTCATACCGGCCTCGGCCGTGCTCCTCGGGGCGGTTTCCATTGCGTTGGCGCAGAATGCGCCGCCCTCACCCGAAAAGCAGGCTGACAAGGCTGTCGAGACGCGGCAGGGCCTGTTCAATGTACAGGCGTTTGTATTCGGTCCTGTGGGCGCCATGTTGAAAGGCGCGGCTCCCGTGGATGCGGCGCTCGTCCAGAAAGAGGCGACGCGCCTGCAGGTGACCTCGTCCATGATTCCCGAAATGTTCAAGCTCGACACGCGCAAGTTCCAGACACATACCCACGCCAAAGACAAAATCTGGGACAGCCAGGCGGATTTTTCCAAGAAGGCGGATGACCTGCACGAGGCCGCGGTGGCGCTGGAAGCAGCTGCCAAAAAAGGGGACAAGTCGGGGATTCTCGACGCCGCGGGTAAAGTGGGTAATGCCTGCAAGGCCTGTCACGACGAGTATCGGGAAAAATAGGCGGAAGCGCTCAGAACTCGGCGTCCGTTGGGGGTGGGGCGCCGCTCAACACCCAATAAACGAAGCCGGCCGCGAGTGCAATGACCACCGCGGCCCTCCACAGCGCGGATGTCTCAATGGCCTGGTCGGCAGGCACCGCTTCGGCGGGTTTCCAGCCGGTCAGCATGGCCGGGATGAGGTTGTCCTTTTTGACCAGGGCGTAGAAGGCAATGGCCGCGATATGCACGCTGATCGCGAGCCAGATGACATTGAAATTCAGGTGATGCACGCGTGTCAGGAATTTGGCGGTCGCCGAGCTGACCGCCGGGTTGTAAGGTCCGCTCCAGGTGATGTCGTCGGTCGCAAACAACCCGGTGCCGACCTGCAATGCGACGAGCATCAACATGAAGATCACCATCAGGCCGCCGAGCGGGTTGTGGCCGACGCTGTTGATTGCTCGCCCGGCCGCTGTGAGCCCCCGAGCATAACTCCATATTTTCCGCGGGCCTGCGAGAAAGCTGCTGAACCGGGCATGGCGCGGACCCGCGAGCCCCCAGAGGACTCGAAATACAACCAGGCCCATCATCCAATTGCCGAGCCTCAGATGCCACTTCATCCAACTGACACCCAGTTGGGCTGTTGCCCACGAGGCGACCACGCTGGCGGCGAACAGCCAGTGGAACAGCCGCAGTGGCAGGTCCCAGACGAGTCGGCGTTCAGTTGTCATGGTTGCGTCGAATGTAGAGGGCCACCCCAACACAGGCAAGCACTTGGCATAAAGCCTCGAGTAATGTCAAGTCAGCGGTTGGCCGCGATTTGGGCAGACTCAGGGTTTCTGCTCTGCACTTTTTTCGAGCACCCTGTTAGAGTCGGCTCGCGCGCGGATACTTGAGACCTCTACGAATTCGAGACCGCGTGAGGGGGATGAGAGAGCGCCGACTGTGGAGTGGGCGCCGGCTCGCATTCGCATTCCGGATCGCTGTTTTCGGGTGCAGATGTGCAGAATTGTGTCGCGGATGAGGCTGTGGCGCCGGATTCGGCGGATTCACTGTTTGGTTTGCTCTGCGCCGGCGGTGGAGAAATGGGCAGCCGGATCCGCCGTTATGACTGGTCGAAGACGTCGTTGGGTCCGATTGAACGGTGGTCACAGGCGTTCAAAACGGCCTTGCGTTTGTGTATGGCTTCCAGGCTGCCGGCCGGCATTTACTGGGGCCCGGAGCACATTTTTCTCTACAACGATGCCCACTGTGCCAACCTGGGGCACAAGCATCCGCATGCCCTCGGCCAACCGGCCGCCATTGTCTGGCCCGAGGTGTTTGGCACGATCGAGCCGCTCATGCAGCAGTGCCTGCTCGAGGGCAAAACCGGTGGGGCCGACGAGCTGCCGTTGTTGCTGAGCCGCCCCGGGTTCATGCAGGAGGTCTACTTTTCATTCAGCTATGAGCCGCTGATCAACGAGCACGGCCGGATCGAAGCGGTGTACGCGATCATTGTCGATGCTTCCAAGCGGGTGATCGCTGAGCGCAGGTTGCGCACGCTGCAGACTCTGGGTTCCTCCGACCGGCACCCGAAATGCCCTGCGGACGCGTTGACCGCGGCGGCCCGGGTCATCGAGCGCAATCCCTATGACTTGCCGTTTGTTTCATTCTATCTGTGGAACGCAGGCTGGGATGAGGCGAGCCTGTACGCCGTCTCCAACATCGAGCCGGGCAGCCCTGTCAGCCCGGCCATCATCCGTACCACGGATGACTCGCAGATCGCCGAGCTTGCCCGCCTCGCCAGCGGCGGCTCGCTCGAGGCGCGCAACTGCGCGACGGTGTTCAACCTCGAGAGGCGGGTAGGTTGGAATTCGCCGCCAACCCGGATGGCGGTCCTGCCGATACCGTCGGGCGCGACCGGCGCTCCCGCCGGGTTCTGCATAGTAGGGCTGAACCCGCACGCCCCTTATGACAGCAAGTATCTGGACTTCCTGCAGATGCTCGCCGGGCACCTCGGGGACTCGCTTGCGGCGGCCCATGTCCACCAGCGCGAGGAGGCGCGGGCCAAGGCACTCGTGGCGTTGGACGAGGCACAAACCACCTTTTTCGGAAACGTCAGCCACGAGCTGCGGACCCCTTTGACGTTGATGCTGGGGCCTCTGGAGGAGGTCCTCGGCGGGGGCCACGGTTCGCTCACCGATGGGCAACTCGCTTCCCTGGGGATGATCCGGCGCAATGGAATGCAACTGCTGAAGCTCGTCAATGAGGTTCTGCACTTTGCGCGCGACCAGAGCGAGCGCCTGCACGCCATGTTCGAGCCGGTCAATCTGGCCAGTCTCACCGCGCAGGTGGCGGCCTCTTTCGAATGGATCGCCCGGCGAGCATCCATCCGATTTACCGTCGAGTGCGAAGAGTTGGACCAGCCGGTGTATGTCGACCGGGACGTCTGGAGCCGGATCCTCCTCAACCTGCTGTCAAATGCCTTCAAGTACACGGCCACGGGGGAAATTTCCGTGCGGCTGCGCAAGCACGACGGCGTGCAGCTGGTTGTCAGCGACAGCGGAGTCGGCATTCCCCAGCGGGAGTTGGAGCGCATTTTTGAGCGCTTTCACAGGGTCGCCGCGGCGGATAACTTCAAGCGTGAAGGCAGCGGAATCGGGCTCGCCCTGGTCAAGGAGTTTGCCGAGCAACTCGGCGGCAGTGTTGCCGTTCACAGCAAGCTCGGTGAAGGCAGCACATTCATCGTATCGATTCCGTTCGGATTGCGTTGCCCCGACGTCGTTCCGCCCCTGCCTGTGCCCGATGTCCCGGTGCAACCTGCAGCGTTACCAGGCAGCACGGACCGTCATCGCAGGGTCATGCTCGTGGATGACAACGCCGACATGCGGGAGTATGGCGCCAGGATCATGAGCCAGCATTTCGAGCTCGACACTCGGGCCGACGGCAAGTCGGCGCTGGAGGAAATCCGCCGTCGCCCGCCTGACCTCGTCATAGCGGACGTCATGATGAGCGGGATGGACGGGCTGGAGTTATTAC
>Ga0181534_10002244_pt1 | contig 12103 bp, 10 predicted proteins | sample PEATcosm2014_Bin_37_FD_119758 | JGI IMG/M metagenome (GOLD analysis project Ga0181534, IMG submission 119758) | Peatland microbial communities from MTU Mesocosm Facility, Houghton, MI, USA - PEATcosm2014_Bin17_10_metaG | ecosystem: Environmental > Terrestrial > Soil > Wetlands > Peat | place...
AAATTCTCAAGAAAATCCGTCAGATCGAGTTGCGCACGAACCGCATCGTGACCGAAACGCTCGCGGGCCAATACCATTCCGTCTTCAAGGGCCAGGGCATGAATTTCGACGAGGTGCGCGAATACCAGCCCGGCGACGATGTGCGCGCGATTGACTGGAATGTCACCGCGCGGATGAATCATCCGTTCATCAAGAAGTTCGTCGAGGAACGCGAACTCACGCTCATGCTCGTCGTGGACGTGAGCGGCTCCGGCCTGTTCGGCTCGCGCGGGCAATCGAAACGCGAACTGGCGGCGGAAATTGCCTCCGTGCTGGCGTTCTCGGCGATTCGGAACAACGACAAAGTTGGGCTCATCCTCTTCAGCGACGAGGTGGAAAAATTCATCCCGCCGCGCAAAGGCCGCAGCCATGTCCTGCGCGTCATTCGCGAAGTTCTATTTTTCGAGCCGAAGCGGTGCGGGACAGATTTGGTGAACGCACTGGAATTCATGGCGCGCGTCACGGCGCACCGGGCGATCACGGTGGTGGTGTCGGATTTCATTTCGCCGGATACCTCCGTGGTTTTGCCCAAAACCACGCAAACGCGGCTGCGCATGTTGAATCGCAAACACGATGTCGTCGCCGTGCAAATCTCCGACAAGCACGAACTGGAATTGCCGGCGCTGGGCCGGCTGATTTTGGAAGACGCGGAGACCGGCGAGATTCTGGAAGTAAACACCGGGAGCGCGGGCAGTCGCGACGCGTTTGCGTTGCGCCAGCAAAAGCAGCTCGCTGACCTGGCCAAACAATTCCGCTCGTCCGGCATTGATTCGATTCAACTGCGCACGGACGAACAATATTCGGCGGCGCTGGGCCGGTTTTTTGAGAGCCGCGAAAAACGGAGGTTGCGCGGATGACAAACGCCGTTGCCAACGACATTCGCGACATCAAGCCGCCGATTGAAATTCCTAACGGCTGGGTATGGCTTTGGATTGCGGCCGCGGCGCTCGCGGTTCTGGCGATTTTATTTTTTGCGTGGCGGTTTTGGATAAGGAATCGTTCAAACATTTCCGTCCCGCCGCCAATCTTCGCGCACATGCGCGCGAAACAGAAGCTGGAAGAGGCGCTCGCATTCATTTCGCAGCCGAAGGAATTCTGCGTTCTGGTTTCCGACACGATCCGATTTTACCTCGAAGAGCGATTTCAATTTCGCGCGCCGGAGTGGACGACGGAAGAATTTCTGCGCGAGCTTGGCGAGACGGATTTGCTCGCGGTCGAACAAAAGGAAAGTCTCGGCAATTTTCTGGAAAGCTGCGACCTCGTGAAATTTGCCAAATACGAACCCCGCGAACCGGAGCTGCGTGAACTGCATTCATCCGCCGTGCGGCTGGTCGAGGAAACAGAGCCGACGGAAACAAAAGCGGAAAGCGAGAAAGCGGAAAACGGAAACGAACTGCCAGAAGAAATCGTAAATCGCAAATCGTAAATCTGAAATGGCTTTTGCTCATCCATATCTATTGCTGCTGCTGTTGCTCATGCCGCTGGCGGCGTGGCTGAAAGGCAGGCGCGGTTCATCGCCGGCGTTTTTGTATTCCTCGGTGAAGCTGGTCGAAGGTTTGACGAATGCACGGCGTTCGCGCGCCGGAACATTTTTGGCGGCGTTGCGCTGGCTCACGCTGGCGATTTTCATTGTCGCGCTGGCGCAGCCGCGGCTGTCGAAAAGCACAACGGAAGTGAAGGCCAGCGGCATTGACATTGTGTGCGCGCTGGATTTGTCGGGCAGCATGAACACCGGCGATTACATCGTCAACGGCCAGCAGGTCAGCCGCATTGACATGGCCAAGCCCGTCCTCAAGGAATTCATCGAAGGCCGGCCTAATGACCGGATTGGCCTCGTCGTGTTCGCGGCGCAGGCTTTTATTGCCACGCCGTTGACGCTCGACCATGAGTATCTGCTCGACAACATTGACCGGCTCGGCATCGGCACAATTAATTCCGACGCGACCGCGATTGGCGACGGCATCACGACGGCGCTGAACCGGCTGCGCGACTTGAAATCGAAAAGCAAAATCATCGTGCTGATGACCGACGGCGGAAACAATTCCGGCAAGATTGATCCGATCACGGCGACGCACGCGGCGCAGGCGCTCGGCGTGAAGATTTATACCATCGGCCTCGGCAACCGCGAAATCGTCCAGCAGATGGGCCTGCCGCCGGGTTATCTGCCGGACGAGGACACGCTCCAGCAAATCGCGGACATGACCGGCGGCAAATACTACCGTGCCGACAACGCGGAAAAGTTCAAAGCCATCTACGCGGAAATTGACAAGCTGGAAAAGACCGAGGCGGTCATCAACAAATACACGGAATACAAGGAGCTGTTCGCGTGGGTGGTCGCGAGCGGACTGGGGTTGCTGCTGCTGGAAATCGCGCTGGGGCAAACCGTGTTTAGGAGGTTGCCGTGAGATTCGAGCATCCCAATTTACTTTGGTTGCTGCTGGTGATCCCGCCTGCGCTGGCGCTGTTTTTCTGGTGGCGTGATCGCGCGCGGCAGAAATTACTGACGCAATTTATCGAGGCGCGGCTGCTGGCGTCGCTGACTGTTGGCATTTCACCGGCACGGCGGAAAATCCGATTCGTGCTTTTGGTTTCGGCCGCTGGACTTTTAATCATCACCCTGGCCCGGCCGCAATATGGATTTGATTTACAGGAAGTGGAGCAGCGCGGACTGGACATCGTCGTCGCAATTGACACTTCCAAATCCATGCTCACGACGGACATCGCGCCCAACCGGCTGGAACGCGCGAAGCTCGCCGCGTTGGAATTGATGCAACGCGCCGGCACGGACCGGATGGGCCTGGTGGCGTTCGCGGGCGATGCTTTTTTGGAATGCCCGCTCACGATTGACAACACGGCGTTCCAGCAGAGCGTGCAGGCACTGGACGTGAATTCGATTCCGCAGGGCGGCACAACCATCGCGACGGCGATCAACATCGCGTTGACGGCATTCAAGGAAGCGGATCATTACAAGGTGCTCGTGCTGCTGACCGATGGCGAGGACAACGACAGCGAAACCGGCGCGCTGGAAGCGGCGCAAAACGCGGCGAAGGCCGGGTTGAAAATTTTCACCATCGGCATCGGCACGGCCGCGGGCGATTTGATCCGCGTGACGGATGCGAATGGAAATTCCGATTACGTGCGCGACCCGGACGGCAACGTCGTGAAATCGCATTTGAACGAGCCTCTGCTAAAACAAATAGCCGCCGCGACGGGTGGATTTTATCTGCCGTTGCGCGGCGCGGACACAATAGACACGCTTTACGACCGCGGCCTCGCGCCGCTGCCGAAAACGGAGGGCAAAGGAATGACCATCCGGCGTTATCACGAACAATATCAATGGCCGCTGGCAGCGGCGATTCTGCTGCTGCTGGCGGAAATGTTTCTGCCGGAGCGCCGGTCTCCGACCCGGCGCGTTTCACATGGTCAACCGCAACGATCCGGATCGGAGACCGGCGCTCCGATCGCGGCGGCTGTCGTCGTTGTGCTGGCGCTTTCAACTGCTGCCGGAATGGCCTCACCGGCCAGCGCGTTGCGGGATTATCATTCGGGCAATTACACCAACGCGCTTCAGGAATTCACGCAACTGGCGCAAGTGCGGACGAATGACCTGCGCCTGGTCTTCAACGCGGGCGACGCGGCGTATCGCGCGACGAATTTTGATCTGGCTCAAGATTTGTTCCAGCAGGTCGCGCTGTCGCCGGATTTGAAATTGCAGCAGCAGGCGTTTTACAACCTCGGCAACGTGCAGTTTCAAAAGGCGAAACTGGCGAAGGATTTGGACGGCTTGCAGGACGGCTTGGAGGCGGCGGAGAAGATTTACGAGCGCGCCGTCAGCTTGAACACCAACGACGCGGACGCGATCTTTAATCTGGGTTTCACAAAGAATGCCGTTGAACAAATCAAGCAGTTCAAGGAGGCGTTGCAACGCGCGAAAAGCGAGGCCGACGCCGCCGTGCGCCGCGCGGAATTTCACCAGGCGCTGGAAATCATGGCGCCGCTGCAAAAGACCATTGCGGCGAAACAGTTTGAAGAGTTCACCAAGAAATTGAAGGACATTGATGCGATTGTCACTCCTCATCAGCCTTAGCCTGCTGCTGTTGGCATGGCGGAACGCCGGCGCGCAACTCGCGCCCGCCGATGATTTTTTCAACAGCGGCGCGCAGCTTTACATTTCCAACAACATTCCGCAGGCGCTGGAATCAACGGAAGCCGGGCTGAAACAGTATCCCAACGACGAGAAACTTAAAAAGCTGGAGGCCTTGCTGAAACAGCAGCAACAATCCCAATCGCAGCAAAACCAGCAACAACAAAGTCAGCAGAACCAGCAGAACCAATCACAGCAACAAAAATCGAACGGCCAGCAGAACCAGCAGCAAAAAAATCAACAGTCGTCAGCGAATAACTCTCAAGACCAGCAGAAGCAAAACCAGCCGGAACAGCAGAAAGCCGAGCAGCAAAAACAGCAAGAGCAGCAGCGGGCTTCGGCGCAAAAAAAAGAAGGCGACAAACAGGATCAACAGAACGCGGAAGGCCAGCCGGTTCAACCGGGACAAATGACGCCGGAGGAAGCGAAGCGTTTGCTGGACGCGCAAAAGGGTGACGAGCAGGTTTTGCAATGGAAACCGCAGGGCAAACCGGAAGACCAAAACCGGACGGTCAAGGATTGGTGAACCAGCGAGCTGCGGGATTTAGGATTTCGATTCCGGCGCTGCGTTTTCGATTTGTTTTTGCGAGCGATTGACCAGTATCAGCAGCGTGACCGACGAAGCGGCAGTGCGTTCGGCTTCCTCAATTTTTGCAAATTCACCGAGAACCTCGGCCCGCGCCGGTTCGTCGCGCGTGGCGATGTCCTGGCCCGACCCGGCGCGCACGGCGCGCAAAACATGGTGGGCGGTGATGGCGTCGAGCGGACGCGCAGGCAGGTAGGCCGGTTCGGCCCCGGCGATTTCGGTGACGAGCCGCGCGGCGAGCAGCGGTTGCAGGATTTGCTGCACGAGCTTGGTGGGAATTCCAAGTTCGCCGGAAATTTGCTGCAATGTCGCCGCCGGTTCGCCGTGCTGGAAACGTCCGCCGATGAGAGTCATCAGCCGGAGCGCGATGAATTCACGCCCGCGCTGGTTCACGTTTTCGACGAGTTTTTCCTGCAAGTAAGACTGGCGGTTTTGCCAGGCATACGCGACCTGCGCACCGAACAGCAGTATCACCCACGAAAAATAAAGCCCGACCATGAACACGGGCACGAGGCCAAAACCGCCGTAGATTTTGCTGTTGGTGACGACCCGCGAGACATAAAGGAAACCGAAGATATTGTTCAAATGCCACAGCGAACCGCCGATCACGCCGCCGACGAACGCCGCGCCGAACCGGACCTTGGTGTTTGGCACGAGCAGATAAATCAGCGCAAACGCCAGCCACAAAATCACGAGTGGCACGAATTGAAAAATCAATTCGCTGATGAACGGCATTTTCCCGACGAGCGTCTTTGCCGCCTGTAGTTGCGACCCGCCCGCGAGGCCGAGCGCGCCGGCAACCAGCAGCGGGCCGAGCGTGATGGTCGTCCAGTAAAGCACGATGCGCCAAAGCCAGTTGCGTCCGCGCGTGACGCCCCAGATGTCGTTGAACGTGGACTCGATGCTCGCAAGCATCCGGATGGCGACGGAGACGAGCAGCAACATGCCGATGACGCCGAGCGCGCCGCTGCGTGTATTCTGGATGAATTCGTGGATGCGTTGGGCAGCCTCCTTTTGCGCCGTGTCCACCCGCGTGTCGGTTTCCGCCGACGATATGGAATTGGTCAGTGCGACGGAATTCGTTGATGACAGTGTGACGGACAAGGCTGGAGTCAGGTTTAGTGATGCGGCTCCGTTGGTGTTGAGGGTCGCGGTGGCGGGTGGCATGACGTTGGAAACCAGCTTGTCAATCGCCTCGTAAATTTTTTCCTCGCCCTGGCTTTTGAGCAGGCTGCTGGTGACGCTGATGGCCACCACGAGCAGCGGGATGAGCGCCAGCAGCGTGGTGTAGGACAGCGCCGCAGCGCGGACCGGACAGCGATTGCGAACGAAGCTTCTTCCGACGAGCACCCAGAAATGCGCGAACCGTTCCAGCCGGCTGAATTCGGCTTCCGCGTCGGTTGGAAGGCCGGCGAGAATCTTGACGAGGCGTGGGAATCTTCTCTTCGCCATTTTGAAGACGCTAACAAAGCCGCGCGCCAAGTCAACCAGTGCGAAACCACTTTCTCGCGGGGGAAAATTCCGGCAGAATGGCGTCGTGCGTCCGTAGCTCAATTGGATAGAGCTTCTGACTTCGGATCAGAAGGTTGGGGGTTCGAGTCCCTCCGGGCGCACCAATAACACCAATGATTTCACGGCGGCCCGACTACAAAAAAGCGGGAATGCCGAAAGACAATCAGTTTATGAAAATCGCGATCATCGGGCTTGGTTATGTCGGATTGCCGCTGTCGTTGCAATTCGCCCGCAGCGGCGTGACGGTTCTTGGACTGGATATTGATCCGGCCAAGGTGAAATCGCTGAATGACGGTCGCAGCTACATCCGGCACATTCCTTCCGCTGGCGTGCGTGAACAGGTGGCGAAAAAGATGTTCTCCGCCTCGGCGGATTTTACACGCGTCCGCGAAGTTGAAGCCGTCATCATTTGCGTGCCGACCCCGCTCAAAAAAAATCGCGAGCCGGACGTTTCCTACATCATCAACACCGGCAAGGCCATCGCGCCGGATCTAAAAAGAGGAACGTTGGTTGTTCTTGAATCCACCACTTATCCTGGCACCACGGAGGATGAATTGCGCGGTGTTCTGGAAGCCGGTTCAGGCTTCAAGGCTGGAAAGGATTTTCATCTCGCGTATTCGCCGGAACGCGAGGATCCCGGCAATTCAAACAGTAAGGTGGCGGACATCCCCAAGCTGGTTGGAGGATTCACTCCGGCGTGCCTGAAACGCGCCGTCGCGCTTTATCGCAAGGCGGTCAAGACAGTCGTCCCGATGTCCTCCTGCCGGATGGCCGAGGCCACAAAATTGCTGGAAAATATTTTCCGCAGCGTGAACATCGCGCTCGTCAATGAATTGAAGGTTGTTTATGACGCCATGGGCATTGACATCTGGGAGGTCATCAGCGCCGCGAAAACCAAGCCGTTCGGCTTCATGCCATTTTATCCCGGGCCGGGCTTGGGCGGGCATTGCATCCCGATTGACCCGTTTTACCTGACTTGGAAGGCGCGGCAATACGGCCAGAACACGCGCTTCATCAAGCTCGCCGGTGAAATCAACACAGCCATGCCGCGTTACGTCGTGGAGCGTGTGGCGGCGGCCCTCCGTTCCAGAAAAAAGTCCATGAGCGGTTCAAAAATCCTGGTGCTCGGTCTTGCCTACAAGCCTGATGTGGACGACGACCGCGAATCGCCCGGTTACCATCTTCTCAATTTTCTAAAAAGACGCGGAGCGCAAGTCGCCTACCATGACCCGTATATTCCAGTGATCCGCCCGTCCCGTGAACATTCTCATTGGGCAGGAACGAAATCCGTGAATTGGAACCGGCGGGCCATCGGCTCGTTCGACGCGGTCATCATTTGCACAGCGCATCGGGCGGTGAATTACCGCCAGCTTGCGCAGTGGTCGCGATTGATTGTGGACACGCGCGACGCGATGGAAGGCATCAAGACGCCGCCGGAACGGGTTTGGAAAGCGTAATCTGGAGAAAATAAAAAAACGCAGGTTTGAATCGAGCGCAAAATTCACCCTTGCCGCAGAAAACCGGCTCTGCTCCAATCCATTGCCGCATGAAAGGGATCAGCCAATGAAAATTGAAGCGAAAGCATTCCGCGTCCGCGAAGGCGAAAAGGTCAGGCTCAAAAGATGGCCGACGAAAGTGAAGCCGTTTTACAAATCGAAGGCGCATTATCAGAAACTGCTCGAAGCCCGCACCAAGGAAATGAGCGCGCGGCAGGGACTGTTTTACGCCCACGACCGCTACGCGCTGCTGCTGATTTTCCAGGCGATGGACGCTGCGGGCAAGGACGGCGCCATCAAGCACGTCCTGTCCGGCATCAATCCCCAGGGCTGTGAGGTTTTCAGTTTCAAAAAACCCAGCGACGAGGACATGGCTCACGATTTTCTCTGGCGCACGACGCGCTGCCTGCCGGAACGCGGGCGCATCGGCATCTTCAACCGCTCCTACTACGAGGAAGTGCTGGTCGTGCGCGTGCATCCGGAACTGCTCCAGGTGCAGAAATTGCCGGAGGAATTGATTGACGAGAAAAAAATCTGGGACGAGCGGTATCGCTCCATCCTGGATTTGGAAAGGCACCTGTATCGCAACGGCACGCGCGTCCTGAAATTTTTCCTGCATCTTTCCAAGGAGGAACAGCGCCGGCGGTTTCTCGAACGCATTGATGAATCCGACAAAAACTGGAAGTTCAGCCAGTCGGACATCGCGGAGCGGGCGCGTTGGAAGGATTATCAGAAGGCCTACGAAGCCTGCCTGGGCGCGACCAGCACCGACCGCGCGCCGTGGTTTGTTGTGCCCGCAGACGACAAGGAAAACGCCCGGCTCATTATTTCGCACATCGTTCTGGACACGCTGGAGAAGCTCAAAATGAGCTATCCCGAACCCAGCAAGGCGCGCCGGAAGGAGTTGCAATCCATCCGCAAACAACTGGTGAAATAATTTTCTCATGACTGGCCTGATTGCAACGGCGTCCGTAGGTATCCACGAGAAGCCCGTCATTCTGGCGATTTTTGCTGCCACTTATCTGGGGATTGCGGCGGGGCGCGTGCCAGGCTTGAAGCTCAATCGCGTCGGCATCGCGCTGCTCGGCGCCATCGCCATGATGATTTTCGGCGACGTCACCACCGCCGATGTCGTTTCCTTTGTCAACTGGCCGACGATTTTCCTGCTGTTCGGATTTTTTGTCATCTCCGCCCAGCTCCGGCTCTCGGGATTTTACGATTGGGTGGCCGGAGGCATTTCGGCGCGGCTCGGACATCCCGCGCGCTTTTTGCTCGTCCTGATGGTGGTGACCGGCGGGCTTTCCGCGTTTCTAAATCACGACATCGTCTGCTACGTCTTCACGCCGATTGCCGGGGCCGCGCTTTTGCGCCGGCAATTCAACCCCGTGCCGTTTTTGATTGCGCTGGCGATTTCGAGCAACATCGGCGCGGCGGCCACGCTCATCGGCAATCCGCAGGACATGATGATCGGCCAGGTTGCGCATCTTGATTTCGGTCGTTACATTTTTTGGACATGCGTTCCGGTTATTTTTGCCATGGCCGCCGGTTATGGAATCATCTGGACGATGTCGCGCGGAAAACTTCAACCCGTCCTGCCCGCTCCAAATGAATCGAGCCGGGAGATTTATCCATTCAACCGCGCGCACACGATCAAAGGACTGGTCATTCTCGCGGTGGTCATCGGCCTGTTTTTTTCGCCTCTGCCCAAGGAAATCATTGCGCTGGCCGCCGCCGGGATTCATCTGGCCAGCACGAAATTCCGCACCGATGATTTGCTGCGGCTCGTGGAATGGCCGATACTCGTTCTCTTCATGGGATTGTTCGTGGTGACCGGCGCGTTTCAAGCCACCGGCTGCGGCGACCAGGCTGTGCAATGGCTGGCGCAAGTCGGATTCAATCTCAACGCTCCGGTCAACCTGGCGCTGGCCACGGCGGCGCTCTCAAATCTGATCAGCAATTCCCCCGCGGTGCTGCTGCTGCTCAACGTGGCCGACCTTTCGCACCCTGCCGCGGCTTACATCCTGGCGCTGGCCAACAGCTTCGGCGGCAGCCTCATCATCCTCGGCAGCGTCTCCAATATCATCGTCGTCCAGCAGGCGCGCGCGATGGGCATCAAAATTTCCTTCCGTGATTTTGCGCGGCTGGGCGTTCCGGTCACGCTGGTAGCGCTGGCCGGATTGCTCGCCTGGATTGCGTTGGTGGCCTGACCGGCGGGGAAATCAAATTGTGAAAAACTTTTCCGTGCTTTGGGTGGCGGCCCGGTTACGATGGTGCCATGTCCGATGCTTACGGCCAATTGCTCGACGCCACGATTCAACATCTGGAGGATTTGAAATCGCGCGGCGTGCGGAACGTTTCGGTTTCGCCGGAAACGCTTCGCGCCCTGGCGCAGCCGCCCGCCGCAAAATCGCAAATCACAAATTTGAAATCTCAAATTGAAAGACCCGCCGTGCCCGGAACGCCGGTCTCCGACCCGGCGCGTTTCGCTGGAGTTCAAGCTTCAGCCAGGCCTGGAGACACGCTGAAGCGTGAACTCCAACACGCCGGGTCGGAGACCGGCGCTCCGCCGACCGCCACCGGGCAAGCTGCATTGCTCGCGCTGCCCGGCGAAACGATTTCTGACGCAAAGCCGCCGCTCGATCCGCAGGCGAAAGCGGCGGCGTTTGAGGCGTTGCGCGAACGGGCGCTGGCGTGTGTGAAATGCCCGCATCTCGCCTCGTCGCGCAAAAACGTCGTGTTCGGCGTCGGCAGCATTGACGCGCAGCTGATGTTCGTCGGCGAAGCACCGGGCGCGGACGAAGATGAACAGGGCGAACCGTTCGTCGGCAAGGCCGGCCAGTTGCTCACGAAAATCATCCAGGCGACCGGGCTGGAACGCGCGGACGTTTACATCGCCAACATTTTGAAATGCCGGCCCGACACGCCCGGCCAGTCCGCCGGCAACCGCAAGCCGACCAGCGACGAAATGGCGACGTGCATTCCGTATCTGCACGAGCAGATTGATTTGATCCGGCCCAAGGTCATCGTTGCGCTCGGCGCGACGGCGGTGGAGGGTTTGCTGGGAAAGACCATCGGAATCACGAAACTGCGCGGCGGTTGGAAGACCTATCGCGGCACGCCGCTCATGCCGACGTATCATCCGGCGTATCTCCTGCGTAATCAGGCGATGAGCGAGAAACGCAAGGTCTGGGAGGATATGCTGGCCGTGATGGAGAAACTCGGAATGCCCATCAGCGAAAAACAGCGGAATTATTTCCTGAAGGCGTGAACCGCCCGCAAATTTCGCGGATTGCGCCCGCGGCATTTTCCGCTATAAACAACGCCCAATGTTGAAGCATCTCTTCCAGCCGCTGCTCGACTGGTATCAGCACGCGCTCCAAACTGGCGGCTTCTGGGTCGTCGGCCTGTTGATGACGTGCGAAAGTTCCGTGCTGCCGCTGCCGAGCGAAAGCATCATCCCGCTCGCGGCAAGCTGGTCGCATTCGGGGAAAATTTCCGTCGGCCTGCCGGCCATCGTCATCGCCGGCGCGTTCGGTTCCTGGCTCGGCGCGACGATTGTTTATTGGCTGGCGCGGCTGGCCGGCCGGCCGCTGTTGCTGCGCTACGGACGATTTATTTTGATCACGCCGGAAAAAATCCAAAAAAGTGAAAACTGGATGTCGCATTACGGCGCGGCGGGCGTATTCATCGCCCGGCTGCTGCCGGGCGCGCGGCAGCTCGTCGGCATTCCCGCCGGCATTGCGCGGATGAATTACCTGACCTTTTCCGCGTTCACGCTGCTTGGCGCGGCGATCTGGTGCTCGGTGCTGTGCTGGCTCGGCGTGAAAATTGGTGCGGACATTACCAAGGGCGAAATGCACAAGGTCATTTTCTCCGTCGGTGGCACGGCAGTGGTGCTCGGCGGACTTTATTATTTCTTCGTCCACCGGCACATGGGAAAGAAGTCCGAAGCCAGAAGTCAGAAGTCAGAATAAATTTCTTTGCGTCTTTGCGTCTTTGCGTGAAATTCTGGTGTGCCTGCAACCGAAGCCATCCGCAAAAAACTGGGAACCGTCCCGCACAAACCCGGTGTGTATCTGCACAAGGACCGGTTCGGCACGGTCATTTACGTCGGCAAGGCGCTCGATCTGCGCAAGCGCGTCAGCCAGTATTTCCAATCGTCGCGGCGCATGGGTTGGGATCTGAAATTCAACGCGCTCGTTGAGGCGATTTGCGATTTCGATGTCCACGTCGTCCGCAGCGAGCCGGAAGCGCTGCTGCTCGAAAGCAAGCTCATCAAGGAATTCAAGCCGCGCTTCAACATCAGCCTGCGCGACGACAAGCGCT
>Ga0181534_10002245_pt1 | contig 12102 bp, 5 predicted proteins | sample PEATcosm2014_Bin_37_FD_119758 | JGI IMG/M metagenome (GOLD analysis project Ga0181534, IMG submission 119758) | Peatland microbial communities from MTU Mesocosm Facility, Houghton, MI, USA - PEATcosm2014_Bin17_10_metaG | ecosystem: Environmental > Terrestrial > Soil > Wetlands > Peat | place...
AGCCGCTTCAACGCCGGCAGCACGACGTGCAACAGCACGAACACGGCGACGACCATGAGAAATGCCCCCGCGCCATTCGGCCAGCGCAACGCCGCCCACGCCAGCAGCATCCAGCCAAGGGTCAGCGACCAGAAATTTTTCCCGCGCAGCCAGCCAATCAACCAGACCGCCAGCGCGAGCAGCCCAAACAAAACGGGTGCTCCAATCCCGACGGTTGAAGCCGTCTCTGAAACATTCGCCACTACGGCGGTCAGCGCGCTGCCGGCCTGTTGCACGGGCGCGAGAAAAGTGACGTCGCGCGGCGCAGAGCTTTTTTCCAGTCCGGCTCCGGCAACCAGATTGACGAGCGCGACCGCCGCGAACACGGCCGCCGCGAGACCAATCAATGTGCCGAAAATATGTTGCGCGCTGAATTTATAGACGCCTTCGCGAACCGCCCAGCACCACACCAACAAAGCCAGCAGCATCAAAACCAACGCCGCAACCAGCGAAATCACGGCGCGGCCGGATTCGTTTCCCTCGAACAGCCGCGCCAGTTGCGCGAAGCCCGACACATCCATCACGTCGCCGACCGGCGTGAGCGAACCCTTGAGGTAAATGAGGCGCTGGCCTTCGTCCGGTTCGATTTTCCATTGCGCGAGCATCACCGGCGCAGTGGTCACGATGGGCGCGGCGATGGTCACACGGCTGGCGGCGGTCGAATTGGTTGCCGCCAGTTTCAGGTCAATCGTCAGCACCGTGTCGGGATCGGCGCGCTGCGGCAGCGGAATCAAATTATCCGTTCCGAAATTATTCGTTCCGTCAATCACCGGCACGACCGCCGCGCCGTTGACCGTGGCCGACCACAAATCCGTCCCATCGGGCAGCGTCAGGCGGAAATTTGGATTGCCGCGATTTTTCACGAAGTAGCTGACGTCGGTCAGCACCTGACCTTCCTTCGAGACGCGCGTGTCGAGCGACGCGCGGTCCACGACCTGGTTGAGCGAATCGCCCTGCGCGAGCGGACTTAACGCAAGCTTCAGATCGAACGGCCGCGCGGAATACTGATATGCCTTGAGGATCGGCGCGTCGAAGAAAAGGCGGTATTCCGGCGGCACTTCCGCCGGCTCCAGCTCGAGCAGGCCGGGCGAAACGTCCACGGCCGCCACTTGAAATTGATACGCGCTGATGATGATCGTGTGGCCGGACTCGGACTGCGCGTCGAGCGGTCGCGCGCCGGTGAACGCCAGCGTCTCGCCCGCCGGCTTGAACGGACGCTCATAAGTCGCCAGCAACGTGTAAGCGCCGGACACCGGCGAGTTCAACTGCACGAGATAGCCGTTCGTGGTCGGCTGCCAGCCGCGGATGTCCTTGCCGGTGAACTCGACGTTAAAATATTCGCCCGACAATTCCACGCGAAACGCCGACACCGGCGCGCCGCTCACGACGTAATTCATCACGCTGCTGCCGTAGGCGATGCCTTCGCCGATGGAAAAAAGATGGAACACGTCCGCCGACACGGTTTGCGGCAACCGCTCCACTCGCATCGTCGCCTGCCAGTCGGTATCGCTCAATCGGAACGCCGTCTGGATGCCCGCGACCTTGCGCGGGAAAAATGCCGTCGGCGTTTCCGTCAGCGACTGCGTGCGCTCCGCCGTCAGCCGGAAACCCGCGTCCGCCGACACCGCGACGAATCCGCGCACGGATTTCGCCTTCGCCACTTCGATGCGCGGCAATGTCCAGTTCGTTTCGCCGAGAGATTGATTGCGTTCGAGGCGGAGCTGGATCACCTGCCGGTCGGAAACCGGCTGGCCGTAAATCACCCGCAGCTCCGCATTCGGCTCACCGTCCGGCTCGCTCAAAGGATCATCAATCATGCCCGGCGCGTTGATGTTCGCCACGATGTAGCCCTTGGGAACATTCAGCACCACTTCGCGCAACGGCGCGTCGCGGATGTCGAGTTCGATCTCCGCATCCACCGCGAGTTCGCTGTCGCCGAGGTTGTAGGCGAGCAGTTGCGACACGGAAACTTCCGGCAAAATCTGGTCGGCCTGGATCTTCAGCGCATAATCCGGGCTGGAAAATTGAAAGGCAAAGCGCTGGCTGCCGACGATGTGAAACGCCGCGCGGGTGGCGTCGCTCTCGGGAAATTGCTCCGGCGAAATCTGCGAAAGGCCGCTCGCTTGCACGACATCCATCCGCACCGCGCCGTCGTTCACGATGCGGAAATGGCCGGTGAACCGCACCGCGCCTTCAGGCTGCATCTGCACCGCGTCCGCCGACAGCGGAAATGCGCCGAGCGGCGTTTGCATCTGCACCAGTATTGAAAACTCATCCTTCTGCGGCTGGTTGAACTGCACCACCAGCAAGCGGTCGGCGGAATTCGTCGCCGGCACGACGTTCCACGCCAGCACCTCGTCACCCGCCACACGCGTCACCTCGCCGTCCCCATGGAGCCGCAGCGTGAGCTGGTTCATCTCGCCCTGCATGACCTTGCCGTCCAGCAGCGCGACCTGGCTCATGAGGCCGGGGCTGATGCTGATCTGCGACTCCATTTCGGCGGCGTAAAAGAGTTTTCCCTCGGCCTCGGGCTGCGCCTGCTTCCACGAAAATTTCACCGCGCCGTCCACCGGCAGAAAGCTCGTGAAATTGGTGCCGGTGCGCTCCGGCCGCGCGGCGTCGGTGAATTGAAACTGCGTGTCCGCCGGCAATCCTTGCAGCACGATGGGCTGCAAAATGCTCGGCGCAACGCGGAAATCCACCGCGCTCCAGCCGTCGTTCTGGCCGACGGCGGCGTTGAATTTTATCTGGATGGGAAAAACGCCGCTGCGGTCGAACGTCAGCAAGAAACGGTTGTCTTCCGTGCGCACCTGCCAGTTCGGATGCGCGCCGATGCCCGTGAGCGCGACCGGGCCGGAAAGCAGTTCGAGCGAGCCGCCCGACGGATTTTCCACACGCACATTGGCGGTGAGCGTGAACGCCGCGATGTCGCCGCCCAAATCGCCAACGAGTTTAAAATCCTGCAACGCTGGCGCGGCGGCGGACGACGAACCTTTCATAGGCGTTGTCGTCATGGTGCTGCACGACGTGGCGAGGAACATCAGGGCGCAAAGAAGTGAGGCGGCGATTTTTGTTTTCATAATTCAATCCATTCTTTTAGCAGTCGCAACGACCGCCAGTTGTCAGGCGCGGGTCAAGGGTTTGTAAAAAATTTGTGATGGTTAATTTGCTACTTTTTTTCCAATGCCTCGGTGATGGCGGTTTTGATGGCTTCACCGTGCAGGTCCCTGGCAACAATTTTTCCATCTGGACCAACAAGTAAAATGGCCGGAAGATTAGAATCCATTTCAATACGATCCGTCTTGAGACCGTAACTGGCACGCAATGGCTTTGATTCATACCACGGCACTTCATATAATCTTGCCTGTGGCCATGAATATTGCGGTTCGTGGCCGGTTAAATTGACAATCGTTCCGGACAAATAAGGCATCTGCAAGGTCAGCATCGCCAGCCGATCATTCTGTCCAAACGCATCCCATGCTGACTGAACCGATTGGTTTGTTTTGCCAAATCCGAAATCCATAAGCTCGAAGTCCAGCAGCACATATTGCCCGCGATGGTCGGCCAGCTTGAAGATTTTGCCGTCTGTGGTTTTCACTTCGAGCGGTGGAGCCGCTTCGCCAACTTGCGGGGAATGAATCATTGTTAGCTCCACCGTTCCGAGGTTCAGAGGCTCGTCACTGCGACCACCGGACATTTCAGGAACGATAAATTCTTTGCCAGCCGTTGCCACGGTTGTTGCGCTCCCACCCTGAGCAGGAAAACTCAAGATGTCAGCCAGAAGCCAACATGTCCCCGGCGTTATATCTTCCACGCGAAACGTCCCGTCGAGGGACATCTTTGCTTTAAGTTCCCGATTGGTGGCATAAAGGGTTGCTTGGACTTCGTAATTAAACGGGTTGTTCGTCGTAGAATCTGAAAATTTCACATACAAACGACTGGGTGGAAGCGACGCGCGGCTAGGTGAATTTGTCACGGTTTCGGGAATCAAGAGCTTCCCAATGACAGGACGCCCGGTGCCACCGATGATTACACGATTAGTTTCTCCAGCCTTCACGACAATCTTTTCGCCATCCCAAAATGGCTCACCGGAATGTGAAATATTCCAGATGCCCGGCGGAACACAGGTGAAGACAAATTTTCCGCTGCCATCGGTTCTGTCTTGGAACGCACTTAATTCAAAGAAGAATCTCGCTCCGGGACCTGAACCCAACACCACTTGTATATTGGTGCCAACCCCGGTGCCGATGCGCAGGATACCTTCGATCCGCGCCCACGGCTGGAGCATGATTCTCGAGCCGTTCTCGAAATCCCTTTTTTCAACTTGTGCGCAACCGGCCTCATTCATGGCGACAATTGCCCAAGCGCTCTCGTTTGTTGGAAGGGAAAAGTGGCCGCGCTCATCCGCCAAGACCAGAGTGTCCTTTGAACCACCTCCCAACTGCATTTTCGCATGAAGCAAATAAAGCGGATAATTTGGAACAGCCAGCGCGACTTGCGCCCCCGCTGCCGGCTGGCCGTTGGGAAGAAGCACGGTTCCGGTAATATCCGCAGCAAAAGCTGAAAAACAACACTGGCACACTAGCAACAACAAAAACGAAATGGAAATTTTCTTAAGAATTATTTGAGCGTTGGTTTTCATAAAATTTATTTTTCATTTCCCCGACAAACTCTTCGCCTCGCGGATCATCGTCTCCAGTTGTTTCGGGCGCGCGTCCGCGCCGTAAATGGCCGGCACGCCGTTCAGATAATTCAGCAACTGGTCGGTCGTCACTTCCTGCGCGAACGGACTCGACGCGAGCCATTCGGAGAACGCACTGGCCGTCGCGGCGAGGCGCAGCGCGGGACTGGATTTTTCGAGCGCGGGCGCGGTGCCGTCGAACGGCACGGCCCATTCGTGCTCGCTCACGTCCGTCGTGCCGGGAATTCGGAAGCGCACGCGCACGGTCGCCACCGGCCCGGCGCCCTGCGGATTTATTTCGACGGTGTAAAGCGCGTTGCCCGCCTCGCGCGCGGCGAGCGGAGCGGCGGCCACGGTGTTGTCGCGGAACTGTTCCTTGGTGAGCTGATGTTTCGCGTAGCCGATCTGCCGCCACGAAATCACGCGCTGCGGATTGAACTCCACCTGCACTTTCACGTCCTCCGCCGCCACGTGCAGCGCGCCCGCGAGCTGCGCGGCAAATTCCGTCGTCGCCGCCTCCGGCGTGTTGATGAAACCGTAACGGCCGTCGCCGTTGCTCGAAAGCACTTCGAGCAAATCGTCGTTGTAACCTTCCCAGCCGATGCCAAAGCAGTCGAGCGCGATGCCCTGTTTGCGGAACGACTCGACTTTTTGCTTCAACGCTTCGGGATCAACATTGCCGAGATTGGCCGCGCCGTCGGTGAGCAGGACGACGCGGTTCACTCCTTGGGCGAGGTAATGTCTGCGCGCGGTGGCGTAGGCAAGATTCATCGCTTCTTCCAGGTTCGTCCCGCCTTCGGGAGTGAGATCGCTGACTTCATTGACCGCCGTGCCCGCCTGGTCGCCGCGCGCGCCGTCCACCCACAACCGCGCCGTGCGCGCGAAGGTGACGATGCTCAACGTGTCCTGCGGCTGCAATTGCGACGCCAGAACTTTCAACGCCTCGTGGATGATCGCCACTCGGTCGGCGCGTTCCATCGAGCCGGAATTGTCGAGGAGCAGAACGATGTTCAGCGGACGACCGGCTTCGCGCCCGGCGGCGGCGGTCTTGACGGAAAAACGCAGCAGGTCGCGGTTCTGCGCGAACGGATCGTTTGCGCGTTCCGCGACGAACGCCACCGGCACGCCCGCCGCCGGTTCGGGATCGTGATAATCGAAGGCGTTGATGAATTCCTCGCTGCGGATGGACGCCGCGTCCGGCAACTGGCCTTTTTCCAGGCTCGCCGCCGCGAGCTTGAACGACACGTCGCTGACGTTGAGCGAGAAAGTGGAGAACGCATTTTCAGCCGCCAAAATTTCCGGCTGCGGAATCGGCGCGGGCGAAGGTGTTTTGGGAAGCGGATTATCCACTTCAATTGGACGACCGGCTGTTGCCGCATTGCTGTAAGTAAAGGTAAAGTTTGTATAAGTAACGCGATCACTGCCGGGCGCAGCTTGCGTGCCTGCGGTGGTGCTGAAAACCGGAAGAGTGCGGGTGACGGTGATGGTTCCTTTGTTTCGTGTTTCCTGAACCAAGCCGAGGCAATAAGAAGCTGCGGAATTTTTTGGATCGGTTTTCAAAACCTCCTTCAACTTGGCTTCGGAGTCGTCGAGCTTTCCCATTTCAAAAAGAGTTTCTCCGTCCTGAATGAGTTGACTGGGTGAATTGATCTCGTCACCAGGCAATGCGTGGCCAGCAACAATATAATTTTGACCGACTATTTCTTGTTTTGCAACGACCGGCGGCGGTGACATCATTGCGACTGGTGGCGGCGCAACTGTTGGCGCATAAACGGGCTCACCATCCAGCGCGTGGGCAGGTAGTGATTGTCCTTCCGCTAAAGTTTTCATTTGCTCCATCTCCCCCACGGTAATAACTGAATTTGAACCGGCGACTCTCAGCAGTGCGGCTGATGCTGTCGGCGTAGCTGTTCCGAATTGGTCAATTCTCCGGTTGCGCTCGAGTTGGCCGGAATCGTCGTAACCTAAATTTCCGTTTCCGTCTTTCGCCGCGTTGAGCGTGAGTCTGCCATTATTAACTGTTGTGCCGCCTGCAAATTGTCCCAACGGATTGCCCGCCGCCGCCGGCGCATTGAGCGTGCCGGCAGTAACCGTTGTCACTCCGTTGTAGGAGTTGTTGCCGTTCAACCCCAAAGTGTTGTCTCCAGCCTTGGACAAGTTATCCTGGAACCCGAAGCTGCCGCTGTTGTCAACAACCGCGCTGTCCGCCGAATTTTTCCCACCCACCGATTCAATCCTGTCCTTGAACAGATTGCCAGTTACGGGAATGTCTCCAAGCATCGGCACTTGCGAATTTTGGTCAGCGCCGGAACCGGGCGTCGTGCTTCTGTAAAATCTTGTGCTGCCGTCAGACGGTTGCGCGCCGGTGTCATTAACTGCAACATATCCTGACACGGTTGTTGCGCCAGTTCCTGAAATGATTCCGGCAACTGCTGTTCCATGACCCGATTTGTCCGCTAAATCGCTGTGTGGTGCGTCTTGAAAACCCGGAGCCGCCGACGTTGACCAATTAGCCGTAGAGGCAGTTTGCCAGGCATCGCCACCGTTTCCGACTGGACCAGCAAAACTGCCGCCACGACCACCACCGCCGAATCCGCCGCCACCACCACGACCACCAGAGCCACCACCTCCGCCACCTTCCGCGCCTTTGAGTGCAATAGATTCCCCACCGATGTAATAACCGCCGGCGGCTAAATTGAAATTTGTGTCCAGCGAACCATCGGTGTTGAGGCGCGCGACGCGATTGTCCGCCGTTCCATTGACACTCGTATAATTGCCGCCAATGAGCACTTGCTCGCCGCCTGCTCCGCCACCGCCGCCAATATTTCTGTTTCCTAAACTGGAAGTGTTAAGTGCGAGATTAAATTCGCCAGTCGCCGGCGCGCTGTTCTGAACTGTAAAACTATTTTGATCGCGCGCTTGCTGTGCGGTCTGGGCGGACACGGAACCTGCGCTGCTGGGCGAATTCCTTCCACCTAGCAATGGTGAGGTAGAACCAACAAAAAAATTGAAGCTTGGAGCATCAGACGGAGCGGAACTCGCAGCGGCCAGTTCTTTATCTTCAGCTCCACCCGCAGGCAGAACGATGGTCGTTTGATTTTGCACCCGGAAACTACTTCCGCCTTCCAAATCAAGACCGCCTGGCAGCGAATGGGCTGGGACATTGCCTTCTATTGCAGCGGGCGGCGGAGTCTCCGTCGGCGTAGCGACGGCGGGCGAATTTCGATCAGAGGCAATTTGGTCGCCAGTAAGCTGGGCAGAATCAGCGGGCTTACGAGCAGCAAATATATCGCTTTCTGTCATAGACACCCGCTGCACTTTGCGTTTTGCCGCCGCCAGCGACGGCAACAACATTGCCACCAGCACCGCAATCAGCACCACCGCCGCCGCCATCGCAAGGAACGGCGAATTGTCCCGTCGCTTTTTCAGCGGCGGCAGAAATACAATCGAGTGAACCGTCTTGAAATGCGCGAGCAGTTTTTCCCGCTTTTCGTCGGAAAGCTTCAGCGGCGCGTTCTGCACCGGAGCAACTTCCCACGGATGCGCGGCGACTTCGCGGACAAATCCGACGGTGAGTTTCAGCCGGTCGTGCAATTGGGCCAGCGCGGCATCCTGCGAAATCGCCCAGCGCAAAAGCTGCGCCTCTTCCGCCGGCAGTTCGCCGAGCAGCAGCGCGGTCAGCTTCGCCTCGATTTCTTCGCGTGATGGTTTTTCCGGGTTCATGGCACAGGCGCGGATTTTCTCGTCCTCGTCGTCGTCCTCGTTCTCGTAATCGAATTGGAAAAAATCGAGGACGAAGGACGAGAACGAGGACGATTATGATTTTGGAATTGAAGTTTCACATTCATGGCACAACTCCCGTCCGGGCGAGCTCGTCGCCGATGGTTTTCAGCGCGTGATGCAAGATGTAGCCGACGTTGCTGACGGAAATTCCCGTGCGCGCGCTGATGTCGCGGTAGGAAAGTTCGTCGGTAAATTTCAAGCGGATCAATTCGCGGCTGCGTTCGTCGAGCGTCTCCAGACTCAAACGCACGAGGCCGATGCCTTCCATGCGGGCGATCTGTTCGTCGGGCCAGGGCGCGGAATCAGCGGTGTCGGGCGTGGATGAAGTTTCATTTTCATTTCCGGCGGAAGAAGAATTGAGCGAGACGATTTTTGCGGTGCGGCGGCGCTGGTTGAGCGCGAGGTTGTGGACGGTGCGATAGAGCCAGCGGCGCGGCTCGCGGACTTCCTTGAAATGTGAATGCAGTTTCATGAACGCTTCCTGAACCACGTCCTCCGCAAGGCCGATTTCGCCGGTCAATCGCAGGCCATAACTCAACAGGGGAGCCTCCAGAGCCGCGAACAGCTCTTCAATCGTTTCCCACCTGGGCGTTTCCGCACTGGCTTGGTCTGGTCGCATCACGGCCATGTCCGGCGAGCCTTCATCGTCAGGCCGGGGTTAAATTTCCCCGGCGGCTTGTCCAAAAGGACATCGTGTTCACTGATATGACACGCGAGGTCGCCGTTTATTAGGATAAATCGAAACAGAATTGTCCCGTTGACATATGCGAATGCTGAATTGAAGGGTTTGGTGTGCCGGCACATGCTTTAACGTGTGATTTTGGTCGTTTTTATTTCCCATCCGCCATGAGATTACACACTTCGGGTCAAGGCTTCGGAACAGGGTGGATAATTTCCACTGGTTTTTCAAGGCGATTAGGGCAGATTGACGGCAAATGTCGCCAGGATGTCCGTCAAAAATTAAATTGTCGCCCTGGATCGCGATGACTCGTGCGGGCATCCGGCAAAGGTGCGGTTGTTAGGCCACAACTCATGGACAACACTCTGGCAGCGGCAATGGTCGGGCATCTGGTGGGCGACTACCTGCTGCAAAACGACTGGATGGCTCTCAACAAACGGCAACACACACTGCCTTGCGCCGTTCACTGCACTCTCTGGACTTTCGCAGTCTGTGTCTTCGCGGGATGGTCGTCAATCCCAGCCATCGCGGTTTTGTGGGGCACGCATTTTATCCAAGACAGGAGCGGCATCATCAAAATCTGGATGACGAAAATAAACCGCCAGGCGGAATTTGTGAAACCGCCGACCGCGCCGTGGAGCCTCATCGTCGTGGACAACGTCTGGCACATCGTCGCGGTGTGGGCGGTGTGGCGCTTTCTAATAAGCTAAGGTTCAAGCTGGCCAGGCAATCCAAGCGCAACGGCTTCTTTTCACGGCTGGACGGCGATGGCGGCAGAAAATTTCTGCAACGCGTCAGCGAATTGTTTCGGGTCGAAGTCGGGAATGGACTGCGCGAGCTTGAACAACTGGTCGAGCGCGGATTGCACCGGCTCGTTATTTTTCAACTCCGGCAGCGCGGCGACGAGGCGGTCGAGCGCGAGCACCAGGCGTTCGGCGCGACGGGCTTGGAGATTTTGTGAAACGGAACTGTCTTGGAAATCTTTGCTTGCAGCCAGCGCATACAAAAATTTGCGGGTCGTTACATCCGACCAATCCATACCCGCCGCAGCAATTGCGACTTTGTCGCTCCAAACTTGTGCATTCTTGAAACCCACCCCGTTGTTCTTCACTGGTCCTGGCGTTGGAATTCCAAGAACTTCCGAAACCTTCGAAATCAAAGGCGCAAGACCGAAATAACGATCAGCAGCAGGAGACTTAAGTATTTCCGGAGAATTCGAGCCAGGACCAGCTAAATATAGTTGCCAGCTCATTTCCCGCAGCGCGACAGCCTGCCCAACCAGCCACGCCTGCGCGCCGTTGCCGTTTTTCTCCGCGCTCCAATGTTTCGGCTCGGCCATGCTCTGGCCGTCCAATTCAAAAATCAATTCAGGATGACCGGCTTTGAGAATATCGGCGTCAACATTTTGGTGGCACGCGACGCAGGTGTTGGCACGGACGTAAAGATTTTGCAGGTCGCGCATTCCAGCTGCCGTGCGGTCGGCACGCGAATAATCCGTGCGCGTGTGCGCGCGCAGCCAGTTTTCCGCCGGGCCGTGACAGCTTTCGCACGAAACGCCTTCGCTCACCTTGAAATTCTCGCCGCGCAGATTTTCCGGCACTTCATGGAGCGGCTCATGGCATACGGTGCAGCGCGCTTCCGCCGTCGGGTCTTTGATTTCCAATGCGTCGGCGATTTGTTTCGCCCGCGCGGTCGTGAGCGTGGCAAACGGCCGTTGCGAATGAAAATCCTTCAGCGACCAGACGAGAAACTGGTTTTGGTTTGCGCCGCCACCGCCATGGCAACTGGAATTGGCGCAGGACGCCGCCCCAAGTAATTTCGGCGGCGTGTCCGCGCCGCTTGCCACGACGGCTGTAAGAACAATCCCGGCGACAAGACACACGGCCTGGTGACAAATTGTTTTACTCACGGCTGCAAATTGGTTAATGGAGTGGCACCGTGATTGCAACCCTAATTGATTCCCTGCGCAATGCAAGCGGAGGCGGTTTCAGCTTCACCGCCGGATTATTGCTGCTGGGTGGATTGCTGGTCTGGCTTGCGATTGAGATTTGCCGCGCATTGCTCCGCGCGGAGGCCGAGCGCGCCCAAAACCGCGTGACGCTGGAAAAATTGCGCGCGCAGTTGATCGAGACGAAGCTCCGCTGCCGCGAGGCCGAGCAGGCGCAGCTTGGCTGGAACGGTCTCCGCAAATTCACCGTCGCCAAAAGAATCACCGAGTGCGACGACGTCCACGCATTTTACCTCAAGCCGCACGACGGACGCCCGTTGTGCGCCTTCAAGCCGGGACAGTATCTCACGTTCCAACTCGATCTGCCCGGCCGAGACAAGCCATTGATTCGTTGCTACTCGCTTTCCGACAGCCCGCACCAGAAGGATTATTACCGCGTCACGATCAAAAAGGAAAAATCGCCGCCGGACAGGCCCGATTTGCCGCCGGGCGCGGGTTCAAGTTTTTTTGCGGACGCGGTGAAGGAAGGCGACATCCTCAACGTCAAGGCGCCGACCGGACATTTTTTTTTGGACATGACGAAGATGAATCCGGTCGTGCTGCTCGCTGGCGGTGTCGGCATCACGCCGATGCTGTCCATGGCCAATGCGATTGCAGCGAGCGGCTCCAAACGCGAGGTTTATTTTTTCTTCGGCGTGCGCAATGTCCGCGAACACATTCACAAGCCGGAACTGGAAAAGCTCGCGGCGGAAAACGAAAACATCCATCTTCACGTCGCTTACAGCAAGCCCGGCGAGCGCGACGTGAAGGGAAAAGATTTTCATCGCGAAGGCCGCGTGGGCATCGAGCTTTTGAAGGAAATTCTGCCGTCGAATAATTTTGAATACTACCTCTGCGGCAGCGGCGCGTTCATGAAAAGCCTGACCGACGGCCTCGAAGCGTGGGGCGTGCCGGATGAAGCCGTCCATTTCG
>Ga0181534_10002247_pt1 | contig 12097 bp, 7 predicted proteins | sample PEATcosm2014_Bin_37_FD_119758 | JGI IMG/M metagenome (GOLD analysis project Ga0181534, IMG submission 119758) | Peatland microbial communities from MTU Mesocosm Facility, Houghton, MI, USA - PEATcosm2014_Bin17_10_metaG | ecosystem: Environmental > Terrestrial > Soil > Wetlands > Peat | place...
AATCTTGACCGCTGCCCGCGCCTGCCGAATGTGATCGAGATAATACTGGTGGCTCATGCGGTAGTCGTAGATGTCGGGCAGATAGTCGAGCGATTCGGCGAAGGAGTCGGTGCCCCGCGAGAGGTCTTCGTCCAGCGCGCGGGATTCCAGAGCCAACTGCTCCTCGAAGAGCGAAGGCAGCACAACAGCCGCTGCGCCGGCATCTTCCATGCGCCGCAGGTTGTCCAGCGATTCAGAGAGCGGCGTTGAAGAAACGACAATCGGCCCGCTCAGCTTCAGTCCCAGGTAGTTCGTGGAAAAGTCAATCATTCCGCACCTCCGGCAACCGCGGTTGCCAGCACTTTGTCTTCGGTTTTTTCAGGCGGCGCAATATTCGGCGTCTCGCCGCGGCCGGCCATTGCCGCGCGGCCGGAGTAGACGCGCCACTGCCGCTCCACATCGTCTTGCGCTTCCTTGAGCAGTTCGGCGGCCAGCTCCGGATTGCTGCGCGCCAGCATGGTGTACCGCGCCTCGCGATAGGTGTACTCCTTGAGCCGGATTGAAGGAGCGCGTGAATCAAGCTGGAAGGGATTTTTACCCTCCTCGCGCAACGCCGGGTTATAGCGCATGAGCGGCCAGTAGCCGGATTGGACCGCGAGTTTTTGTTGTTCGAGTCCGTGAATCAGGTCGTAGCCATGTGCGATACAGCTGGAGTAGGCAATGATGATCGACGGGCCTTCATGGGCCTCGGCTTCCTGGAAGGCCTTGACTACATGAGAATCATTGGCTCCCAGCGCCACCTGTGCGACATAGACTGAGCCGTAGCTGACGGCTTCCATTGCCAGATCCTTGCGGCTGTTGGATTTTCCGCTGGCCGCGAATTTAGCGACCGCGCCGCGCGGCGTGGCTTTGGACATCTGCCCGCCGGTGTTGGAGTAGACTTCGGTATCGAGAACCAGCACGTTGACGTTCTTGCCGGAGCCGAGCACGTGGTCGAGTCCGCCGAAACCGATATCGAAGGCCCAGCCGTCGCCACCAAGAATCCAGACGCTCTTGCGAACCAGCGATTCGGCAATCGCCAGCAGATTGCGGGCGTCGGATGAATCTGTCGCGGCCAGCTTGCCGCGCAGTATCCGCACACGTTCGCGCTGCTGGTTGATCTCGGTTTCCGTTTTTTGAGAGGCATGGAGAATCTCCGCGACTAACTCCACGCCTGCCGTTGGACTGAGCCGTTGCAGCAGCATCTCCGCAAAGGCCTTCTGCTGATCGAGGGCGATTCTCATGCCGAAACCGAACTCGGCATTGTCCTCGAAGAGCGAGTTGGCCCACGTCGGTCCGCGGCCTTGCGCGTTGCTGCTGTAAGGCGTAGTGGGCAGGTTGCCGCCATAGATCGACGAGCAGCCGGTAGCGTTGGCCACATAAAGCCGGTCGCCGAAGAGTTGGGTCAGCAGCTTGACGTAGGCTGTCTCTCCGCAGCCCGCGCATGCGCCGCTGAACTCAAAGAGCGGTTGCAGCAGTTGCAGATCCTTGACCTGCGTGTGCGAAAGCTTCGAGCGGTCCACCTCCGGCAAGCCGAGGAAGAAATCCCAGTTCTCGCGCTCGGCTACGCGCAGGGGTTCTTGCGGAACCATGTTGATGGCCTTCTTGCTGGCGTCACTCTTGCTCTTGGCCGGGCAAACCTCCACGCAAACACCGCAGCCGGTGCAATCTTCGGGCGCAACCTGCAGCGTGTAGCGATCCTGCTCCATGCCTTTCCACTTGGGCTTGGCCCACTGGAAGGTTGCGGGCGACTTGTCCGCAAGATCGGGCGAGTAAACCTTGGCGCGAATCACAGCGTGCGGGCAGACCATTACGCATTTGCCGCACTGGATGCAGAGGTCCTTGTCCCATGCCGGAATGAACTGCGCGATGTTGCGTTTTTCGTATTGCGCCGTGCCGGTTGGGAATGCGCCGCCGGCGGGAATTGCGCTGACCGGCAACAGGTCGCCATGGCCGGCCGCGATCTGGCCGAGTACGCCGCGTACAAACTCCGGCGCACTGCTTGAGATCGAAGGAATCAGATCAAAGTCCGACGAAACTGCTGTGGGCAACTCAACCTTTTCCAGATGCGCCAGCGCTGCATCGACGGCGGCGTAGTTCTTTTGCACCACAGCCTCGCCGCGCTTGCCGTACGTCTTGTAAATGGCCTTCTTGATCTGCGCAATCGCGTCTTCGCGGGGCAGCACGCCGCTGATGGCGAAGAAGCAGGTCTGCATGATGGTGTTGATGCGCGTACCCATCCCCGCCTCGCGCGCGACCTTGTAACCATCGATCACATAGAACTCGATCTTCTTGGCCAGCATCTCCTGCTGCGTGGTCTTGGGCAGCTTATCCCATACCTCGACAGCCGAGTAAGGCGAGTTGAGCAGGAAGACCGCTCCCGGCATTGCCGCTTCGAGCACATTCATCTTTTCGAGGAAGCTGAAGTTATGGCAGGCCACAAAGCTGGCGCGGGTAATCAGATAACTTGACTTGATCGGATTCGGCCCGAAGCGCAGGTGCGATGTGGTCATCGATCCGGACTTCTTCGAGTCATAAACAAAGTAGCCTTGCGCGAAGTTCGGCGTCTCGCTACCGATGATCTTGATCGAGTTCTTGTTTGCTCCTACCGTGCCGTCGGAACCCAGTCCGTAGAAGAGCGCGCGCACCGTTTTCGGGTCTTCGGTCGAGAAGCTCGGATCATAACTCAAACTGGTGTGAGTTACATCGTCGTCGATGCCGATGGTGAAGTGATTTTTCGGGGAGGGCTTCTTTAACTCGTCAAAGATGCCTTTGACCATCGCAGGAGTAAATTCCTTCGACGACAATCCATAGCGTCCGCCGATGATGGACGGCTTGGCGAAGGGCAGGGAAGCGGCGTATTCGGAGAGCACCGTTACGATGTCCTGATACAGTGGCTCACCGGTTGAGCCGGGCTCCTTGCAGCGGTCGAGAACCGCAATCGACTTGACGGTCTTCGGCAGCGCGGCGATAAATGCTTTCACGTCGAAGGGGCGATAGAGCCGCACTTTCAGCAGGCCTATCTTTTCGCCTTGCTTGGTCAGCACGTCGATGGCTTCATCGGCTGCTTCTGCGCCAGAACCCATCATGATGATTACGCGCTCGGCATCGGGCGCTCCAGTGTAATCGAAGAGGTGATAGGCGCGGCCCGTCTGCTTGGCGAAGCGGTCCATCACCGACTGCACGATGCCCGGAACCGCGGCATGGAAGGGGTTGCAGGCCTCGCGGGCCTGGAAGAAGACATCGGGATTTTGCGCGGTGCCGCGAATAATAGGGCGATCGGGGCTGAGAGCGTTCTGCCGGTACTGAATGATGTACTTATCGTCGAGCAGAGCGCGGATGGTTTCATCGCTGATGGGCAGAATCTTGCCCACTTCATGCGAGGTGCGGAAGCCGTCAAAGAAATGGATGAACGGAATGCGGGATTCAAGGGTGGCGATCTGCGCGACGAGCGCGAGGTCGGCCACTTCCTGCACGGAGTTCGAGCAGAGCATCGCCCAGCCGGTTGAGCGGCAGGCCATTACATCGGAATGATCGCCGAAGATGGAGAGCGCATGAGTGGCCAGCGTGCGGGCTGTCACATGCATCGTCGCAGGGGTCAACTCGCCGGCAATCTTGAACATGTTGGGAATCATCAGCAGCAGGCCCTGCGAAGCAGTAAATGTGGTGCCAAAGGCACCGGCCTGCAATGCGCCATGCAACGCGCCCGCCGCGCCGCCCTCGCTCTGCAACTCTTCCACGATGGGCAACCCGCCCCAGATATTCTTCTTTCCTTCCGAGAGCCACTGATCGGCCCACTCGGCCATTGGCGACGAGGGGGTGATCGGGTAGATCGCGACCACTTCGGAGAGACGATAGGCAACCGAAGCCGCGGCTTCATTGCCATCGAGAATCACCATCTTTGCATCACTCATAGTTTTGTGCCTCCACAGAGTCTTGAGGGGCGGCCTGGCGCAACACAACCGCACTCCAAGTGTCGTCCTGAGAGGGGGGAGAGGGGCTGTGATGCGAGACACAGGGCGAAAAGCAGTATCGCAATGCGAAATTGACAGTCGTCAGGATTGGAAGCGGTGCGGAAGGGACTCTTTCGTAATTAAACGGCGGAAAATCGCCTGGCTAAAACTACAAGAGCGATCCTTGCAGATCAGCGAGTGTTGCTTTCTTGCCGTATCCAACACTCGGATCTACCAAAGGCAAATGAGGTTTCTTCCCTTTGAGAATGTCCTCGATGGTGAGGAATTGAACGAGAGGGTATCTGTTTCCATGCAATTCAACTGTTCCGGCTGAGGACGCATCTGCTTTCATCCCGGCAGTTGGCTCGTTCAATGAAACCAAAACCCCAAATCCCAATGACGTCACCTCTTCTCGTTTTGCAACGCTAATAAGAGCGCGTACATCATCAGGCTTAAACTTACCGCTCTTCACGGAGACAACGGCAAACTTTGTGGTTTTTCCATCGGGCCTAAATGGAATCCGTCCATCAATTCCCTTGTCCGCGCCTTTTTTGTCATTCGGTATTCCATCGACTTTTGAAACAGCCCAAATCTCGAATGCTTTTCTATCCTTATCCTGCTCAGCCATCATCCTAGCGCCTTCAATCGTCGTGGGTAGGCCTTTAATTTCGTAATCTACACCAACTCGCAGATGGGGGAAGGCTCCCTCAAGCCGTTGCTTGCGGATCAGTTCGATTGCGAAGGGGGAAATATCGATGCCAATCCATCTCCGCGCAAGGATCTGCGCCGCCGCAATGGTCGTGCCACAGCCGCAAAAAGGGTCCATTACCAGATCGCCCGGCCGGCTTGATGCACTCAGTATATGTTTCAATATTCCGAGCGGCTTCTGAGTCGGGTAACCAAGCCGCTCAGCGTCTTGCGGACTCAGCCAACGGACATCTGCATCAATCCCTTCGGTAGTGCCAAATACAGTACCTTCGGTATACGGCTGAAAAGACCAAATATCGGGAGCACACGGCCCGTCATTGACAGTAATCGTTCGCTCATACATCGGCCATGCATCACCCTCGGTGATGGTGATGAAGCCCTTTTCAAACAGCAAGTCGAGTTTTTGGTGTTGAGTCAAGCCGGCAGGTTCGATGCCAACCTCTTCCCATATTTTTCCGGGAACCGCCCAATGTCTGCCTTTGGCCGTCGGGTCAAAGCCGCGCCAAGGCTTGCCTGATTCTCCTCCACGGGTCCCTGACCCAGTCAAAACGTTGCCGTAGTAGTCAGTCTTGTATACGCCCTTCGATGCCTCGACAAAATTATCTTTAACATGCCCAAGCATGTAAGGCCTGCGCGGGTGATTCCATGTGTAATCGTTGCTCTTGGTATAGTACAAAATAACATCGTGAATTGGCGCCCAACGTTTTGCTTTGTTATGGGAACCGGTCCTGCGCCAGATAATTTCGCTGCGAAAGTTGGTCGGCAAAAAAACTGCGTCGAGCAGCATTTTCAAATAATGGCTTGCCGTTGGATCGCAATGCAGATACGCAGATCCGGTGGGTTTCAAAACCCTGTGAATCTCAACAATCCTAAGAGCCATGTTAACCAAATACGCAAGCATCGGGCTTCTTGCCAAACTTCCGTGCAGCGCATTCACGAAATTGACAAGAGTCGGATTGCGAGCATTCTGTAGATCGTCGAAAGCCGCTTGTGCTGCGGCGTCCCAAGTCCACGTATCCTTGAATGCGGTAAGCTGAGCCTCATCGGAGCGTAAGCCGTCGGCTTTGAACAAAACATTGTAATTGAGATCGGAATTGAAAGGCGGGTCGAGATAGACCAGATCGACCGATTCGTCGGCGATCTTCTCCCGCATAATCAGAAGGTTGTCCCCATAAAGAAGGCTATTATTCAATGGTTGCATTCAGGCCCGCTCCATACTCTGACAATGAACAGTAGTGTTGAGATTAACAGACCAACTAAGTCCGCCGCTCTACCTAAAGTCCCACGACCAGCGCCTCCCACTCGTCTTCCAGGGATGACCGATGGAAGCTTCTTCCCGCGCGGCTGTACCAGTAATCTGCATTGGAGGCTGCGCCCTCCTTGCGGTGCAGGTAGGCGTGGACAGCCATACCTCCAGCGGTCTCCAGCTCATCTACCAGAGAGTGGGCGCGCGCCCACTCTCCCTTCGCATCCCACCACAATGCGGCCAGCGGGGCAGAGAGGCGCGGCGGCTCATCAAACGCTAGAGACGCACGGAATTGATCCAGATTCATGGACACTTTTTACCATTTTTCTTGAGTCGAGGCACACAAAAAACGGCTATAGATTCAGCACCACTACAGTCCCAGCACTGCCCGCTGCGCGGCGAAGATCTCTTTCAATCCCACCTCGGCCAGATCCACTAGCTCGTTCAACTGCTTGCGGGAAAAGCTGCCCTTTTCCGCCGTGGCTTGGGCCTCGATCAGGCCGCCGTCGGCGGTCATCACCACGTTCATGTCCACCTCGGCCTGGGAATCTTCTTCGTAACAGAGATCAAGGAGCTGCGCTCCGCCTACTATTCCAACTGAGGTTGCGGCGACTAGCTGCTTGAGCGGGGACTGTTTCAGCGTACCGGCCTCGACCAGCGCGTTGAGGGCCAGCGCCAGCGCGACAGCGGCTCCGGTGATTGCCGCAGTGCGCGTGCCGCCGTCGGCTTGAATCACATCGCAATCGAGAATCACTGTCCGCTCGCCCAAGGCCTGCATATCGACGACCGAGCGCAGGCTGCGGCCGATCAGCCGCTGAATCTCGTGGGTCCGTCCGCTGATTTTGCCGCGTTCGCTCTCGCGCGGGGTGCGGGTGACGGTGGAGCGGGGCAGCATGGAGTACTCGGCTGTAACCCAGCCCCGACCGGAATTGCGCAGCCAGCTGGGAACCCCTTGCTCGATGGTCGCGTTGGTCAGGACGCGGGTGTTGCCGAAGGAGACCAGCACCGAACCCTCGGCGGTCTGGACGAATCCGGGGGCGAGGGTGAGGGGGCGGAGTTCATTAGCGGCTCTGCCGCCGGGACGAAAGACGTTGGGGTGAACGGACATAGGGGAATTGTACGGGAGTGAGGCATTTCCCGGGTGGAAATGACCTTCCGCGGAGCAGTTCCGGAACGGGAATTGCCGATTTGGATGCCCCGAAACAGGATTAGTCTCCTAACCAATTTAAATACAAATAGATAGAGAGAAGCTCCAGAAGACTATGTCCTGTTTCGGGACAATCTGTACAAAGTCAGGGCAACGCACACTTCGGGAATTCTTGTCCGATTCCATTCCTTATCAGGGACTTAGCATTTCAGTTCGAGTTTGGCACTCGACGTGTATATAGATCAGACAAAACCCAGATTAAGGTGCAGGAACGGGAAGCGCGGCAAGCGGCAAAGCAGGGGTGGACAACTCGCTTGGAGGACCAACCGACGGTTGGCAAGCGCAAGTTGCCAAAAGAGACGCGTCCGCGCTGACCAGAGCAGCAGAACCGAGCCGGTTTATAGGGGAGCCGGCAGAGAAAGCGAGCGACAGATGCAGCAGCCGGGAGAACAGACAGGAATACAGACGGGGACCGGGGCGGCTCAGAATCAGCGGGCTGAAGAGGGGGAGCGGGCAATGCTGCTGGGGCAGCGGACTGACGCGTCGCCCGCCAAACGCAAACGGATCGAAGCGGTGGTCGAGACGCTGGCCAGCCTGCACCGTGAGAGCGAGAGCCTGGCGGGGCTGGCGCACGATGCCCGCAATATGGTGACGGCGCTGGCGCTCTATTGCGATCTGCTGGAGGAGCCGGGGGTTCTGGGTACGGCTTACCGGCACTACGGCGGTGAGCTGCGGCTGTTGGCAGCGGCCAGCCGCCGGCTGGTGGAGAAGATACTGGCTCTGGACACGAAGCTGGACGCGGAGAGGAGTGCGCAGCCCGGCAGCCAAAGGGGATCTGCCGCCGAGGCGCTCTCCGTCCTGAGTCACAGGTTGAGCAGGGAGGCCGCGCGCAATGGAGGCTCGGCTACATCGATCAGCCAAGCCGCGCAGCGGCAAAACTGGGAGGCGCTGCCGGTAGCGCCAATCAACAACCTGGCCAGGGAACTCACGGCGAACCGCAACCTCCTTGCCGCGCTGGCCGGACCTGCGATTGCGCTGACCGTGGAGACGGCGGGCGGCGCCGAGGCCGTCCGGTTGAGCAGCGAGGATCTGACCCGGCTGCTGGTCAATCTGGTGAAGAATGCGACCGAGGCGATCTCCGGGGCGGGCGCGGTTCGGATTCATCTCGCGGAGCGCCCGGCTACCGCGGCGGGTAATTTCCCGTTGCTGCTCTCGATTGAAGACAGCGGACCCGGCATTCCCGCCGAGGCGCGGGAGTGGGTCTTTGAGTCTGGCTATACCACCCGCGCCAAAGGAGTTGCATCCCCTGGCGGAAAGTCGGCCGCGCACCGCGGGCTGGGGCTGGCCATTACCCGCTCGATTGTCGAGGCGGCGGGAGGCCGGATTCAGGCTACAGAAGGGGTTGCCGGCGGGGCGCGGATTGAGATCGAGCTGCCGGTTCACAACCGCTGAAGGCCTGGAACGGACGGTTCGCAGCTGAAAGCCTTGATTCAGCCGCCCCAGAAATCCAATCGGGCGGCAGGGTCAGAAGAAAAAAACAAAAACATCTTAACCAATTGATGCGCGAGGCGAATACAATGCTCGAAACTGTTCTGAAGACCACTGTGATGGAGTTTGTGCCACAACTCGCTGAACCGCCTGCCCGCCTGCACCTGCTGGTTGTGGATGCGGACGCGGCAATGCGCTCGGCCTGCGCGGAGATCGCGACCAGCCTGGGCTATGCCGTTCAGACCACCGCCGACCTGACGCAGGCGCGCAGCCTCTTGCGGGGACGCGCCGCCGACATCCTGCTTGTCAACCTGCCCTCGGGCGGCAACCTGGGCCTGGAGCTGGTCTCCGAGGTCAAGATGCTCTATCCGCAGACGGCGGTGATCGCAATGACCGCCTCGGGTTCAGTGAACACCGCGGTCGAGGCGATGCGCTGCGGCGCCTCTGATTACCTGACCAAGCCTTTTGCGATGGACGAGCTTTCCACCGTACTCGACCGCGCCGCCAGCACTCAGGCCAACGACATGGCCAGCCGCCAGTTGCGTGAACGGCTGCGCTTGAGTGAGGGGTTGGGGGCGATGATCGGCCGCTCGGCGGAAATGGAGAAGCTCTACCGCATTCTTTCCAAAGTTGCCCAGAGCACCCACCCCGTGCTGGTCTTGGGCGAGAGCGGGACCGGCAAGGAACTGGTGGCGCGGACAATCCATGCCTATGGGCCGAACTCGCAAAAGCCTTTTCTCCCGGTCGATTGCGGATCGCTGGTGCCGACGCTGATCGAAAGCGAGCTCTTCGGCTACGTAAAGGGCGCGTTTACCGGAGCCAATCGCTCCAAGGACGGGTTGCTGGTCTCGGCGGAAGGGGGAACGGTCTTTCTCGACGAGATCGGCGAGCTGACTCTCGATTTGCAGGCTAAGCTGCTGCGCGCCCTGCAGGAGAAAGAAGTGCGCCCCGTCGGAGCGACGCATCGCATTCCGATCAAAGCGCGCATTGTCGCCGCCACCAACCGCGACCTGGCGGTGATGGTCGAGCACGGCACCTTCCGCAAAGATCTCTTCTACCGGCTCAACGTGGTCAATCTGCGGCTCCCGTCGCTGCGCGACCGCCGCGAGGACATTCCCCTGCTGGCCGCTCATTTTCTGGACCGCATCAGCCGCGAGCACGGCACCAAGTTCACGCTGAGCGACGAGGCGCTGCGCACGATGATGCGCCACGACTGGCCGGGCAATGTGCGGGAGCTGGAGAACTCGGTCGAGCGGGCCTGCGCCCTCTCTTCCGGCCCCATTCTGCACCTGGGCGACCTGCCCACGCAGTTGCAGCAGCAGGGCCTGGACGCGCGGCGCATCACCGCAGCCGCCGGTGAGCCGGAGGCGGCTGGCCAGGCTCCCGAGGTCACACCGCTGGCGGATCTCGAAAAGCAAGCCATTCTGGGCGCCATCCGCACCCTGAACGGCGATAAGCTGCAGGCGGCCAAGCTGCTGGGCATCGGCAAGACCACCCTCTACCGCAAGCTGAAGGAATACGGCATCCTCGATCCATTGCAGGACGAGGAACGGTAGCGGATGCGTCAAGCAACGGCGCACGGAATCCGGCCAGATGATTTCCCAAAATGGAATCAAAATCAGAAAAATTGGCCCAGATCGGCTGCATTTTTCTCTGGTGCGATTTGGGATTCCGCCGATAGGGAGAGCAACAAAGCGCCCAAGGATTTTCCCGCCAAACTTACAGCAGCGGGAGTTAGACTACTGAGCCCCGGCGGAGACAAGCAGGCCGGGCGGTCATTGAGGAGCTGGGGAATGAGCATACTGATCGTGACTGGAATTGAAGGCGCCCGGAATTGCGCGGCTGTGGCCGGTGCGCAACTGGGCATGGATGTTGAGGTTGCCGAGGGACGCAAGGCGGCTTTGAATGCCTTGCGGCGCAGGGAATTCTCAGCGGTTGTGGTGGATGAGACGATGGTCGAGTGCGACCCGGCCTCCGCCGAGGCCATTTGGGAGCATGCCGGCCTGGCCATCCCCATGCAGATCAACTTTGCGCTTTCCGGCGCGGCCCGTCTCGTCCGGGAGATCCGTTCCGCGCTGCATCGCCGGGAACGGGAACAGACTCTGGCCCGGCGCGCCGCCGCGGCGGCCATCGAGACAGAGTTGAAAACCACCGTTGCCGGGTTGTTGCTGCACTCGCAACTGGCGCTCAGCGGACCGGAGGTTCCAGGGCCGATTGCCGACAAGCTGCGCATGGTGGCGGATCTGGCCGGCAATCTGCGCCAGCAACTGAATGCGCCTTCTCAAACGCGCGGCAACAACGCGGCGTAAGGGATTACGCGGCAAGCTCGCGGCCTTGGCCGCCGGGATGGAGTCAGTTGGCCCTGTTGCGTTTCGTGATCGAAGCGCGACGACCAAACATTTATTGCGTTGCACGCGCAAACGCCGGGGCTGAAATTGCCCCGGCGATTTTTTCTTACGGCTCACCAATGAAAAGCCTCCGGCGCTGCTGGAGGCCTCCGTTTATTCGCCCAAATTTCAAGCTGCTCAGCCGGCTCGATCTCCATTGGCGCAATCCAGCCCACCGTGGAGACAGAGCTATTTGACTGCGACGGCTTCTTTGCCGGTTTCCACCTCGCGCTCGGTCAGGTGATCGAACCAGGTGAATTTGAGAATCAGCGAGGTAATCGCAATTGAGGCCGCGGCCATGGCCACACGCGCCCACTCCTGGATCACGATGTACAGGGGCAGCGCGACCAGCGAAACCTGCCATACAATGCCGACGGAGATGTTGAAGATGTCGCGGAAGAAGTCGTTGTTCTTTTTGAACGAGGGATCTTCGGCCAGCACTTTCTTTAACACCGGACCCCAGAAGCCCCACGGCCGCACACGGCGATAGAAGTCCATCAGCACTTTGTCATCTTCCGGCTTGGTGAGGAATGTGCCTAGAACGCAGCCGATCAGCGAGACGCCCACCACGATGGGGAAGATCACCACCACTTCCATGTTGATGCTGAAACGGGAGAGCAGTGTCTGCACAAAGGACAACAGGGGAACAATCTTGGGAGCAAGCAGCGCCGAGCCAATCCCTGTCAGCATGCCCCAGAAATAACCCCAGCCATTGAATCGCCACCAGTACCACTTCAATACATTTGACGCTGTGTAGCCGCCCCACAAGCCGGAGACAATCCACACCACAACTTCGTTGACCGAAGTGACGCTCCAGCCAAAGATCACGCCGATCACGATCACACTGAACGAAGCCAGGTAGCTCAGGCGCACATAGGTCTTGGGCGAGGCGCTGGGGTTGATGTAGCGCTTGTAGATGTCGTTGACGAAGTAGGGCGGTGCAGCGTTGACCGTGGCTGCAAAATTGGACATGAAGGCCGCCAGCAGGCCGGCGATCAGGAAGCCCAGCAGCCCCATGGGGACAAAGCGGGCCAATGCCATCGGCAGCACCAGCTCAAAGTCCATGTGCGTTCCCATGGCGCGCAGGTCTGGACCGAAGAAGGCCGCCGCCAGCACCGTCAGACCCACGATGAGGAAGTAACGAGGCGGG
>Ga0181534_10002250_pt1 | contig 12085 bp, 7 predicted proteins | sample PEATcosm2014_Bin_37_FD_119758 | JGI IMG/M metagenome (GOLD analysis project Ga0181534, IMG submission 119758) | Peatland microbial communities from MTU Mesocosm Facility, Houghton, MI, USA - PEATcosm2014_Bin17_10_metaG | ecosystem: Environmental > Terrestrial > Soil > Wetlands > Peat | place...
CGCCAACGCCGCGACCGCCGAGAAGGCAGGGCGTCAGTTCCAGTCCGGGCAGGTCGGCGCCTGCATCTCGGCGCTGAATGGCGTCTTCACGCAGCTCGACCCCACCCGCCAGAGCATCCTCGACTGGCAGCTGCTCAACGGGAGCTGCGGCACGGCCGCGCCCTGCAGCGGAAGCCCGAACGACACCTGCGAGCGAGTGTTCCAGGGGGTAACGGCCGACAACGTCGCCTGCACGTCGACCTACGACTGCACCTCGTCCAGCATCTGCGGCTCGGCCGGCTCCTGCGGTCCGGAGTCGGACAAGCAGCTGTCGCAAGGCTGCTCCGACCCGGGTGACCTCTGCACCTCCGGCACCGTCTGCAGCAAAGAGCCTGGCCAGGCCTCCGTCGTCTGCACGATGGGCATCCCGGTCGGCTCGAGCTGCAGCGCGACGAACCCGTGCGCGACCAACGCGGAGTGCAAAGCGGGCAAGTGCGTCGCGCTCGGCGAGGAGGGGTCGCCGTGCACGAGCAATGCAGACTGTGACCCGACGTCGCCGACCGCCGCCTTCTGCGACACCTCCCAGAAGAAGCCGGTCTGCGCCGCGGGTTACTCCTTCGGTACCGGCGCCGCAGACTGTTCGGCCTTCGGCGGCGCCAAGTAGCCCCGGGCTTCCAGAGGCGCGTGCGTCGGCGACCGTCGCGCATGCGCACGCGCCGGCCCTGAAATGACGAAAGCCCACCGCGCGGTCGCGCAGTGGGCTTCGTCGCCGGGTAATCCCGGGAGCTACGCGGTCACGGCTTGATGGTGACCTTCGCCGTCGGCACCGACGCGGAGACCGAGACGCTCGGAGCCGCGGGGGCAACCACGGTGACCGACGGGGCGGCCGGAGCGGCGACCACGACGGCGCCGGCCGGCGCTGCCGGAGCGACGATGACGGCCTCCTCGGGGGGAGCTGCCCAGTCCTGCCCGCCGAGCTTGAGGACGTGGAACTCGACGCGGCGGTTCATCGCGCGGTGAGCCGGGGTGTCGTTGGGGATGTCCTTGCCGTGGTCCTTGTAGTCCACGCTCGAGCCGAAGCCCTTCGCCTGGAGACGGCCCGAGTCGATCCCCGCGGCGACGAGCGCCGCCATGACGCTCTCGGCGCGCTGCTGGGAGAGCTTCTGGTTGAAGTCTTCGGGGCCGACGTTGTCGGTGTGTCCCTGGACCTCGAGGAGCGTGACCTGCGCGTTGGCCTTGAAGAAGCCGATGAGCTCGTTGAGGAGGTCGGTCGTCTTCTTGCCGGTCTTGAGCGTGGCCTTCCCGGTGTCGAACTCGAGCTCGCCGGGGATGATGACCCGACGACCGCGGAGCTTGATCTTGCCCGTCGCGACGGGCGGCGGGGGGGCGGCCGGCGGGGGCGGCGGCGGCGGCGTGACCACCGCGACGGTCGCAACCGGGGGCGGCGGGGGCGGGGGGACGTCGACCGTGACGGCGGGCGGGGGGGGCGCAACGACCTTGACCTCGCCGCCGCCGCAGCCGGCGACAGGAACTGCGAACCCTGCGGACATGACCGCGACGATCGGAACGATGAACTTACGATTCATACAGAGCCTCCTACAAGTCAGTGCGAAACTCTCAAAGACCCCAGGCCTCCCGATTGCGCATCGTGCGCCAAGTGAGCACCAGGGGTAACGGCTTCGGCCTCGCACGGACGTGAGCCGCTACGCCTTCGTCTCGGCGTTCCCCTCGGGGGACAGCTTCGACGGAGCGCAGGGTAGATAAGTCTGAGGCGTTTGGGAAGTGATAGGTTTGATTCCGTGCTCACTACCCTCCAGGCCCCCCCGAAGGCCCCCTCGCTCCGCGAGGGAGCCGACGTCCTGACGGTCGCCCGCGGCAGGGCGCAGGCCGAGCTTCTGCGTGAGCTCGCCGCCGGGAAGGACGGCTGGGAGCTCGGGGCGCTCCACGCTCGGCGTCTCGACGGTATCCTGGCCGGACAGCTCCGGTGGACGGCGCGCACCGTGCCGATCCCGAGGGGGTTCGCGATCGCCGCGGTCGGGAGCCTCGGGCGGGGCGCGGTGGCCCTCGGCAGCGACGCCGACGTCCGGTTGCTGGTGCCCGACGGGGGCGACGACGTGAAGGCCTTCGTCGACGCCTTGCTCTACCCGCTCTGGGACGCCAAGCTCCCCATCGGACACCAGGTCGCCACGCAGAGCGAGCTCCTGGCCCTCGCGCCGACCGATCTGCCCACGGCCACGGCCCTGGTCGACCTCCGTCACGTCGCCGGCGACCCGGCCCGCGTGAGCGAGCTCCGCGAGCGAGCGTTCATGGGGCTCTTCGGGGAGGAGGGCATCGGCGAGTTCGTGGACGGGCTGGAGGAGGAGGCGACCGCGCGCCACGCGAAGTTCGGCGGGTCGGTGTACCTGCTCGAGCCCGACGTGAAGAGCGGGCCGGGCGGGCTCCGCGACGTCGAGGGGGCCCGCTGGGCGGCGCGCGCCCGGTTCCACGTCGCGGGCTCGGCGCCGAGCGGAGAGCAGGGGACATGGGGTGAGCTCGTGCGGATGGGGGTGCTCGTCGCGCGGGAGGCGCGCGGCATCGCCGAGGCGGAGGAGCTGCTCTGGAGGGTACGCAACCGGCTGCACGCGCACGCGGGCCGGAGGAGCGACCGCCTCACGTTCGATGCGCAGGAGACGATCGCGGCGGAGCTCGGCTACGCGACCGGGGACGGGGACGAGGCGCGGGCTCTCGGCGCCGAGGCCTTCATGCAGGACTACTATCGGAAGGCGCGCGTCGTGATGCAGGCGCGCGAGCTCATCTTCGAGCGTGCGCGCGTGCGGCGGCGCGCGAGCGTCGGCGGCGCGGCGCGCGTCGTCGACCTCGGCGACGGGATGCGCCTGTCGGACGGCGCCATCACGGTGTCATCCGCGGGGGCGGTGGTCGAAGCGCCCGCGGTGGCGCTCAGACTCTACGCGGAGGCCAACCGGCAGGGGGTGCCCGTCCACGCCTACGCGCGGAGCGCCATCACGCGCGCCGCCGCGGACCCGGCCTGGTGCGCGGCGCTCCGCGCCAGCCCCGAGGCCGCGCGCCTCTTCGTCGACCTCGCGTGCCGAGTGGCCGAGGCGCCCGCCCGGCGCGGCTCCATCATGACCGAGCTCCTCGAGATCGGCGTCTTGCTCGCCATGGTCCCCGAGTTCACGCCTGTCACGGGACGCGTCCATCACGACGTCTACCACGTCTACACGGTCGACGTTCACAGCGTCGCGGCGCTCGACTGCCTCCGCGCCCTCGCCCGCGGGGAGCTCGCGCAGGAGCATCCGCTCGCGAGCCGTCTGGCGGCCGAGATCGCGCGACCCGCGCCGCTCTTTCTGGCGACCCTCCTGCACGACATCGGAAAGGGGTACCCGGACGCCGCCGGCTCCCGGAAGAACCACTCGGTCAGCGGCGCCGAGCTCTGCGAGAAGATCCTCCCGCGGTTCGGTTTCGGCGCGGACGACATCGCCGACGCGCGCGCGCTCGTCGCGCTCCACCTGGCGATGTACCACGTCGCGACGCGACGCGACCTGGACGACAAGGCGACGGTCGAAGAGTTCGTCCGCCCCATCCGGAGCCGCGAGCTCCTGCGCGATCTGTATCTTCTGACCATCGCGGACATCACGACGACGTCTCCCACCGCCATGACGGCGTGGAAGGCGCGCATGCTCGAGGAGCTCTACCGAGCGGCGGACGCCGAGCTCGCGGGTGACGCGCGGCTGGACCGAGACGTCGAGCGGACGGCCAGGATGACGGAGGAGGCGATGCGGCTCTGGCGCGGCGACCCCGCAGAGCTCGACGCTTTCGTCGCCTCGATGCCCCAGCGCTACCTCCTGTCGAACCCGGTCGAAGCGGTGGTCGCTCACGCAAGCGTCGTCGCGGCTCGCGGATCGGCCAAGGTGCACGCGGAGCTCGTCCCCTCCCGCCACAAGGACGTCGCCGAGCTTTGCGTCGTGGCGGAGGACCGGCCCGGGCTTCTCGCGCGCATCGCCGCCGCCATCACGGCGGGCCGGCTCGAGGTGCACGGGGCGCAGGTTTACTCGCGCGTGCGGGTGGTGGACGGCGCGTCGACGACCGAGGCCGTCGACATCTTCTGGGTCCGCGACCGCGTCGACGGCGCCGAGGGCGCTCTTCGCGCGATGCCGCGGCTCTCGACCGACCTGGAGCAGGTGGTGCGCGAGGAGGGGGACGTCGCGGCGCGCCTCCTCCGGGCGCGCGGCGGATCGCCGTGGCGCGAGCGCCCGAGCCCGCGGGTGGCGACCGAGGTCGTCCTCGACGACCGCGCCTCGCCCCACCACACCGTCGTCGAGGTGTTCGCGAAGGACCGCCCCGGCCTCCTCTACACGCTGGCGCAGACGCTCCACGACGTGGGCCTCTCCATCGCCGTGTCCAAGATCAACACCGAGGGGACGCGCGTCGCCGACGTCTTCTACGTCCAGGAGCGGAGGGGCGGCAAGGTTCTCCCCGGGGAGCGCTTCAAGGAGATCGCGCGACGGCTGCGGGAGGCCATCGACGAGGGGTGATTCCGGGTGCGAGGATGCCCGCATGCGGACGTTCACTCCGTGCCACTGGCACTCCGTAGACCTGCGTGGACTCCGACGACGCCGTCCACTTCGGCTCGCCTTCGCCGCGGTGTGCGGAGTCGCGGTGCTCGGCTGCGCCGGCGCTTCCCCCGATGCGACGGCCCCTTCGACGGTCCCGCCGGCGTCCGAGCCCTCGTCGAGCCCGCCCGCGCCCCCGGACGCCCCCGTGAGCCCGGAAGTGGCCAAGGGGGTCGCCGCGCTGGAAGCGAACGACCTGGCGACGGCGAAGACGCACTTCCAGGCGGCGCTCGCGGCGAACGGCAGCGACGCGGACGCGCTCTACTACCTCGGCGCGCTCAGCGAGAAGGCCGGCGACATGGCCGGCGCCGAGGCGTCCTACAAGGCAGCGCTCCGAGCCCGTCCGGACTCTCTCATGGCGGCGCAGAACCTGTCGGCACTCTACGACGACGCGCAGCGCTTCGATGAGGCTCTCGCCATCGTCTCGCCCTCCCTCACGACGCACGCGACCGACGGAACGCTCCACCTCAACGCAGGCATCGCGCACGCGGGCAAGAAGGAGGCGGACGCGGCCATCCGCGAGTTCGACGCGGCCATCGCGGCTGCGCCGTCCGACGCCACCTACCGCCTGGTGTACGCCCACTGGCTCGGAGCGCTTGGACAGCGAGACACGGCCGTGAAGATGCTCGGTGCTGCCCTCCCGATGGCGCACGGCAACGTCGGGGTCGTCGCCGCGCTGGCGCACGAGCTCCACGTCTTGGCAGCCTTCCCCGAGTGCGTCGCGGCCTTCACGAGGGCGGTTGCCCTCAACCCTGCAGCCGAGATCCTGACGGAGCGCGCCGCGTGCAAGATTGGCCAGAAGGACGACGCCGGCGCGCTGGACGATCTCCGCTCGGCGACCGCGAAGGACTCCAAGTACGCACCGGCGCAGTACTACCTCGGCAACGAGCTGGCGAAGGCCGGACACTACGGGCCCGCGCTCGCGGCCTACCAGGCCTTCCTCCGGCTCGAGCCCAACGGTCCCCTCGCGAAGGGGGTCGCCGAGAAGATCCGCCTGGCCAAGCAGCACCTGGGGCAATAGCCCGGTCCGCACGCGCTCACACTCGGCTCCGCTAGCGGAAGCCTCGAAGCACGCGCGCGCTCCCGCCCTCGTCGGCGACTCCGACCGCCACGAGCGCCCCCGCCCCGTCGAGCCATGCCGCCGGCTCCCCCTCTGCGGTCGCGGTGACGAACTCGGCGGCAGGCACGCGACGCCCGAAGCGGGCGGCCAGCACGCCAGCGTCGCTCAGGCAGGCCGCGGGGAGCGCGCGGCGCGCTGCGGTCGCGAGACCGATGATTCGGGCGGTCAGCACTTCGGGGGGCGAGGGGAGCGGGATGGCTTCGGCCTCGCCAAACGTCCCCGAGGCGGTCCTGCGGAGCGCCGTCAGCGTGCCGACCGTGCCCAGCGCGTACGCCACGTCGCGCGCGAGTGACCGGACGTAGTAGCCCTTGTCGGCGACGAGAGAGAGGTCGAGCCAGGGGCGCGGCTCGGACCCGCTCCCCGTGATCTCGAGGCGATGCACGCGGACCTGCCGCGGCGGGAGATCGGTCGGCTCGCCTCGACGCGCGCGCGCGTAGGCCCGCTCCCCGTCCCGCTGGATGGCGGAGAACGCAGGGGGGTCTTGTGCCGTGCGGGCGCGCTCGGCGGCGACCGCGGCGGCGAGGCGTGGCGGCAGCTCGGGCTCCGGCGATGCGGCCAGCTCGGCGAGCTCTCCGAGGACGTCGTCGGGAACGGCTCGCTCGATGGTGACCTGCCCCATCGCGTCGAGCGTGTCGGTCTCCTTGCCGAGCTCGAGGCGCGCCACGTACGTCTTCGTGGCGCCCGTGAGGTAGGGGACCAGCTTGGTCGCCTCGCCGATGGCGAGCACGAGCACTCCGGTCGCCATCGGGTCGAGAGTCCCAGCGTGACCCACCTCGCGTGTCCGGAGCGCGCGTCGCACCATCGCGACCACGTCGTGGCTGGTGGGGCCGCGTGGCTTGTCGACGACGAGCACGCCGGTCGCCCCGACGGCGGCCGCGCCCTTCAACCGAGCCAGACGCTCGCCCGCTGCTTCACCGACCGGTCGAGCATCGTCTGGATCGAGCCGCGGACCTGCTCCGCCAGCCGCCCGACCAGCATCTCGTCGTCCGCGGCCTCGGGCCCATATTGCTCCCACGAAACGCGGTCGCCGAAGAGGATGCGCCACTTCGTCGGCAGCGGCAGCAGCCCGAGCGGCCCGAGGAGCGGGAAGGTCGGCGTGACCGGGATGTACGGGATGCCGAGCGCGTGCGACAGATAGTCGATGCGGAGGAGCATCGGGTTGGTCTCCTCGGCGCCGACGACGGCGACCGGGATGATCGGCGTGCGGCTTCGCAGGGCGAGCTTGATGAACCCGCCGCGGCCGAAGCGCTGGAGCTGATAGCGCTTGCTGAAGAGCTTTCCGATCCCCTTCACCCCCTCCGGAAAGACCGCCGTCAGCTGCTCCTGGGCCAGAAGGCGCTCCGCGTTCTCCTGGCAAGCGCGCACGGCGCCGATGCGATTGGTGAACGAGCCCAGGAACGGGAAGTGGAAGATGAAGTCTTCCGCCAGCCACCGGACCTCACGCTGCTGCGGGTGCTCCCGCTTCACCGCGGTCTTTATCATCATGCCGTCGTAGGGCAGCGTCCCCGAGTGGTTGGCCACGAGGAGGCACCGCCCTTCGGCCGGGATGTTTCCGATCCCCTCGCATTCGACGCGGAAGTAGCGGTCGTAGAGGAAGTCGAAGAAGGGCTCGACCCTTCGCTCGTACACCGGGTCGCGCCCGAAGTCGTCCACCTCTTCGGAGCGGTTGCGCATCCCGAGCCGTCCCCACTTTCGCAGGTAAAACTCGGTGGAGAGGAGCTCGCGCGCCGTGTCGAAGACGGTCGACTCGGGCTCGGTGGGGAGCGCGCGCACGGAGGCAAAGCGCGGTGGAGGCGGTCGGGGGGCCGAACCCTCGCCCGCCTCTCGCTTGCCGATCATGGAGTCGAGGCGCTCCTCGAGCGTGCGGATCTTCGCGGCGACCTCGGCCTCGGTCAGCGGCGCCCGGCTGCGTGGCGCGACGTCCGACTCGCTCTCGGCGTCCGCGTCCGCGCGGTAGGGGCGCGACGGATCCCCATCGACGACGTTCGGCGAGATCGACTCGGGGCCGTCGTCGAGGTCGTCGCGGTCGTCACGAATGTCATCCGGAGTCGGCGTCATGCGGTGGGCTCGTGAAGCAGATGGACGTCGCGAAGGCGCTGCGCGCTCGCGAAGTCGAGCAGCGCCTCTCGCGTCGTGTAGGCGGGGCGGAAGCCCATGGTGTCCCATGCCTTCCGGCCGTCTGCCACGGAGAGGAAGCGCAGGTACTTGAGGAACGTCGGTGGTGCGTAGGCGAGCTGCGCCATCCAGAGCGCGGCGATGGCGGTCTCCGCGATGGGGTGCGGGATGGGCATCGCGACGCGCCCCGCCAGCTTGATGACGGTCGACAGAGGGAGGACGCCGTCCGCGACGATGTTGAAAACGCCGGGGACGTCGCGGTCGATGGCGAGCTTGAACGCCGCGAGCGCGTCGATCTCGTGGACGAACTGCCAGAGCGGGTCGAACCCCATCATCGTCGGGCAGACGCGCCTCGACAGGTACCGAGTGAGATAGTTCTGGACCGTGGGGCCGAGGATCGGGGCCGTGCGGAGGATGGTGACGACCGACCCCGGCGAGCGGTCGGCGAAGCGTTGAACCTCCGCCTCTGCCTCGACCTTGTCGGCGAAGAAGGGCTCGCGGCGGTTCGCGCGGAGCGGGTGCCGCTCGGTGAGGAAGTTGGGGTTGGTCGGGTGAGCGCCGTACAGGATCGTCTGCGACCAGAGCACGACCTTCCTGACCTGCGCGTGCCGCGCGGCGACCATCGCGTGCATCGTCCCGACGCTCTCGAGCTCGTGCGCCCACGCGGCGGCGAAGCTCGGCGACGAGAGGAACGCGAGGTGGACGAGGGCGTCCACACGCTCGGAGGTGAGCACCTCGGAGAGCCGCACGTCGGCTTTGGGGTCGGTCAGGTCGAGCGGGTAGACGCGCGTCTTGTCGCCTCGGGCCTGCGGCGGCTCCGTGTCGAGGGCGATGATGCGGCGGATGCGCGGATCCTCCTCGAGGAGCCCGGCGAGGTTCGACCCGAGAAACGACCCCGCCCCGACGATGGCGACCACCTGCCCGCGGGCGCGGCTGGCCGTCAGGCCGTCGCTCGCCCCGTCTGCCGCCCGCGTCGGCGTGGGGTGCTGCGGCGGTGCGGAAGTGCCCATTGACGTACCGTGTACCCCTCTCGCGGGCATCCATAGTACATGTGAAGGCGTCGACGAAGGGTGGTGTCTCTGCGTAACGATCCAGCGACATTTCGAGGACAGCGCGAATGAGCGAGCATCCGCTCCTGGTCGGCCCCTACGAGCTGGTGCTGCACCTCGCCTCGGGTGGCATGGCGGAGGTCTACGTCGCTCGCCGCCAGGGGCCCCACGGCTTCAACAAGACCGTCGCGGTCAAGCGGATCCTGCCGCAGCTCGTTCAAGACGAGGAGTTCGTCGCGATGTTCGTCAACGAGGCGCGGGTCGCGGCGACGCTGACCCACCCGAACATCGTTCAGGTGTTCGACTTCGGCGAGGCGAACGGCGAGCTCTACATGGCCATGGAGTACGTCCGCGGCACCAACGTCGCCCGCCTCACGCGGCGCGCCGCGGCGCAAGGGGCCGTCGTTCCGCTCGACGTGTGCCTCCACATCGTCCTCTCGGTCCTCCGCGGCCTCGAGTACGCGCACGGCGCGCGCGACGATACGGGCGCGCTCCTCCGGCTCGTGCACCGCGACGTCTCGCCCGGCAACGTCCTCATCGACGAGTCGGGCGCCGTCAAGCTTACCGACTTCGGCATCGCCCGCGCGGCGACCGTCGAACGGCGCACCGTGGTGGGGCATCTCAAGGGGAAGCTCGGTTACATGTCCCCCGAGCAGGTGATGGGGCTGGAGCTCGACGCGCGCAGCGACCTCTTCACCCTCGGCATCATCTTCGCCGAGCTCCTGACGCTGCGCCCGCTCTTCCACGCGCCCTCCGAGCTGGAGATCCTCACGCGCATCCGCGACGCGGACATCGGCGCGCTGCGCGACGCGCGGATCCCGCCGGACGTGCTCGCGGTCCTTCGCCGCGCGCTCGCGCGGAGCCCCGACGTGCGCTTCGAAGGAGCGCACGAGTTCGCCGACGCGCTCGAAGGGCTCGCGCGCCAGCGCGGCTACTCGCTGGGCGCGCCTCGCCTCGCCGAGTGGATGGCGCGCCTGGACGCGCCGGTGTCCCACGACGCGCGCGACGCCGACGTGCACGAGGCGAGCACGTCCGTGGCGTCCGTCGCTGCGATTCCCACGCGCCGCTCCGGCCAGGAGGTCGAAGACGAGTGGGCGGACGAGCGCGTGACGCCGCCCCTCGCGAGCTACCGATTGAAGCGTTCGGACGGCACGCTCATCGGGCCGCTCCAGTACCACGAGGTCGCGGAGCTCTTCGCGACCGGGAGCGCGGGGTCGTGCCTCGTCTCGCGCGACGGCGACGACTTCCGCCAGCCGAGCGTCTTTCCGGAGCTCATGCGCTTCGTGACGAGCTCCACCGTCGGGTGGGAGGGGGAGATGGCGTGGGCCGCCCGCGAGCGCCGCGTCATCGAACGGCGCCTGCTTCCGGCATGGCTCTTCAGCCTCGCGGTCGGCCGCAAGACCGGGGCCATCCTCCTACGCCACGGCGCGCGCTGGAAGAAGGTGTATCTCGTCGACGGGACGCCCGAGTTTGCGGCTTCGACGGACAAGCGCGAGCTGCTCGGCGAGCACCTGATCGCGAGCGGCGCGGTCCAGAGGCTCGAGGTCGAGATGGCCATGTCCATCTTGCCGCGCTTCGGCGGGCGGCTCGGGGACGCGCTGGTGGGGCTGGGAGTGCTGCGTCCCGTCGAGCTGGTCCGGGCGATCCTCGCGCAGACCGTCGACCGCTACCTCGAGCTCTTTCGCTGGCGTGAGGGGGAGATTGCGTTCGACGGTGGGGCGTCCTCGGGGGAGGAGACGTTCCCGCTCGGCGTCGCACCCCTCGACATCGTCGCGCGAGGGGTGCGCGAGAGCTACTCGCCCGACGAGATCCAGCTTTGGCTGGAGGCGCTCGGCGACGCCCCGCTGGCTCCCGTGCTCAGCCCGCTCCTGCGCCTCGACGCGCTACGCTGGACCGAAGGCGAGGGGAGGGTGCTCGCTGCGCTTCTGGGGCCTCGGCTCCTCGGCGACTTCCTGCGCGAAGAGAGCGCGACGGGGGACGTGAGCGCCGAGGAGGTGCGGCGAGCGGTCTTTCTCGGCCTGTCGTTCGGCGTGCTGCGGTGCCCAGGGTTCGTCGTGAAGCCCCTGGCCGACTGAGCCCGAGCTTGCCCGTGGTTCTCTGCGCCGCTAGATCTCGGACGTGGCCCGACATGCCGCGCGCGCGCGCCTCATGAGCTGCCTGCTCCGGCTCATCGCCGTGGTCGGGATGCTCGCCCCGCTCGCGCTCGGGCCCGCGCTCGCGCCGCTCATCTCTGCGCTCGGAGGCGAGGGCGACCACGCGTGCGCCTGCGGGATGAAGCCCGGCACGTGCGGATGTCCGGAGTGCGCGCTCCTGGCGGGTGCGGGCTCCGCCGTTCCCGACGCCCACGCCTCGCTTCGCAGCTGCGACGATCACCGCGTCGCACCTCCCTCGGGCCTCCCGCCCGGCGTTCTCCCCGCGGGCTTCGTCGTCGCGCCCGCCCCGTCGTTCGGGCTCGTCGCCTCGTCCCCGCCGGTCTCGGTCTCCCCGGGTGACCGCGCGCCTCCACCGACGCCACCTCCTCGCCGCATCGTCGCCTGACCCATGCCGCGTCGCGCCGCCGGCGGAGCCATCGCTCCCGTCGACGGCACGCACGCGATCCGTCGTCGACGAGTCTCCGATGCGAGGTCCTCTCATGTTCGATTTGCGATCGGTCTATCTTGGTCTCCTGACGTCTGCCTTCTTTCTCACCGCCTGCTCCGCCACGAGCTCGAGCACGTCGCACACGGAGCCCGGCGATGGCGCGCCGAGCTGCGGCCCGCCGGACGGCAGCGCCGGGAACGCGAGCATGAGCGCCCCCCCGGCGATGTGCGGGTCGCCTGGCGTGCCGACCAAAGGGCCCGCCGACATGCACTGCCAGGGGGACGGAGGGCTCATCACGCAGACCACGAGTCAAGCCGCGTGCTGCTCCCCAGGCGACGCAGGTGGACCCGGCGTCTGCGCGTACGGCGCGACCATGTTCGGCATGGAAGGGGACGACGACGACTGCAAGTACCACGTGAGCTGGACGTCCACGCCGCTCTGCGAGGGACCCGGCGGCGTCGAGTTCACGGTGGTCGCGACGAGCCTCACGCTCCACACCCCCGTCACGGGCGCGCACATCCACCCCGAGGTCTTCACGACCACGCAGAGCACCCATGGCGAGGCGGGGTGCGACGACAAGAGCACGCACGAGAGCCCGTCGACGTTCGAGATCCTCGGCGAGGGGCCGCCCG
>Ga0181534_10002251_pt1 | contig 12084 bp, 8 predicted proteins | sample PEATcosm2014_Bin_37_FD_119758 | JGI IMG/M metagenome (GOLD analysis project Ga0181534, IMG submission 119758) | Peatland microbial communities from MTU Mesocosm Facility, Houghton, MI, USA - PEATcosm2014_Bin17_10_metaG | ecosystem: Environmental > Terrestrial > Soil > Wetlands > Peat | place...
GCTCGTAGTAGCTGCTCCACGAAGCCCAGACAAGAAAGAGGCACGCCGGCACGACGACGCCCAACCAACCGTAGAGCACATCGTTGATTGGAACGCCGTCGATGACGACCAGGTGAACTGCCTCTGCGATCGCGAGGGCACAGATTGCGAGCTGAAAAAAACGCACCCGCGCACGCACGCGCTCCAGATGGAATGTTTGGAACTCTTTTTCGAGCTCCGGCGAGAAGCGCAGATCCGGAAAATCGCGCCGCAACTCGCCGGCATAGGGTGAGTCTGGAAGATGTTCCAGATCTAGAGTTGCGTGCATCTGCATCGGGGCGGAAATTTATCTCACCAGACTGAAGTAGAGTGTGACGCAGTTCCGACGGTGTTTCACCAAGTGTACCGAACTCTGTAGCGGACGAAAGTCTCGCCGTCCTTCGGAACTTCGACTGGAAAAGTGATGGTGCGTGAATCTTCTTTTATGAATTCATGCGTCTTGGTGAGGATCTTCCAGTTGCTCCAGCGATATAAATTTTCTTTTACGACCACTTTCACGGCGCTGTCCTTGTGATTGCGCAGCCGGATCTCGAAGGCTTCTTCCAACCATTTTGCTTTGGTGTCCACGGTGAAGTCAGTTTGCTTGCGCTCGCCCACGACATCGAACGCCGATCCCAGCTTCACGCGCACCGTCTCATCCTTCGGTGTGTGATCGATCCGATCCTCACCGATGAATTCCGGGCTTCCGTCGGCCGAGTCGAGCTTTGACACTCGGATGCGACCGGCCGGTAACGGAACACCGAGCCCGTATTGCTTATCGTTTTTGAACTCCAGGTACACGTCGATCTTTTTATTTGATTCGCTGGTGAAATTGCGATCGGTCATCGGGCTCGGGTACAGGTAGTAATCCGGCGCACCGTTGTAGAGCAGAACTTTCTTCGCGGGGATTTGGCGAGCCTGATCAAAGAGCTCGATCTGTTTTGTCGAGTTGTTGGTGAGGGTCGTGGGGCGTTGCAGCGTGTACAAGTGAAATTCGAAAAAGGATTTCTCCTGAAAGCCCACGGCGGGCGCGGCTGCGTCCGCCTCCATCATTGCACGCTTAGCCATTATTCCGCCCATGGCAGCCGGCACCGGCGCACGGTGCACATCGCCGGCAATGAGCTTCAAGCGCGCGTCGGGGTACGCAGTGCCCGACTGATTGATGACACTGACCCATGCCGACAGATCGAGTACGCCGCTGTTAGCGTCCTTGCCTTCGTTAAAAATGAGATTGTAGTCGGACCACCATGTCACGCCGCCGGTCTGATATGTCACTCGGCTGCGCTGGGTGCCCGCGGTAGGCGACGCGACGTCCCAAACGAGAGTTGGACGTGTATCGAGACCACCAGGCAATTCAGGAAAGCGGACGGACGAATAATTGCGCACTGACTGAATGGATCCGTCATTTGTCCGCAGTAGCAAACCGTCGGTCGATGAGAGCAGCGTTCCGTTGATGGTCTCGAGGCGATCACCGACGTAACGTTCAACGGCAATGGGGCGATCGATGTATTTCAGCAGCAGTTTGTCGGTGCTCACCAGATCGAACTGATAGTTCTGTTCGAGCACGCGCGTCCGAGGTTCGGACAACGAAGTAAACGTCACCGTTGTTGGATCGATGAGCGCGGCAACGTCGGCAAACTTCAGCGTGGAGCGCCCGCTCGCGAGCTTCACATCGCGCTCCTGGCGAACCATAGCGTAGCCTGGGACGCTCGATGCGTTGGGGACGCCACCTCCAGGCACAGGCCGGTACATATCGGGTGAGATCGCGCCAGGTTGCGCTGAGCTGTAGATCGTAATCGCCGTGTCTTCGCTGGCAGCGTTGGCCACTACGACTGGCAGAAGACCCAGAATGGCGGCAACGGCTTTGTGAACGGTGGGCATTGAGAAGCTCCGGTGGTGGCTGCCCAGATACAAACGTCGGTGCGCGGCGATTCGGGTTACGGTTTTTGGGGTGTCAACTGGACGGGAACGGAGAGAAGAGTGTGACCTGCGTCACATTGTAGGTTCGGCCGTCTCCGATCTGTGAGCCATCGCCTAGGTACCTCGGCAATGGCATTGCAGGATACGTTCAGGATTGATCGCCCCGATTTCGGCTCGAAAACTATGGAAGCAGCTTCACGTCCTAAGCTTGAGCCTCTGGCCGAACTCCCGGTCGAGGAACCCATGGTGACGGTGCCGTCGTCGGGTACAGCAAAGAACTCCTCATCAGAATCTGATGGGGATTTGCTCGCGCATGGCGATTTGCTGGATCTGTCGTTGTCACCTGCCACTGTTGCGGCACCTGTGCCCGAGGCACGGCCCGACACCGCACTCATTCCCACTCTATCTGCTTCGAACTCACCGTCGGGAGAACTCCTTGATCCGGAGGTGCTGCTTGGAGTTTCGGAGCCTGGTGCACCAGCCCGCGTGGACGGCACCAACGGTTTAGGAACGCTGGCGCGCGCTGAAAGTGTGGCCGCTCCTTCATCCGCTCCAGCTCGTCCGGCGCCGACGCCGGCAGCAAGAGCAACTGCGCCTCAGGCATCAGGATCTGCGGCGGTGGGCAAGCCTGCTGCTGTTTCGCCTGCAGCCACGCCAGCATCGGTGACGGCGCAGAAGATCGCCGCAGCTGCCAAAGCAGCTGCGAGCCGCCGTGCAGGCGCTACGCTGGCTGGAGCTGTAAAACCCATTGGGGTTCCGCCCGGCAACGGTGTTACGCCGCCCCCGAAACCCTCACCTGTAGCGAGTGTCCCGCCGCCGGTCGCAAAGCCACCTGCTCAAGGTGCACCGACGACGGCGGCCAAGATCCCAGAGGGTGCAAACACGACCACTACACCTTCTGCTGCTGCGGCCACTACGGCAGCAGCGCCTGTAACACCGAGCGCACCCGCTGCCTCGCCTTTTCAGGAGCAGCTGCCTGAGCTGCCCGTCGAATTGATGGACGATCCGTTGGCGGTTGCGGCACCTCCGCCGGGGATGGTGGTTCCAACATTTGCGCCGCCGGCCACTCCGGCGGCAGCGCCGACGATGTCGTCCGCAGCGCCATTTTCATCGCCCGGAGCGCCTCCAAGCAGCGCCGCATCGGCGGGATTTCACGGGACGGGCGCAACGGCGGGGTCCGCGCAAGGGACGTCCGCATCGGTGGGGTCGGTGCCGTTGGCGCTTGCTTCGTCGTTCACGCCGGCTGGGTCGGCTGCGGCGTCTACATCAGCGCCCGCCGTACCGGGACCAACTCAGGCACGTCCAACTGCGTCAGTCGCTTCTTCAATCGAACCAGCACCAGCGCCGGCTCCCGCGCCAACCGCAGCGACACCGTCTCCGGCGGTTGCGGCTGCAGCTGCGGCGGTCAGTCCGCCAATGGACCGCGACTTCATCGCTCGCAACCAGATTGTCGAGCGCTACCTTTCTGGACGGTTGCCCCTCAAAGGCGCCACTGACTTTGAACGCTTCTGCAAGGAAAACCCGAAGCTGCTCGATGAGCTGGGAGTGCCGGAGCGTGTCAATGCCGGTCTGCGGCTGCTGGACGCGAGCGGCAAACCCGAGCCCTGGCAGCAGGAGAAGGCACAGCGTTTCTGGAGCCGCCCGCAGTTTGTGCTCGGCCTCGTCGCCGCAGTGGTGGTGCTGGGGGCGGGACTCGCCATCACGGCGGGCAACCTGTCGAGCAAGGACCAGAAGATTGCCAAGCTCGAGAAGCAGGCCGCCGAGCGGCCGCTGGAACCGGCCACCAACACCCGGGTGATTCGCCTGGTGCCCAGTCACGAAGCCGCCTCCAACTCTCCGGCTGTTGTGATCGGCGGCGGTCAGACTCAACTCGTCGACTTCAAGATTGACGAGACACGCTCGGCTTACAAGACCTTCCGCATTACCATCGATCGCATCGATCAGGGTCGGGTTGCGGTGCTACACAACCTCGTGAAGGACTCCAACGGACATTTGCGCATTGCGCTGAACAGCTCGGCCCTGGGCCCGGGCAACTATCAGCTCACCATCGAAGGATTGTCGTGGCGCGGCGATCCGGAACCGGATTCCTGGGTAACGATCGGAATTCAACGTTAGGATCTGCGGACGCGGCGGCGTCCCCAGTGTGACGGACCTCGCGATTCCGCAGCGCCGGCAGCGATTTTCCCCTCAGGAGTCCCCACCAAAGGCCGATCCTGACACGGAACGACCTGATACGCTGCAGTAAAGTTTGCCTTTGATGAGGGCTTCTGCGGACCTGCGAGGGTACATGACAACTCTAGAAGACCGCCGCAGGACGGATACTCCAGCGACGCCGGCAACGCAAAACGACGTTTTCGTCGCGCGCCAGCCTATCTATGACTCCGCCATGGCGGTCATGGCGTTTGAGTTGTTGTACCGCCCCTCGCCCGCTGCGACTCGGGCGAAGGTGACCGATCCGCGTCAGGCTACCCTCGAAGTCATCTCCAGTGCCGCTCTCGAAATCGGCCTCGACCGTCTGTCAGATGGTCAACCTGTGCACATCAACTTCCCGATGGAGCTTCTGGCGGACGTGCCGGATCTGCCGCTGCCACCTAATCTGGTAGTGATTGAAGTGTTGGAGGATGTGCGGGCGACGCCGGCGGTCATCGAAGGCATTCGCAAATTGCGCGCTCGCGGACATCGTATTGCTCTCGACGACTACTCGCCCAAGGTCAGCGATCCACGCCTGTTGGAGTTTGCTGATATCGTCAAGCTCGAGATCAGCCACCCGCCAGCCGATGAACTGGCGCAGCTGGTCGCTGAGCTCAAACCCCGCGGCCTCCAGTTGATAGCGGAGAACGTCGAGACCCCGGAGGATTTCGAAGCCTGCATCGCGCTTGGATTTACGGGCTTTCAGGGCTACTTCCTGCAACACCCACAGACCTTCCGCGCCAAACGCGTCCCTGCGAGTCGTCTCACGACCTTGCGCCTGGTGGCCTCGCTGTCAAACGAAGAGTATTCGATCGACGAGGTCGAGCTGTTGATCAGCCAGAACGTGTCGATGTCGTATCACGTGTTGCGCTGCATCAATTCGAGTTACTACAACCTGCCCCGCAAGATCGACTCGATCCGGCAGGCGATCGTCATTCTCGGCGTGAACCACCTGCGACAGTTGTGTTCGCTGCTGTGCCTTCAGGGCTTCGACGATCGGCCGCCGAGTCTGTTTCTCAATGCTATGACCCGGGCTCGCATGTGCGAGCAGCTCGGTACGCTCGGCGGATCCAAGGATACCGGTGCCTTCTTTATCACCGGCCTGTTTTCGCTGTTGAATGCGATGACGGGTATGCCCACCCAGAAGATCGTCGAGGAGCTGCCGCTGTCGCCGGCTGTTTGTCGTGCACTGGTCGCCGGCGAGGGCGATCTGGGGAAGGCGCTCAAGTGCACACGCGCGTACGAGCGCGCAGCTTGGGACCATGTTACGTATGGCAACCTCGCGCCTGCCTTGATTCGAGCGGCGTACGTGGATGCATTGTTCTGGGCGGAGCAGGCTCGCGCGATGCTCAGGCCCTGAGCGTTTTGAGCGGCGGCTGATTCACTACTGACCGGGTTGCCAGCCATCCCGTGGTGGCCACGAGTACGGCTCCTCCAACCACCCCCTCCACGCCGATCCACCAATCAAACGTGTAGTGGAGCTGCAGCACGCGCGTATCGATGAAATAGGCCGCCACGGACGCCCCGATGGCTGCCAGCAGACCCGACAACAGACCCAGAGTTGTAAACTCCGACAGCACGCCTTGAAGAACCGTGGCGCGGCGGGCTCCCAATGTTCTCAGCATGGCACTCTCATACCGCCGCTCCTCCCTGCTGGATTGCACGGCCGCCAACAGAACTGTCAGTCCGGCGAACAGGGTAAAGACGAACACACTCTGCACGGCGAGGACAGCCTTATCGAGGACTGAACGGACCTGGGCCAGAAGGTCATCGATGTCGAAGATCGAAACACTGGGGAAACGCTTCGCGAGCTGCGCCAGGGAGCGGGCATCGCCAGCCGCGAGGTTGGCACTGGTGATGTAGGTTCCCGCGGTCTTTTCGAGCACTCCGGGCGCGAAAACCACAAAGAAGTTGGGTTGAAAGCTGTCCCACTTCACCTTGCGAATGCTGGCGACCTTGACGTTGAAGGTTTCACCCGCGATATCAAAGGCAAGGTCGTCACCGACATTGACACCGAGGGTGTCTTGCATCTCCGTCGACAGGGAGACCAGCGGCTTGCCGTAATCCGCGGGAGTCCACCAATTGCCGGAGATGATCCGATTGTCAGCGCCGGGCTCGTCCGACCAGGTGAGGTTCTGTTCACGAGTGGCGAGGTTTTCGCCTTCCTCGCCGGCGAATTTCATCTCTTCGACCGAGCGGCCTTTGATACTCGTGAGGCGACCGCGGATCATCGGCAGGACGCGAGCGGTCTTGGCGCCGCGGTCCTTCAGGAACTGCACGAACGCATCCCGGTCAGGTGGCGGAATGTTGACGAAGAAGTAGTTTGGAATATCGGCAGGAAGCGTGCGGCGCCAGTCGGTGTTGAGGTCGTCACGGACGATACCCAACAGCAGCAGAACCATGATTCCGGTTCCGAACGCAACAATCTGCACGAGGCTTTCATTGCGGCGACGGCTCAGATTGGCAACACCGAACCGCCAGGCAACACCCACACTGCCGCGCAATCTTCCGGCCAGAGACACGAGCAGCGAGCCGGCCAGAGTGAGCACGATCAGGAACACCGCCAGGCCACCTGTGAACCCGAGAAAGAGTTTCCAGTCGCGCACGATCCAATAAACGAGGAATGCGACGACCGCCACCGCCGGCCCGAAAGCCAGCATCGTCAGCAAAGGGGGTGGGCCGACGTCTCGTCGTAATACACGTAGCGCGGGCGTCTGCGAAAGCTGCAGCAAGGGGGGCAACGCGAAGCCGATCAGGACGGCGATTGCGGTCATGAAGCCAATCGCTGCCGGGACGAGACTGGCCGGCGGCAGGTCAACAGCAAGGAGACTGCGGATGGTTCTGAGAAGCCACTCCTGCGCGAGATAACCCAAGCCACAACCCAACACGGCCGCGATTATCGCGACAGCGAGGAGTTGCAGTACGGTCACTGACAGTGTGAACGCTCTTGTCGCGCCCAGTGTTTTCAGGAGGGCAACGGTGTCCAGGTGGCGGTTTACGTATTGCCGGGCTGACATTGCGACGGCAATGGCGCAGAGCAGGACACTCACGAGGCTCGCCAGGCTCAGGAAGCGGCCGGCGCGGTCAACGGCGTTTCTGATTTGAGGGCTGGCGTCGGTGATATCGGCGACCCGCTCGGCACGCTTTTTGTGTGCCACGAGCCAGGTTTTGAATTCGTTGATCCGGTCACGATCGCCGGCAAACAGGGCGCGATAACTGACCCGGCTGCCCGGCTGAATGAGCTGGGTCGCCGGGAGGTCAGCCTCATTCATCAGCAGCGATGGGGCCAGCTCGGCGAACGTACCACCCTGATCGGGTCGCGAGATCAACACGTGCCCGACCCGCAAGGTTGCCCCGCCAATGGCTAGCTCAGATCCGACGTGGGCATCAATGGAGGACAACAGCTTCGAATCCGGCCATATCTCGCCCGGGGGTGGGATGCCGTGGGCGTCCCGGCCTGGGGTAAACGGCGCGTCCGCGATTAGCACCCTTCCGCGCAGAGGGTAGTTAGCAGATACCGCGCGCAAGTTGGTTAACTGGCTTCGTTCACCATTGAAAACGACGCTGAGGAGCGCGGTGTTGCTCGCTGTTTTTAGGCCGCGGCGCTCAGCCTCTGCGTAGTATTGCTTGTCGACAGGCTGTGGCGATCCAAGACGAACGTCGGCTGCCAATACTTCGCTTGCCTGCAGGGCTACAGCCGTGCTGATTCTGCTCACGAGAAAGCCGACGCCTGTGAGAGCTCCAACCGCCACTGTGAGGGCCAACAGCAGAACGCCGAGCTCGCCGGAGCGCCATTCGCGCGCGAGGGATCTCAGTGCCAGTGAAAGTGCGCGCATGGACCTACACCACGTTCCCGGCTTCCATGCGGATGGTGCGGCCGCAGCGTGCTGCCAATCCCTGGTCGTGCGTTACCAGGACCAGCGTTGTATGGGAGTTCGCGTTCAGCTCAAACAAGAGTTCACCAACGCGGCTACCTGTGACGGTGTCGAGGTTACCGGTGGGCTCGTCCGCAAACAGTACAGCAGGCTGCGTAACAAACGCGCGCGCAAGAGCGACGCGCTGCTGCTCTCCGCCTGAGAGCTGGCGAGGATAGTGTCCGGTTCGAGCGCTCAATCCGACGCGCCCCAGCGATTCCACAGCGGCCTTGCGAGCATCCGCATTTCCGGACAGCTCCAGGGGCAGCATGACATTTTCGAGGGCGGTGAGGGCCGGAATGAGGTGAAATGACTGAAAGACGAAACCGACGCGTTGCGCCCTCAGACGCGCGCGTCCGTCCTCGTCCAGCTTTGCGAGGTCCTGGCCCTCGAGGAGCACCCGCCCGCTCGTGGGCAGATCGAGCCCCGCCAGCAACGCAAGGAGCGTCGATTTGCCCGCACCAGATGCACCAACGATGGCGACCGACTCGCCGGAGGCGATGTCGAACGACACGTCGTGCACAATAGTGAGCGAACCTTCTGGACTGGTAACCCGCTTGGTGAGGTTTTCGGCCTTGAGAACGCTTTCACGGATCGTCGGCGCCTGCGCGCTCAGCATCGCACTATGGGTCATCGCACTCCAGGACGCCGCAGCGGCCGGTCGAACTATCCTCGTCTTCGGCGACAGTCTCAGCGCCGCCTACCAACTGAAGCCTGAACAAGGGTGGGTAGCCTTACTGAACGAAAGGCTACGAACACAAGGTTACGGTTACAACGTCGTCAACGCCAGCATCAGCGGCGAGACCACCGCCGGGGGCCTGCAGCGTCTGCCCAGGGCCCTGGAACTGAATAAACCGCAAGTCCTGGTCCTGGAGCTGGGTGCCAACGACGCGCTGCGAGGATTACCTCTCACCACGGCAAAAGACAATCTGTCAAAAATGGTAGAGCTCGGTACCAAGGCCGGTGCCCGCGTGCTGCTCGTAGGCATGCGCATTCCGCCCAATTACGGTCCGAAATACACTGCGGACTTTGTGCAGATGTATGCCGATCTGAGCGCGCAATACCGGACTGCCTTCGTGCCGTTTTTGCTGCAGACCGTCGCGTTGGACAGCTCGCGAATGCAGGACGATGGGTTGCACCCAAACGCAGCGGGCGAGCCGGCGGTACTTGATACGCTCTGGCCGCAGCTCGTACCGTTGTTGAAGAAAGATCGTTGAGGGGGTGGAGATGGACAGAGTCTGGCTGAAGTCCTACCCGGAAGGCGTGCCCGCGGAAATCGACGTCCATCAGTTGCCGACCCTGGCGCGATTGATCGACGACAGCTGCACGCGGTTCGCGGATTCGGTGGCGTATGTGCAGATGGGGCGCGCGCTGAAGTACAGCGATATCGACCGGCTCGCCCGGAATTTCGCGGCCTACCTGCAGAAGACCGCGCGACTCGCCAAGGGCGAACGCTTCGCGATCATGCTGCCCAACGTGCTGCAGTATCCGATTGCGATGTTTGCCGCGCTGCGCAGCGGCTTGATCGTGGTCAACACCAACCCGCTGTACACGGCGCCCGAGCTCGAACACCAACTCATCGACTCCGGTGCGACCGCCATCCTGGTGCTGGAGAATTTTGCGCAGGTGGTGCAGAAAGTTCTGCCGCGTACGCAATTGAAGCACGTGTTTGTGACGGCAGCCGGCGATCTGCTCGGCTTCCCCAAAGCGGCGATCGTCAATTACGTGGTGCGCAAGGTCCGCAAGCAGGTTCCTGCCTGGCACATGGATGGCGCGATTGGTTTCAAGCAGGCGCTGTCCGAAGGCGCTGCATTGACAGCCGACCCGGTGGATATCCGTCCCGAAGACGTGGCTTTCCTGCAGTACACCGGCGGCACTACCGGTGTTGCCAAGGGAGCCATGCTCACCCATACCAACATCTGCGCCAACATCCTGCAATCCGAGGCCTGGATCACACCCGTATTCCTGCGCGAGTCGGGTACGCTGATAACACCGATCCCGCTGTATCACATCTTCGCGCTGACGGCGAACTGCCTGCTGTTCCTGCGGCTCGGCTGGCGCAACATCCTGATCATCAATCCGCGCGATTTCCCCGCGGTGATCAAGGAGCTGAAGAAGTACCCTTTCGCCTTCATATCCGGTGTCAACACGTTGTTCAATGCCTTGTTGAATCAACCTGACTTCGCCACGGTCGATTTCAGTCAACTCAAGATCACCCTTGGCGGTGGCATGGCCGTCCAGGCCACCGTCGCCAAGCGCTGGAAAGAAGTCACCGGCAAACTGCTCACCCAGGCCTGGGGGCTGACCGAAACCTCCCCGGCCGCGTGCATCAACCCGCCCCTCGAGGACTTCAACGGCGCCATCGGCCTGCCGATCCCCTCCACCGACATTGCAATCCGCGACGACGCCGGCAACGACTTGCCGATCGGCGATGTCGGCGAAATCTGCGTCCACGGCCCTCAAGTCACGATCGGCTATTGGAACCGCCCAGACGAGACTGCCAAAGTGATGTTGCCGGGCCACTGGCTGCGCACCGGCGACATCGGGCGCATGGACGCGAACGGGTATGTGTATATCGAGGACCGTAAGAAGGACATGATCCTCGTGTCCGGCTTTAACGTGTATCCCAACGAGGTCGAAGCCGTCGCCGCCGCCAATCCCTCGATACTCGAGGTTGCGGCTGTCGCCCAACCTGACGAGCATTCCGGGGAGGTTGTGGCGCTGTTTGTTGTTCGCAAGGATCCTGCTCTGACTGAGCGGGCTGTGATTGAATTTTGCCGCCAATCGCTGGCTGCGTATAAGACGCCTCGGCATGTCTACTTTCGGGATGAGTTGCCTAAGACTAATGTGGGGAAGATTTTGAGGAAGGCGTTGAGGGAGGAGGTGGGGAGGGGGAAGGGGTAAGGCCGATCGTTTCCTGCGGCTACCTTCGATTGGAAATCTAATGTGGGCAATTGCTCCCTGCCCAATCCTGCCGATGATCTTGAAGAGGCTTTTCGCGCGTCAGGTAGAATCTCTGATAATTTGGTAAAAATACGCCAAACTCTGGTTGTTCGATTTTTGGGACTAAGCCGAGGATCTGAAGAGGCTCAGCAGGGATGGCGCGGAATTCAAAGACAATCGCACTTTCAGTGGCCAAAACTGCCTTTGAAGGCCTAGCGCCACTCCTGTTCGAACACGGCGTCATGATTCCCGAAGCTGAGAAGCTCCTGCGCGCTGTCTGTGTTCATAAAATGGCGAGCCGATCTCGGAACGGCCGCCGACTGTTAAATGACTCCCAGCTGTCTATCAGAATCGGCCTTGACCGACACGATGTCGCGAAACTTCTGAAGCGCCCACCGCTAGAAGGTGTCGAGATTAGCTCTCGACAAGCAACCATCACGCGCGTCATACGTGGATGGGAGACCGAGTGTCTGACGCGAGGTCAAAAAAGAGAGCTTGCCGCCGGCGATATTCATTCGGTCGGACCCAGCGTCTGGACATTGATACAGCGATACGCTCCAGGGGTATATCCACGCGGAATCATTGACGAAATGCTGCGTTTAAAACTCGTTCGGCCGATTGCTAACGGACTACTGCGATTGGAGGGAAGAGTTCTTTCAAAAGCCAAGCCGAACACTCAAGACTTGGAGCAGGCCGCGCAACGTTTACAGGATGTGATGCGAGCCGTCTTCCATAGCTTCGCCAACCCGAGGGCAAAGCCATTGTTTCAAGAAGCTCAAAGCGAGCAGATAGATGTTGCTGACCTGCCGCTTGTTCGAAAAATGCTTATGGAGCGCTTGGAGTCGATGATGGAACGACTTGCAGAGGAGCTCAATAGTCCGCGATTGCAGCGCGGCCCTGCAACTGGGCGGAAAGTAAGACTCGGGGGTCTTGGCCTGATTATCGAGGAAGTGCTTGCGAAGGAGTCAGATGATGAAAGCTCAGGCGATGCGAAGGACGGCGAGCCGAAGAAGAGGGCACACAGGAGGCCCCGTGTCAAAAGCGGTAAGCGATAGATGGAGTGTCAGCCTCTCTGACCTTGCAATCGAGCTTTTACTGA
>Ga0181534_10002252_pt1 | contig 12083 bp, 7 predicted proteins | sample PEATcosm2014_Bin_37_FD_119758 | JGI IMG/M metagenome (GOLD analysis project Ga0181534, IMG submission 119758) | Peatland microbial communities from MTU Mesocosm Facility, Houghton, MI, USA - PEATcosm2014_Bin17_10_metaG | ecosystem: Environmental > Terrestrial > Soil > Wetlands > Peat | place...
AAGCCATTCGTCGTATCCCCATCGGGGTGCCTGATACCTCAGGCAATGGCAACAACGTGCAGATTCCGCTGGGGGATGTCGCCGATGTGCAGTTGATTTCCGGGCCATCGTTCATTTACCGCGAGCACCAGGAGCGGTATGTGCCGATCAAGTTCAGCGTCCGGGGACGTGACTTGGGCAGCGCGGTGTTGGAGGCGCAGGCGAAGGTTGCCAAGGAAGTACAGATCCCGGGCGGTTATAGCCTCGAGTGGGTGGGTGAATTTGGCAATCTGCAGGACGCTTTGCACCGGTTGGCGGTGGCTGTGCCGGCCAGCATTGCGCTGATCTGTGTGCTGCTGTTTGTGAATTTCGGGTCGCTGATGGATGTGTTGTTGGCGGCCAGTGTCATCCCGATGGCCCTCATCGGGGGTGTGTTCGCCTTGGCGGTGACGGGAACTCCCTTCAGCGTTTCTGCGGCGATCGGGCTGGTCGCCTTGTTTGGTATTGCGACGATGGATGGGATCATTGTGCTGTCGTATTACAACTTGCACATTGAGGAGGGTATGGACCGCGTCACTGCTATTTTGCATACCTGCCGGGTGCAGATGCGGCCGGTGATGATGACGTGTGTTGTGGCTTGCGTTGGGCTGGTGCCTGCGGCTTTGTCCACCGGGATCGGCTCGCAGGTTCAACGCCCACTGGCATTGGTTGTCGTCGGCGGAATGCTGCTGACGCCCATCCTGGTGTTGTTGGTGCTGCCAGTCTTGATTTTGTTGTTCTCGCGACGTGTTCCTGGTTCCGAAGAGACGGCGCCGGCCGAGGCACCTACATGAAGCTGCATGCGGTTGTGGCATGCGTGGTGGGCGCTGTGGTGGCGGGCTGCGCGGTGGGGCCTAACTTCAAACAGCCGGCGGCGCCCACGGTGCAGGGCTATTTGCCGGAGGTCTTACCGCAGCAGACCGAATCAGCCCCGGGGCAGGGTGGCGATGCGCAGCGGTTTGTTGAGGGCATGGATGTTCCGGCTCAATGGTGGACTGTCTTTCAGTCCCCTGACCTGAACGCTCTGATTGAGCAGGCCTTTAAAAGCAACCCCACCCTGCAGGGTGCGCAGGCGGCACTCCGTCAGGCCAACGAAAACTACTATGCCCAACGCGGCGCGCTGTTTCCCTCGGTCCAGGCAAACTACTCCTTCACCCGCCAAAGGAACGCCACCGGCACGCTCGCTCCGACGCTGAGCTCCGGCGAGGACATATTCAACCTGCACACCGCGCAGGTCTCTGTGTCGTACGTGCTCGACATCTTTGGTGGAGTTCGTCGCGAAACTGAATCCATGCACGCTCTGGCGGACGAACAGAGATATCAGCTGGAGGCCACATATCTCACATTGGCCGCCAACGTCGTTACCACGGCCATCCAGGAGGCAGCCGCCCGCGCCCAGCTCACTGCGACAACAGACATCGTGCGTAGCGAGAAAGAGGCGCTCGAGATACTGAAGCGGCAATATGAGTTGGGTTCCATTGCCATGACTGACGTGATGGCGCAGGAGGCTGCTCTGGCGACCACGGAAGGAACGGTTCCGGCGCTGCAGAAGCAGGTTGAGCAGGCGCGTCACGCACTGGCCACTCTGGCCGGAAAGTTCCCCAGCGAAACCGCGGCGGAACATTTCGAACTCACGAGCCTCCGGCTCCCGGCGGACTTGCCGGTTACTGTTCCAGCACGGTTGGTCCGCCAACGCCCTGATATCCTGGCCGCGGAGGCGCAATTGCACTCGGCCAGCGCGGAAGTGGGCGTCGCCATTGCAAACATGCTTCCGCAGATCACTCTGACGGGAAACAACGGCGGCGCTTCCACCCAATTCGGTCAATTGCTGGCCACGGGCAACACCTTTTGGGCGGGCGGTGCCAGCCTGACTCAGACTTTGTTTGCAGGGGGCGCCTTGTTACACAAAGAGCGCGCGGCACGAGCGGCGCTCGACGCGGCGGGGGCTCAATACAGGGCCGCGGTTCTGACCGCCTTCCAGAACGTCGCTGACACACTCACCGCGCTGGAGTTGGATGCCCGTGCACTCGAGGCGAGCGTGCGCGCTGAGCGCGTCGCGCAAGAGAGCCTGGTGACCATTCGGCGCAATGTGGAGCTGGGTTCGTTAGGTTATCTGGCATTGCTGAATGCCCAACAAACCTATCAGCAGGCGGTGTTGAATCTGGCCCAGGCGCAGGCTAATCGCTATGCCGACACGGCCGCCTTGTTCCAGGCGCTGGGCGGTGGTTGGTGGAACCGGGCTAATCCGCCTTCTTGAGACGGTGAGACACTGCACCCGGCACTGCGGTAATGCCACGCGCCGGGTCATAAATACCGCCGGCACGGTCTCGAGGGCTCAACTGCGGACTGCGATGTTGGGAGTGCCCGCCGCCATCTCACCGATCACTGCGGCACCCGTGGCGCCATTTCTTTGAAAGATATCCAGGACGGCCGGGACGGAACCGGGGGCGCAGGCGACGAGGAGGCCGCCTGAGGTCTGCGGGTCGCACAGTAGCGGCCTCGTCACCGCGGGAAGGTCTGGCGCAAAACGCACGTGATCGCCGTATGAGGCCCAGTTGCGATCGGAGGCACCGGTGATGAACCCTGCTTCCGCGAGCGCCCGAACGTTGTCCAGGAACGGTATGTTGGATAGCGACAGGTGAGCACCTAGTCTGGAGCCCCGACAGATCTCCAGGAGATGGCCCAACAACCCGAAGCCGGTCACGTCCGTCATGGCGTGCAGGCCTGGCAATTGCGCCAGGTCGGAGCCGGCGCGATTGAGCTGGGTGGTGGTTGAAATCAGGGCTTCGTAGCCTGTGTCGGTCAGTTTGTCCTTCTTCAAGGCTGCCGAGAGGATGCCGACGCCCAGGGGCTTTCCTAACACCAGCACATCACCTGCCAGAGCCGTGGAATTGCGCTTCACATTTCCAGGGTTCACGACACCGATCGCGGCCAACCCGTAGATAGGCTCGACGGAGTCGATGCTGTGGCCGCCTGCAATCGGTATGTTGGCATCAGCACAGACCCGTTCGCCGCCGCGAAGGATTTCGCGGATGACGTCGGGCGGTAGGACCTTGATCGGCATGCCGAGGATCGCGAGCGCGAAGATGGGTGTGCCGCCCATTGCGTAGACATCTGATAAGGCGTTAGTCGCTGCGATTCGGCCGAAGTCGAAGGGGTCGTCGACAATCGGCATGAAGAAGTCCGTGGTCGCGATGACGGCTTGCTCGTCGTTGAGGCGGTAGACGGCCGCATCGTCGGAGGTCTCGGTACCGACCAGTAGTTGGCTGTAGGCTGCCGCGGACGGTGATTTCGAGAGCAGGTCCGCTAGTACCCCGGGGGCTATCTTGCAGCCGCATCCACCGCCATGGGATAGGGAGGTCAGCCTGGGAGTAGGGGTGGGAAAGGAAGTCATGGGGTCAACCTCGATGAACTTGGCGGAAGGCAGCAGGAGTCGAACCTACCAGGAAGCGGCTGACGCCCCCTAACCGGGTTTGAAGCCCGGTCGCACCACCGGGTACGAATACCTTCCACAGAGTTCAGCGTACGGCACGCGCGCTGCGTAGTCACGTTTGTGCATACCTCTGCGGCGGCATAGGTGGATAGTGCAATGGAGCCAGTCCTCGGGCGCGTCACTGACTACCGGTGGCGGCTCAAGGGGCGGCGTGGCTCGAGTGACGTCGAGGTTTAAGCAGCGAGCCCTCGGGGTGCGTGATTGGAGCGCAGGTGGCGGCTGAGAGGCGGCGCGGCTCGCGTGACGTCGGGGTTTTGAGGAGCGAGCCCTCGCGTGTATCACTGGAGCGCCGGTGGCGGTTTAGAGGCGGCGCGGCTCGGGTGGCGTTGGGGGTTTTAAGGAGGCGAGCCCTCGGGTGCGTCAATGGAGGGCCGGTGGTGGCTCAGGAGGCGGCGCGGCCCGGGTGGCGTCGGGATTCAGCTCGGATGCCAACTGCTGTCGGGGCGGAGGACGCGGACATCGCGGAATCGACGGGTGTGGCCGACGCGGTCGAAGAACTCCAGGATTTGGATGGCGCGTTTGCGGCCGAGGCCGACGACGTCGCGATATTGAGCGGCTTCGACGGTACCGTGGTCTTGGGCCAGCGTGGTCACCATCGTCGCTAGTTCGTCTACGCATTTACGGTCGTAGAAGAGATCGTTCACCACTTGGTAAAGCGCTCCCTGCGTTACTTGTTTTCGCAGCACCTGACGGACGTCGTCTTCCGGAGCTTTGATCGTGTCGGCGAGGTCACGCACCCATGGTGGGTTGAAGCGTCCGGCTGCGATTAGTGGCGCGAGTTTTGTGGCGAGCGCTGCTTCGTTTGCTGAGAGAGTCACTGAGTGACCGGGGAGGTGGATCCACGGGTCACTGCGGACGACGGTCCCGTCGCGTGCTAGGTCCGCTACTAGTGCGCGCCATAAGTCATGGGGAAGTTGAGGGAGGGAAATGCGACGCAGCCGACCGATGTCAGGGCCGGGCTCTTCCGGGGACGATGTGTGAAATTCGCGAAGCGCTTCGACGGCTCGTTCGCGTAGGCGTTGCCATACGGATTTTAGAATGATGTAACGGTCACGGGTGCCATCGACTGTTATGGCGTCCGATGGGACGCTTTCGATTAAACGTCCCGTGAGGCGGACGAGGTCTGACTCCTTGATACCGTGTGGCGACTCAGCCAACAGGGGCGAGAGACTTTCGCTTAACCGTTCGAGGGCGTGTAGATAACGCAATCGCTCAGGGGAGCGGCGTTTGCGTGATTGTGCGAAGGGGTCGAGGATGACGCCGCCACCCATGGTGTGAGTTGCACTTGCGTCGCGGAAAATGAATCGGTCACCGGGGAGGGCGCAGATGGGGGTGTCAAAGACAAATTGCGCGTAGTGGTTGTCGCCTGGGATGATCGCGGGTCTGTCCAGGGAGACCACGTGAGCGGTCGCGTGGGCGGCTCCGTGGTGGAAATGTACGGGTGACCAGGATTTCAACACGGTGTTGATGGTTGGCAGGACCTCGATGCGTACATCGATGCGCGTGGTAGGCGAGAGCACCCGAGGGTCAGCGAGCCAATCGCCGCGTTTGACGGCGCTTTTCTCGATGCCGGTGACGTTCAACGCGCATCGCTCACCGGCGTGGCCGACCTCGGCTGGCCGATTTTGGGAGTGAATGCTGCGCACACGCACTGGTACGTTCGAAGGAAAAATAACGACGTTATCGCCGACGCGAACGGAGCCGGAGAAGACAGTGCCGGCCACGATGGTGCCGTGCCCAGCCAACGAAAACACGCGGTCAATCGCGAGGCGAAACAGCCGCTCGCCGCGGGTCGTTTCGTCAACGACTTCGGCACCAGCCGGCGCAGACAGGAGCTGCATGTTAGGTGGCAGCTGTGCCTCAGTTAGGCTGCGCGCTCGGGTATCGCGTGCCGCGAGATTCTGCTGAGGGGCAGAGCGTGGGGCCCGGGGCAAAACATCGGACGCCACGCGCTCCAGATAGGCGCGCAAGGCCGCGATGCCCGTGGCTACCGCGGGTCCCGCGCGCGAGGCGGCAGCGGCGGCATCAGGTCGCGAGGCCACGGCGCCAGCATCGGGCCGCGGGGCCACGGCGCCGGCATCAGGTCGCGAGGCCACGGTGCCGGCATCAGGTCGCGCGGCCACGGTGCCGGCATCAGGTCGCGCGGCCACGGTGCCGGCATCAGGTCGGGGGGCCACGGTGCCGACATCAGGTCGCCGGGCCGCGGTGCCAGCATCGAGGTGAGAGGGGGTGGTTCCGGTGTCGGCGTGCGAGGCAGCGTTGGAGGCGGCTGCGTTTACGCGGAACACGGGTGCGTCGTGGAAAGCAGTGTTGCTGAGGAAGGTTGCGATCTCGGCCTCGACGGCGATGAGGCGCGCCGGGTCGACGCGGTCGACTTTGGTTAGGGCGACGGCGGCGCGGGTGACGCCGAAGAGTTGGAAGATGGCGACGTGTTCGCGTGTTTGGGGCATGACGCCATCGTCGGCGGCGATCACCAACAGCGCGAAATCGATGCCGCAGGCCCCGGCAGCCATCGTGTGGACCAGACGCTCGTGTCCGGGCACGTCGACGAAACCCAGGATGTTGCCGTCGCTCAGCGGCGTGTACGCGTATCCGAGCTCGATGGAGATGCCGCGGGCTTTCTCTTCCTTGAGGCGGTCAGTGTCAACACCCGTTAGTGCGCGAACGAGCGTCGTCTTTCCGTGGTCAATGTGACCCGCCGTACCGATTATCACGACGAGGGGTCACGTGTCGCATGCGCCCCGACCGCGGGAAAATCTGCGGGCGCCTCCCCTCCACGTGGCGTGTCACGTGCGGCGGGCAGTTTTGTTAGCTGTCGAGCTAACTCAGCTTCGTCAGGAGGCAGCAGACATCGCAAGTCTAACCACAGGGCCTTGTCGGCGACACGGCCGATGATAGGGCGGGGCAGCGCGCGAAATTGGGACTCGAGGCGATCGAGGCTGCCGCGTTTGCCTTTGACTACGCGGATCGCCAACCCGTGGCTGGGTAGTCGGTCGACGGGCAGTGCGCCGCTGCCGATTTGGCTGACAACGGCCTCATCGGTCACTTCGTAAGCGTCACCCACCGCAGACTGGAGAATGGGGCACAAACGCAGTGCTTGTGCTCGCATGTCGGCAGCAGGGCGAGTCAACAACTTCAGGGTTGTGAGGCGCTCCGCCAAGTACTCAGGACTGCGGTACAGCGCCAGCACCGGCTCCAAAGCCGCCAAGGTGAGCTTCCCAACGCGCAGAGCCCGCTTGAGCGGATGCTTGCGGATTTTCCCAATCAAATCCGCACGGCCCACAATGAGCCCCGCTTGCGGACCGCCCAACAACTTGTCGCCACTGAACGTGACCAGATTGGCGCCGCCCGCAATGGTTTCCTGGACGGTGGGTTCCTTGGGTAAACCCCACCGTGTCATGTCGACCAGCGATCCGCTCCCGAGGTCGGCCGCAACGGGTATGCCCCGGGCATGTCCCAACTGCGCGAGTTCTGCGGTGGACACGCTGTTGGTGAAACCAGAGATTTCGTAGTTGCTGGTGTGGACCTTCATCAGCAGGGCCGTTCGGTCGCTGATGGCGTCGGCGTAGTCTGAGAGATGAGTCCGGTTGGTAGTGCCAACTTCAACCAGCTTCGCACCGGCTTGACGCATGATGTCTGGGATGCGAAACGACCCACCAATTTCCACGAGTTCGCCCCGCGACACGATTACGTCGCGGCGCGGAGCCAGGGCGCTCAGCATGAGCAGCACCGCAGCGGCGTTGTTGTTGACGACTGTTGCGGCTTCGGCGCCGGTGAGGTCGCACAGCAACTTTTCCACCAGTGTGTCGCGTTCGCCGCGGCGACCTGTGGCGAGGTCGTATTCAAGGTTCACGGGGGTGCGCATGGACTGCATCACTGCTGTTACCGCTTGTTCGGGTAACACGGCACGGCCGAGGTTGGTGTGTAGGACCGTGCCGGTGAGGTTGAATACGGATCGCAGGGCAGGGGCTGCGCTTGTATCCAGCGCAGCTTTGACTTGGGAGCTGATGGATGTCTCGGAGATAGCGGACGCATCGAGCGTGCCCGCGAGTGCAGCGGGACGAAGAGAGTCCAGGTATACGCGTAGTTCGGCTACGACTAGCGTGTGGCCGTACTGGCCGAGGACGTCTGAGAACGCCGCGCTGTTGAGTAAGCGGTCGACCGAGGGGATGTTAGCCGGCGTGGCGCGAGGCGCATCCACTCACGTTTCCGAGGTCTGCCAGAGCAGTGGGTTGCCACTGCTGCGATGGAAACCGTCCTCTGTCATAAGGAGATCCAGAGCGAGGCTAGCGAGGTCGTCTGCCACGGGGTCCACTCCGGTGTCCTTTTCTTGGTAGAGAATCTTGCGGTATGTGTGGCACTTGCCACAAGTCTCCGCGCGGACGGCTTCAGCGCCGCCTTCGATGGCATTGTAGGTGATGCCTTCGGTGGAGAGGCAGTGGCTGCAGGTGATGCGCACCATGTGCCATTCGGTTTCGCATAGGCCGCAGTGCAGGTAACGATGTCCCTGAGGGCCTTTCTTATCAGATCGGACGACGCTGGAGACGGGCAGTGAGCCGCACACGGGACACACCGTTGGCACGTCGAGCTGCGCGACATCGGAGACGCGCAATGTGCTTGCCATGGCGGCCCAATAGACCTGGAGCGCGGCCAGGATGAACGGAGCCGCTTTGCCGTCGACGCCCTCATACCTGGCCGCAATCAACAGGTCTGCCTGGGCATCCAGCTCGGCGTCAGGGGCGCCCATTATTCGTTTGCAGAGCTCGTAAACCGCAGGGGGGAAGGTAGTGGGGGTGACCACGCCGGCGAGTACAACGCCAGCCGCGTGCGTCACCTCACCTCGCTTGAGGGCCCCGGCCGGGGCACCGTCAGTCACGGGCTGCCCGTCGACGGCCGTAGGTCGGATACTAACCGCGCTCGACGACGTATCACCCACCGACCGAGGCGATCCGGGGGTTCGAGACCGATGCGCCGTGATTGCGGAACAGAGGTCACGCAGGATTTGCCGCCAGCGGTCCTGCCGCGGCCAGCCGGCGGCTTGTAGCACCGGCATGCGATGGGCCTGTGCCAGCTCGAGCTGCGTGCCGATTTCCGATGCAAATCCAGAAGCGTTCAACGCCGCGCGCAACAAATCGAATTGCACCTGCTGCGCATCAGCAACCGCAGCCATCAGCAGCAAGTATTCACCCAGCGCGTGACCCGCGCTCAGCGCACGCAGCCGCGCCGCCCGCTGTCCGAAGACACCGGGGTCGGGCAACCGCACACGGGGAATCGATCGCTCGGCGAAGGCCTCAATCTGGGCGGGATCTAGAATTCGCTGCATGAATCATCTCGCGATACCAGGCCCGATGATGCTTCCACGCCCACCCGGGTGTCACCGTCCCCCTGGTCATGGCGTGTACCGAGCCCTTTACCCAGATCGCCGCGTAGACGTGCACGATGATCGAGCTGACGAGCACAAACGCGCACAAGGCATGGAGTATGGCAGCGATCCGCACGACATCGATGGGGAAGTAGAAGGCGAAGTACGCGCGCCAGATCACGAACCCCGTGAAAAACAGTCCCAGCAAGCACAGTACCAGCACCCAGAACAGCAGCTTCTGACCGGCGTTGTATTTCCCGACCTCGGGAAGGCGGTCTTCCCTATTCACGACCACGTCGTCAATCTGCCGCAGCCACTGCCAGTCGCGCGGCTGCATGAAATTGTGGCTCCAGAAGCGCACCGCCAGAAACGTAAATGCGAGCACCATGAACAATCCGATGAACGGGTGCAGGATGCGCGTCCAGGGTCCGCCACCAAACAAGCTGCTGAGTCCGAACAGGGCCGGGTGAAACAAGGCCAACCCCGACACAGCGGCAAGGACAAACGCGATGGCGGTGAGCCAATGGTTGGTTCGGTCGTTAGCCGTATAACGAACAATGGTATCCAACCGATGCGGCGACCCGTGTCCCGACTCGCCCGTGCTGTGACCGGTAGCCATTTCGCTCATGGTGCTTTCTCCGAACGCGCCATCTCGTCGGCGGCCGCTTCGTCGCCAGCGTCGGTTTCGTTGGGTCCGACGCGGATGAAGTGGAAGAAACCCACCACCGCCGTCAGCGCCATGGCCGCAAGGCCCAGAGGCTTGGTGAAACCTTTCCACAGCCGCACCATGGGGCTGATGTGCGGATCCTTCGGGAGCCCGCTGTAGAGCTCCGGCTGATCGGCATGATGCAACACGTACATGACGTGCGTGCCGCTCACTCCAGGTGGATCGTACAGACCCGCATTTTCAAAGCCGCGCGACTTGAGATCCTCGACCCGCTCGGCCGCGTGCAGCTTCATGTCGTCTTTGGTGCCGAATACCAGCGCACCGGTTGGACAGGACTTGATGCAGGCCGGCTCGAGGCCCACTGACACACGGTCGGAGCACAATGTGCACTTGTAGGCTTTGTTGTCCTTCTTCGAGATGCGCGGCACGTTGAACGGACATCCGGTGATGCAATAGCCGCAGCCAATGCAGTTTTCCTCGTGGAAATCCACGATTCCGTTGGCGTACTGAACGATCGCTCCCGGCGACGGGCACGCCTTGAGGCACCCCGGGTCCTGACAGTGCATGCATCCGTCCTTGCGGATGAGCCACTCCAGGTCGCCCTTCGTATTTTCAACCTCTGCAAAGCGCATCAGGGTCCAGGAACTCGCAGTGAGGTCGTGTGGGTTCTGGTACTGCCCAACGTTCGTGCCGATGTCGTCGCGCAGATCGTTCCATTCCATGCAGGCGACCTGGCAGGCCTTGCAGCCGATGCACTTGGTCGTGTCGATGAGCTTGGCAACGACCTGGTCACCGGTCCCGACCCGGATCTCAGGCTCAGGGAGCGTGGTGGCGGAGCGTCGGATAATGTCGAGTGATTGGAGTGCCATAAAAACCTACAACTTCTCGACGTTGACGAGAAAGGATTTGAACTCCGGTGTCTGCGAGTTGGCATCGCCGACCACCGGCGTCAGGGTGTTGGCGATAAAGCCGGGTTTCGCCAGTCCCATGAAGCCCCAGTGGATGGGAATACCCACGTGATGCAGTGTTTTCCCGTCGATCGTCAGTGCTCGCAAGCGCTTCGTGACCACCGCAACCGCCTTGATGTAACCGCGGTTCGAGGACACCTTGACCCGATCGCCGGAGACGACGCCCAACTCTTTGCCGAGCGCATCCCCGATCTCCACGAACTGTTCCGGCTGGATGATCGCATTCAACCGGACGTGTTTGGTCCAGTAGTGGAAGTGCTCGGTCAGCCGGTAAGTCGTCGCCGCATGCAGGAACTTGTCCGGCTTGCCGAACGCCTTGCGATCGCTGTCAAACACGCGCGCAGCCGGGTTATTCAGCGACAAGGCGTTGTTCGGGCTGAGCGGATTGCTTGCGAGCGGTGTTTCAAACGGCTCGTAGTGCTCCGGGAACGGTCCATCGCTCAACCCGCCGCGGGCGAAGAATCGCGCCACGCCTTCAGGGTTCATGATGAACGGTCCCATGCCATGGGTCGGATCTTCATCCGCCTTGAAGTCCGGAATGTCTGCACCACCCCAGCCCGAGCCATTCCAGGAAACGAGTGCGCGCTCCGGATTGAAGGGCTTGCCGTTCACGTCGCATGACGCACGGTTGTACAACACACGCCGGTTGGCAGGCCACGCGTACGCCCAGTTCAGAGTCTGGCCGATGCCAGTGGGATCGGAGTTGTCCCGGCGCGCCATGTTGTTCCCGGTCGGGCCCCATGCGCCGCAGAAGATCCAACAGCCGCTGGTGGTCGAGCCGTCGTTGCGCAACTCGGCAAAGCCCGCCAGCTGTTCGCCCGCTTTGCGGGTGATCTTCGTCGGATCCTTCGGGTCCGCGAGGTCCTTCAGGGCTTTGCCCGAGAACTCCTTGGCCAGCTCGACCGCGGACGGACTGTTGGGATCGGTGTACGGCCACGTCAGGTTGACGATCGGGTCGGGGAACGCGCCGCCTTGCGCCGCATACAGCTTGCGCAGGCGCGTGAAGATGCCACCCATGATCTGCAGATCCGAACGGGCTTCAGCCGGCGGCTCCGCGCCTTTCCAGTGCCATTGCAGCCACCGGGAGGAGTTGGTCAGCGAGCCTTCCTCTTCCGCGAAGCAGTTGGTGGGCAGCCGGAACACCTCCGTCTGGATCTTGGAGGGGTCGACATCGTTGTGCTCGCCGTAATTGCGCCAGAACTCCGAGGTCTCGGTGGCCAGCGGATCCATGATCACCAGGAACTTCAGCTTCGCCAGCGCCAGGTTTTGCTTGTACTTGCCGGGCGCAGCGGCGAGTGGATTGAACCCCTGGCAAATGTAGCCGGTCATCTTGCCGGCGTTCATGAGCTCGAAGCCCTGCATCATGTCGTAGAACTTGTCGAGCTTCGGCAGGTAGTCGAACGCCCAGTGGTTCTGGGCCGTGGCCGCATCTCCCCACCAGGTCTTCATCAGGCTGACCAGAAACTTGTCGGCGTTCTGGTAGTAACTCAACTGGTTCGGACGCAGGGGTTTGAGGGTCCGGGCCGCGACAAACTGCTCCCAGGTCTGCTCACTGTCGATCGGCAGATTGAGGTA
>Ga0181534_10002253_pt1 | contig 12076 bp, 9 predicted proteins | sample PEATcosm2014_Bin_37_FD_119758 | JGI IMG/M metagenome (GOLD analysis project Ga0181534, IMG submission 119758) | Peatland microbial communities from MTU Mesocosm Facility, Houghton, MI, USA - PEATcosm2014_Bin17_10_metaG | ecosystem: Environmental > Terrestrial > Soil > Wetlands > Peat | place...
CCCGCGGTCCGACCGAGCAACTCGCCGGCGATGTCACCGTCACCGCGACCAACGACCAGGAATACCGCTTCAACGGTTTCGTGGGCGGCCCGATCGCCGAAAGCCTGCTCGGCAGCCTCTCGGTGTACGGCAACAAGCGCGACTTTCCGATCACCAACGAGTTTTACGGCAGCAAATCCGATCAGGAGAACTCCGGCGTGCGCGGCAAGCTCGTGATCAAGCCCAATGACGCACTCGACATCACCCTGTCGGCCGACTATCAAAAATCGAAATCCGAAGGCCCGAATTTCGTCTACACCTATGTGACTCCCGGCGCCTACCTGCTGCTTGGCACGACGCCGCCACCGCTGCCCCCGCCGATTCTGGCCACCTTGAGTCAGGCGGCGGTGCTCGCCGGAGTGACCCCGACCCTGCGCAACCTCACGGCGAATTCACCGGTCACCGAGAGTGCGAACATCTCCGATCAGATCTACTCGGTGAACATCGATTACCGCATCGGCGGACTCACTTTGAGTTCGACGACGGCGTACATGCACGAAAATCAGTTCAACTATCAGGACTTGTTCGTCAATTCGAGTTTCTACTCGAATAATTTCAGCCAGGCCTTTGCGAGCATCATCGGTCCGATTCCGGGCAGCCCCGGAACCTGGGCGCCGTTCTTCAACGAACAGACGCAGGACATCGACGTCAATCAGACCAGCCAGGAATTCCGCATCGCCTCCTCGCCCGATGATCCGTTCAATTACGTCGCCGGTCTATTCTATTCAGATCAAACGGTGGACATGGTGGCAACCCGCACCCTGACGCCGGCCGCCACGGATTACGCCGTGAACTCGGATACGAAGACCTACGACATCTATGGCCGCTCGACCTGGCGCTTCCTGCCCACCACCTCGTTGGTCACGGGATTGCGCTACAACCGCGACGAGTTGGGCTATGCCTACGACCAGCTCGGCGACGGCACGATACACACCGCCAACAGCGATAACTCGAGTGCCGTGGTGGGCGACATCAGCCTGCAGCAAAAACTGGACACCAACTGGATGGTGTACGCGACCTACGCACGCGGCTACGCCCCCAAGGTGTTCAACACCGGGGTCTACAGCGGCGGCAACGCCGTCGCGCCGACCGAAGCACTGCCGGCCACTGGCCAGGAGAAAATCAACCATTACGAAATCGGCTCCAAGGGTACGTATTTCGAGCAGCGTCTGCAGATCAATGCCGATGTCTTCTACACGGAGTACAAGGACTACCAGGTGCAGACCTCCGAATCGGTTCCCGGGAACGTCGCACCGATCCTCGCGCTGATTCCGGCCGGCAAGGCGCGCACCGAGGGTGTCGAGGTCGATAGCACCTTTGCCGCCACGCAAATGCTGCGCGTCGGCTTCGATTTCGCCTATATCAATGCGGAATTCGTCGACTATACCACCGCACCGTGCTGGGGCAACGGCGTCACCCAGACCAAGGCGATGGGCTGCCAGCCAATCTACAATTCAAGCGGCGCTCTAATCGGCACGCAGCAGGACGTCTCCGGCCAGACCATGCCGGACTCGCCGCGCTTCAAGGGCACGCTGTGGCTCGAGCAGCGCCTGCCGCTCGGCGGCAGCGACTTCGAGGGTGTTGTGGGCGGCAACTATGCCTACCGGACGCGCACGCAGTTCCAGCCGGACCAGAATCCCGAGACCATCCAGGGTTCGTTCGGGATACTCAATCTGTCGGCGGGGCTGCGCCAGAAGGATGGCAAGTTCACGATCACGGCCTTCTGCAACAACGTCACCAATCACATTTACTATGTCGATATGGAGGACTTCTGGTCGGGTCCGTGGGGCAGCAACGCGGTCGTGGCGCAACCGGCGCGCGATGCGCAGCGCTATTTTGGCCTGCGGGTCCAGCTCGGGTTCTAGTCGATCGTTCAAGGGCGGCGCCGGTTCATACCGGCGCCGCTTCGCTCACGAGCTTGTGACTTCGGCGCACTCGATGAGATCATGATGCCCATGCCAACCTCCGACTCCCGAGTCCTCAACGCCGTCTCCATCACCGAACTGAGCCGGCGCTGGCAGGCCGTGCGCACGGTGATGCGCACCCGCGACATCGACGCACTCGTGGTACAGAACTCGAGCGATTGGGTCGGCGGCTACATTCGCTGGTTCAGCAACCAGCCGGCGACCAACGGCTACCCGAGCAGCCTCGTCTTCCCGCTCGATGCGCCGATTTCCTTCATCGAGCAAGGACCCTTCGGCGGCGTGCGCGAGTCGAACCCCGAGGAACAACGCGCCACCGGCATCGGCCGGCGCTTGACCACGCCGAGCTACCCGTCGGTCGACTACACCGGCGCCTACGATGCCGAGCTGGCCGTGCAGGAGCTGCGCCGGTGCGGGGCGAAGCGCGTCGGCCTGGTGGCGCCCGCGGCCATGTACCACAGCTTCGGGACGGCGCTCGCCGAACGGCTGCCCGACGTGGATCTCGTCGACGCCACGGACTTCGTGGATCGCATCAAGGCCATCAAGAGCCCCGAGGAGCGCGCCTGCCTGCGCGAAGTGGCGGCGATGCAGGACGCGATTCTCGCGCGCGTGCGCGATTTCATCCGGCCCGGGCTCAAGGACTTCGAAATTGCGGCGTATGCGCAGTACGTCGGCCAACAAATGGGCAGCGAGCAGGGAATTTTCCTCTGCTCTTCCGCACCCTTCGGTCAGGCGGCGAGCTTCCGGCCGCGCTCGATGCAGGGCCGCACGCTCAAGGCCGGCGATGTCTATTCCCTGCTGATCGAGAACAACGGTGCGGGCGGGTACTACACCGAGTTGTCGCGCATCTTCGTGCTCGGGGCCGTGCCCCGGGAACTCGCCGATGCGCACGCCGCGGTGCTCGAGGTGCAGCGCTACGCCCTCTCGCTGCTCAAGCCCGGCGCCCCCTGCCGGGAGGTGTCCGAAAAGCTCAATGCACACCTGCGCGCGCACGATCTGCCCGAGGAGCGGCGCCTGAGCGTGCACGGCATGGGCTACGACATGGTCGAGCGGCCGCTGATCCGCGAGGACGAGGACATGTCGATCGAGGAGCACATGGCGATCGTGTGCCATCCCGGGCTGCTCAATGCCCGCATGTTCGTGCACAACACCGATATCTATTTGATCGAGGCGCACGGCGCCTCTGAGTGCCTGCACCGCACGGCGAAGGAAATCGTCTCGATCGGTTGAGCGCGGCTGACCGCGCTCGTCACACGACGATGATGTTGTCGCCCTGGCGGTGCAGTGGGACAGACCCGGTCTCGGTGATCAGCACCAGATCCTCGAGATGGGTGGTGCCGTTGACGCCCGCATTGAGCAACGGGCAATCCACGCTCAGCACCATGCCCGCCTCCAGCGCGAGGTCGTGGGGCCTGCCCTCCACGCTCGAGCGCGGTTGATCCCAGTGCTGCAATCCCACCGTGTGCGGGTTGAACGCATAGGTGAAGTTGGCGCCGAGCTTGCTCACCGTCTCGTTGCCGATGCGGCGGATGTCCGAGAACTTGAGTCCAGGTCGCAGCCGGCTTTCTATTTCGTGCCAGGCGGCGATGCCGACCTCGGTGGCGTGCTGCATTTGCGCATCGGGCTCTCCGAAAAACACGGTGCGCCCGTAGTCGCCCTGATAGAAGCCGTGATGACTGACGAAATCGATCATGAAGGCCTGGCCCTCGCGCAGGCTGCCGTCGAGCCGCTCGTCCATCACCAGATCGACGTTGCCGTACACCCCGACGTTGCCGCGGGCCGCCGCCTCGGCGAAGAAGCGTTGGCGGATGCGGGCCAGACCGCCCTCGGTGCGCGCCGCCCGGGCGGCCGCGAGCGAGGCCTCGACGTTGTTGACCGACGCCTGGCGCATGAGCGTGAGTTCGGCGGGCGTCTTGACCAGCCGGATGTGCAGGATCAGATCATCGGCCGGCCGCAGGTTCGCCCCGACGCCGGACGCCTCGAGCAGCGCTTTGGCATCGTTGCTGTCGAATCCGATCACCCCGCCGTGTATCGCCCGCCCGCGCAGCGCCGTGGCCAGTGCCGCAGCCAGGGTCTCGTGAAAGGGTGCGGAGCGTTCGAGCAGCAACCGGCGATGCTGCTCGCGGGCATCGAAGGCATAGGTGCCGACGCGCTGAAAGGCCGGACTCGAGCGCGAATCCGGATCGCCGAGCGAACCGCCGGTGAGGTAGGCCTCGACGCCGGGATTCAAGCCGCCGTCCGCCACGCCTGCGTAGAATTCAAAGCCGCCGCCGACATAGGCGATCGGGCGCTTCGGATCCGCCGGCACCAGCGCGGCGGTCACATTGACCTGGGTGAAGCGGCTCATCACCGGATTGGCGCCGGTCGCGTAATACACGTTGAGCGGCGCGGTGACCAGCAAGGCATCGAGTCCAGCCCGCCGCATGAGCGCGGTGGCGCGCTCGCGATCGATCAGGGGACCCACCAGCGCGAACTGCGGCGCGGCCTCGGGCGGCGGCGCAACTGCGGGCGGTGGATCGGCCGCATGCTGCGCGGCGAGCGCGGCGGAACCGATCATTCCGCCCGCCACCAAGAAGCTGCGTCGGCTCATGTTGTCCTGCATAGGTCCTCGCGGCCACGCAAAAGCGTGTCTACTCCCAAACCCTTATCATGGTAGCAGCAGCGACGGTTTAGTGATACAAATGACCCACCATGCGGGACAGCATGGGCCCCGGCTGGAGTCCAAATCATGTTGTCGAATCGCTTGAGCGGCAAGGTCGCGCTGGTCACCGGCATCGGCAGCGGTATCGGCCAGGGCTGCGCCCTCATGTTCGCGCGGCATGGCGCGCAGGTGATGGGGTGTGACATCCGCGCCGCGGGCGCCGAGGCCACGCTCGAGATCGCGCGCCGCGAGCAACTCGCGCTCACCAGCGTTCATCCCTGCGATCTCACCCAGCCGACCGACGTCGATCGCCTCATCGAGGCGACCGTCGAGCGTTACGCGGGCATCGACATTCTGGTGAATGCCGCCGCCTTCGGCGCGTTCGCCTGGATCGAGGACATGGACTTCGTCACGCAGTGGAAGGCCACCTTGAGCGGCGAGCTCGATGTGGTGTTCCTCGCGTGCAAGGCGGCGTGGCCCCATTTGATCAAACGCGGCGGCGGCTCGATCATCAACTTCGCCTCGGCGAATGCCTATGTGGCGCTCACCGGCTCGCCGGCGCTCGCGCACTGCGCGGGCAAGGGCGGCGTGCTCGCCATGACCCGGCAACTCGCCATGGAAGGCGCACCCCACGGCATACGCGCCAATACGATCTCGCCGGGCCTCATCGTGACGGGCGCAACCCGGCCGGTGCTGGAACAGCCCGGCTTTCAGGATCAGGTCATGAGCAAACTCATGTTGAAGCGGCTCGGGCAGCCCGAAGACGTCGCCTGGTGCGCGACCTACCTCGCCTCGAACGAATCGAGCTGGGTGACGGGTGCGGATTTCTCGATCGACGGCGGCGCGACGGCGCTGTGATCCCAACCCCTTAAGCGGCAGGCCGGCACCATGCGACAACTCGAAGACAAGGTGGTCATCATCACCGGCGCGGCCGGGGGCATCGGCCAGGCCACCGCGCGGCTCATGGCCGAGCGCGGCGCCAGGGTGGTGCTGGCCGACCTCGATCCGGCCGCGGCCCGCGATGCCGCCCGGCACATCGATCCGAGCGGCCGCGCGACACTTGGCCTCGCCGTCGATCTCGCCGATGAGGCGGCCATCGAAGCGATGGTGCGCGCGGCACTCGACCAGTTCGCGCGGATCGACGTGCTGCATAACAACGCAGCGGACCTGTCGCCGGCCACCGCCGGACGCGACCGGGACATCGAAACCATGCCGCTCGAGGTGTGGGATCGAACCTTTCGGGTCAACGTGCGCGGGACCATGCTGTGCTGCAAGCACGTGCTGCCGCACATGGTGCGCCAGGGCGGCGGTTCGATCATCAACACCGCCTCGAATCTCGGACTGCAGGGCACGGTCGGGCAATCCGCCTATGCCGCCTCGAAGGCCGCCGTCATGCAACTCACCCGCTCGATCGCCGCCTCGCACGGCCGGCGCGGGATCCGCTGCAACACGGTCTCGCCGGGACTGGTGCTGACGCCGGCGGCGCGCGCCAACCTGCCGGCGCAGCTGCTCGAGATCGTCGCCGGCGAAACGCTCACACCGTACCTCGGCGAAGCGCAGGACATCGCGTTTGCGGCGGCCTATCTCGCGAGCGACGAATCGCGCTACGTCACCGGTCAAAACCTCGTGGTGGACGGCGGCACGTCCACGCACGTCCCCGGATTTGCCCGTTTCAGCGAACTTTTTTCGTGAGCCCCGGCGCACGTACACCGGGCTTCCTTCAGGGCATCACGCTGCTGCTGCCGATCACCATGAACGTCATGGGCATCTCGGTGCTCACGCCGGTGGTGCATTTGATGCTCACGCAGTTCAAGGACGTGCCGTATCACGACTATATGGTGATCGGCGGCGTCCTGACCATGCCGGCGATCTGGTTCCTGATCTTCTCGCCCATCGCCGGCTGGCTGGCCGACCGCTGTGGACGGCGCAAGCTGTTGCTGGTGGCCATGGTGGTATACGCATTCGTCGGCATTGCGCCGGCCTTCTTGAGCAATTTGAACGCCATCATCGCCTCGCGCATCGCGGTCGGAATTTGCGAATCGATCGTGGTGACGGCCTCGACCTGCCTGATTGGCGACTATTTCTCGGGCCACGCCCGCGAGCGCTGGATGGCGAGTCAAACCGCGGTGGCCTCCATCTCGGCGCTCGGCATCATTTATCTCGGCGGCGTGCTCGGCTCGGCCTATGGATGGCGCGGACCGTTTTATCTGTACATCTACAGCCTCGTCCTCGCCTTCGGCGTCTACGCCCTCGTGTGGGAGCCGCCGGTCGAGCGGGCGGATCCGGGCGATGTGCAATTGGACGGCGCGTCCGTGCACTTCCCGTGGGCGCGCATGACCGGCATTTGCAGCCTCACCCTGCTCGCCTCCACCTGCTTCTACACCGTGGTCACCAAGAACGCCGAGGCCATGGTGAGCCTGGGCGTGAGCGATCCGGCCATCATCGGCAAGTACACCATGCTCGCGAGCATCGGCGTCCCGCTCGGTACCTTCATCTACTGGGGCGTGGCCCGCTGGCCGATCCGCTGGCTGCTCACCATCGACTTCGCGGTTCTGGGTTTTGGGTTCGTGCTGATGGGGACCGCCGCGAATCCGAGCGGCTACGCCTGGGGATCATTCATCAACCAGCTGGGTTGCGGCATGGTGCTGCCGACCATGCTGGTGTGGGCGACGCGCGGATTGACCTACGCGATTCGCGGCCGCGGCATCGGCATGTGGCAGGCGTCGTTCGCGATCGGCCAGTTCGTGAGCGGCATGGCCGTGACGCTGCTGAGCGGTCCGGCGGGCGGCCTGCTGCCGGCGCTGCGCCTCATGGGCGAAGCCGCCGGTCTGATCGCGATCGGTGCGGCAGCGATCGGCACCCTTTGGAATCGAACGCCGCCGGCACGCGCGGTGAGGACCTGACGATGAGCAAGACCTATGACGTGGTGGCGATGGGCGCCGGGCATAACGGATTGGTCGCCGCGGCCTATCTCGCCAAGGCCGGCAAGAAGGTGCTGATTCTCGAACGCAAGGCATGGCCGGGCGGCGGGGTCGTGACCCGTGAAATCAACACCCCGGGCTATTGGCATGACGAGCACTCGAGCGTGCACATCATGATCCAGGGCAACCCCATGATCCGACGAGACGAACTCGAACTGCAGTCGAAATTCGGGCTCGAGTACAAGTACGGCATCCCCTACGCCATGATCTTTCCCGACCAAAGCACCCTCGTCGCGTATCAGGACCTCGACAAGACCTGCGAGAACATCGCAAAAATCTCGCCGCGCGACGCCGAGACCTACCGGCGCTTCGCCAAGCGCGCCATGGCCGTTCTGCCGATGATCGGCGCGGGCATGTACGTCCCGCCGACGCCGATGGGTGCGATGTTCGGCATGCTCGATGGCAGCGAGGAAGGCCGGGAGATGCTCGATGCGATGCAGCGCAGCTCGCTCGACATCTGCAATCAGTGGTTCGAAAGCGATGCGGTGAAGATCTGGCTGCTGCGTCTGGTGTCGGAGAACCTGCAGCTGCCGGACGAACTCGGCACCGGCTTCGGGGTATTTTTGATGCCGGGCCTGATGCACGGTTACGGCGTTTCGCAGCCGCGCGGCGGCAGCGGCAAGTTGACCGAAGCGTTGGTGCGCTGCATAGAGGCCCATGGCGGCGAAGTCCGCTGCAACAGTGAAGTGACCAAGATACTCACCGCGGGCGGCCGGGCCACCGGCGTGCGCCTGGCCGACGGCGAGGAGTTTCGCGCCACCGACGCGGTCATCGGCGCGATCCATCCGCATCGGCTGCGCGCCTTCATCGACGGCGTGCCCGAACCCGTGCTCGGTCGCGCGGAGCGCACCTCGCTCGCGGCCTTCAGCATCATGGTGAGCCACTACGATTTGAAGGAGCCGGCGCAGTATTACGCGGGAACGGAAGTCGCCGGCGCCATCATGCTCGAATACATGAGCGCCCATAATTTGAGTGAAATGCTCGACGACTTCGACACCCTGAGGCGCGGGCGCATCTCGGAACGGGTGTTGAATGCGGGGAGCGATGAAAGCATCACCGACCCCAGCCGCGTGCCGCCGGGCCGCGGCATGTTTCACGGCATCACCTTCGCTCCTTACCATCTCGCCGACGGGGGCGCGGCCCGCTGGGATGAGATCGCCGAGGAGATGGGCGATCGCAGCCTCACCGCCTACCGGCGTTTCGTCAAAAATCTCACCGTCGAGAACATCGTCAAGCGCACCATCGTCACGCCCCTGGACCACGCACGCAACATGCCGAACAGCATGGTCGGCGGCGACGTGCACGGGGTGGCGCCTTATTTCTACCAGACCGGCGGACACCGCCCGACCCCCGACCTTGCGCAATACACCGTGCCGGGCGTCGAGCGGTTCTACCTGGTGGGACCGTTCCTGCATCCGGGCGGCGGCGTGTATGGCGCAGGGCGCGCCACGGCCATGCGCATGTTCGAACACCTCGGCATGGACTTTGAGCGGGTGGCGGGCCGCGATGCCCGCGCCGCGACGACGGTGAGCCTCGGCAGCCCGTCCGTCGGCTTACCCGGCGCCGCGGACCAGACCGCCGATCCGGGGACCACCGCGGCGGCGACCGGCCCTGGGAGCAGCGGGGTCACCCTGTACGGTCCGGCGAACGAGGATGTGATGACCATCCGCAGCATCGAGCGGCAGGGCGACGACATCGAGATCAAAGGCCAGGCCTACGGGACCATGCCCGTCACCATCTTGCTACGCCCGGAACAGGCCCGCGGCCTGCTCAAGCTGTTGCGCGTCGAGTTGCTGCCGTTTCTCTTGAGCTTCTTGTTCCGCCGCTCGAAGCGGCCAGGCCAGCCGCCGCCCTAAAGGCCTCAGCGCACGGCGACCTTGGGCGCATGAGTTCACGACCCTCCTCGGGCAGTCCGACCAGGTGCGAGACGATGGGCCCCGCGTCGCAAAACAAATCAATGTCCGATTCGGGGCGTCGGGTGTGATTCAGACCGTCTTTTCGGCGGCGAGCGCCGCGGATTCGAAGGCCAGAACTTTTTGGACGCTCGATCGCTGCATCATGCGCTGCAGGTGCGCCCGGCACCGTGGCAATCCCGACACATCGACCCCGAACATCGTACCCCGGCGAAAGGCCCAAAAGAAATACGCGTCCGCCAGGCTGAAAGAATCGAAAAACCATTCCCGATCACCGAGCTGATCTTCGGCGATGCGATAGTTTTCCGTGAGCAGGAGCTGCGCGCAGCGGCGGACGCTCTCGGCCGAGTCCGGCAGATCGCAATAGCGCTGCGGCAGGGCATTCGGCGTGAGCGCCGGGTGGATGCCGGAGGCGCACCAGGACAGAAACGCAATGGCCCGAAATTCCTCGAGTCCGCCCGTGGGCAGCAAGTGCGCCTCGGGATGGTGCCGCGCAATCCATTGCAGGATCGCGACGTTTTCGCTGAGCGGCGCGCCGTCGATCAGCAGCACCGGCACCTTGTGCTTCGGATTCATCCGCAAGTACTCGGCGCTCAGGTGATCGCCGCGCCGATAGGAGATCACCCGCACATCGAAATCGGCGCCGGCTTCGGTCAGGGCCACGTAGGGCACCAACGAGCAGGCGACCGGTGCATAAAAAAGCGTGAGCTTCATGGCGACCCCTTGGGCGCGAGACCTTCGGCGAAGCGCCCGTCGGACTGAATGATGGCGCGTCCCGCGCGATCATGCCCGGTCACGACCCGTCGGACCGATTTTGACTCACGCGACCCGGGCATGGGATTTTTCCTTCGCGATGAGATCCTCGAGTTTGCGGCGCACGGCCACCGCCCCCGCATCGATCGACAGCAACGCGGGCTTCAAATCCCAGAACTCGTGCTCTCCCATGCGCTGCTGCTGGGCTTCGAGCATGGGTTTGTCATCGCCGCTGAAAATGGTGCAGAGAAAGGCTTGCAAGCCTTGATTGTACGCGCCGTCGTCGAGCTTGAAGGTGCGTGTGTTGGCGAAAAAATAGTGCGTGGTGCGCGCCGTTTCCGGCGTCATCACGTGCAGGTTGAAGCTGTTGACGCCCTCCGAGCGCGGCCGTCCCATCGGCGCCGCGCCGGCCTCGAGCACCATGACACCGGGCGCATGCCACTTGACGATGCTCCACACATCGGCGGGCGCGCCGGGATCGGCAAAATGCTCGGCGAACGCCGGCGGCGCGAGATGGTTGTCGATGCGCCAGGCGACCTGCACGGTGCCGCCGTCCTGCGTCACGGTCGCCTTGGCTTTCGTCAGGGCGCCGCCGCCCAGGGTGTTCGGGTGCAGGTAGTCGACATGGCTCAAGTCCATGATGTTGTCGATCCCGAGCCGGTAATCCGCGGCGGTGGCCAGATAGCCGTGGCTCTTGGCGGTCACCGGCGTGCGATCGATGAAGGATAAATCCGGGATCAGCGCGGGATCCGCCCGTTCGGAATCCCCCAGCCACAGCCAGATCATGTCGTGGCGTTCGAGGCAGGGATAGGCGCTCACGGAAAGCGCGCGGCTCACCGGTCCATGTGGATTATGGATGCAGGCGCCCGCCGCATTGAAGGCGAGTCCGTGATAGCCGCAGGCGATGCCGCCGGCGTGTTTGCGCCCGCGCGACAGCGGCGCGAAGCGGTGTGGGCAGCGGTCGAGCAGCGCGGCGACCTCCCCGCCTTCGGTGCGAAACAGCACGAGGGGGATACCGGCGATGGTTCTGGCCAGCAGGGGGGTCGCCTCGAGTTCGTCGCCCCAACCGGCCTGATACCAAACATTTTTCAAGAAACTCATGTCCGCTCCCCCGCTGCTGCCGACACCACGCGTTGTTCGATGATTCCGAAGGGTGGCACGTCGCGGCCGTCGATCCGCGCCTCCATGCGTACCACTTCGCCGAATTTGAGATATCCCGTGCGCGCGCCGCCGGCATCGATCATTTCGATCGCCCGGCGTTCGGCGATGCAACACGAGCCCGACTCGCGGAACGAGCGCGAGGAGATGGTGCCCGAGCCCAGGATCGTGCCGGCGCACAACCGCCGGGTGCGTGCCGCATGCGCCAGCAGTTCGTCGAAACCGAACGCCATCTCGGTAGACGCCACCGCCCCGAAGGGCGCGCCGTCGCGCCGCACGTCCAAACGGGCGAGGATGCGGCCATCCGCCCAGGCTGCGCCCAACTCATCGAGCGTCACCGCCACCGGCGCCATGCTGCAGGCGGGTTTGGCCTGAATCCAGCCGAATCCGGTTTTCATCTCGATGGGCGCCACCGCGCGCAGCGACCAGTCATTGATCTGCACGGCAAGCCGCACGGCACCGTGCGCCTGGCGCACCGAGGCACCCATCGCGACGGACCCCGTGATGACGCCGAACTCCCCCTCGAAGTCGATGTCGTCCTGCTCGCTCATGAACGGCACATCCTCGGTCGGACCCAGGAACTCATGCGACATGCCCTGATACATCAGCGGTCGATCGGTCGCGAGCGGCGGCAAATTGAACGCCTTTTGCATGAGTTCGCCATGCGAA